>VFSW01008591.1_pt1 | contig 14648 bp, 12 predicted proteins | sample 5358111 | NCBI WGS metagenome assembly VFSW01 (sample SAMN11554181, study PRJNA540505) | mine drainage metagenome | isolation source: sediment from site ElyBrook_90M | place: USA: Ely Copper Mine, Vershire, VT | collected 2017 | reverse complement strand
GATTGGAGAACCCCGCAGGCCGGATGGAACTACCTGCGCGATGGACCCAACGCCATTCGCCTCGAGCGGTGGACGAACTGCGACACTTCGTGGATTGATTGACGCGCACAACATCTTCGATTTGACTCCGGATGATCCTCACGAGAGGGACTGAAGGTGTCGAAAATCAATGCACTGGCGCGCGATGATTACCTGACGCGTCCCGCTCTATCGCATCAAGCTCGCGCAAGTAGCCAATACCCACCTCAATGTCTCGAACCGTGTCGAACTCGAACCAAGGCTCACGGGTGGCTACGCACTGCACCGTACAGAGTCCCTGCGAAACGAGAAGGTCCAGAATCTGAGTCATGCTCGCGACGTCATTCACCGAAATGAATTCGCGAATGGCCGAGAGGGCCGAAGGACGAATCACGAGCAGGCCCATGTACTGTCCGGCAATATCTGCGACATCGGACGCGCGACTTCCGATGGTGATCAATGAGCCATCTAGTGCCACTTGGAAAGTTTCCGCGTCGGCGAGCGGGTCAGAAAATCGAGCCGACCACTTCTCGTACCACTGTTGGTCATAAGCGATGACGAGTTCGCCGTCATTGGCGATCATTTGTGCGACGACATCACTCCCAAAGACAATGTCTCCGTAGGCGACACAAACCGAGTCATCGCCAATCCAGCTTGCGGCAGCCATCAAACTGTGGACCATACTCGTCGATTCCCACGCTGGATTCTCGAGCACCGGAATCGCAAGGTCCCTGAGAGAGTCGATTCGCCAACCGCCGACCACCGCGATCTGATCAATTCCTGCGCGCTTGAGTGCCGATATCTGCCGGTCGAGGAGCGTGCGCCCATCGACTTGCACCAGGCACTTGGGGCCGCTCTTCGTCAACGTCGACATCCTCGAACCGCGACCGGCGGCCAGGATCAAACCTTTCACCTCGTGCCACCGAAGTGGTCCTGGACCAGTTGGGCGGCCCGAGGATTGTCCGGCCACTCGCGCTCCGGATGCCACATCACGCCCAGCACTTGACCATTGCGCGTCGACATTGCCTCGATGACAGAATCGCTCCAACCCAGGGCAATCAGATCACTGCCCACGTTCGAAACGGCCCAGCGGTGATAACACGTCACCTCGCCAACCGCGAGCGGTCCCTCGATACGATGCACGCGAGCGACATGCCCGTCGACTTCGTGGAGTGCACAACCCAGCGTCGAGGCAATCAGTTGCATACCCCGACATACACCAAGTATCGGAAGGCCCGACTCGAAGGCCCACCTGAACAACTGCCTCTCAGTCTCATCTCGTTGTGCTGAGTCTCCTCCATAGTCAGAAAGGTCGTCACCACCTGACAGGATGACACCGTCAAGGTTCAGATGTTCTGCCACCGAGAGTGCGATATGTGGAACGTTCGCGAGTGGAACGGCCAGAATCCCCAATTCCCACAAGAAATTACTCCACCGTTGATCGAGTCCCCAGCGCAGCTCGCCGGTCGCGGTCGCGGGCAACTGACGCTGTGAGATTCCCACAGTCTTCATCGAGTTACCCTGATGAAACCCGCGGCACAGTCCAACTCAATGGAGTGAGCCATTCTGTAGGAGGCGAACCTATTGGGACCGACGCCGGTCGCGGTAGGTATCCCTAATTCCTGTGCGCGAATTGCCATGTGGGAGTTGACTCCGCCGTAAGCGGTGATCAAGCCGACGATTCCTGCAGTAAAGAGCCAGTCGAACCCCGGATCGGCACTGCTTATAAGCGCGATTGCTCCATCGACGTCATCGCCACGCTCGACGTCCGCGACGCGTGCGATGACTCGAAGTTTGGTAACGAAGTTCGGCGTGGCCCTCGGAACTAGGAAATCGTAGACGTCGTCAGCAGTTCTGATGAGTGACGGTAGGAGAATCGAACTGGTCACCTCGTACTGCGCCCGTCCCACCTCAATCAATCTCGCCAACGCGTCCCGACTGGAATCTCCGGAGCGCTGGTGCGTCAATATCGACTCAATTGGCAGGTACGACAAGTCGTCTCGGGAAATGTTCAGTTCATCGGCGAAGTCAATCAGCAGACTCAAGAGGTGACTGATCTGCCTCGAATACTCGAACTTTCCCCACTCACGGTCTCGCATAGAGCTCTGGATGAAGTTAATCAGGTCGTGCGGAGTGCCACCTATATGGTCTCGAGCCATCATCAGGGCAATTGCCCTCTCCTGGGCGTCATTCAGTTGGAATGGCTCGACGTTCGCAACAACCTTCTCGCCGAGGTGGACGCCTTCGAAGTATCGCTCAGGGTCTTCGGCGTACGATGCCGCACAGATGTCGTATGTCCCCGGTCGAAGATGTCCGTAAAGTCCTAGAAAATCCTCACGCGCCAAACGCTGCAAATCAGCAATCATCTCTTGGGTGACCGTGTGGAGACCACCCATGAGCAGTTCGACGTCACTACTAGAGAGCACGCCGGCTCGAACCAAACCCAGGGTCAACTTGCGCCCGACGAAGCCGGCCCGGGCCAGACCGGCGAAGGGAAAGGCCCCAGTGTCGCGGCACAACGTCAGAGCATCGCCTAGGTCACTCGACTGCAGGGTCTTCGATTCTTCGATTAGGCGCCGGTCACGACGCCACGTTGCATCGCCCCGGATTACCTCGTTGGTCAGATTGATGAGTGCTTGGCTGAGTTCATCAGTATCGGACTGCGTGAATCCCGCTGAACGCAGTTCAGCCAAGTCGTCATCGAGTCCGAAAGCATTGCAGGTGTAAACGACCTCGAACTCGATCTTGTCGTGAAGTTCTGGAGACTTCATCAGTTTTGCGGAATAGTACTCACTCAAGCGCCTGACGAGTCCCTCACTCACGGCACTGGGCGCGAACGAATTGATGCTGGCGAGCACGTCAATGTAATGCAGTCCGCCGAGATCCACCATCAGAGGAACGCCTCGCAAATCGCGATAACCGTACGACTGTCGCGATGCGCACCACGTCTGATCAGTGATGAGGAAGCGATACAGAGACGCCGCCAGCGGGCGTGGTTTCTCACCGATCATCTCGGCGGGATTCCAATCGGTCATGGTTGAAAACATTCTCGTACCGGCGAATTGAGTGCCGGATTGAACCCTCGTCAGCGCGTCTTCTAGCCCCTCCAGTACCTCGATGTGGCGTTGTATGGATACCTCGGGACTCGCGATGACGAGCGGGCGCGCCTGCAAGAGGATTACTTCAAAGTTCGCGTCCACTCCGAACTCGACTTCGAACCTATGCTCGCCGGTCAATGCCTCAAGCTCGTCGAGCAACTCGAGGAGCGGGCGTAGCGCTGGGGGCAAGGCGCTGGGAACACGGTGAATCACGCCAACCCAGGTCTCGACGTCCTCAGAACTTCCGGGCGTCACCTTGGTGGTGTCCGTGCCTTCGTACCATGAGATGACTCGGTACGGTGCGCCAGAATTCGGATCACAGTTGAAGGCGACTCCACTAAAACGAGCATTTTCAAGTTCGGGCTGGACAAGAACTTCGTCTTCGCGATGAGAGATACCGTAGGATTCGATGACTTGCTCCACGGCGTCAACGATGCCTCGTCGTCCTAAGACGTGCAGTACCGACGTGAATTGACCTGCCAATGACTGAGTAGCGGAGTCCTCGCCCTTGGCCGAGCTTCGAACAATGAGTGGTCCGGCACTCGACCACGGCTGATCGGCGATGGATTGGAGAACCGACTCCTGATCGTTCCTCCAATCCTCCACCGCAAACCTGAAGAGTGGTAGGACCCTTGCCGTTGAGAGTTTTGGTGACAGGGACATGAGCGTCCCCGCCTTCGATCCGAACGGTACTTTCTCGATGATGTCGGATTCATCTCTCAAGGAAATGGGCGCCTTTCGGTGTGGATACGCGTGGTCTCGGCATCACCCGGCCAATGACGTGCTCCGATAGGGTGACACCAATCATTCGGTTCACTATAACCAAACGAACCAATTTCGAGTCGATCTGATCATTCGCCAGCGCATTGCCACTAGACCGACCCTGCCCAGTTCCGCTCAACCATTCGACACTTTCCGTGATGCCTTACGACTTTTGACATACGCCCATGGGCCCATGACGTATCCGAGGACCTCGGCCAAGACCAAATTCGGTGGGATCTGGTAGGGGTCAAGTTTATCGGCGTCCATGGTGGACTTCTTGCCAAAGAGTTGAGTCCACCCCAGCTTGACCCGTCGCTTCGCCGCCGGGAGACCCTGGGAGAGAATCCCCGCCAAATGACGAGGGTCACCGATGATCAAAGAGCTCAGCATCGCGGTGTATCCGACTCCGTAGCCGTGTAGTTGCGACTTGAGGCCCTCGTAATCACGACGATGTTGATGGCGAACGAACGCCCGTGGCTCGTAAGCCATCGTTCCACCCGACCACAGGATCCGGATAATCGCGTCGAGATCCTCACCACCTTGGGCCGCAGTCCCGATACCGAGATCCGGGTCGAAGCCTCCAAGACGATCGAGTGTGGACTTTCTAAAGGCCATATTGGCTCCCGCCACATACGCGCCGATTCCATACACCGAAGACTCTCCAACTAATGAGCCGGCGACGTCGCGTATCGAAATACGACTTCCGCGAGTGAGTGCGAAACGACTGTGCACTCTCTCGAGGTGAACTGCAACATACGTACGTTCGGCTCCAAAGCCACCGTAGTAGCGTTCGAACCAGATTTGGGCGGCCGATTCGAGCTCCATCGGCAAGATCAATCCAGACACGACATCGAGATGGGGATGTTCCATCATTCGAGTTCCGATTGCCCGCAACCAATTCAGGTCCACTTGAACGTCGTCATCGGTAAAGGCGATCACTTCGCCGTCAGACTCCGCGGCACCTCGATTCCGGGCGGCTGACGCGCCAGGGCACCCCTCTCGAACCACACGAAAACCCTGTCGCAGACCGAGAATGGATGGAAGTGGATCATCCGCCGGGACTTCACCACGATTGTCAACGATCACGACCTCATAGTTCTCATAGTCCAGGCGCTCTAGTGACGCAAGGCACTTCTCGAGCGCTTCAATGCGCTTGACGATGGTGGGTACCACCACCGTGATTCTCGGCAATTCGACTACCGGGCTCTCCGCAAGTGCTGATTCTCCTTCGTGTGCAAACTCGCAGCGATGGATAGAGCGCTCCAGACGTTCGCGGATGGCGTCTTCTCCTGAGGCGAGGTCCACTTCTACCATGGCGCATGGACTCCCCTGACGAAGGAGGATCACCCAAGCATCACGATATTTCCCAGCCGGCTGCAACATTGGTAGTGGGTCTTCGACCCGATGGGTCACGATCTGAACGGGGTTGGACCCTTCCGTGCTCTGGGACAGGTATTTCGACGATATACGTCTCATCATGAATGGGCCCGTTATCTTCGGTCGGCTCCGCGAGTCATCCCAACATCATAGGTTTCGACGATCGCTGGTCAGCAAGAGTGGTGCGATCACCTTCAATATCGATCAGGTTCGAACATGTCGGCTCAAGCTTTCAACTGTCGTGGCGTTCAACGAGTGCTACCTCGATGAGCTCGAACCCCATGCAACGTTGCAGTGGTCAAGAAGGAAGATCGACTTCTACGAACCCTTGAACTCTTGCTGAGCGCTGGACAGACGGTCTTCGAGTCAGTACGGCCGTACTTCGCTGACTCGAGTACGAGTCCATTTCAGCGCAAGTCGGCACCCTGGTCGCAGGTGACCTGCGCGGCCTCACACCGAAGACGTTGCACACGCTGGGACGAGTCGAACTCGCTCAGGGCTTCGAATATTTCAAGACTGCGGCAGTGGACCAGTGGGCGGCAATGACGTATCCCTTGCCCAAAAGTCCTTGCTGTACCTGGTTGATCCATCCCTTGGGATACCCGACGAGGATTTCGCCCCAGGCCTCTTGAGCTCGGCTGAGGATTATCCACGTCGGTCGCAGTCGGACGAACTGGGTCACAAAGTAGCTGAGGGGCGGACTATCTCCGGTGGCGCTGATCGACCCAATAGCTATGAGACCGACATCACGCTGTCCACTGGGCAGGTACGACACGATGCTGCTCACGCTCTGGCCATTGCGTGCGTGCTGATAGACGTAGTTCACTGCAGCAACTTCACCGGTCGAGAACGACTCGTACGAGTCATTGCCACCACGTACGATCGTCGTCAGCACCGCTATCAACAGCAATACCGTGGCGACGCACGATGTCAGAATCACCCTCTGGTGTTTGAGGTTGGGGAAGATCGGGACGGCCGCCTTGATGTCACCGAAGCGCAACGGCACTATCGACGAAGCCGCGAGAATTGCGGCGAACGGAAGTCCGTACAGGACGACTCGCATCAGGCCCTCTCCGCCGTAGCTCTGAGCGGCCAGCAAGAGTATTGGCGCCCCGGTCAGTACTTCCAATACTCGTGAGTCGGTCGATCGACGTAGCACGCCGATCCCCGCGAGCAGATAAATGACCAAGGTGATGAGAATTCGCAGGTTGACGATGATCCGATGACTCTGGCTCCCCACGATTCGACCGGTCACATTGGAGCCCACCGTCGAGCCGATCTGTCCGACCGATCCGAAGATCATCGAGAGATGACCGACCCAGAAGTTACTGGCACCGAGACTGAGCCAGGCTATTGCGAAGAGCGCGACGATGAAGATGAGTTCGGGTCGACCCAACTTCCTAGTCAATAGAGCGCCGAGCAACATCACCACGAGTGCGTACGGCGTGAGCTGATGACTCATTGCGAGCGCCAAACTTATCGTTGTCAAAAGGGCCATCAGTCCGAGGACCTGATTCGACTTCCTGATGTCCAGTGTGTCGTGGCCCTCCAGGCGACCGATCGTCATGATTGTCCGGGTCTGCCGTAACCGCTCGAGGACTCCATCGCGAAACGTTCGAAGGCGACTGGCCTGACGGCGTTCCCACGTTGCCGACACCAATCCATCGGCCTCGAAAGCCCGCCACACCGGAAACGTGTCGTGTCCGCCGATTCTCGCCAGAAACGATGGGGTGTCATCTCGCTCCTTCACGGCCTGGGACAGCTGAGCATTTTGTGGGATTCTCTTGAGTGATCTCGGTCTCCAACTGCTCAATACCGTCGCCAGAACGACGAGCAGGAACAAGTTCGCAAGCGCTTGGGGAGAGAAGTAGTCCTGATAGATCCAGTTGCTGGCAAAGAACAAGATGGTACCCAGCCAGGCCGTTCGTCGCCCGACACCACTCGAACGACCGATGACGAGCAGGGGTGCGAGATACATCAGTTCGATAAAGAGCGGGAACCACCGCAGCATGAAAAGCGCGTTCTGCTGGCCCGCGAAAGACACGAGGAGCGCGGCCATTGAGAATCCCCCGGGCCAGGAGAATCGCGCATCGTAGTTGTTCAGCGCACTTCCGTGCTGAAAGATGTATTGAACGAATCCTGCATGTATCCACGAATCACCAAGTGAAGCCACTGGTTCTATCGCCGATGCGGTTCCGTAGATGTAGATCACGAAGACTATGACGAAGGCGAGCAGGAACTTCGATCTCATCGGGGTGCGGAACAACTCCAGCGAAAAACCAACGACGACCATGCTCAGCCCGACAAAGTACGTCCACCCGACAATGGAAACCAATCCGTACTGTCCCATCTTGACGAAATCGGCACGGATCGTCGTCGTCAACCACAAGGCAATACCCAACAGGAGCAGGACGACTCCCCGGTCAAAGCGCCGTGAAGCTCTGAGACCTGTCCACACACCCTTGGGCGACGACTTCGACAGACTAGGCAAGGTTCTTGAACCTTACGTAAACCAGAAGGATGAAGATTGCCGCGAGCACCAATATCGAAACCGTGAGGATCAACGAAACCTGGCGGGTGAGGATCGAACGGTCTACCCCGCTCCAGATTCGAAGTGCTAACAGCACCACAGTCGCAACGAGAATTGCAAATTCGAGACCGGGTGCCGCGAGTGCGCTCGAAGCACCAACCATGAACAGGCTCGTCACTTCGGGTGTACTCCTCGGACGAAGACTCTACTTCGCCACGCCAACAGCGGAAGGCAAGCCAGCTCGACAATGACCTGGATTGCCAAGAGGTGCCACACGTGAAGGGTGATAGCAATCTGTGCAATCACCATCAGTATCGCGAGGCTCGAAGCGACTGACAGAGCAAACTCCAGTGATGCACTGTCCAGTTCCAGAAATCCAACGAACGACCAGCCCGGAACGATCAGCCCGAACGAAAGTCCGAGAAGCAGTCGAAGAGGTCCGGTGACGCCAAGTGAACTGAAGACCAGTAAGACCACGTCGAGTCCCATGAGGGCGAAAGACAATCGCGAGCGCAGTTGATTCGTCGGGCGTTCTGGTCGGTCGCTTCGTGGTGCGACTTCCAGGAGTTCCCCGGAATCAATCCTTCGGGGATCTCGATCCCTCTTTCCAGCCATCTACCTCGATCAACCTCTCCCGAATCGAAAACACGCTATTACACAGTCTGGCATTGCAGGTAATCAACTATGCCCCAACCGTTCTGTGTCGTTAGCACTCACCGTGCATGAAACTGGAGTCTACGAGCGACTTCGAGACTTGAGCGAGCTGCGAGCATAAGCAATGGGCCCGTACAACATCCCCAAGATTTCGTGCCGTTGCGTAGCTTTCGGATAACTCACCACTTCACCTCGTGTTCCTGAATTACGCCGTTCCATCAGTATCTTCAGTCCCGTCGGGATCCTACGCACTATCGACACCAATTGTCCGGGGTCATTGACAATCAGAGCGGTATACATCGCGGTAAGTCCAGTTCCATATCCAAATACTTGGGTCATGAAGTCGGCTTCGGATCGGCGGTGCGAGTGCCGTACCAGGGCCTGAGGCTCGAATGCCACCTTCCCCCCCTCAAGCACGATGCGAAGGAGCATGGCGAGGTCTTCCCCGCCTTTTGTGGGGGTACCCGTGCCAAGACGCTCATCGAAGCCCCCAACCGCCTCGATCGTCGCTCTGCGAATCGCCATATTGCACCCGGCCGCAAACTTCCCGGGCGCGTAGGGAAACATGGGATCATCTGGCGGTCCGGCCTGAAGACTCCACGACTCAGCTTCGAAGATCTTGGAGAATCCGCCGAAGTACTCTTCAAACCAGTATTGGGGCTTCGTCTCAATCTCCCTTGGCCGAACCATGCCGCCGATCGCGTCAATATCCGGCTCGGTGATAAGGCGGGTTCCAAGTTCTCGTAACCACAGCCGGTCCACGACTACATCGTCATCAGTGAAGGCAACGTACTCGCCCGTTGACTCAGCGACGCCACGGTTTCTCGCGGCTGAAATCCCTGGAATAGGTTCGCTGACGACACGTACCTTCGCATCTTCGAATGCCGGTATTGGGTGGTCTGGCCCTACGGATCGGTTGTCAACTATGACGATGTCAAATGTGGGATAGTCCATGTCGAGCAGCGACTCGATGGTTTCGACAAGTTGGCTCTTACGTCGATAAATCGTTGGAACCACGACCGTAAAGCGCGGAAGCAGGTCGTCGACGACTCTAGGACCACGCGAAGTTTGAACTGAAGCGAACTGCTGCGCCAACTCGTCGAGCATCGATGCAGAAATCCCATCCTGATCGGCCCTTCGCTCGACCACTCCTACGACGTGGCCGTGGCGAAGTACCTCAATCATGACTCGCTCGCCCGCGATGAGGCCAAGATCAGTGGTACCGGGCACCTCGTCGATGCTCGCCTGCACCAACCTGACCGGGCTGGCGTCCAAGTTATCGACAACTTGATTGGCTAGGTCCTCGCGGTCGGTGCCGACTGGACGAGTTGCGCCATTTAGTAACAATTGTTCCAACGTCGAGTCCGAAGGCGCGAGGTCCAGCGAAGATTTGTCGTCGAGACCAATCGACCGAATTGGATTACGCCTGACTGACCAGGTCCCTCGAATGAGTCCCGCAACCGCACTACACGAACCGAGAATTGTCAGAGCCATGCGCGTGGTACTGGCTCCCGGACTTCGTCGAAGTCCTCTCAATGAGTCGAGCAGTTCATGAGGAATCGCCGACGAGAGATGCCGACGTTCAGAAGCAAGCCCGTTACTCGAACCGACCAATGAGCTAACCGCAGCTTTGGAGAGCCCCTCGGCCCAGCATCGGCGCAAGAAATAACTCCAAGTCAGTCGTGACTGGGGAACGCGATGAAAGACTACGGCGTCACGACACAGAAGAAACGAACTCGCGGGAAATCTGTTCGTGAATCGAATAGCGAGTTCGGTCTCCTCGCACCCCAGTGAATTCCTTCCAATTCTACCTATGCCGTCGGTGAATCCGCCGACGGCGGTGAAGACTTCTCGGCGAAACGCCATGTTGGCACCGATTGGATTACGAATTTGCGAGCCGTCGGAGGGAAGGCCCTCGTAACTGGACCCGAGGACCCAGTAGAACGTCTTGGGGAACCAATCAGGTTGGCTCGATGGCCAACTTGGTACCACCCAGCCTCCGACTCCAGCAATCAGAGGATCCTGCATCGGCGCGATGAGGTGCTCGAGCCATCTCGAGTCCGCCCACGCGTCGTCATCCAAGAACGCAATCAGATCACCCGAAGAACTGACCACGCCAGTATTACGGGCACCCGAAAGTCCTTTGGCGGCGACGTTCGAAAGGACCGTTGTTCCAGGAAGTTCGACTCGGGCCCTTTCGAGCAGTTCGTCGTTGTAGTCAATGACGACAACGATCTCGTCGGGGAGAAGCGACTGGTCACGGCACGAGTTGACCGCAGCGACGAGGTCAGCCCATCGATCCAAGGTGTACGCGCAGATAATGACCGAGGTCTTCATTCGCCATGTAGGGACGAATCGGCGAACGTCGGATCATCCTTCGCCTCGAACTTTCCGAGCAACCGGACAATGAGCGCATCCCATTCGTCGGGGCGCGGGAACTGGAGATCCGCAAGTCGTAGGGCATGGGTCAAGGCAACGTACACCGAGACCGGACGACTGAGATCGGCCAACAGCGCCCCAACATATCCGCGCCCGACACCCGGAAGTTCCGCTGATGAAAGAACGACGATCGGCAGTCCACACTCGACCGCGGTCAGGAAGGCCCTCGAGTCAAATGCTGGGTCGGCAATGATCAGAGCCGACGAGGAAGAGACCAGTCGTTCCAGGTTGCTTGACGAGATGTCTTCGCCCACCAGGGTCACGAACTCCGAGTGGTAGTTGGCGTCGACCATGTGCAGTGCCTTGCTCCCCGAGTAGCGCATCACCACTTCGAGCCGGTAACGGTCAATCCACGCTTCCGGGATGGCATCAAATGCCGCCAACAACGTTGCCAGTGAATCAGTCCCGTCTTTAGGGAGAAAGGCGACGATCTCCTGAACCGAAGACTTCACCGCCCGACGACCGAGCGACAATGACGAATGAAGTTCGACGATCGGCCCGGACAGACCGAACTCAGAACTCAATGCGGTGGCGTCAGCGTCGCTTCCAACAAGAATCAGATCGGCGTCGGCGACGAGTTCGGCTAGATTGGCGACTCTCGCAGGATTGGTCTTGGGAACATTTGCACAGATAACGGTCGTAGCGGCACCAACTGAGTTCGCGACTTCGATGAACTGACGAACCCAACTGCTATCGATGCCCGGCCAGACAAACGCCACCGCAGCTCGAACATCGTTGGTGATCCATTTAGAAAACGATTCAGAGCGAAGACGCGACTGATTCGGTGCGACATGCACGGCTACCTTGGTGGCATTAGAACTCTGTAGCGCGACGGCCAGTGAAGGCGCGCGAAAGAGCTCCGAATCAAAATCGTTGCTGTCGTCGACTTTTATCCGCATCACCCGATGAGACTGGGCCATGACCTCGACGATCTGGGAAACAACGATGCCGGGTATCGTCAGTGACGAACTGGGACCCGCCACCACGACCGTGTCGCCCGGCGCGCTGTGGATTGACGCAGCGTTCGCTGGCTTGCTCCTAACCCAGTACATGGGGCCGCTTTCGTAATCGCTCGCTGACGATGACCTTGAAGATTCGAAGCCCGTCGCGCAACGCGTGGAGATTGCTGGTTCCGTGGATTCGCGAGGATTCAAAACACGGAACCTCCGCGGTGCGAAGACCGGCGCGCTGTGCGCGGATACCGATCAAAGTCTCGACCTCGAAGCCGTCGGAGTCGATTCCAATCTTGTCGACGGACTCTGCCTTGACACCGATGTACCCGTACGTTGCATCGGTGTATCGAGCACCAAACAACAACCAGATGAGAAAGCAGATACCGCCATCGCCAAATCGGCGAAATCTAGTGATGTCCGCCGAACCGCCGCCCGGGCCGAAACGAGTTCCTTTGACATAGTCGGCGCCGGCCAACGATGCATCACGAAATTTTCCAATCTCGGCGCCATCCATCGATCCGTCGGCATCGAGCGCGATGACGAAGTCGCCTTTGGCTGCTTCGAAGCCGGTTTTCATTGCCGCACCTTTTCCGGGTCGGTACTCGTGGACGACCCTGATGTCTGGTCGAAGCACTTTGGCAATCCGTAAGGTGTCATCTTGCGAGCGTCCGTCGACAATCAAGATCTCATCAACCCAATTGGGTATCGTGTTCAAAACGTAAGGGAGGTTGCCTGCCTCATTCAACGTAGGAATCATGACGGTGAGCGTAGGAATTTTATTGGCTGAGGGCACCGATGACACGCCGCTTGACGCCTCTTCACGGTGTGAGGAAAGCAGACTTCTTTTAGCCATTGCTCGATGTCTCCTCATGGTCGAACAGTCCTTAAAGGTTGGCAGGACCGCAAGATATTGTCAAGGGGATGTGAGTGGTTTAACTTAGCAGCGATACCTTGAAACCAGCCGATTGTCGATACGTCAACTAATTTCATCTACTTTCCTTGGTCGAAATTGCCACTGAGATTACCTTGCGGGAGTACTAATTCAACCTCGGGCAATTGTTCTGTTCGCCCGGGCAGCCTTGGCCGTCCATGACTTAGGAAGCGCTGTATTCGGCGACCCAGTCGACCTGCATTGATTGGGGTGAGCTGGGACAGGCCCATCCCGATCCGCACCAGGTCTGCTGTTGAAGGTCGAGCGTCATGGCTTGATTCGGTATGGCCGAGGTGTTGGTGACGCTGGCCCATACCTTGCCATCCACCGTGTACGTGATTGATGTCGGCGTCCAAATGACGCCCCACGTGTGCCACTGAGTCATATCTATCTTCACCGAGTTGTGAATATGCTGGTTGTTCGCGTTATAGTGAACTGTGGCAGAAGTACCCGTCGTTGACCCGAATGTCTCGTTGAAGTCAATTTCTGGTGGCCACACGTTGGCGGCCGGCCAGAGCAACTCAACTCCGGTCGCGCCCGATCCCGTCAGTCGCGATCGTACAAAGTACGCTCCGTAGGTCTTGGCAACATCACACTGACAGAGTCCGCCGGTGACCCACGAGTTGTTGTAGGCAGGATCCTGCCAGGCATTGAGAGAGAGCATTCCGTTGGCGACGACGACATGAGAAGCGCTCCATTGAGCCCCCGGATCACCGCCGGGATTTCCCGAATACGTGTACCAGCCAGAAGGGAGCGAGGTTCCGGAGAAGTCGGTCACATAACTCTGGGTGTAACCCGGTAGCGCACCCGCCGATGGTGGTGACATTCCAGAAGGTTCGTTGTTGGAGGGCACCCCCAACGGAAAGAGTGATGCGACAGGCACCACGGTGGTTGTCGTTACCGGAGGCGTAGTGGTTACCGGAGTCGGGGTCGCATGCACCGGGGCGGGTGAAGTGGTGGTGGGCGTCTCAAGCGTGGTCGGAGGTGCCGAGGTCGTGGAAGACGGAGGGGCAATGGTCGCGGGAGCAACCGAAATCGTCGAGGTCGGTGTCGTTGAAGTCGACGTCGTGGTGCCACTGGGCGTCGGAGCACTCGTGGTCGTTGAAGCTTCGGGGGTCAACACCCGTGTCGTACCGCCGCCTTCCTTGCCGTGATGACTCGACGAGACGAATCTCGATGCTCCGGAATTGGAGATTGTCAATACAGCGTGAGCGGTCAGCTTGGCGGGTGTGTAGTTCGATGTCGTCGCGCCGGCGCGCAGGCCGACCAGAGAGACAATGACCGTAAGGGTGGAACTCATGATGATGAACTTTGATGTGCGGCCCAGCGAACCAGTTTTCGTGACTTGGATCTCGTTGAAGTTCTTCATGTATCCAAGTTCGCAAGTCAGAAACAAAACCCGGCCTACGACATATCAAAATCAGAACAATTCAATGTTCGACAAAGTTGTGATTTGGTGCGCCGCACACTGGCGAAGGAATGGAGGCATCGCAACAATGCAGGGCCAACGACTCGCCCTGAGCCCGTTGACCTTTGCAGTACTTGCATTTTCGAGGGCGAGTGCGGAGCCAGCGTTCTTCTAAAGCGATTGGCACCAAGTTCTGAAAAAGTGCCGAGTGCACGATTGTGATTGGCTGACGTTGCTAGGCGCGCAAGTTGATGCGCAGTTCGCAGCCAATCGCACAACGGGACACGAACTGCCCGAAAATTTACGAATTCATCGTTGTGAATGGAATTTTCGAAACCACGAAATTCGCCGTTGGAGACGCCAGTTCAAATCAGTGGAAATGTCTTCCAGGCATCGCTGACGATCGTCTCGAGTTGCGAATGTTGAGGTTGCCACCCCAGAACTTCCAACGCCCGTTGTCCGGCGGCGCCCCCGGGCG
>VFSW01008590.1_pt1 | contig 14648 bp, 10 predicted proteins | sample 5358111 | NCBI WGS metagenome assembly VFSW01 (sample SAMN11554181, study PRJNA540505) | mine drainage metagenome | isolation source: sediment from site ElyBrook_90M | place: USA: Ely Copper Mine, Vershire, VT | collected 2017 | reverse complement strand
CCACGACCTGCGTGCCCGCGCGCAGTGCAGCCGCGGCGAGGGGAAAATGGCTTTCGTTAGGACTGGCGATGACCACGAGATCGACGTCAGGATGGACCGGAAGCTCCGCCGCGGTACACACGAGGACGCCTGGAAATGCTGCCTGCACTATCTCCTTTTTGCCGGATCCGATTAATGTCAATGCAAGCCCAGGGACGGACTGAATGAGGGGTGCGTGAAAGGTCTTTCCGGCATAGCCGTAGCCAATCAGGCCGACGCGAATGGTTTTTTCGTTACTCGTCATGCGTCCAGAGTAGAACGTCGAGGTATGCGATCGAAAACTATGATGATTTCAACCGGCGTAATTCTTAAGAGACCGAGGATGACCGACGGCCGGAACTAAGTTAAAGGGGGCGATTCAGAAAACGGACAATAGAGCACTTTGTTTCTGCCGCAACTTGCACAGGGCATTTCTGATGAGGACCTCGCGTTTCCCGGGAGTTAGTCCTTCTGGAGTAGGTCTCCGTGATAGAAAGGTGTTGGAATGACCTACGACAAGCGCGTCGCAAAAATGGCCTCTGTCAAAAACCTGTTTGACTCCAGTCTGGTGTCGGATACGAAGCAGCGCATTATGAAACTCCAAAATCACAGTCAGCGGCTGTGGGGCACCATGACCGTCGCCGAGACCCTTGCGCACTGCACTTCTGGCTTAGCGATGGCGATGGGTGTGATCAAGCCTAAACGTGCCCCGTTCCCCGCCAACGTCATGGGTTTGCTGATTAAGCCGCTGGTCTTCGGGAATGACAAGCCCATGCGCCGCAATTCACCGTCGTCGCCGGAGCTCTTTTCCGCGGACCACACTAAGTACGACTTCGAACGAGAACGCGGCCAACTGGTCGCAGCGATCGATCGCTTCGCCAATGATGGGCCGGCATGCTGTTCCCAGCACCCACACCCTTTCTTTGGCACGCTCAAACCGCAGCAATGGGCCATTTTAATGTACAAACACATCGATCATCATCTGCGACAGTTCGACGTTTGAAGCACAATTAGGCCTCAAGGGCTGATCGCCAGGAGTTGTTAGCTATCTGGAGTTAATCAAGAGTTGTTTCTGACAATGTCTGCTAATGATCGCGAGTGGTGGAAAGTTGTTTAGTTTGGCTTCGACCGCTGTTGGAGATAGATTGGGCGGCGAAGCTGTCGGTACTTCACAAATACTCAAACAAAATCGGCGTAACCCGGTCTTGACAACCTTTCAGAATTTCGTGAGATGGCCTCTTGAAAAACATTCGTCAGATTTGCCTGTCAGTTGTTTGGCTCGTTTCATACGTCTCCACACTTCATGTCTATACTGCATGCGCGCAATCTCTTAGCCCCTCATTAATGCCCCTACCGGCACAGATGATCCCGGGGCAAGGCGAATTCCTGGTAGACGGAAATTTCTCGATCGCGACTGAGGGCTATAGAGATGCGCTCATGATGTCCGCCACCGATCGTTTTATTGCGACCCTCGCGCTCGAGACGGGAATTCCGCTCCGGAATGTCGTGAAGAATCAAAATGCCAGCTTCGTTATCAAAATTGAACACGCGAGCCAGCCAGTTCAGCAGCTTGGAGAAGATGAGTCTTACAATCTGAGCATCACCCAAGACCAGGTTCGGCTGACTGCCACTAATCCACTTGGTGGTCTCCACGGACTCCAAACTTTTTTGCAGCTGGTGAGAATTACGCCGTATGGCTTTGCCGCACCAGCAATTGAAATCCATGACCGGCCACGGTTTCCCTGGCGCGGATTGATGATTGATTCAGGCAGGCACTTCATGCCTGTCTCAGTTATCAAACGCAATCTTGATGGAATGGAAGCGGTCAAGCTAAATGTCTTTCACTGGCATCTGTCTGAAGATCAGGGCTTTCGCGTCGAGAGCAAGGTCTTTCCTCTATTGCACGAGAGGGGCTCGAACGGGCAATACTATACCCAGGAACAGGTGAAGGACGTAATTCGGTATGCGCGCGATCGTGGCATCCGGGTCGTTCCGGAGTTCGATATGCCCTGCCATACCTCATCATGGTTTGTCGGCTATCCTCAACTGGCAAGCGGTAGCGGCCCTTACGAAATAGCTTCAAAGTGGGGCATTTTCGATCCGGCGATGGATCCGACGCGAGCGTCCACATTTCAATTTCTCGACCGCTTTATCGGAGAGATGACTGCGCTCTTCCCGGATTCTTATTTCCACATCGGCGGCGATGAATGCAATGGAAAGGAATGGAGCGCAAATTCGAAGATCCAGGCATATCGTCAGGCACACGGGATGAAGGATAACGCTGCATTACAGTCTTATTTCACAGGCCGCGTACAGAGAATTGTCACGGCTCACGGCAAGATCACCGAAGGTTGGGATGAAGTGCTCCAACCTGACACGCCCCGTGATGTTGTCATTCAGTCGTGGCGAGGACCGACGGGTGTTGCCGCTGCCGCCCGGCAAGGAAATCGCACGCTTCTTTCGAATGGCTATTACATCGACCTTAACCAATCGGCCGCGCAGCACTACCTCACTGACCCGTTAGGCGACGAAGGCGCGTCGCTCACTCCTGATCAGAAAGCGCTGGTTCTGGGCGGCGAAGCCACAATGTGGAGCGAATTTGTCAGCCCCGAGAACATAGACAGCCGAATCTGGCCGCGCACGGCTGCGATTGCAGAACGGCTCTGGTCGCCGCAGGAAGTTCGTGATGTCGACTCGATGTACCAGCGGATGGCAGTCGTTTCGGATTCGCTTCAGTTCTACGGACTGAACCATCAATCTTTCACTGGATTGATGTTGCAACGGATGAGCGGAGATCCCGAGCCAAATTTGCTTCGAGTGCTCGCAGTAATAGTGCAACCGCCCGAGGGTTATGAGCGGGAAGATCTGAAGCAATATGACTCATCGAGTCCGCTGAACAGGCTGGTAGACGCGGTTCCGCCGGAAAGCGAAACGGCTCGTCGCTTCAGTGAACTGGTCAAATTGATCACGAACGGAAAAGCCTCATCGGAACAGTGGCAGGAGGCGCATGCGTGGCTTGTACTATGGCGAGATAATGACGCAAAGCTTCGACCTTCGCTCTCTCGCTCCGAAATCACTGCAGAACTTCTTCCGCTCTCGCAGGAACTTTCTCAAACTGCAAGCATTGGATTGGACGCCCTTGACGCTCTCCAAAACCACCGTTCGCCTGAGGCCGCTGCCTCACAAGCCAACTTGCAGTATCTAAAAGAAGCTGAAAAGCCCAAGGCGGTCTTGCGCAACATGGTAGTCCCGGCAGTGGAACTTCTGGTCAAGGCCACCATGCCGAAGTCGGACTCAAAAACTAATTAAAGTGTTGAAAAATCAGCCGCTGCGTATCTGGCACACGCCAAATTGCCCGAGATTGGCCGTGTCCCAGATCAAATCGAGACCTGCCGGCTCTACATCTTGTAGCGACCAAGGTCCTCGTCATTCAGCCCTTCGAGCCAGCCCCGGATCTGTTCCGTCGAGGGTCCGTCCGGGGGGCCGGAGGTGCTCAGTTTTGCTGACTGAATCACGTTTTCTGAAACGTATATGGGACAATCCGAACGCAATGCCAGAGCGATCGCGTCAGACGGACGAGCATCTATTGTCAGCGCTTCATTTCCCTGTGTGAGCCATAAGACGGCGAAGAACGTATCATCCTTAAGCTCATTGATGACTACGCGATCCAGCCGGGCATTCAAGTTTTGGATGAGATTACGTGTCAAATCGTGAGTCATGGGGCGCGGAGCCGCCATCTTTTCGATTTCGATGGCGATCGCATTCGCCTCAAAGATCCCAACCCATATTGGCATAACCGTTTCCGAACCAACATCTTTGAGAACCACGATGGGCATGTTGGTGGCCGGATCCATCATCAATCCACGAATTCGCACTTCGACGTCCATGAAATTCCTTTCCGCATCGGGCAAGCTTCCCGGAACCGTCTAGACTGCTTCGCCCACTAAACTGTTTGGATGCGAAGCGGTGATCTGCACCTGAACGTAGCTTCCCGGAGCTGGAGCAATCGGCTGGACGGTGGTAAAGTTGACCGGCTTGTTCTGACTGCTGCGGGCGGAAATCTGGCCTCGTGCCGGATTGACACCCTCAACCATTACTTCCACAATCTGTCCTAAATGCCTGGCATAATTGATTCTTTGAATTTCTCGTTGACGGTCAAGAAGAACTTGAAGCCGGGAGGCTTTCTCGCTATCCGGAATCGAATCGATCATCACCAGCGCCGGGGTATTTGGGCGCGCAGAGTACTTAAACCCGAAGACGCAATCGTACTGCACTTCTGCGAGCAGGTCCATAGTCTGGATGAAGTCGTCCGCGGTCTCTCCGGGAAAGCCGACAATAATGTCCGTAGACAATGAAATTGGCCGTCGTGCGGCTTTGACCCAGGAGATACGTTCCAGGTACCAGTCACTCGTATATTCACGCGCCATCGCCTTCAAAACCCGGGTTGAGCCGGACTGCACAGGCAGATGAACGTGGTCGCACAAAGTGGGGACGGCATCAATGGCGTCGACGATGTCCCGCGTAAAATCCCTCGGATGGCTGGTGGTGAACCTAACCCTCCGAATGCCCGCTATCTGGCCGACTGCGGCCAGCAGCTCCGCGAAGCTCAATTTCCCTTCCGGGTCCCGGTAACTGTTCACATTCTGGCCCAGGAGTTGAATCTCGGTGTATCCCGCGTCCGCGATGCGTTTGGCCTCACCGAGCACAGAAGTCGATGTGCGGCTACGCTCTTTGCCGCGCGTGTAAGGCACAACGCAGTAGGCGCAGAACTTATCGCAGCCTTCAATGATGGTGATGTATCCGCGATAGGGGTTCTGACGGGCGGTGAACTCTGTCTCGAAGGTCTCCTCCGTCTGACGGTCATCAAGGCCGGTGATGCGGTTTTCGCCCGCCTCGAGCCTCGACAACATCTCCGGCAGTTTCCGGTAGGACGCGGACCCTGAGACAAGGGAGACGTAGGGCGCCCGGTCAAATATCTTCTCGCCTTCCTGCTGTGCCACGCACCCTAGCACGCCGAAGCGCTTTCCCGCTTTATGTAGCTTTTTGTAGTCGTTGAGACGGTTGAAGACCTTCTGCTCTGCCTTATCTCTTATAGAGCAAGTGTTGTAGAGGATGAGTCCCGCTTCCTGTTCCGAATCGACCTGGCGATAGCCCTCCTGCTGGAGTGTGCCAATCACCTTTTCGGAGTCATGGGCATTCATCTGGCAACCGAAGGTCTCGAGGTAGAAGGTTTTCTCGGATGCCATAACAATCCCAAGTATACCGTGAGCGGAGTTCAAGGATAGATTCACGTGCGTGACGTCCGCTTTTGGACAGCTTCGCACCGGAAACGGACAGTTCCATCGAGTGGCAATTCCCCTTGTGTACCATGAAATGCGTTACTTACGACATTTCTTCCGTGGTGCCGGACGTGCAGTTCAGGAAACGATGAGCGCACTGTCCTCGATCGTCTGGAGGGTTCCGCCCAATGCCTCTCGAAATCCGGGGCCTCGCGCCCCTGCTCCAAGTCTTCGATATGCCGGCCTCGCTCCGGTTCTACCGGGACACGGTTGGTTTTTCGGTGAACAGCACTTCCCCTCCCCTTTCAATCAATCCTGACGACGTGAACTGGTGCATGCTCCGGCTGGGCGATGCGACTCTCATGCTGAACACCGCCTATGAGCCGGAATCCAGGCCACCCATTGCGGAAGCGGAAAGATTCGGCGGCCACGGCGATACCTGCCTGTATTTCGCCTGCCCGGATGTGGACGCGGCCTTCGACTATTTGCGCTCGAAGGGAGCGACCGTAGCTCCGCCCCAGGTCGCGCACTATGGCATGAAGCAGCTCTATCTAACTGACCCGGATGGCTACTGTCTCTGTTTCCAGTGGGCGGTCTGAGGATTCCCCACCCCAAGGAGGTCGCGATGCGAACAGTGCTTTTGCAAGACCTGCGTTATTCATTCCGGCAACTGCTGAAGATGCCAGGCTTCACTTTCACGGCTGTCCTCTCCATGGCCCTGGGATTGGCGCCACAACGGCAGTCTTTAGCGTCGTTTACGCGATACTGATGGATCCTTACCCTTACGCGGCGCCCGACCGAATGGTTCACATGCGGTTCATAAATCCGAAAGGAGATCTAAACGGCTTTGGAATCACGGGATCACAGTGGCAGCAATTGCGCAAATCGCCGGTGGTCGAAGACACCTTCCTCGAAGATGACTGGAGCCTGACCGTAACTGGCAATGACTTGCCCGAGGATGTTCAGGCCAATTATCTGACGTCGAACACCTTCAATTTCCTCGGGGTCCCCGCCGCGCTTGGCCGAGGTCTTCAGCCCTCCGATGCCGTCGATGGTCAAGATCCGCAACCCGTCGTTGTGCTCAGTTACAAATTCTGGCAGAGGCACTACAACAGCGATCCCGGAGTGCTGGGCAAAACCATACAGATGGTTCGGAAGAACTACACAATTGTCGGCGTTGCCGCGTCGCGCTTTACATGGGGCGATGGCGACGTCTATCTGCCACTCAAGGTTACCCAAGATCCAGTCAGGGCATATTATGCCGGCGTTCGACTCAAACCCGGCGTAACTCATACCCAGGCAGACGCCGCCCGGGGACCCCGCATTGAACAATTCGCCAAGGAATCGCCCCGGCATTTCCCTACTGAACGGGTTCGGCTCCATGTCGTTGGACTGAACGAGGATTTCATCAAAAAACTCGGCGGCACGCTTTACCTGCTGTTTGGCGCGGTAGCGTTGCTCTTACTCATTGGTTGTGGAAACGTCTCGATTCTTCTCCTGGCACGAGCGACGGCCCGTCAGCATGAGTTTGCGGTTCGGGCAGCGATCGGGGCTTCACGCCTACGCATCATTCGGCAGCTGCTCACGGAGTCTTTGTTGCTCTCACTTACCGGCGCAATGCTTGGTCTGTTACTTGCGTACAAGATTGTCGGCGTGATCGTGGCTAACCTGCCGGAGTTTTCTTTCCCCCACGAAGCTGCTATTCACATCAATCTGCCAGTTCTTATCTTTTCGATCGTCGTGGCGGTAGGCACCGGAATCCTCTTCGGCTTGTCACCGGCGTGGCAGCTATCCCGTCCCGAAGTTAGCCAGGTGATGCAGTCGACCACCCGCAAAACAACCAGTTCTGTAAGCGGCCGCAATGCGCACAACACCCTTATCGCCGGTCAGATCGCACTTACACTGCTCATGATGGCCGGCGCGGGGGCCGCCATTGAAGGTTTCCTTCATCTAGCCAATATGAAACTTGGTTATGATCCGCACAACGTCATGTCCGTTGGCATTCCGGTGCATGACGGCACCTACAAAGTATGGGGGGAGCGCGCCGCCTATTTCGAACAGTTGCATGACAAGGTTGCGGAAGTTCCTGGCGTTTCGATGGTTGCGATCTCAAGCAATGCCACACCGCCGGCCAATGGTTTCAACGTGAAGTTTGAAATCATGGGCAAACCCTCTGCTCAAGACCAGTCCCTCAACTTCAACATGGTCAGCCGGGAATACTTCCCTGTCCTGCGCATTCCTTTGGTGCAAGGGCGAACATGGGACCATGCGGAGGAACACCGCGGTGCCGCGGTAGTCGTGGTTAACCAGACATTCGCACGTCGATATTTTCCCAACGGAGATGCCGTTGGCCACTCCATCAAGACCCCCGCCATGACCGCACAACCCCCTTTTCAATTAACATCGCCGGGCAGCGAAGGCTGGCTTCTGATCGTGGGCGTCGTGGCCGATAAACTTGACGACGGTTTGGCCAGTCCGATTCTTCCCGAAGCCTTTGTTCCTTACACGATGGCAATGGGCATGTACACGCAGATATTGGTTCGCTCCGAAGTGCCGCCGCTCACCCTCCTTCACGCTATCAGAGCCCAGGTGAATGCCATCGATCACGATCAGCAAACCAACGGCGACGTTCGCGACCTCGATCATTGGATAACGCGTATGCCCGAGTTCGCGCGCGGGCAACTTGTCTCGTGGCTCTTTGGCGCGTTTGCCGCTTTGGCCCTCGCACTTGCAGCGGTAGGCCTCTACAGCGTCGTCTCCTACACCGTGGTGCAGCGACGCAACGAATTGGGCATTCGCAGTGCGTTGGGAGCCCAACGAGGACACGTACTCCGCATCGTCTTCAACTCGACGGTTCTAAGTGTCGGGTGCGGCGTGGTGGCAGGAGTTTTGTTAGCTGTTGCGCTGAACAGGACGATGGCCGCCTGGTCGGCCGAGAGTGCCCGGGATCCATTGCTGCTGCTTGGCTCGACATGTGTGTTAGCGCTGGTTGCGACATTGGCCTGCGCGATACCGGCTTGGCACGCCTCGGGAATCGACCCGATGCGATCGATTCGGTACGACTAAAGATGCATTTTTCATGTGAATATAGTGTGCGCCCATTTTGAGCGACGTGCGCACATCCACCTGATCGAAGCGCCGCTTCGAGGGGATAGGTGCGCCGTGTTTGCAAGTCGCATGAATTGCTGCGATTGACTCCCTGAGCTCAAAGCGTGAAAGTGGTCGGAAGTCGCTGAAGAATAAGACTACGCGTTTATATCTCGATGTAGGGTGTTCTAATCTGTGCGACTGTCTTCCCAAACCACATTTAAATCACCATTGTGCCCAACTGAAGTTTTGTAACTGTTGTTGCTTTTGACTTTGTGAATCCGTGATTGCAATCGACACATCAAAGCTGAAAACGCGTAGTTGCGTTGACTGTGCGACAAATCATTGCATTGGAATCTTCCGGCTCGATTGGAGAGTGGAAATGGCTGAGTCACCAAGTCAGAGGGTGAGGGCGATCCTTGCCAAGACCGTGCCGGTTCTCGCGTTAACCGGACTTCTGTTCCTGAGCGGCGGACTGCTTTCAGGATGCGGCAAGAATGTCAGTGCGTCGCCCTCAGCACCCCCACCAGTAATGAAGGTCACGGTGGTGAAGGCCGAGCAGAGTGATGTGCCCGTGACAGGCGAGTGGGTGGGTACGCTTGACGGATATGTCAATGCAGAGATTCAGCCCCAGGCCAGCGGCTATCTGATCCGTCAGAACTATCGAGAAGGATCGGAGGTCGAGAAAGGTCAGGTTTTATTTGAGATTGATCCTCGGCCGTTTGAGGCGGCACTGCAACAGGCGCAAGGTTCATTGGGGCAGGCGCAAGCGCAACTGGCTCTTGCGCAGATCAATGTAAATCGTGACACGCCACTGGCGGCTCAACGAGCCATCGCGAAAAGCCAACTCGACAACGATACTCAGCAGAAGGCTCAGGCAGAGGCAGCAGTAGCATCGGCCGAAGCAGCAGTCGCGACGGCTAACCTTAATCTTGGGTTTACCAAGGTGAGATCGCTGATTACCGGCGTGGCCGGTCAAGCCACCATCCAGGTCGGAAACCTCGTAAGCGCGCAATCTGTATTGACTTCGGTTTCACAACTTAACCCAATCAAGGTCTATTTCTCGGTGAGTGATAGCGAGTATCTTGCTCTAACAAAACGGACAGGGACAGGCGGTGCCGATCTGCTTCACGGAGCGTCGAAGATTCCTCTAACGATGACCCTAGCGAATGGTGAAGTCTATCCCGAAAAAGGGCACGTCGTTTTTGTTGACCGGCAGTTGAACAGCCAGACAGGAGCGATACGCATAGCTGCGTCATTCCCGAATCCCGGCAATATTCTTCGGCCGGGCCAGTTTGGCAGAATCAGAGCTGAAACGGAAGTTCGCCGCAATGCTGTCTTGATCCCCCAGATTGCGGTCACCGAGCTTCAGGGTCAACAGCAGGTTTACACGGTTGGGCCCAACAATTTAGTGCACGTCAATAACATAAGCCTCGGCCCACAGTACGGCGACAGCTGGATTGTCGAGAGCGGCCTGCAAGGCGGCTCGCTCGTCATCACGGACAACCTTCAGAAGCTCCGCGAGGGTGCGCCCGTAAGTCCTCAGCATACTGAGTTTCGCGCGGCAGTCACGTCTCAGACGACGCAGGCGCCGGCGAGGTAGTCCATGTCCAAATTCTTCATTCGTCGGCCCATAGTCGCGATTGTTATCGCCATTCTCACAGTTGTCATCGGCGTCGGTTCAATGCTCACGCTGCCGACATCCCAGTTTCCGAACATTGTTCCAACGTAAATTCTAGTTACGGCCACTTATCCTGGCGCCGACGCAAAGACTGTAGCGCAAGCGGTATCAACGCCAATTGAGCAGCAGATGAATGGCGTCGACAACATGATTTATATGAACTCGGTCAGCGCCAACAATGGTGTCGTCCAGTTGTTCGTGGATTTCGATGTCAAGACCGACTCCAATATCGATCAGGTTCTTGCGCAGTTACGCGTTGACCAAGCTCAGTCCCAGTTACCCTCGCAGGTAACAACTGCTGGTCTGACTGTGCAGAAGGCGCTAACATCGCCGCTGATGTTAGTCGCGATCAACTCGCCAGGCGGTAAGTTGAGCCAGGACTTTCTCACTAATTACGCAATCATCAATTTGCAGGATCAGATCGCTCGCGTAAAGGGAGTCTCGCGCGTCCAGGTGTTTGGTGGTCAGTACGCACTCCGCGTATGGGTCCAGCCAGACAAGCTGGCAAAACTTGGCGTCACGGCGACCGAAGTTATCTCCGCCATTCAGACTCAGAACAATGTTAATCCGGCCGGCCAGATTGGCGGCGAGCCAATTCCCAAGGGTCAGCAATTCACTTACACAGTTCGCACCCAGGGGCGGCTCGTCAAGCCAGAGGAGTTCGGAAACATCATCCTCCGCGCCAATCCCGATGGCTCGATTCTCCATCTCCGCGACGTGGCGCGCATCGAGCTTGGGGACCAGTCCTACGGGATATCGGGCCGCTACAACCAGGCGCCATCCGGCGTCATGGCGATCTACCAACTCCCTGGCTCAAATGCGGTGGAGACTGCGGCGGCGGTCGGTCAGCGGATGAAGGAGCTTTCCGCGACCTTTCCCCCGAGCATTACGTACTCTGTTCCGCTTGACACTACCAAAGCGGTCACGGCCGGCATTCGCGAGATCGTGCTCACGCTCATTGAGGCTTTGGGTCTCGTCGTTCTGGTCGTCTTCATTTTTCTCCAGGGCTGGCGCGCCACCCTTATTCCGCTGTTAGCCGTCCCGGTGTCGCTCATAGGCACATTCATTATTTTTCCGGCGCTCGGCTTCTCCATCAATACCCTGTCGCTATTCGGCCTGGTGCTTGCAATCGGACTGGTAGTCGACGATGCCATTATCGTTGTTGAGGCCGTGGAGCACCATATCGATGAGGGCATGGATCCACAGTCGGCAACCGTAAAAGCCATGGAGGAAGTGGGCGGTCCGGTGGTCGCGATCGCCCTCATCCTGGCCGCTGTTTTTATTCCGACGGCGGCAATACCCGGAATTACCGGACGCATGTATCAGCAGTTCGCCGTTACTATCGCGATCTCGGTTTTGATCTCGGCGTTTAATGCGTTGACTCTGTCGCCAGCTCTTGCTGCGCTTCTACTCAAACCGAGGGAAGAGGGCCGCAAAAAGAGCCTTCTCAGCAAGGGATTTGGAGCGTTCAACAAGTTTTTTGGCCGCACTACCGATGGGTTTGTCGGCACATCGCGCGTCCTCATTCACAAATCTTCATTCGCCATGCTGGCCCTCGTTTTGCTGGCTGTCGTAGCAGTCTATCTGGGCAGCACCCTTCCTGGCGGCTTCATCCCTACTGAAGATCAGGGCTACATGTTCCTGGCCCTGCAACTTCCTGACGGCGCTTCTGCACAGCGCACCGATGCAGCACAGCAAAAGATTAGCGATGCGCTGCTCAAGACGCCCGGCGTAGAAGGCGTCATCGCCGTTACCAATTTCTCGCTGCTCACCCAGGTGCAAAGCACCAATGCCGGTTTCTTTTTTGTGAACCTCAAACCGTGGGGCGTTCGCAAGAGCAAGGAGCAACAGCTCGAATACATTCAGAGCAATTTGCAGAAGCAGCTCGCCGGCAATCCGGATGGCATCGCGTTTGCTTTTCCGCCGCCGTCCATACCGGGCATTGGAACGTCGGGCGGCGTCACGATGATCCTTGAAGACCGCTCCGGATCGGACGATCCTGCGACGCTGACAAAGAACGTCTTCGGCTTTTTAGGAGCTCTCTCCAAGCGCCCGGAGATCGCTGCGGCCATTCCGTCGTATCAACCCGCTGTACCCCAGCTCTATGCCGACGTAGACAAAGAAAAGGCGCTAAAGCAGCAGGTCGATCTTACCAATATCTACACCACTATGCAGACTTTCATGGGCGGCTACCTCGTGAACTACTTCAACCGATTCGGCCGCCAGTGGCAGACTTACGTCGAGGCTGAGGGAACATCCCGAACTAACATTGCAAATATCGACCAGTTCTATGTCCGCAGTGCCAACGGAAGCCAGGTCCCACTCGGTTCGCTTGTTAAAGTCACTCGCATCACAGGCCCGGAATTCATCTATCGATTCAACGAATTCAACGCGGCCCAAATTAACATCACCGGCGCACCGGGATATAGTTCCGGCCAGGTACGAAAGGCGCTCGAAGAAGTCTTCAAGGAGACTATGCCCGCGGGCGCAGGCTTCGACTACTCCGGTATGTCCTTTCAGGAACAGCAGGCTGAAAAGGGAGTGCCGTCGTGGGCGGTATTTGGTCTTTCACTGCTCTTCGTCTTCCTCATCCTTTCTGCCCTTTACGAGAGTTGGACCCTGCCGTTCAGTGTCTTGTTAAGCACTCCGGTGGCGATTCTGGGCGCATACATTGCGCTGCACGCACGCCTTCTTGAGAACGACATCTTCGCAACGATTGGACTGGTCATGCTGATCGGGCTCTCGGCTAAAAACGCTATCCTCATCGTTGAATTTGCGAAGACAAATTACGAGAGAGGGGAGAGCATCTGCGACGCTGCTCTAGACGCGGCGCGGCTGCGCTTTAGACCGATCGTCATGACGGCACTAGCCTTCATCGTTGGCTGTCTGCCGCTCTGGACCGCTTCCGGTTCTGGAGCGGCCTCACGTCGCATCCTTGGCACCGTCGTCGTTGGAGGCATGACGCTCTCAACGATTCTCGGCCTCATTTTTATTCCTGTCACCTTTTCCGTCGTCGAGTATTTATCCCACCGCTTGTCAAGAGGCGGCAAGGGTACGACCATGGACTCGATGTGCGGGCCCCAGGTGCCCATTACGAAAGAGCCGAGCGTTCCAGTGACAGCCCACGCCCGCATTGAAGGAGGACAGGCATGATTCGCTTAAGTACATTTTCAAGGCTGGGCCTGTTCGCTTCTGTGATCGGACTAATGGCTGGATGTAATGTCGGACCGAAATATGTGCGGCCGAACGTCACTGCGCCAGACGCATTTCGGGGAGCCGATGATGCAGCAGTCTCAAGCGACGCCGCAAAGTCTCTCGGAGATGAGCAATGGGCGGTCGTGTATCGCGAACCTGAACTGCAAGCGCTGATCCGCAAGGCTCTGGCCAACAACTACGATGTGCGCATCGCTGCGCAGCGCATTCTCGAGCAACAGGCGCAGGTCAAGATTACTCATTCACAACAGTTTCCGACCATTACCGCCGGCGGAATAGGCGTTGGGGCAACGCTTCCCGCTTCGCTGGGCACCCAAATTGGCAGTCCGCTGGTGGATGGATCGTTCAACCTTTCGGCCGCATGGACGCCTGACTTCTGGGGACTGTATCGCAAGCAGACTGAAGCCGCCCGAGCCCAACTGCTGGCGCAAACGTGGGCGCAGCGTGCGATTCGTCTGACGCTTGTGCAGCAAGTGGCGACCGAATATCTGCAGATTCGCGCACTCGATACCCAACTTGAAATCACGAAAGAGACAATCAAAGTTCGCCAGGACTCGGTTGATTTGACCAAGAGCCTGGAAAGCGGAGGTTCTGTGCCTCTCTCCGACGTGCGCCAGGCGGAACAGTTGCTCTTCGCGGCGACTTCGGAGATACCGCAACTCGAGGAGGAGATTCAACAGCAGGAGAACGCTATCGCCGTGCTGCTTGGAGAAAATCCGGGCCCTTTCGCGCATCGGGACCCCAATGCGCTCGCGCCTCCGCCTCAGGATTTGCCCACAGGTATACCTTCGCAACTTCTTGAGCGACGACCTGACATCCAACAGGCCGAGGCTACCCTCATTGCCGCAAACGCCCAGATTGGCGTTGCGCGCGCACAGTTCTTTCCGAACCTTTCAATCAGCGCATCAGCGGGCGTCGGTGGAGATAGTCTCGCGACCATCTTCGATCCCGCCGGAAAAACCATCTACGGCATTGGCTCGCTGGCGCAGCCACTCTTCGAAGGCGGCAAACTTCGCGGGCAACTTCAGCTTTCGCAAGAAGCGCAAAAAGAGATGGTGCTCACATATCAAAAGACAATCAACGGAGCATTCCGGGATGTTTCGAACGCTTTGATTGCTTTGAACAAGCAGCGCGCGTATCGCGAGCAGCAGGAAAAGCTCGTTGATGCAGCAAAGGACGCAACACGACTGGCACGCATTCGTTATCAAGGCGGCTCTACAGGGTATCTCGAGGTGCTTACCACCGACTCAAATCTGTTCGCTGCGCAGTTGAACCTCGTGAATGCGCAGCAGGGCGAAGCGCTCACCCTGGTGCAACTATATGGCGCTCTTGGCGGGGGCTGGCAATCTTAGCAACAAGTTGTGACTCTC
>VFSW01008589.1_pt1 | contig 14649 bp, 10 predicted proteins | sample 5358111 | NCBI WGS metagenome assembly VFSW01 (sample SAMN11554181, study PRJNA540505) | mine drainage metagenome | isolation source: sediment from site ElyBrook_90M | place: USA: Ely Copper Mine, Vershire, VT | collected 2017 | reverse complement strand
GTCATGCGCGAGGGATCTGAAGCGGTGCTGTTTCTCTGGGCAATTGCCACGGGCGGCGAACAAAGCCTGAATATGCTGATGGGTGGTTTCGGCGGGGTATTCGTCGGCATCCTGGTTGGACTGTTGCTGTATGCTGGCCTGTTGCGGATTCCGACACGACATTTCTTTTCCATTACAAGCTGGCTGATTCTGCTACTGGCAGCCGGCCTTGCCGCACAGGCAGCCGGTTTTCTTAATCAGATTGGTCTTCTGCCCGCCCTGGGTAACGGTGTGTGGAACACGTCCAATGTTCTGAACCAGAATAGCCTGACAGGGCAGTTCCTGCACATACTGATCGGTTACATCGCACGTCCCTCAGGCATACAGGTTGTATTTTACGTTGGCACTTTTCTGAGCATTTTTCTGCTGATGCGTATCTATGGCAGGAACATGCAGGTCAAATCGAAAGCATGAAATGAAAATCAATTCAGCAGTTATTGCAGCGTGTATTATTCCGTTTTGTTTTTGCAATGCTTACGCGGACAACGATTTCATCGTCTATTCGCCCGGCGTCGTTCAGGGACAGAGCGAAGTCGAAGTGTATGGATTCAATTCCCAGGATGGTCGCAGCACGCTCAATGGCGCAAGTGGCTACAATATTTCCGTGGCACATACCTTTACCAGTTGGTGGAAAGCGGAGGCTTATGTCGGCGAATTCAATCGCGCCCCCGGCGGTTCAACACATCCTTCAGGTTATGAGCTGGAAAACACCTTCCAGCTGACCTCTCCCGGCGAGTACTGGGCAGATCTGGGTTTTCTGGCATCCTATGCCCACAGCAAACAGGAAGGTGTGCCTAGTGCGTTTGAATTCGGCCCGTTACTGGAAAAATTGTCAGGGCATATTGACCAGAGACTCAATCTTATTTTTGGCAAACAGGTGGGTGCAGGGGCAAACAGCAGCTACGCACTCCGCTCTGCCTACAGCCTGGGCTACAACATTAACAAGGGCCTTGCCACCTATACGCCGGGATTTGAAGTCTACCTTCGCCCGAATGACAACGCCTACCAGATCGGACCTGTATTTTCCGGAGAGATCAGATCACACGGTGGAAAAGAGTTGGGATACAGCTTCGGCGCCGTTTTCGGCATCAATCAGGGAGCACCGGCGAAAACGCTGCTTGCGCGTCTGGAGTACGAATTTTTTTAGTCCCTGTTCAGCAGCGAACAAGGCGCGTGGAAATGGATTCTGAATCTGAAGTTTAGTTTCGGACAGTCAGGATTCTTTTTAACGGTTTATTCTTCTTCCGCCTGTTGCTGCATCGCCCACATCAGTGCATACACACCGTTTTGAGCCAGCAATTCACTATGCCGCCCGTGCTCGATGATGTGCCCTGCGTCAACCACCAGTATTTCATCGGCTTCCACCACGGTGGACAGGCGATGAGCGATGATGAGGCTGGTGCGTCCCCTGGCGATTTCCAGCAGTTCAGTCTGGATGGCTTTTTCGGTTTTGGTGTCGAGCGCCGAAGTAGCTTCATCGAGTATCAGAATAGCCGGATTTTTCAACAAGGTGCGGGCGATGGCAACGCGCTGCTTTTCGCCACCTGAGAGTTTAAGTCCTCTTTCTCCTACAACCGTATCCCAGCCTTGCGGCAAGGACTCGATAAATTTCAGAATATGCGCGGCACGTGCAGCATTGAATACTTCATCTCGCGTGGCATCAGGCCGGCCATAGGCGATATTGTAGTAAATACTGTCGTTGAACAACACGGTGTCCTGCGGCACGACACCGATGGCCGATCGCAGGCTTTCCTGGGTAACCTGCCGTATATCCTGACCATCTATTTTGATGCTGCCTTCACTGACATCATAAAAACGGAACAACAAACGGGCCAGAGTTGATTTTCCGGCGCCGCTCGCTCCCACTGCGGCCACGGTCTTGCCGGCAGGAATGGTGAAGCTTACATCGTGCAGAATGGGGCGATCGGCATTGTAGGCAAAGCTGACATGCTCGAAGGCAACCTCGCCTCCCCGCAAGGACAACTTGCCCGCATCGACTGCATCTTCGATTTCCCTCGGGCGCATCAACAGGGTAAACATGCGCTCGACATCCGTGATGGATTGCTTGATCTGTCGGTACATCACCCCCAGAAAGCCCAAAGGCTGAAACATTTGCAACAGGTAGGCATTGACCATCACCAGATCCCCCAGCGTGAGCGTACCTGCAACCACGCCGTTTGCTGCACGCAGAATCATCAGTGTCACACCTATGGCGATCGTGCCAGCCTGCGCCGCGTTAAGCAGCCCCAGTGAGCGCTGCGATTGCAAGGCGACTTCTTCCCATTCGGCCAGACTGTCATCATATCGCTTTGCCTCATAGCGCTCGTTGCCAAAATATTTTACAGTTTCATAGTTCAGCAGGCTGTCGATGGCGCGCCCGTAGGCCTCAGAGTCCAGCGTGTTGGCACGGCGCACGAACTGGGTGCGCCAGTCGGTAATGGTGACGGTAAAGCCGATATAGGCGGCCAGTGTCACCAGTGTGATCATGCCGAATACCCAGTCCAGTTTGACGAAAAGAATGACCGCCACCATCAGGATTTCCAGCACGGTGGGCGTAATGCGAAACAGCAAAAAACCCACCAGGCTGGAAATGGCCTTGGAGCCGCGTTCTATGTCGCGCGTGATGCCGCCTGTCTGTCGCTCCAGATGAAAGCGCAGCGACAAGGCGTGCAGATGCTCGAATACCACCAGGCTGACGCGGCGCATCGCACGCTGGGTGACCTTGGCAAACACCACATCGCGCAGATCGGCAAAGGTGGTGCTGGAAAAACGCAATATCCCGTAAGCGATAATCAGGGTCAGCGGTAAAACCAGGGTAGCCTGCGACTTGCCCAATGCGTCTATGATTTCTTTGAGCACCAGCGGTACGGTCACTGACGCCAGCTTGGCGCCCAGCAACAGGGCAAGCGACAAAAAAACCCGCCCGCGGAATTCCCACATATAGGGAAACAGGCGGCCGATCGCACGCAAATCAGTTTGCTGCTCCGATGCGCTTTCAGATGTATTAAAATGTACTGACATCGGTCGGGTCTTGTTGATACGCCAGTGAGGTATACCGCCGAACGGTATCAGGAGTTTGGCACTTCCTTGAGCCATGTGGCGTAATACGACCACTCCGGATCAGGCTCGGTATCGTATTCGATGCGATATTCAGGATGCAGTTTCTGTATGGCCGGCAGCGCTTCCTGCAAAGCCGCGTCGCCGCCGTAGTAAATGAAGTACTCACGTTTTCCGGCGGATATCGCGCGACGCACATAAACGGCCCAGCCGTTGCTGAACTGATCGAGCAACGCCAGCAGATCGCTTTCAATCTTATTCAGCGCGTCCGTTTCAGCCTGATTCCAGTAACGCCCTTCGGTGTCCTGCTGACACCACACGCCAAACCAAGCCAGATTAGGTAACTCCTCGCCGGGAATGTCTGCCAGATACTGATCGTCAAGCAATATCTGTGATTGATTTCCTATGATAGTTGTGTCAAAAAGTTGCCAAGCCATTTGTCTTCCTCAGATGTGGTGTTGCCGTTTGTATATGGCATTTTACCCTATGGCTGGCGTTTCATTGTCTTTTCTGAAGTGCATACGGGTTTTTATATAATTCATGGCCTTAACCGGCAATATTGGTTGACTTTTAGTTTGGCTTGTTACACTCTTATACTCTAGTAGTAATTTTGTTGAAAAATGATTCCTGATCAGTCATAAACAGATCAAGAATTCACGAATCCAGAAAATATATATTTCATTTCAATGATCGTTTTCAGGGGTAGACCTTTGGAAGTTTTTACCTTATTAGTTTCTTTGATCGCTTGCTAAAAAGATGCATAAACCCGCTCCATCAATCCGCAATCGATTATTGGTAGCCAGGCTACCTGTCATACCTCAAATACTTTTCAAGTTGATTGATCTTTGCCAGCGTGATGAGGTCGGTATGGGTCAGCTGGCTAAGCTCGTTGCCAACGATGTCGGCATGACCGCCAAAATCCTGAGCATCGCCAACAGTTCTGCATACAATCGCAATTACCGCAAAGTAGACTTGGCTCAGTCACTCAACACACTGGGCATTGAAATGATCAAAACGCTGGTAATCAGCGAATCGGTCTTCCAAACCTTTAATCGTTTTTCCAGCACTGATAGTACGGATTTTCATGGCTTCTGGGTACATGCGCTCAAAGCAGCGGTACTTGCCCGTGAGCTGGCAAAAAAAATGGCCTATCCTTCTTATGAAGAAGCCTATCTTGCAGGCCTGCTTCATGATGTGGGACGACTGGCGCTGCTAAGTGCTGCTCCTGATGAATACGCATCCAATTTCATGGCTCAGGATGATGAACGTCTTTGCTCCGTGGAAAGCAGTTCGATTGGTATTACCCATGCTGAGGCGGGTGCCTGGCTCATCGAACGATGGAACCTTGATTCATTTCTGGCTGACAGCGTACTGTACCATCATGAACCAATTGCACGATTGCAATCAGCACATCCGTTGATTCGCATTGTGTGTCTTGCCCATCTATTGAGCAGCTATAACAGCGAAAGCCCGGCGCTAAAAGAAGGATTGGCTTTATGTGGTATTGATGAAGTGACAATGAAAACCATCCTCGCTGGAGCGACCGCTCAAATTAAAACCGCAGCCGCTTATTTTGACATTGACCTGACCGATTTTGACCAGGTGCCGCCGTCTGCCGCATACGAGCCGTTAGAACCCGTTAAAAATCGAGCCTCTGACAAACTTGCTGAAGAAATTCGCAATATGGCGCTGGTATCAGCAGCCGGCCAATCATTTTCCCGCATGGAGAATGGCAGGGCACTGCTCGAATCCATCGCCAGGACAGCTCGCCTTTTATTTAATCTTGAGAATATCGTTGTCCTTCTGCAAAACTCAAACACCCAGGTTCTGGTAGGTTTCCCCATTGGAGACCATCAACAGCGGCTCAGCGAGTTTTCAATACCGTTAGCCGGTGGCGGCATCCTTGCCGAATCTGTATTTAAACGACGAGCAACCCTGGTCGGACGCGACAACACCTCGATGGGTATCGTAGAGGAACAGTTACTTCGTGTCATGGGCACCGAATGCCTGGCTTACCTGCCCATGATTGCGGGGCAATCCTGCCTGGGGGTTCTGGTGTATGGCCTTTCAGCTTTTCAGACAGATGAACTGTGGAGCCGTGAGCGATTCCTCCTGTCATTTGCGACACAAGCTGCCACATCGCTGAACTTATCCACTGCTGCACGCGGTGAAATAGACAAACACATTGCCAGCGTTATCGAAGCGCACAGGGAAGCTTCCCGCAGGGTAATTCATGAGGTGAATAACCCGCTGTCCATCATCAAGAATTATTTGGGGGTTCTCGACGACAAGCTGGCAATGAATGAGCCGGTCATTGAAGAACTGTCGATTCTCAATGAAGAAATTGATCGAGTTAGCCGCATTGTTGGCGGACTCGCAAAACCGCAACCCGAATCCAGTAAAGGTGTATCGCAAAAAGAAATGACCGAAGTGAACGGCGTGCTGAATGATGTAGTGCGACTCTTTTCCATCAGCCGTTTCTTACCGACTTCAGTAAACATTGTTGTCAAAACAACAGAGCAGCCGGAAAAAATGCTGGGCACTGCTGACCCCCTTAAGCAGATCATTCTGAACCTGATCAAGAATGCCATCGAAGCACTGCCCAAGGGAGGTACCATTGAAGTCAGGAACAATGGTCGCAAAATACACGATGGGCGTAACTATCTTGAAGTCTGCATCAGTGACAATGGCACCGGTATTCCGGCAAATATACTAGCCAACCTTTTCTCATCAGTGAGCAGCAACAAACAGGGCGAAAATCGCGGACTGGGTTTGAGTATCGTCAATAACCTGGTCAAAGAAATCAATGGCTTTATCAGTTGTCATAGCGGAGACACGGGAACAACATTTGAAATTTTGCTCCCTGCTTACGAAAGATATGCCAGCAACGAGCCAATTCGCGTCGCCAACACGTTGTGAGTCCCAGATGAAAACGAAAAATGCAACCGATTCATCCGCATTCATAAGTTTTACCTCGGGAGTACTCGGAACCGAATCAATCGCGGCAATTGAGCTCATACTGCGAGTCCTTATTGTTGACGATGAGCCTCGTATGCTGGCCAGCCTGCGCGAACTTCTCAAAACGCGCGGCTATCAACTGACTACTGCCGGTTGCGGTCAAGAAGCGATAGACCATCTGGCTAAAGACGAGTTTGATCTGGCTATTCTCGACATGCGGCTTCCCGATATGAGCGGACATGAGATCATGGATTTCATTAACGCCAGCAATGCAGATACTGATGTCATTGTCATCAGTGGCAACAACGATATTGACACGGCGATCGGCGCATTAAAACGCGGCGCTTTCGACTATTTGCGCAAGCCGTATGCACGGGAAGAGTTGCTCAAGACCGTTGACAACGTCATGAAGCAGCGCGCACTCAAGGCAGATAACCGTCGATTCGCCTGGCAACTTGAAAATTCTGAGAAAGTTTACCGCTATCTCGTTGATAATTCACCCGATATTATTTACACACTGAATGAGGATGGCATTTTCACCTTTGTAAATGATCAAGCACAGCAATTACTGGGCTTGTCGCGTGACGAGTTAATCGGCAAACACTATTCTACCCTGGTTCATGATGAAGACATCGAACTGGCTCGCTACGTTTTCAAGGAACGAAGAATCGACAAGCGGGCATCACGCAATGTTGAACTGCGGCTCAAGTGTCGCAAAGGCGCTTGCGAAAGCCGCACGTTTGAAAACTCGCTTCTGACTATCTCGTTCAACTCAATGGGGATGTACTCACGGGATCACCAGAAAAACAACAATGAATATTTTGGAACCTATGGCGTTGCACGCGACATCACTGAACGCAAGCGGGCAGATGAACTGATCGCCTATCAGGCCTATCACGACATCCTGACCGGCCTCCCCAACAGAATTCTGTTCAAGGACCGTCTGGATGTGGCGATCATTCAATCCCAGCGGAACGAAACCCAACTGGCGGTCATCTTCATTGATCTTGATCGTTTCAAACTGGTCAACGACTCGATGGGCCATGTCACAGGAGATGAACTCCTGCAGCAGGTCTCTGTTCGATTAAAAAATTGCTTGCGCCGGAGCGATACACTGGCTCGCCTTGGGGGAGATGAATTCATTTTATTTATGCCGGACTTATCAGGCAGGCAAGACGTTGCAGAAGTGGCTGAAAAACTTCTAAAATGTCTGGAACAACCTTTCTTTCTCGGCGCTAATGAAGCACGGATCTCAGCCAGCATTGGCATTGCGATATACCCGGACGATGGTTCATCTATTGATGAGCTGATCCGGCATGCTGACCTTGCCATGTATCACGTCAAGGCGCAGGGGAAAAATGGACATTCTTATTATGACCATTCCATGTTTGATGTTTCACTGCAAAAGTTTGTGGTTGAACAAGACCTGCGCAATGCGCTGGAACGCAGTGAACTAGAAATGTATTATCAGCCTCAGGTAGATGTATCCACCGGACGTATTGTGGGCGCAGAAGCTTTAATGCGCTGGAATCATCCTGAACGCGGCTTTTTGACTCCCGGTGAGTTTTTACCTTTTGCTGAAGAAAATGGTCTGATGATACCCATCAGCGACTGGATGCTTGAATCTGTCTGCAGCGATCTGATTGAGTGGAATGCAACCGGCATCGAACCGATAAAACTCTCACTAAACCTGTCACCCCGCTACCTCGAACAAGGCAACTTTGTTGAAAAGCTGAAAAATATCCTGATACTGTTTGGTATCTCACCAAAACAAATTGAAATTGAAATTACCGAGAATATTTGCATAAGCAACCCCGAGTATGCCATTAACCAACTCAACCTGCTGTGTCAGATCGGCGTGAGTGTTGCGATCGATGACTTTGGCACGGGGTATTCCTCCTTGGCCTATTTGCAACGGTTTTCAATCCATACGATCAAGATTGATCAATCATTTGTAAAAGATATCCATTGGACAAATACTCATTCGCCTATCATCCTTGCCATTATTTCGATCGCAAAGGGACTGGGGCTAAATCTGGTTGCCGAAGGTGTTGAAACAGAAGTCCAGGCACAATACCTCGAATGCGCCGGCTGTAAAATCATGCAGGGATATCTGTATCATCGCCCTCTTTCCCAGAGCATGGTGATTCAATTGCTAACCCGGCAGGCCGCAGTGTGCGAAGCTGCCGAGCAAACCACCTGAACCGACATAACCCTCAATCTGCAGCTTTTAATACCAACAACCAAGCTGGCAGATCCATCAATCCTGTGGTTAGTGCGAGTTTCACGTTAATTTATGGCCCCAGAAAACAGCTGAAATGAAATTCAGGTTTATATTTTACAACGATAAACGGAATATTATGCAGACAGCTTTCTGATACTTTCAAGAACGGCATCCCCTTTGAAAGGCTTGACGATCCATCCTTTGATACCTGCGGCCTTGCCGCGCTCCTTCATACTCGGACTGCTTTCAGTCGTCAGCATGATGATGTTCACTGCGCTGTTGCACAGTTCGCCACGAATTTTTTCAACCATCGTCAATCCGTCCATATTGGGCATATTGATATCGCTCAGAACCAGCCTGATGCCAGGATCGGCTTTCATCTTGACCAGTCCGTCCTTGCCATCCACAGCGGTCGACACGTCCAGACCACTTTTTTTCAGGAAGCCCGCCACTTCATCCCTTACCGTACTTGAATCATCTACAACCAGTATTTTCGCCATTTCGTTTCCTTATAAGTTAAAACAATTCCAATTCACCGGAATCAACAAGTGCCTCTACATCGTGCGAGATTTCCTTGAAGTCTTCCGGCGACCAGTTGAGATTGAAGATAAAGCGCTGATATATCTTCACCGTCCGCCCGCTATTTTCTTCAACCAGCGTATACAGAAAGCATAATTGCGGATTTTCCGTACCAAATGAGATGTATTTGTGCTTGTGGTTGACCACCAGCGGCACCTGTATCTGGTTGCCGGAGGAACTTGTCGCGTCACCAATGTAGCGGTTCTTGAACGATCCCCAGATCAGATTGGTGATTTCGCCCAGCAGACTGTTGACTGCCCGGAAATTGGTGTCAATATCTGTCGGGCTGTATCGCCCCAGCACGTCAAGTATGGGTTCTTCTTCGGTCTGCAGCATCATATAGCCACGGCACCAGTTACTCTCCAGCGGGATCAGACTGAATACCTCACCGAAGATAACGCGGTCACGGACAATATAAGGGGTATTCCAGGAGATGGCCAGTTCCCTGAACTGGTTAGCCAGTACAGATTCAGTAATCTCAGAAATTCCCCGCACCAGCGCGTTCGGGTACACCAGGCTGAAGATGTATTCAGCTATCACACGGTGCAGCGTCTCCATGTAACTGGTAACATATGCTGCGCAAAACGCAGAACGTATCATTTCAGGCATATCATCAAGCGTTGCCATGCTTTCTCGACGAATGATAATAGGCAATTCCGGACGATATGCATGTATCTTTAATGCAATTTCAACATTTTCCTTTGCTGATCCTCCATAGTTTTCGGAATAAAGAATCGCGCCCAGATCAATATTGGACTGCAGCACAGACATCAGGCGGTTTTTGCGCACCTTTAGCGCAATGAGATTATTTTCTTCGCAGAACGCCTTGATCGCCTGTGTATGCGTATGACTATCGTCAAGTACCAGCACCTTGCTGACGAGATTGTTTGCCATTTCTAACATCCTATTTATTACCTGAAAATTTCAAAAAAACTCCAGCTCGCCACTGGTATCAGCCACATCACTCTCATCAACCGCAAAATCAATCGGCGCATAACCGTACATGCATAGCGTCGCCTGCAAACGAACGGAATCGTTGATCGTGATCGCGTGACGCGACTGGTAGCCCGGTTTCAATTCTTTCAGGAACGGCAGACACCGGCCGCTCAGCGTGTAGGGCGTAGACATCCCCAAGTGAGGGAAATATCTCAACAATTCCTGATTCATCGCCCCGCTGCAAAGGTTGCCGACTTCAGAGAAAAATTCCAGCAAAGATTTATCCGTATTTTTGCTTAAAAAATAATTTTTTGTATTGGGATCTTCGCCAATGTGAAAAATCGTCAATATGCGGAACTGCAGTGATGAAATCGTCAGCACGACCATATCTTTTTCCATAAACTCACTGTCCTTGCAATCGGCCATATACTCGATTACACAGATATCGTCCTGATTAAGAATGAGGCTCTTTCTGGCTGACTTGCCAAAAATAAAATCAATTCCTTGCTTGGATTGTTCACTTATCAACATATTCTCCTAGTGCAGGGCGGAGCGAAGATGTCCGATCTTGGTATCCATCGCGGAAAACGCTGCCATCATCATCTTTCCGCTTGCCTGTATGTCCTGGAATGTCGCAGTGGTGATCAGATCATTTTTACTGAGACTCTCACCATATTCCAGCGATAGCGCGCCTGATCGCACCGCCAGTGCATTCACCTGATCCGCAACCACGGCAAAACCGCGCCCCCATTCCCCTGCGCGGGCTGCTTCGATCGAAGCGTTCAAAGCGACCAGAATCACATGCTTAACGATAGAGGCAAACTCTCTGTTCTGGGTACGCATGTGATGATTCTGCTCCATCAGAGAATTCATTTCTTCATGCCAATGCTCAAAGGTAACAGCCACTTGTTTAAGCTGCGCTGACTCATCCATAATTTCTTTCATTTGTCGCAGCATCCCTGACTTGAGCTCCTGCAAAGCGGCAGTGTTCTGCTTGCGCACATGCACAATGTCATTCTGCATTTCAGCAATACGCGAATTCAACTGGTTTATCAGCGCATTCAAGGCTTCAGTTTTAACCAACAGGTCTGCATTTTCAGATTCAATTCTTGCGGTTTTCCCCTGATTTGATAAAAGCACCTTGTTTAATTTGGAATTCTCATCATTCAGGCGAGACAGTTGATCATTGAATGCGGCCTTTTCTCTTGCCACATGTTTCGCATGCCGCAAACGCATGATTGCAAACGTAATGACTGAACCAATCAAACAACCAGCAAATAAAACGGACTGTAAAATCATATTAGATTCCCCTGAACTCAAGCTTGCAGTGCAATGCCGTTTTCATCAAAATCGGCCTCAACAACAGTTTCATCGAACTCATCCTGATGATGGAATTCAAACTCATCAGCTTTTTCTGACAGGGCTTTTGGGAGGCATACGATCATTTTGAACTGACGGAAATCTGCGCCCAGCTTGTCATCGCTAAAATCAATTCTTATATTGCCTTTTTCTCGACTGACAAAATCCTTCACCGCATCCATGCCGACACCACGTCCTGAAACTTCTGTTACCTTTTCCGCAGTTGAAAAACCTGGATGGAAAATCAGATTTGCAATTTCTGCATCATCAAGATGATCTGTGACATTGATCAGTTCTTTTTCTATCGCCATTTTGCGTATGTGTGCCAAGGCTAGTCCACGCCCGTCATCTTCAAGTGTGAATTGCAGCATGCCATCCTGGACGTCCACCTGCAGACTGATCGTACCGGCAAGCGGCTTATTCTTTTCCGAACGTTCATCAGGCGTTTCAAGTCCATGATCAATCGAATTCCTGAGCAAATGCATGAATACATTTTTAAGCAAACCGCTCGCCTGGTTATGGATGACGTATCCATTGTCCTTGATATCAACCATAGGGGGCAATTTCCCAAGTTCCTTTGCAAGAGACGGCAGCGAATCAAATACGCCTTCCAGCGTTTCCACGATACGCTCGGTACCCAGCAGGCGTAGCGTCCTGCTGACCGCATCATGAGCTTTGCGCAATTCGTTCAAGTTTCCCGATGTTGCTTTTTCAAGCAGATGAATAGTTTCAAGTATCTGCTGCTTGTCTACCATCAGATAATGTTCGATCCCGCCGCGGCGCCCCGGGCCTTTGCGGCCTAAACTGACTTCATTTATTTTCGCGTAATATTCAAGTGTGCCTTTGACGGAAAATAATGCGCTCATCAGCGTTGCCTGATCCCAGGCAATTTCAGGGCGCGGCTCGCGCAATTCCACGTAGGATTGCTCAACTTCGTGAACGATATTAGTCAGATGATTAAGGCCATAAGTCCGTGCATTCCCCTTGATGGTATGCATATTGCGAAACAGTTTGGTCAATACTTCTAAATCCTGTTCAGGATGTTCGCGAACCAGCATTTCATTTTCATCAACAAAGTTCAGGGAACTTATGATGAACTCGTGAAATTTTTCCTGCGTTACAGACAGAATTTCACCGATTATTTCCAGTTCCCGTTTCTGACTGTTGGCTTCAGCAGCCAGGACACGCAATTCGGTTACGTCCCGTATACACAACATCAGACTAACAGTCTTATCCGTATCGTCAATGATAGGAGACCAGCTAAGGTCGAGAATCTTGTTACTGCCATCCGCCATCTGCTTCTGGATTTCACAGGCAAGCAGGTGCTTGTTGAATTCAAAATTCATCGCATCTTCGCCTATACATGCACCCGCTACTGCCTGAACCTGTGACAATGCATCCACGCCAAGTGTTGTGTTGCTGAACACAAGATTCATGAAGTCACGATTTCCGATATCTTTCGTATCAAATATTGTTTCCAGATAAGCTGAGTATTCGGGATGAACTTTTAAATCCTGCGTAATCATCAGAATTCCTTGTGGCATATGCTGCAACATGGACTGAATATCATTGGTCTTCTGCTTCAACAGTACAGAACTCTCTTCGATTTTACCGATCATCAAATTGAATGCCACGATAGACTGACCAATTTCATCCATGCGAGTGACTTCAACCCGCCTAGTGAAATCCTGGCTTGTTGCGATTTCACTCGTCGTAGCTTGCATCATGCTGATAGGATTTATTATTTGGCGATATAAAAGAAATCCGAACAGCGACAATGCGCTTATAATGATCACTGACAAAATCGCTACGCCCTGTGCAGTTCTGGCGAGATTGACGTTCAAAGCCGCTATTGCGCCGTCTTTTTCCCGAGTTTTTTCGATCCGCAACGTGTCAACGACCTGCTGAAGCTCCCGTTGAAGAACAACGACATTACCATAGTAATTCGCTTCAGCAATGTCATTTTGACCCGCAAGTTTGGCCTTTGCAGTATCATCTATAGCACTGAAATAATCTGTCAGTTTGTCCCTGGACTGCTCGACAAGCCCTTGCTGAGTCTTATCAAATGCATGCGATAACTGAAAATCAATGCTCTTTTTGAGATTGATCTTGCTGACTTCAATTTTATTTCTTGCCTGGGCAGCAAGATTTGCATCTGGCTCCGAAATCAACGACATCATGCCAAGTTGCACATCCTTCACTTGTGCAACAAGGTCGGCGGTAGCAAGTGCACTTGGCACGACATCCGAAGTCACTCTTTTTACTTCAGCAGCATTCGTTCTGGCCTGATAGATAGCGTATCCACCCACTGCGAGCAATGAAATAATTGAAAGCACGATCAATAAAGTGATGCGGTGTCGGATACTCATTTAAAAACGCTCCCAGCTATTATGAATTTGGTTAGACGGTTTACTGACTGCCGTGAACTGTGCATTACATAATATCTGCGTCGTATGACGTAACCGTTAATGTCAGATTACAGTTTTATGAACATCTTTGGATCATTAGCGTCCTGAAATTAAATTCAATATATTCAATTTGTTATAGTTTTTAGGGTCGCTTATTTGCGTTTCAATATTTGTAAGCAGTTGATCAAGCAGTTTTTTCTAAAAATAGAGTCAGACTTAAAATCTGTAGAATTGTGTAAAGCGTAGCCTCAGTTTTGAGGCTTTTTTCACAATGGCGACCAGCACATCCCGGATAATTTCGCAAGGGTAATTTTCGCCTGATGGACATCCAAATGCGCGGAATGGGCTTTTTGATGAAATCAATGTACTATATGCAAGCTTTGACAAGCTGCCTTCCCGCTTTAACCGCATCCTGGATCCTGAACACCCTATGGAAACCGGCTTTCTGCAAGTCAACGGCATCGAAAGCTTGCCACAATTCATCACCAGCCTTGCCATCGGCCTGCTGATAGGTCTTGAACGTGAGCGCAACCCGTCGGCCCATGCCGGGCTGCGCACTTTCGCATTGGTCTCCATGTTCGGCACGCTGACCGCCCTGCTATCCACACACCTTAACTCCCCCTGGCTGCTGATCGCAGGTTTAGCTTCAGTGGCGGCCATGATCATCGCTTCCTACCTCAATAAAAATAGCGGGCATGACAGTCATTTAGGAGAACTGCGTCATGCCAGCCCCACCCACTCCAACCCTCTCCCGGAGGTAGAGGAAGCAAACGTGACGCTGCGCGACGCGCGCGTTGATGAAGCAAACGATCCGGGCACCACTACCGTGATCGCCTTGCTGTTCAGTTACAGTCTGGGTGCAATGATCTGGTATGGGCTTGCCAAACTTGCCGTGATGCTGGCGATCGGCGTGACTGCCCTGCTTTACTTCAAGCCCGAACTGCGCGGCTTCTCACAAAACCTGACGCGTCGCGATCTGGTTGCGGTGCTGCAATTTTCCATACTGACCTTTATCATATTGCCCATTCTGCCTGATCAGAATTACGGCCCTTACCAGGCTTTCAATCCACACCAGGCCTGGCTGATGGT
>VFSW01008588.1_pt1 | contig 14649 bp, 17 predicted proteins | sample 5358111 | NCBI WGS metagenome assembly VFSW01 (sample SAMN11554181, study PRJNA540505) | mine drainage metagenome | isolation source: sediment from site ElyBrook_90M | place: USA: Ely Copper Mine, Vershire, VT | collected 2017 | reverse complement strand
GAATCGGGTGAACCCCGGTCAGATTACGGAACGTACTGGAGGGTCAGACTTCCCGATCCGCTGGCACTCCCGGTCAGTGCAAATGCAAAGTAAAGATCGGCCCCGGGAGTCGCAAGTGAGGGTAGTTGAATGTGGGCGCCGGTGGCCCACTGGGCGGCGTCCACAATGGTGGAGGTAGTTCCGTTGAACGATGCGGGTGTAGTGCCGTAGTACATCGTTACGCCCGAGGGCAGGGTCCCGTTGATGATGACGTAGACAGGAGAATCCATGCTTGAGGCGTTGTAGATGTCGAGAACATTCAGCAGATAGACTCTTGCGGAACCGGCAACCGTGTTGACACCGATCGTGGCGTTGCTGGCCACGTTGAGGGGGCTTCCGGTTTCAGTCACCGTGAAGAGGCCCAGGGCATGGGCGCTCGCGTAGTTCGGGCCATCCTGCAGATAGAATGCCGCTCGCTCCCCCTCACTAACCTCGACGCCACCATCGTTATCTACGACTTTCCCACGCACGGTCGAACCTCGGGGGCTCGAAGCGGCGCGGATGGGTCGGGTCATCGCCAGTGCTCCCGCAACGAGGAGTAGCACGACGACCGTCCCGACGGTGAGAAGGGGGTGCCATTGGCGACGGCTCGAGTGCCGGTGTCTGCGCACCATAGATCTCCTCCATCTGTCATTGTTAGCCCGCGTCTGCACTTAAGCCCGTGCTAAGGTACGACACGCCATGCCTTGGGGGAACTGTTATGGCGCGTGGGATTGACCGCGTACCGGCCATAGGGTTCATGGCCTTCCTCGGGGTCGTCGCGTCGATATTCGTTGGCCGGGCCTAACGAGTCCCAGCACGGGCGCCCTCCGTCCGTCGAGTTCGCCGGGCTTGCGTCGCGGATTCGCAGGCGCACGCAGGTATTACGTAAGACGCAGGGCACTCCCTGCCGGAGTCACCCTGTGCATGTGTGGCGCCTGTATCGGTGTCCAGACTACACTATTTCCCTGATGCGCACTTTCACTTTACTTGAATCCGGTGGCGTTGAGATCACCTCGGCGGAGGACCAGGTGGGCGAGCTCGATCCCGCTCTCGCATTACGTTTCAAATCCTAACAGGTTTCAGTCCGTCAGGTTGCCAACCGAACCCGCGACGGGCGGGTCTCGCCCGGAACCGTGCCGGGGAGGAGATTTCGCATGTTTGGTCGTAATTAATTAAATCCAAGCTATACTACGGGCCCAGTGTGTGATCGTCAGACTGTCGTGGTTGCGAGCTGCCTGCTCTCGAACCGGACCCCCCCTCGATGGTGGCCCGGGACGAGAGCCTCTACTGGCCCTGCCCGAAGTCGGTTCGTGGTTTAAGGACCACGCTTCGGCCGCGAGGGACTCGAGGCGATTGGACGGGTGCGAACGCCACGGATGAACGAGAGGGCCCGACGGGACGGCGAATGCGCCGAGGACCGACGCGCGGGCTGGGGGCTCGGCCGATGGGTCCTTCCCTCGGGACGGACGCGGGCCCTGTCGGGACGGGGTCAAGCTATATGCTTCGGCCTCCCGTGCTCGAGGACGGATGAGCGCGGAGCTGGCAGCGGCCGACCCACGCTCGGCCCTGGTCGTGGCAGGCCGTCGATTCCTCTCATGGTTCCCTCCGGTCCGCCTCGTCTGGATCTCCCTTGTCGTCCTCGGCATTCTGGGAGTCCAGTACCTGAACGGGCTCGGCCTCGCCTCCTTAGTAGCGCTGCCGCTCGTCGCCGTGGTCACCGACCTCGTCTTTCAGCGGGTCCGATTCCCGCATCTGAGGTTTCCGGATGCGGCGATCGCGACTGGCCTGTTTCTCGCCCTGATCTTCCCGCCGAACGTTCCCCTCTTCCTTGCCGGCGTCGCCGCGTTCGCGGCCATCTCGATCCGGCACGTCCTGCGCTTCCGCGGCCGGCCCTGGCTCAATCCGGCGGTGTTCGGCGCTCTGCTCGGAGCGCTCCTCCTCGGTCTCGCCCCGGCCTGGTGGGTGGCGATCGGCCCCTCGGGCGAATTCGCGATGCTGCTGCTCGGTGGGCTGCTCCTGGCCCGGAACTGGAGGGCGTGGCGACTGCCGGTCACATTCTTCGCGGCGTACGCCGCCCTGACGCTCGTCCAGCACGTGCTGGTCGGAGCCTCCACCTCGGCGAACGTCCTCCTCCTAGAAACGATCGACCCGGTGACCCTGTTCTTCGGCCTGTACATGGTTGTGGAACCCCGCAGCTCGCCGGCCGTGCCGTACGAGCAGCCTCTCTTCGCCGGTATCATCGGCGTCGCGGCCGCCCTCTTGCCCACGGTGCTCCCCAGCGTGGCGCTCTTCCTGGCCCTCCTCATCGGCAACATCCTCGCGCTGGTCCTGCGGCGTTCGCCCATCGGCGCGACCGCCCCCGCGGCACGGTCGGCCGCCTCGGCTCGACGTTCACCGAAGCGCCGCGGAACGCCAGCGCCGCTCCCCGAGCGGTGGCCCGTCGGCTATCGCATCACCGCGGGAGTCCTCGCCCTCGTTCTGGTGGGAGCGGTCATCGGCTCCAGCCACATCACGGTCGCCCCCGTCGTCCGACTCCAGGCACCGGGCGGCGGCGGAACCTCCGCTGCCGGATGCCAGGTCGATAACCCGTCCATCCCCCCCGCGACGCTCACGTCCCTTCACAAGGTGCTGGGCCCGTCGGTCATCCTCTCGTACAATAGCGCCACCGGCCTTGTGGTCTTTTACGATCCGGTCAACCAAGTCACTGTGACCGAATACGATCTGTACGAGGATTTCGGCTACGCCGAGTTCAATGGTGACGATTACGCCGTGAGTGGCTGCTCCGGTTGAGCGGCCGACGGTCTGCCTAAACGCATCCGCTCGCGCCGTCCGGGGCGACGCGCGGCTCGAGCGCCTACAGGGTCAGCTCGTAGTGGAGGAACTTCTCATCCCGCGTCCATCCGCAAGCGGCATACAACCTCTGCGCGCGCCGATTCGTGCGCGCCGTATCGAGGATCATGCCGACCGCCCCCGCGGCCCGTGCCTCCGCCGCGGCGCGGTCGAGGAGTCGAGTCGCGATATGTCGACGCCGGGCCGGCGGCCTCACATACAGATCGTTCAGGATCCAGAGCGGGCGCATCGCGAGCGAGGAGAACGTCGTGTAAAGCACCGTGAATCCCATCGGTTCGCGACCCTCGTAGGCAACGAGCAGAATCGCCTCGCCCCGGGCGAGCCGCGCGCTCAGGTACCGACGGGCAGCCGCCGGGTCGGTGGACCGGTGGTAGAACCGCCGGTACGCGCCGAAGAGCGGGAGGGCGTCCCCGAGATCGCGCGTCCGAGCACGAACAATCCGAAAGGCGCGGTAGCGGGAGGACATGGGTCCCCCTCAATGCGGGTCGGTTCAAAGGTGAGAGGGCGCGAGCCCATCGAGGCGAGCCCTTAGGCGCCGGGTTTCGCGGGTTTGCTCTTCGGGGCATTGGTCCCCGTGGCCTTCGCCTCGGAGTACCCGCACTTTCCGCACGAGCGGCGGTTTCCATGCTCGGCGAGGAAGATCCCCGGACCGCACTTGGGGCAGGATTGGTGAGTACGCGTTAGGGTGTCGCCCTTGGTCTGGTACAGACCGACCCGAGCCTTCGCCATTCGGGACTAGGCCTCCTTCGGGGCCTCGGCCTTGGGAGCGGCGGGTTCTGCCGGTGCGGGCTCGACAGCGGGCGGAGCGCCCGCTGGCGTCTTGGAGGCCTTCTCGGCGAGCCCGTTGCGGACGAGGATGTGGGTGCGCGCGGTTGCCTTCGCGGCCTCGGTCGAGTCGTAGACCATCGCCTCGCCGTTGCTCCGCGCGATGCCGAACTTGGCATGCATCTGTTCGATCACGACGCGCTCCTTCGGAGCCTTGAGCGCCTTGGCCAGCTCGCTTCGGACCGCGTCCCGCGTGGGGGTGGCGGCGGTGGCATGGTCGATCTCGAAGCGGTACTCGGTCCGCTTGAGGAGCGGGTTCGCATGCTGCTCGATGATCTTAATCTCCAAGGCGGACCTTCCTGAGTTCCATCCGGTCGATGAGCCTGCGCACGTTCTCCTTCGAGGCCGCGTTGACGCGTACGAAAGAGGCCCCCTCACCCGGGATGCCGTATATAACCGTGGCCCCCGAGGGAAGCGATTCGACGAGCGCGAGCGATGCGAGATCCTCCTCGCCCTCGACTTCCAACAGACCTCCCCCGGCGCTGACCATCTCCCGGACGGCTTCGCGCAGGCGTAGCGTCAGCATTCCTGCGGGGTTCCGAACGACCCTCCGACCTCGGATCGCGAGCGGGGCGAGCACCCCCGGCTCCACCCGCTGGTCTCGGCGGGTCACGTGATCGATGACCCCGATGAACGGGAGCTTCCCGATCCGCAACGCGTTCGCTGTGACCACGTCTCCGCACGTCGAGAAATCGGTCAGTAGGCGCATCTCGCGATCGGCTTCGGCCCCGGAGTAGACCGGGGAGTATCGGTGGGCCAGCGCCGGTCTCAGCGATTCCGGAACCGCCCAGGCGGTCTCCTCACTTGACGCGGAGGGCGTACTTCCCGGCGGCATGGATCCCCATCTTCCGCGCGATCTCCGACTTCTCCGGATCGATCACGATGAGGTACCCCTGCCACTCGCGCGAGACCTCGCCCCCGCATCGGGGGCACTTGTTCTGCTCGGTGATCGAGCTGCAACTCTTGCACGCCTTGAGATTGATCATGCCGCTTTCTCCGCCGGAGGAGCGGGGGCTGCCGCGGGCGTCGGCTTCGCCGAGCTCGCCGGCTTGGCGGCCTCCTTCTTGGCGGGCTTCTTGCCGCTCTTCTCCTCGGTCTTCTTGTGAGCGTCCTGGATCCACTCGAGCCGGCCGAGCCCCGGCTGGCGCATCGTCAGCCCGATGCGGCTGTCCCGGGGCGAGATCTCGGAGAGCGAGAGCGATACGACCCGGGCCCGGGCCTTGTAACCGACCTTGAGGTCCCGCTTGGTCTCGACCCCGACCAGGCGCTGGTTGTGTTCGTCGATGTTCACGCGATCGTCCATGATCTGAGAGACGTGCAGCAGGCCGTCGAGCGGCCCGAACCGCACGAACGCGCCGAACTTGCGGATCTCCACGACGGCTCCCTCGACGACCTCCTGGATCTCGGGTCGGAAGAGCAGCGCCTGGTACTCCACTTCCTGGTAGACGCCGCCGTCTCCGTGGATGATGTGGCCCTCCCCCACGGGCTTGACGTCCCGGATGATCACGGTGAGATTTTGGCCGTCGACCAGCTTCCCCTCGAACTGCTGCTGGGCGAGCTCGGTGAGCACGCCTTCCAATTGGGCCCCGAGGCGCTCCGGAGGGATCCGGACGACGTCGGACCGGTGGTCTAGATAGTACATTCCAGAAAACTGACTCGGGGACGATATAAGATGGTTACTCACACTAGCCGAACGCGGTCACGGCACCGGGAGTCCTAGCGCCCGGTCGGTGATAGCGATCGACGTCGGACCGTCCCGGGCGAGGTCGAACATCGCCCGGATGGCGTCGATGCTCTCGGGAACCACGATCGACTCCTGGTGGATCGCTTGGAAGAATTCGACGGTAGGTCCGTTCACGGCGATCCCGTTCTCCCAGAGGACGTTCTCCATCACGTCGTTGTGCCCGAGCCCCCGATCTCGTCCGAACTCCATGACCTGGGGCGTGCCGTCGATCCGCTCCCACTCTCGGAAGACGAGGAACCGCGGGGTGCGGCGGAACGCCTCCACCAGTTCGGCCGCGGCCGCCGGGGGGCGGCGCAGCCGCACCCGGTTGACGTGCACGTGCATGAGCGTGGTCGGAACGATCACGGCCGTCGTCGCGATCGGTAGGTTCGGAAAGATGGTCCGGACGTCGGGCCCGTGGTGCGACGGGAGGTGGAAGTTCGGCAGGATGCCGTTGATCGGGCCCCGTCCGGACTCCGGGGGATCGGCGGCACGACGCACGAGCGTGGCCTGCCAATCCTCCACTCCGTAGCGCGGTTCGAGGACCGCGGCCGCCCGCGCAAGCCCGGTCGTGTTGCACGAAACGACCCGGACCGTACGCTTATCTCGGGCGGCCTCGAAGTTGGCCAGCGCGCTGAAGGAGACCTCCGCGACATCGGCCTTCTCCCCGCCTTGGAAGATCGCACGAACCTTCGCATCGCGGTAGAGCGAAGCATTCTGTCGGCCGATCTTCTCCGGCGCCGCGTCCACGACCACATCCACGTGGCCCAACAGGTCCGAGAGCATCCCGGCGACGGGAAGGCCCGCACGCTCGAACTCGGCGCGCGCCCCATCTCCTGCGATGAACAGGGGGTATCCGTTCGTGACCGCTCGCTGGGCCTCGTAGCTCGGGTGGGTCTTCGTGACCCCGACCAGCTCCATGTCCGGCTGCTTCGCAACGGCATCGGCGACCCGCTTGCCGATCGTTCCGAACCCGTTGATCCCGACCCGCACGCGCATGGAGGAGCTTGCCCACCGGAGCCGAGCGGGCGCCATGATAAAGGAGTTACCCGAGGCCGACCCGGCCGCACGAACGCTTTTAGCGCGGGTCGCGTCCTCGGTCCTGACCGACATGGACTTCGAACTCAGCGACGAGGAGCGGGCGTTCCAGGCGGCGGTTCGGACGTTCGGCGACCGAGTGCTCCGTCCGCACGAGAAGCGGATCGACCAGGACGGTCGGATCCCGGACGAGATCCTGCGCGAGATGGCCCACCTCGGGCTGCTCGCGATGCCCGTCTCGACCGACTACGGCGGGATGGGCGCCTCGGCGATCCTGACCGAGCTGGCCGCGGAGGAGATCGGCCGCGGCGACTTCTCCATGGCGACCGCCGTGTTCTTCCTGCTCGAGGCCGGCTGGGGGTACATCCTCGGCCAGCACGGAACGGACGCGGCCAAGCGCGAGGTGCTGCCTCCCGTCTGCGCGGGGAAGGCGTTCCTCGGCATCGCCACGACCGAGCCGACGGGGGGAAGCGATCTCCACGCCATGCATACCGAATCGCGACGGGATGGCAGCTCCTTCGTGATCCGCGGCGAGAAGGCGTTCCTCTCGGGTGTGGAAGAGGCGAAGCGCCTCGGTGGGGGCCACCTCACCCTGACGAAGGCCCCCGGAAAGGGATTCAATTTCATCTACGTGCCCACCCGCTCCGAGGGGGCGACCACCCAGAAGTTCGAGAACATGGGCCGGATGGGGATCTCCACCGGCGCGATCACGTACCGCGACGTGCGCGTACCCGAGGGCTACCTCGTCGGTCAGGAGGGCCGCGGATTCGATTACGCGATGGAGGGGTTCTCGGTCGCGAGGACGTTCGTGAGCGCGGCCTGCGTCGGGGCGGCCGAACGAGCGCTCGAGGAGGGAATGAATTACCTGCGCGAGCGGCAGGTCTTCGGTCAGCCGCTCGGCAAGTTCGAGGGTCCCCAGTTCGAGCTCGTGGACCTCTACACGCAGGTCGAAGCGGTCAAGTGGCAGTGCCGTCGCGCGGCATGGTTGCTCGATCGGTACACGCTCCGGGGCGATTCCTCGCACCGGTCCGAGGTCGATCGCGCGGTGGCGAGCGTGAAGCTTACGGCCCCGCAGATCGCCTTCGAGTGCGTCAAGCGGGTGATGATGTGGTACGGGGCATCGGGCTACACGAAGGACGTAGGGCTCGAGCTCGGTCTGCGCGGGATCATGTCGTACATGGTCGGCGCCGAGGGAGGGCTCAACATCATGCGCATCATCCTCGGTCGAGAACTCCTCGGCCGCGACTTCCTTCCCTACAAGTGATCGGCCGATGAGTCGCCGTGGGAAGGCCTCTGCGGTTCCGATCGACGAACGCGCCTTCCATCGATGGGTCGCCTCGCACCTTCCCGCGGGGCGTACCGGCGCCCTACCGATCGGAGACGATGCCGCGGCGCTGAGACCGCCGCGAGGCTCGGTCGCCGTGCTCACGACCGACGCGCTGATCGAGGGGACCCACTTTGCGGCCGGATCTCCCACGCGGGCGATCGGTGCCGCGGCCGCGGGGGTGAGCCTGTCCGATGCCGCTTCGAAGGGAGCCCGCCCCGCTGGGATCCTGATCGCGCTTCTTCTTCCGCCGGGGACGTCCCGGCATTGGGCCGAGTCCGTGCTTCGCGGGGCCGAGGCCGCCGGAGCCCGCTTTGACGCGCATGTGGTGGGGGGAGACACGAAGCCCGCCCCGGTGCGCGCGGTGATCAGCACCGTTGTGGGATGGGGGACGGCGGGATCGTTGGCCCCCCGGAGCGGGGCCCGGCCGGGCGACCTCCTCGTCACGACCGGATCGGTGGGCCGCGGGGGCTCCGCTTGGCGCCGGTGGAGAACCCATCGGGGAGGCCGGCGCGACCTGCTGGCGCTGCTCGACGTGCGCCCGCGCGTGCGGGAAGGGCTCGCGCTCGCCCCACTGGTCCACGCGATGATCGACACCTCCGATGGCATCGCGGACTCGGCCCACCTCCTGGCCCGGGCGAGCCGGGTCCGCCTCCTCCTCGACCCGGACCGCATCCCGTGGGACCGATCGATCGCCGCGCTTCCACGGGCGGCGCGCGAGGAGGCGGGATTCTTCGGGGGAGATTACGAACTCCTCGCAGCGGTGCCGAGCTCGGCCCTGCGCCGGGCCGTCCACGCCGTCGGATCGGTGGGAGGTCGGCTCCACGTCGTGGGACGAGCGGAGCGCGGCACGGGAGCGTACCTTTCCGGACCCTCGGGCCTTCGCCCGCTCCCGAGCGCCGGCTGGAGCCCGTTCCAACGCGCGATGAAGCGACACCAAAACCGTGCGGCACCTTCGCAGGGCCGTTAGGCTCAAGTACCGTCTCCCGACTCGCCGCGCACCCTTTGAGGGAATGAATATGGCGAGCGATAGCACCACGGTCAACCCGTTCGAGACGGCGAAGCGCCAGGTCGATATCGTAGCCGACCTCCTCCATCTGGACGGCGGCGTTCGCGAGGTGCTCAAGAGCCCCAAGCGCGAGCTCACGGTCAACTTCCCCGTCCGCCTCGATAAGGGTGACTATCACGTGTTCACCGGCTACCGGGTCCAGTACAGCATGGCCCGGGGCCCGACGAAGGGAGGCATTCGCTATCATCCGCAGGTCACGCTGGACGAGGTCCGCGCGCTCGCGGCATGGATGACGTGGAAGTGCGCCGTCGTCAACATCCCGTACGGCGGAGCGAAGGGTGGCGTCATCTGCGATCCCAAGCAGATGAGCAAGGGAGAGCTCGAACGCCTCACTCGCCGCTTTGCGACCGAGATCTCTCCGATCATCGGCCCGGAGATCGACATCCCGGCACCGGACGTATACACCGACAGCCAAACGATGGCCTGGATCATGGACACGTACTCGATGCAGAAGGGATACTCCGTCCCGGGCGTCGTGACGGGCAAGCCGATCAGCATCGGGGGCAGCGAGGGCCGGGGCGAAGCGACGGGGCGCGGCTGCGCCTACGTCATTCGCGAAGCCGCCCAGACCATCGGCGTCCACGTGAAGGGCGCCTCCGTGGCGGTCCAGGGATTCGGCAACGCCGGATCGGTCGCGGTGAACCTCCTGCACGATGAACAAGGCGCGAAGATCGTCGCCGCCTCCGACACCAAGGGCGGCATCTACAAGCCCGATGGCTTCAATCCGCACGCGGTCGAGGCGCATAAGGCGAAGACCGGCTCGGTGGTCGGATTCCCGGGCGCGAAGTCGGTCTCGAACGAGGAGCTCCTCGAGCTTCCGGTCGACGTCCTGATCCCGGCGGCGCTGGAGAACCAGATCACCAAGAAGAACGCCGACAAGATCCAAGCGAAGATCGTCGCGGAGGCTGCGAACGGCCCGACGCTTCCCGAGGCCGACGAGATCCTCTTCCAGAAGAAGATCACCGTGCTGCCCGATATCCTCGCGAACGCGGGGGGTGTCACGGTCAGCTACTTCGAGTGGGCGCAGGACCTGCAGGGGTTCTTCTGGACGCTCGACGAGGTCAACCAGCGCCTCGAGCGGGTGATGGTGAAGTCCTACGCGGACACCCACAAGATCGCTCAGCAGTACTCGATCCACAACCGGACGGCGGCCTACGTGCTCGCGATCCAGCGGGTCGTGGACGCCATCAACATCCGCGGCTTCTATCCGTAGGTCGGGGATCGATGGTCGACTTCCCCCGGTGCCGCGTCGCGACCTGGAACGAGGTCGACCGGTGGGCGGATGAAATCGCCGCGCAGATCCGGGCGGTCGACCGGATCCCCGACACGATCGTCGGGCTGACCCGGGGCGGCTGGGTCCCCGCGAGGGTGCTGGCCGATCGGCTCTCCGTCAAGCGGCTCGTCTCGCTCCGCGCACAACACTGGGGCGTCACGGCGACCCCTCAGGGGAAGGCCGAGCTCACGGAGGGATTGAGCGGCTCGGTCGCGGGAGGGAACGTGCTGATCACGGACGACATCACCGACACGGGAGAAAGCCTCGCCCTCGCGCTCGAGGCCGTTCACGCTCAGGGACCGAAGCGCGCGGAGTCGGCGACGTTCCTCCACATCTCGCACGCACGGCACAAGCCCACCTACTTCGCGGAGGAGATCCCGAAGGAGTCCTGGGTATGGATCGTCTTCCCGTGGAACTACTGGGAGGATCTCGGCACGCTCGGGACCCGGGCGCGGGAGATCAACCCGAGCCTCGAGGAGATCGGGAAGGTCCTGCGCGAGCGCTGCGGGATCTCCATCCCCGCGGAGCACCTGGAGCACGTCGCGCGCTTGCAGGGCTGGGAATAGGAAGCGCGGCCCAGCTCGCGCCTCACCCAGGGGCCAGTTCGGCAGAGCCGCGGTTCAGGACCGATTTGAAGTGCTGCTGGAGGATCCCCGCGGCGATCACGAGACCGAGGCCGAGGAGGACGAAGCCGATCGTCAAGGGCAGGCCCGCCGCGGTGCGCAGGTTCTCCAGGTACTGCACGAGATAGATCACCCCGTAGCTCATGAATCCGATCCCGATGATCGAGGTCGTCGCCACGACGAAGGAGCGAGGGAACCGCCCGAGGGAGAGGTAGCGCCGCAGCGCCCGGCCGCACTCCCACACGAGGCCGCCCAGGACCCACCAGATCATCGCGCCCTGGAAGAAGGACAGCAGCGCGTCGAGCGCCCCGTGGGGATTGGTGGTGTAGGCATTGTACCCTGCGAGGAAGCCGACGCCGACGAGGAGCACCGAGAACAGCCCGAACCCGAAGGCGACCGAGCCCGTGCGCACGTCCCGCGACGCGGAGCGCACGGAGTCGATGATCGCCTCGTCGATGTCGAACGTCCAGAAGATGAGATAGATCCCGAGGAGGATCGCGATCCCGACCACTCCCCAGACCAGCACGCCGCCGGCGGCGGCGATCCCGAGGACGAGGAGGACCAGCGCGACCGGGAGGATCGTCTTCGCGCGCAGCTTCGGGTCCTTCATCGCGCGGACGATGGTGTAGTACGTCGATTCGATGCTCGCGTTCTGGCGGATGTAGACCTTGTGTACGCCGTCGATGCGCAGGCGCGAGGCCAGGATCGGGAAGAGGTGCTCGTCCTCGGCTCCGTCGCTGACGAGGTGGGCGGAGGTAGCGTGTACGCGTTCGAGGACGAGATCGAACTGCTCGGCGACCCGGGTGTCCGATAGGAGGCCGACCTTGGGGGACCCGGTCAGTACGCAGACCTCTCCCTCTTCCCCCAGCTTCGCGATCTCGTCGAGGATGCGGACCGCCGCGAACATCGCGTTCGTGTCGCTGTCCTCGGGGTCGGCGATCCCCAGTCGCGTCGCGGCGTCGATGACGGCCGAGCGTCCGACAATCGGTCCGGCGACGCCGGCCTTGCGGCCGAGGTCGTCATCGCGATCGATGCACACGACCAAGCGCATGGCGCTCGTCGAAGGGTGCCCCGGAGCTTAACCGTCTAGGTGCGACGGGCGCCCCCTCCGTCTCCCCGGCGCTCTAGCGGGAAGCGAGAGGATTCTCGGCGGCGGAGCTCCTGCGCTGGAACCGCATCGCTCGATGCGCGACGCGCCTCAGCTGCATCGCCAACCGCACATACACGCTCCAGCCGATCAGGAAGAAGATCCCCATGAAGAGGGCATAGAGCGCGTTGCCCGAGCTCGCGATGAACCCATCGCCGGAGAGAGCCGCCAGCAGGAGGAACAAGAACCCCCCGACGGCCTCGAAGGTGAGGCGGGAGCGGTGCAGACGTCCGACCAGGGCGACGAGGGCGAGCCCGAGGAGCACGAGCAGGACCGCGAGAACGGCGTGCACCGAGAGCCACCCGTACGAGCCCGCGCCCGGTCCGAAGAGGGTGGAGACGGAGGCGGGGATGTTCGGACCCCAGACCGACACGCCGACGCCGATGACGAACTCGGCGAACAGTCCCGTGAGCAGGAGCATGACGAGCAGACGAGGAAGGATCGTAGCGTGCGGGTCGACCGGCGGCCCGCGCCCTCCGGGTCCCCCGGCCCATGGCTCCTCGCGGCTCTCGCTGGTTCCCATCCTCGGCCCACTTGCACGTCCGAGCCGGGAGGAGGTCTTGAGTCCAACGGGTTCCGGGCAACCCTCGCCGAGCCGGGAGAAGCGCGTGTCGGGTTATGGTTATAATCCAGAGGCCCCCCTCATCGAAGCGCCCATGGGCGAGCTTCCGGACAAGCGCACCGCGTTCATCGAGTGGTACCTCGAGGTCATCGAAGCGGCCCAGCTCACGGACAAGCGCTACCCGGTCAAGGGGATGAACGTCTGGACCCCGTACGGGTTCCGCGCCCGACGGTGCCTGGATGCGGTGCTCATCCGCGAGATCGAAGCGACGGGATCGGAGGCGGTCGAGTTCCCGGCGCTGATCCCTTCGACGGAGTTCGCCAAGGAAGCCGAGCACATCCAGGGGTTCAACGCCCAGGTCTACTGGGTGACCAAGGGGGGACTCGCCGAACTCGACGTACCTCTGGTGCTCCGCCCCACGAGCGAGACCGCGATGTACCCGATCTTCTCGCTGTGGGTGCGATCGCACCGGGATCTCCCGCTCAACGTCTACCAGATCGTGAACACCTTCCGCTACGAGACGAAGACGACGCGACCGTTCCTGCGCGTTCGCGAGATCCACTTCTTCGAGGAGCACACCTGCCAAGTGAACGAGGACGCCGCGACGGCGCGGGTCGCCTCCAATCTCGACGCCTTCGCGAAGATGGCCGCGGCCCTCGATCTACCGTACCTTCCCGTTCGCCGCCCGGAGTGGGACAAGTTCGCCGGAGCGTTCTACTCGATCGCGCTCGACATCCCCGTCGGCGAGGGCCGGACGCTCCAGATCGGCAGTATCCACCACTACCGGGAGAACTTCTCCCGTCCGTACGGGATTCAATACGAGGCGAGCGACGGGAGCACTCACTTCGCCCACCAAACGACCTTCGGACTTTCGGAGCGGCTGCTCGGGGCCGTCGTGGCCGTCCACGGGGATGCCAAGGGGGTCGTCTTCCCCTCCGCGATCGCGCCGCACCAGATCGTCATCGTCCCGATCCCGGCGGCCGCGGGCACCGCGGACCCGGGGGCGATGGCCGAGGGAATCGCGAGCCGCCTACGGCAGGGAGGACGGCGGGTCCATGTCGATGCCACCGACGCTCGACCCGGAGCGAAGTACTACTTCTGGGAGCTCCGCGGCGCCCCGCTTCGCCTGGAGATCGGTCGCCGCGAGGCGGAGCAGGGAACGGTGTCGGCCACCGACCGACTCGGCCGCAAATCGACCTTCCCGCTGGAGCACGTCGAGGTCGAGGTCGATCGGCGCCTCGCCGATTTCGACCGCGCGCTGATGGAGCAAGCTACGGAGCGCTTCCGGGCGTCCTTCGCGTACGCCGATTCCCTCGCCGAGCTCGCGGGATCTACCCAGATCCGGGTGGTCCGCTGGTGCGGTGGGGAGCCGTGCGGCCGCAAGATCGAAGAGGCGATCGATGGGTCAGTGCTCGGGATCCCGGAAGGTCCTCTTCCCCTGGAACCTCGCGCTCCGGGCCCATGCATCGCGTGCGCTTCCATCGAGGGCGGCGCCTGGGCGCTGGCGTCTCGGCCGCTGTAGGTCGATGGGCCGGCCACGGGGCCGCTCGATCCGTTATGCGCCGATCGTGCGGCCGGCGCCGACCAGAATATCGGCCTGGCCCCGAACGATATCGGAAGGGCGAACCCCCGAGAGGTCGACCAGCTCTAGGCGCGACCACGGGGCAGGAGGCGAGCCCGAGACGCGTGGCCACTCACCGGAGAAGATGAACCCCAGGTCCCAGTGCATCTCCTCGCGCGCTGCGTCCGCGCGGGGGGAAGCGTCCGAGACCACGGTCGGAGCGTCGAGACGGAGGTCGGGACGCGCGAGCTGCTCGTGGGCGATCCGGCGCGCCGCATCGTGCGGCGATTCGTAGAGCATGAGGTGCGAGGAGGGGAGCATCCATCCGGCCTGGACCGACACGAGACGCTCCGTGTCCAAAGCTCCGAGCTCCTCCCAGTTCGCACGCGGATCGATCCGTCCGAGGAGGACCGTGCCGGGCGTTCCCGGAGGCGAGAGGACGAGGAAGGCGGAGAGGCACATTCCCAGCGCCGGTACCACCGATACACCCCGCCCCCCGGGCGGAACCTCGCGTCGCAGCCGACAGAACGATCGGGCCGCGGACATGCCGGACCCAAGCACCTCAGGGGAAAGGGATTGCGCGCGAGCCGCCCGCGCTCGACCGGTTTACGTCTAGTTCGGTGGGGGAGGCAG
>VFSW01008587.1_pt1 | contig 14649 bp, 11 predicted proteins | sample 5358111 | NCBI WGS metagenome assembly VFSW01 (sample SAMN11554181, study PRJNA540505) | mine drainage metagenome | isolation source: sediment from site ElyBrook_90M | place: USA: Ely Copper Mine, Vershire, VT | collected 2017 | reverse complement strand
CCGTCACTCCCCCTTCCCCCTTGAAGACACTCCCTGACTATACGGCATCCTTTGAGCGCGACTGGACCATCAGCAGCTTTTCTGCGTTGGTACGGGATATCCCCCGACAGAACACATCCCGTGACGAAGCGTTTTTCCCCTCCTTTACCCCGGAACCGACGTTACAAAGCGCCGCGCGACACCTGTTTCCCCGGGGATCCTATGCCGGAAAATTTCTTCATGATCAGTTGCACTGGCTGGCCGAGCAGGGATTCGCACTGCGCACGAACCCCCTCTTGCCCGCCCGCTTGCAGCAACGCTGTGAACGACAAGGATGGGGACAGTGGGCCACTGTAGTAGAAACCTGGCTGAAAGAAATTGTCACAACATCCCTGCCACCTCTGGGAGCCAGTTTGGAACAACTGACCCAGTTTCTCCCGGAAATGGAATTCTGGTTTCCGGTTCATGCCGTGGATTGCACCGCACTGGATCGCCTCTGCCAAACCTGGATACTCCCCAGTCTACCCCGTCCACCGTTGACCCCGCGCACCTTGAAAGGGCTGATTATGGGATTTGCAGATCTGGTATTTGAATGGCAGGGGAAGTTATGGGTACTAGACTACAAATCCAATTATCTTGGAAAGGTCGATGAAGATTACTCCCAAGAGGCCTTGGAAAAAACTCTGGTTGCTCACCGCTACGAGCTTCAAGGTGCACTTTATCTCACAGCCCTCTCCCGACTGGCCGCCCGGCGCCACTCGCCTCCCCTCCCTCTGGGAGGAAGTATCCACCTCTTTCTGCGTGGCATTCAAAGTTCTACGGGAGGCTGTATCGTCCTACCCGCTGAACCGACATGGTTGGTTCAAATGGAAGCGGCTCTGGGCCTCGCCCCCATGGATTCGCTGTGGTCGGAGGACCGGCCATGACCCCCCAACACCTCCTCGAGATACTCCACTATTGGTCAGAAACGGGCTTGATTCGGGCTTTGGACTATGCCCTCGCCCGCTGGATTTATACCCATGATCCCAAGGCTGATTGGCGCGTACTATTGGCTGCAGCCCTGCTCTCTCATCTCGAAAGTCTGGGGCATACCTGTCTTGAGGTGAACCAGATCGCCTTCAATGACCCTACCGAATCCCTTCAGGCATCGACGACGCCGGTGTCGCCGCCGCCCCCCCATCTCGTCCCTATCTGGCTCAACGCACTGAAACACTGTGTTCTGGTGGGTACCCCATCGACCCTTACGCCCCCTCTGGTACTTCAGGGTTCCCGATTATATCTGCGACGCTACTGGCACTTTGAAACAATGGTGGCCCAAGAACTCCGGCTGCGCACTGAATCCACCGCCCCCATGACGCCAGACGCTGATCTCGCCCACCACTGGATAAACCAGCTCTTCCCGGCTACGGTACGTTCACCCGTCACGCCTGATTGGCAGAAAGTGGCCTGCGTCCTGGCCCTGAAAGGTCGCTTTACGGTCATCACCGGAGGTCCGGGCACGGGTAAAACCCATACGGCGGCTCGGCTACTGACCTTGCTGCTCGCGCTCACCCCCCATGCCAGGACGATGCGCATTGCTCTGGCGGCACCCACGGGGAAAGCAGCAGCACGCCTCAATCAGGCCATTTTCTCGGCCTTACACGAACTCACCCCGCGCCTTGAAAAGGTACTGGATTTGTCTCCGTTGATCGCGCACCTGAGTCCTGCGTGCACCCTCCACTCCCTGCTGGGTGCCCGCTTCGGCACGCGTCAATGGCGCCACCATGGCGCCAACCCTGTGGCTTTGGACCTGCTGATTGTCGATGAAGCTTCCATGATCCATCTCGAGATGATGGCCACGCTACTTCAGGCAATTCCACCCCACTGCCGCCTCATTTTGATGGGGGACAAGGATCAGTTGTCCAGTGTGGAAGCCGGGGCCGTTCTGGGAGATTTATGTGAACTCGCCGAACAGGGAAACTACCGACCAGAGACCTTGTCCGCCATCCAGCACCTCTCCGGAGTTGAATTACCCCCCGAGTTCATGAATCCGCAAGGATCGAACTTATCCCAGCATCTGGTGATGCTGCGCCACTCCCACCGTTTTGGCAGTGCCATCGGACAATTGGCCTGCGCAGTCAATGCTGGAGATGAAGCTACAGTCCTCAACTGTTTGCACCAGGGAGAATCCACTGGGGTACGCTGGATTCCCCGAGGAGAACCTTCCCTCTTCGCGCACCTCGCCCTGGACTCAAAGCAGACCAATTATTTCGCTTTTTTTCAATGTATTCAATCTCGCCCGAAGGAACCAGACCAGCAGGAAAGCTGGATCCGGAAGGTCATTACGACCTTTGACCGATTCCGTTTTCTCTGCGCGGTTCACGATGGCCCTTGGGGAGTGAATACCCTGAATCAAATGGTGGAACAACAGTTGACCGCATTCGAATGGATCAAATCTCAGGGAGAATGGTATGAAGGTCGGCCCGTCCTAGTGACCCAAAACGATCATGAATTGGGAATTTTCAACGGAGATATCGGCATCACCCTGCGTGTGGTACCAGAGAAGTCTCCCTTACGCGTGTTCTTCGTCACTAACGAGGGCATCCGTTCCGTCAGCATCAGTCGCCTGAACCAAGTCGCCACGGCTTTTGCCATGACCGTGCATAAGTCTCAAGGTTCAGAGTTTGAGCATACCTGTCTTATCCTGCCTGGAAATCACACGAACGTCACCCGCGAATTGATCTACACCGGAATCACGCGGGCACGCGCCGCCCTGACGCTGATCACCGACTCCCCCCAAACTCTCACCCAGGGTATCGCCCGGCGCGTGCAACGCAGCAGTGGTTTGCTGGATCATTAACCGAGCGATCACAATGACATCTACCGCTTATTGGCCTCGCACGGTATGGGTATCTCTGGCGCAGCCCGGATCATCAGAAAATACCTGATTAAACCCGCTCACCCGCGATCGAGCAAATGGGCCTTGGGCATGACTTCCTTCCATTCGTCAGCATCGGCAGGGGGGTCCTTGCGTTCGATGAGGGGTTTCCATAATTTCGCCAATTCCGCATTGATGGCGATGAAGGCACGTTGATTTTCAGGAACGTCGTCTTCGGCAAAAATGGCTTCGGCCGGACATTCGGCAACGCAGAGCGTGCAATCGATACACTCATCCGGATCGATGACCAAAAAATTTGGACCCTCCCGAAAACAATCCACCGGACACACATCGACACAGTCCGTATACTTACAGCGGATACAGGATTCGGTCACCACATAGGTCATTTCACGCCTCTCTCTAATTGCCAAAACTGTCGTAGGAATTCTACCGTATCCCCGCCTTTGACGAAAGGGATTCCGTGGCTTTTTGCGTTCTCGGGCATTTTGGTTTACGATGTATCCCCAATTCCGTTCTGAAACGGTCAACCCCCGTCCCCATTGATTTCTGCAACTCAAACCTAGTCGAGGACCTTCCCATGAGTACTGTCCACCATGTCACCGATCGCTCTTTTGAACATGAGGTGCTGCAATCTCCCATTCCCGTGTTGCTCGACTTCTGGGCGGAGTGGTGTGGCCCGTGCAAACTGATTGGCCCTGTCCTGGAAGAAGCTGCAAGAGAGTATGACAACCGCATCAAAGTTGCCAAACTGAATGTGGATGACAACCCGGAAATAGCCAGAAAATATGGGGTGCGAGGCATTCCAACCCTGCTCCTATTCAAGAACGGCAGTGTCGAAGGCACCAAGGTTGGCGCATTGTCAAAGTCCCAACTCAACGCCTTTATTGACAGTCACCTATAAACCAGTTACTCTGCGCCACTGTGAACGACACGGTGGCGCCGCCCCTCTCGTTCCAATAGTTCTCCATCCCTCCACGCCAGCATACGCTGAAAATTCAGCCTCAACCTGCGTCCTTCCCATTAGAACTCATTCAAATCACCACTCCTAATCCATGCATCTTTCCGATCTAAAAACACATCATGTCACTGAACTGGTGGAAATGGCCACCAAGTTTGAAATTGAAGGCGCCAATCGCATGCGCAAGCAGGAATTGATCTTCGCTCTGCTGAAGAATCAGGCCAAACGCGGCGAAAGCATTTTCGGTGACGGAACGCTCGAAGTTCTACAAGATGGCTTTGGCTTTCTCCGCTCACCCGAGACCTCTTACCTCGCCAGCCCAGATGACATTTACATCAGCCCATCCCAGATACGACGCTTCAATCTGCATACGGGAGACAGTATTCAGGGCGAGATTCGCATCCCCAAGGAGGGAGAGCGTTACTTCGCCCTGGTTAAAGTAGACTCGGTGAATGGTGAGGCCCCAGAAAACGCCAAAAACAAGATTTTGTTTGAAAACCTGACACCCCTGTTTCCAACGGAGGCCATGTCCCTAGAGCGCGACATTCGTGCCGAAGAAAACATCACCGGTCGGGTGATCGACATTATTGCCCCCATCGGCAAAGGACAGCGCGGACTGCTTGTCGCCAGCCCCAAGAGCGGCAAGACGGTCATGTTGCAACACATCGCCCATTCCATTGCCACTAACGCACCCAACGCCACGTTAATCGTTCTGCTGATCGATGAACGGCCGGAAGAAGTCACGGAAATGCAGCGGTCCGTACGTGGCGAAGTGGTTTCCTCCACCTTTGACGAACCCGCCACGCGCCATGTTCAAGTCGCTGAAATGGTGATAGAAAAAGCCAAGCGTCTGGTAGAGCATAAACGCGATGTAGTCATCCTGCTCGACTCCATCACCCGCCTGGCTCGCGCTTACAACACCGTGGTACCGTCCTCGGGAAAGGTATTGACTGGGGGCGTGGATGCCAATGCTCTGCAACGACCCAAACGTTTTTTTGGCGCAGCCCGTAACATCGAAGAAGGCGGTTCCCTCACCATTATTGCGACCGCCTTGGTAGACACAGGGTCGCGCATGGATGATGTCATCTACGAGGAGTTCAAAGGCACTGGCAATATGGAAATTCATCTGGATCGACGTATGGCGGAAAAGCGCATATACCCTGCTCTGAACGTCAACCGCTCGGGAACACGCCGCGAAGAACTGCTGATCAAACCTGATATCCTGCAAAAAATCTGGGTATTACGTAAACTGCTTTACCCCATGGACGAGATGGAGGCCATTGAATTTCTTCTCGACAAAATCAAGGCCACCAAAAATAACAGTGACTTTTTCGATTCCATGAGACGGGGTTGAGGTTCTGTAGAGGACTTGCCAATTACAAAAGTTTGGCTCATAATTCAGGGTTTGGTGCCGTATACCCCGGCACATTCTAAGGAACAAGCGTATGAAAGCAGACATTCATCCCGCCTACGCGGACATCACCGTAACCTGCAGCTGTGGTAACTCTTTTGTCACCCGCTCCACGCTCGGCAAACCAGCACTCTCGGTCGAAGTCTGTGCTGCCTGCCATCCGTTTTATACCGGAAAGCAAAAAATCGTTGACACCGCTGGGCGGGTCGAGAAATTCCGTCAAAAATACGCTCGCAAGTAATTCCCGCCTTCACATCGAAGGCGAGGATTGTCATCTCGCAGGGGGCGACCAGTGGCTTCAGCATTATTTGCCGGCAAATCCATCAACTTTGACGGCAACGCCAGCCCCTTTAAGATCTTTCTTTTCGTTCTGATCTGTGCGGCCTGGATTCTTCCCGGTCTCACTGGGCACACCCCCTGGAAATATGACGAAGCCGTCAGCCAGGGGATCGTTCATGGCATGCTTCAGGGAGGGTCTTGGCTCTCCCCTGAACTGGCTGGCGAACCCTACCTCGCTCACCCTCCGCTGTATTATTGGATAGCCGCCCTCCTGGTACGCCTATCCTTTAACCTGCTTCCTCACCACGATGCCGCCCGTCTGGCCAGCGGCTTGTTCATGATCGGCACCTTCGCCGGCGTGGCCAGTGCCGCGCGCCACCTGTATGGAGATCGCACGCCGCGCCTCGCCGTGCTCATTCTGATCGGATGTGCCGGACTGGTCATTCGAGCCCACGAAATGAGTCCTGACCTGACCTGGCTCGCTGGCATATCCTGGGTTGCTGCATCCCTCCCCATGGGGCGCTCCCGACCAGCACGAGCAGGTCTGCTGGGGGGCATGGGATTCGGTATGGCCTTCTTGGCTCAGGGATCCTTAGTGTTCCCCTTGCTTCTTCCCCTGCTTTTACTCACTCCAGCACTGATCCCTGAATTCCGCTCACCACAACCCCTCCGTCATGTTCTCTGGTGGGCCTTGGGAGCACTCCCTTTTCTCGTCATTTGGCCCGTCCTTCTCATTTTGCAGTCTCCTTCGGCTTACGTGCTGTGGAAACCCGTGCTTCTTGGCCCGCTGTTACACCCCACGGTGTGGCTGGCAAGCGATGCCTCCCCGTTCTACTATATCGCCGTCTCGAGCTGGTTTGCCTGGCCTGCAGCGCCCCTGGCAGCAGGCATACTCTGGACTGGGGGAAAGCGTGTCTGGGACAAACCCCAAACCCGCTTTCTTTTACTCATGCTGGGACTGTGGTGGATCATACTGGGAATCACGACTTCGCCCAGAGAAGGGAATGCCTTGCCCTTATTGATTCCCTTTGTGTTGCTGTCTACTGGCGGCCTGGACAGCTTGCGTCGGGGTGCCACCAGCGCCCTGGACTGGTTTGGAATGCTTACCTTCGGCTTGCTGACCACCCTCCTATGGCTTGGCTGGATTGCCCAAATGACGGGGTGGCCTGTCGGTATCATTCATTATCTCGACAGTCAGTTGCCCGATTTTACAACCCACTTTCAGCTGTGGCCTTTCCTTTTTTCCCTGGTGATCACGGTTCTCTGGATACTCACCATCATTCACTCCCACCCATCCCCTCGGCGCGCCCTGATGAACTGGTCCGTGGGAATGACCGTCTCATGGTTACTGGTCATGACATTGTGGCTCCCTTACGTTGAAGCTTCGCGCAGTTATGAGGGGGTGATGCTATCACTCGGACGTGCGCTGCCAGCACACCATGGATGTATCATGAGCAGTGGGCTGGGTGAACCGCAGCGCGGGCTGCTCGACTACTCTCTGGATCTGCGCACTGAACGACGGGAACTCGACCCCAACGCCCAATGTTCTCTCTGGCTGGTCCAGTCCAATGGACAATCCAGCTTCCTGATCCCGCACGGATGGCATTTGCGCTGGAGTGGTGCGCGCCCCGGCGACCGCACGGAACGCTACCTCCTGATGAGTCGCAATGTCCGATGAGGTCGGGACGCTCACGCTTTACCCTAGAGCAACAGGAACTGCGTCGCGCTACCTTGCCACGCCCCAGTCTCAACGCAGATCTTCCTGTTCTCCATGCGCAGGAGTCAATCCTACAAGCCATCCATAGCCACCCTGTAATCATCGTCTGTGGCGAAACTGGTTCGGGCAAAACCACCCAACTGCCTCAACTCTGTCTTCATCTTGGGCGGGGAGTCAGCGGACTCATTGGCTGCACCCAACCACGCCGTGTGGCTGCGCGCAGCGTAGCACAACGACTGGCGCAGGAACTGGGGGGGACCGTAGGAGAACAAGTCGGCTATCAAGTGCGCTTTCATGACCAAGTGTCTGACCGCTCTTTCATAAAAATCATGACGGAAGGAATCCTGCTGGCTGAAATCAGTCACGATCCCTTGTTGCTGCGCTACGACACCCTGATTCTGGATGAAGTCCATGAGCGTAGCCTGAACATGGATTTTCTCCTGGGTTACCTCCACCAACTCCTTCCTCAAAGACCCGACCTCAAGCTCATCCTGACTTCTGCGACCATTGATGCGGAACGGCTCTCCGCTCATTTCGGGCATACACCCATCATCGAAGTCTCCGGCCGTACTTACCCCGTGGAGACCCGTTGGCGTCCACCCACCCCTCTCACAGCAGAAGAAAAGGAAGGAGGTACCGAAGAGGAGGAAGATCGTCAGCTCCAGGCCTTGCTCCAGGCCGTGGATGAATTGAGCGAGTTTCATGATCGGGGAGATATCCTGATTTTTTTGGCGGGAGAAAGGGATATCAGGGTCACGGCAGAGGCCTTACGCAAACATCACCCGCCCCATACGGAAATTCTGCCTCTGTATGCACGCCAATCCGTGGCTGAACAAGATCGCGTATTTCGTCCCGGAACTGGACGGCGCATTGTGCTCTCCACCAATGTCGCCGAAACATCTCTGACAGTTCCCGGCATTCATTTCGTCATTGACAGCGGCTTCGCCCGAATCAACCGTTATAGTCTGCGCACCAAAATCACCCAACTCAAAGTGGAAAAAATTTCTCAGGCCGCCGCCCGTCAGCGCGCCGGACGCTGCGGTCGAGTGGCAGCAGGCATATGCATTCGCCTCTATGATGAAACCGACTTTCTGGAACGCCCGCTCTTTACCACTCCTGAAATTCTGCGCACCTCCCTGGCCAGTGTCATCTTGCGCATGACCTGGCTCAATCTTGGCACCCTCGACACTTTCCCTCTACTCGATCGTCCGACACCACGGGCCATTGAAGAAGGGTATCGCCTGTTGAATGAATTGGGGGCTTGCGATGACAATAAGCAGTTGACGCCACTGGGGCGTGAACTGGCCCCTTTGCCTCTGGATCCCCGCTTGGGACGAATGTTGCTGGCAGCTCGGTCCTTTCAGTGTCTAAGGGAGATGCTCATTCTCACTGCTGCCCTGAGTGCGCAGGATCCGCGCGAACGACCTCAGGCAGACCGGGCCCGTGCCGACGCCCATCACGCTCAATTCCTGCGCGAAGGTTCCGACTTTCTGGCACTCCTGAGTGTCTGGAATGCCCTTCAGGAAGCTTTCAGTCATCGCAAATCCGGGCGCCAGCTGGCTCAGTTCTGCCGCAAGCAATATCTGTCGCTACAACGAGTTCGTGAGTGGCGCGAACTCCATGGTCAGCTTGCAGCATTAGTCGCCGAACACCGTTGGCCCATGAATAATACCCCAGCGACGCCAGAACAAATTCACCGCTCCCTCCTCAGCGGACTGCTCGGTCAAATTGGTCAACGCGATATGGACGCGCAAAATTATCTGGGACCACGCGGCATCCGCTTCTGGCTGGCTCCTGGAAGTCGTGCGCCCAAGGATCGTCCGCGCTGGCTCATGGCCGCCGAACTGGCGGAAACCACGCGCATCCAAGCGCGTCTTTGTGCGCCTGTCCTACCCGAATGGATTGAAACCGCGGCAGGGCCGTTGCTTCAACGGAGCTATGGTGACCCATTTTGGGATGCCGCAGGAGAACAGGTGAATGCCTACGAAAAAGTCACCTTTTATGGATTGACTTTGATCACTCGTCGCTCGGTACGCTATGGCCCCCTAGCGCCCCAGGAAGCGCAGAAGATATTTATCCGCCACGCCCTGGTCGGCGGGGAATTGAAGCGCCCCCCCGCCTTTTTGCAACAAAACCTTGCTGCGATGGCGGAGATTCTGGCCCTAGAACATAAAGGACGACGTCAGGGAGTACTGATTCCTGAAGAAGATCTCTGTGCCTTTTATGAGGATCAATTGCCTCAGGAAATCTGGAGCGGCCAACATCTTCATCGCTGGCTGCGCGAGCGTGCTCCAGCGCATCCGGATCCGCTGTTGATGACACGAGACTTCCTGATGTGTCATGCTGCGAGTGAGATTACCGAGGAACAATTTCCCGACCATCTGACCTGGGAGGGTCACAACTGGCCCTTGACTTACCGCTTTGATCCGGGCCACCCCCTCGATGGCGTCACTCTGACCCTTCCCTTGGTCTGGCTCTCGGCCCTCGGTGAAACTCCTTCGGACTGGCTTGTACCCGGCCTTATCCGCGAAAAAATCAGCCATCTCCTGAAAAAATTACCCGCTTCGGTTCGGCGTCAACTGGTCCCCTTGCCTCCCACCGTCACGGCCTTTCTGGAGAGACATGGCCCTGCCCAAGGGGCCCTTCTGCCGCAGTTGTCGGCTTTCGTCCGCCACCGAACCGGGCATAATCTGGCACCCAATGACTGGCCCTCTCTGCCCGATCACCTGCTCATGCGTCTGGTTTTGACCGATGACCAGGGAATCGAGTTGGCAAGCGGGCGCAATACTCAAAACCTGCGTCAGGAATGGGCGGCAGACGCCCATGCGGCATTGACCCCTGCCACCACATTGAACTGGAAACGATCCGATATTCTGCGCTGGGATTTCGAAGAACTTCCCCCTCCACAAGAAATCCAGCGCGGCGGAATTCCCCTGACCTTATATCCCGCACTGGTCGATCATGGCACCCATGTCTCCCTGGATGGTTTCGAAGATGCTGGTCTTGCCGAACTGAGCACCCGTCAAGGGGTACGCCGCCTGGCATGGCTGGCCCTTACCCCGTTACTCAAAAAGGGAACCGGTGCCCTCTCTGGAGTATTACCACTCCTCCCAGCGTATACCGAACTTCCCGGAGAGCTCCCGGCCAACGGCCAGGCAACAACAGACGCGCTGATTCAAACTCTGCTGACTCAGATGCTGTACCAATGGCTGCCCGAAGAGGCTTTGCCACCCCGCACCAGCCAACAATTTGTCAGCCAACTGCAACGATTTAAAAACCACCTGGACGCCGGCTTGAAAACGCAAATTGCGCTTTTTCTGCGTATCCTGACCCTCACTCAACATGCCCGAAAGCGCTTGGATGCTCTTCAGAAACATCGCGTTCTTCACCCCTCCTTGGTGGTGATCGCGCAGCATCTCACCTACTTGGTCAATAAAACCTCCTTGAGAGAAACGCCTCCGCGCCGTCTGCAACATTTTCCACGTTATGTTGAAGCCATCGGAATTCGTTTGGACAAGCTGCCCCGCGAGCCCCAGACAGATGCCCAAAAAAACACTTCCATCCTGCATCTCGAACGGTTATGGCAGCAAACCATGAATCGCCGCGGACCTTCTCCAGATCTGGAAGAATTCCGCTGGCAACTGGAAGAGTTGCGTTGCGCCCTTTTCGCCCAATCCCTCAAGACCGAACAACCGGTTTCGGTCAAACGCCTAGAAAAATTTTGGGAAACTCACCTGAAATAGGATTTCACCCTTGCAGTTTTGATGAATTTTTTGTATCTTAAAAGCATATTGCCCACTCCGGAATTTGCCAATGTCTTTCTCTGTATCACGCCTCTGGCTTCTGATGGGTTTTTTAACACTCCTCTCTGTTCATTCACCGTGGGCTGAGGCGCGTGTACGCCATCACCATCTCCACCATCATGCTAGGGTAAACTCTGATCCGCGTCAGATGTCACTTCTGTCTGAAACCGCGCTGGTGGTGGATGAACAAACACAGAAGGTGGTCTTTGCCAAAAACCCGGAACCAATACACCCCATAGCCTCTATCACCAAACTCATGACGGCTCTGGTGGTACTGAACAACAAACAGAATCTCACCGAAACCCTTACCGTTACCCAAGAGGATGTAGATACCTTACGTTTCAGCCGCTCCCATTTGCGCGTAGGGACCCAGGCCACGCGTCTGGAATTTTTGCGAATGGCTCTGGTCGCTTCGGAAAATCGTGCTGCGTCAGCGCTGGCACGCAATTTCCCTGGAGGCAAAGCGGCTTTTGTCCAGGGCATGAACCAGGAAGCCCTGAAATTGGGCATGAAGGACAGCCACTTCGAAGATTCCAGCGGGCTCAACAGCGCCAATGTCGCCACCGCTCATGACTTGGCCATACTTGTAGACACGGCCGTCAAGGTTCCTCTCATTCATGAGATCACCACGCAGGCTGAGGTTCAGGCCCCCATCGGGCGCGGAGGCCGTTTGGTTACGCTGCATAATACCAATCCTCTGGTGGCCCATGAAGGCTGGAACATTGGGCTGTCAAAGACCGGGTTCATCAATGAGGCCGGTCAATGTCTGGTGATGCAGGCCACCATCCGCCAACGCCCTACGATCATTGTTTTACTGGACTCCCATGGTCGTCATGCCCGTTTTGCCGATGCCAATCGCGTGCGCCGCTGGCTCGAAGTTCAGGACCAAACCACTCTGGGTGAAGTCAAAGCCAATCCTGCCGTAGGGGCTGCGGCGCTGTAGGGGTTTTACCCATGCGCGTGGGATTATGGATCACCTGCCTAGTGGACCTGATGCGTCCGGCCATTGGATTTTCCGCCTTAAAACTTTTGGAAGACAGTGGTTGCACCGTGGTGGTACCTCACCTGCAAACCTGTTGTGGACAACCTGGTTACAATAGCGGCGACCTTCAATCTGGCAAGGATTTGGCACTCAAATTTCTCCATGAATGTGAAGACTTTGATGCTGTGGTGGTTCCCAGCGGTTCGTGCGGCGGCATGATGCGCAAACATTACCCTACCCTATTTCAAGACAACCTTGAGCTGCAGAGCCGATTCACCGCCTTGGCAGGTCGTGTCTGGGAGCTTTCCGAATTTTTGCTACAAAGACCCCTCCCCCCATTGTCTACTCGGTTCAAAGGGCGTCTGACCTACCACGACAGCTGTTCTGGACTGCGCGAACTGGGCATCCGTCATGGCCCACGCCAGTTGCTCCAACAGATTCCAGGCGTGGAACTGGTGGAAATGGCAGACCGTGACATTTGTTGTGGTTTTGGCGGCGCATTTTCGGTAAAACTGGGAGATATCTCTACCCGCATGGCAGAAAACAAGTGCCGCTCGATCCGTGCCACCGGTGCCCATGCCGTGGTAGGAGGTGATTTGGGATGTCTTCTCACCATTGAAGGACGACTGCGCCGGGAAGGGGACGACCAGACCCAGGTTTGGCACTGGGCCGAAATCCTGGCTGGAATGGCCTCACATTGATGCACAGCAAGGCTGACCACTTCAAGGAGAATTCGCGGCGCCAGCTCGGCGATGCCACACTGCAGCAGAATATGCGTCGTTTCGGTGGCCGCTTTGCCCAAGCTCGGGCTGTGGCCATGGAAGAATTGCCGGACCTCGAAGCCCTCCGCGATCAGGCGGCAGCCATTCGGGATCGCAGTTTATATCAACTGGACGAATGGTTGCTGCGTTTTGAAGCCCAGGCCAAAAATGCCGGTATCACTGTCCACTGGGCGGCCACGGGTGCTGAAGTCAATCGTATTGTGCTAGAAATTGCGCAGGCTGCGGACGTACGCAAGGTCGTCAAATCCAAATCCATGGTCAGCGAGGAAACCGGACTCAATGAGGCCCTCATCGGGGCCGGACTACATGTCGTGGAAACCGACTTGGGAGAGTATATTCTGCAGTTGGCAGAGGAGCCTCCTTCTCATCTGATTGCGCCTGCCCTCCATAAAAACGTGGAGGAAGTTGCGGATCTCTTTGCGGCCCACCACCATACTCCGCGCCAGACAGACATTCCCTCTCTTTGTCGCGAGGCCAGAGTACAACTTCGCCCCCATTTCCTTGATGCAGACATGGGAATCACCGGGGGTAATTTTTTGATAGCCGAAACCGGCTCCGTGGTACTGGTAACCAATGAAGGAAATGGCCGCATGGTTACCACCCTGCCACGAGTACATGTAGCCATCACCGGAATTGAAAAAGTTTTGCCCACACTGGATGATCTGACCACCCTGCTGAAATTGTTACCGCGTTCCGCTACCGGTCAGAGCATCACCAACTATGTCTCTCTCCTGACCGGCCCGCGTCACGACGATGAAAGGGAAGGACCCAGCCAATCCCACATCATTCTGGTCGACGGCGGCCGTTCTGAAGTTCTTGGAACCGCTTTGCAACCAGCATTGCGCTGTATTCGCTGCGGCGCCTGCATGAATCATTGCCCGGTATACCAAAACATTGGCGGACAGGCCTACGGATGGGTTTATCCAGGCCCTATTGGCGCCATTCTCACTCCCGCCTATCTGGGGTTGGATCAGGCTCGGGATCTGCCTCAGGCCGCCACCCTATGTGGCGCCTGTGAAGTGGTATGCCCAGTCCGTATCCCTCTGCCAGCACTGATGCGAGAATTGCGTCAGCAATCGGTACAACAAGGTTTGCGCCCATGGCGCGAACGACTGGGCGTGCGTCTATGGCACTGGTTAGCATTGCATCCTCGCAGTTACCGCTGGTTCAGTCGAGTGCTGATATGGGGTCTGAGCAAGATGGCGAATGCCCAAGGGATGGTCACACGACTCCCTGGACTGGATGGTTGGACCCAGGGGCGAGATATGCCCGCTCCACAAGGAGCATCTTTTCATTCACTGTATCGAAAAACCTCACGGAAAACGTCTTGATTTCGTCCCGCGACCTTATTCTGCAACGCATTCGAGCGCGTCTTCACGGCGCTGTGATTCACGATGACACCATTGACCCGCAGCCGACTTCTGTCTTGCCTGCGCCCTCCCTTGAAGTGTTGCGTCAACGCTTCATGGATAAAGCATCCGCGCTGGGCTCCATGGTGCACCTCGTCCCTACGCGCGATGCAGTTCCCACGATTCTGGAAAATTTACTGCAGGAACTCGAACTTCCCCTGCAAGCAGTGTGCTGGCCAGCACTGGCCCCATGGTTGGACCAACATCATACTCGCTTGAATCTTTTCTTTCGCCCTGCAGAACCTGCTGATGCGGTGGGAGTAACGGGATGTCACTGTGCCATCGCCGATACCGGAACGCTGGTGCTGCGCACCTCCGCCCTCACTCCAGGAAGCGTCAGTCTATTACCTGAAACCCATGTGGCACTGGTATCAGAAGAAGATCTGGTAAGTGATATCCTGAATCCGTGTTCGTTGATCTGGAAATCATATACAACCGTTTGAATCAATGA
>VFSW01008586.1_pt1 | contig 14649 bp, 14 predicted proteins | sample 5358111 | NCBI WGS metagenome assembly VFSW01 (sample SAMN11554181, study PRJNA540505) | mine drainage metagenome | isolation source: sediment from site ElyBrook_90M | place: USA: Ely Copper Mine, Vershire, VT | collected 2017 | reverse complement strand
AAGTTGGCGTGGCCAACCGAGTGCAGGTCCGCGTCAGGAGCGGGATTCATGAAGTCGATGGCGTACGGAATGCCATCTTCCACGGCGAACTCGACAGTATTCAGGTCATAGCCGAGGGCGCGGCAAAGAGTAAGCGCATCGCGCTCGATACGCTTGAGAAGTTTTTTGTCGTACCCTGGCGGATTGTGCAAATAGCGATCTGCGTGCGGACGGCGTGGATCGTAGGGCATGATATGGACCTTCTTCTGGCCGACTACATAGCACCGGAAATACTCATTGAAGTCCACAGCTTTCTGGTAGGTCATGCAAAGGTCGCGCGACTGGTCGTAGGCGCGAAAAAATTCTTCACGGTTGTGGATGTGATGAACATCGCGCCAACCGCCGCCATCGACAGGCTTCATAAAGCCGTGTTCGCCGACGTAAGCGAAGACTGCATCCCAGTCGAGGGGGTATTCCAGATTGCGCATAGACCGGTCAGTGGTGCCTTCAGGGAGCCTCTTGTGTGGCAAGATGACCGTAGGTGGAACCGCTACTCCGAGCTTGGCGGCCAGCGTGTAGTTAAAAAACTTGTCGTCGGCTGACCACCAGAAGGGGTTGTTGACGATGATAGTTCCGTTGAGTGCAGCGTGCTTGAGAAAGGCGCGATAGAAAGGGATGTCGTGGGAGATACGATCGAGGATGACGGAGTATCGCGGAGCCTTGTTCAGGAGGACAGCGCCGATTTCTACAAATTCGGCGCGTAACCCTTCAATGTTACGGGCATTAATGTGTTCGACCAATGCGCCGGGAAAGCTGTTTTCCATGCCAAACAGAACGCCGATCACTTTCATTCTCCATCCTCCGTGGAATGAGCGAGGCGGCCAATCGGCCGCGTCTGAGACCAGTGTACGGTAGAGGGTGCGCCCTGGGTGTGAGGATGGATGGGACAATGGCGAGTCCCGCGCGGGGTGGCGCGCATCACTTAAACAGAAGTCAAGAAAGGCCTATGGTCTAAAGCGACTGCGGCGCGGGAGGAAAGCGTGGGATACCGTCTATTGACCGTAAACAGAGAGTTTGGAAGTGGAGGTGGGCGTATTGCCCAAACGATTGCCCGAAGGATGGGGTGGAAATTGCTGGACCGTGAGATCATCGACGCCATTGCCTATGCTGCGCACGTCGACGCGAATGTGGTGCAACACTACGATGAGCATGTTGAGTCGTGGCTTCGGCGCCTCAACCAGCAGGCTATGCGCAGCGCCGCACTGGCTGCGGGCCTGGAACTGGGTCCGGATTCGGTCTTCAATATCGATGCCATGGTGAAGATTACCGAAAAGATAGTGGAAGAGGCCTACGATGCCGGGAACTGCGTGATTGTCGGACGTGGCGCCCAATGCATCTTGCAACACAAGCCGGATGTATTTCATGCGTTTATCTATGCTCCATACAAGGAACGGATTCTGCGGCTCCGCAAGCGGCTAGAAAGGGGCGCGGATGTGGAACAGCGCATTCGTACGGTGGATGAAGAGCGGGCCAAATATTTGCAGGAGTACTTTGGCAAATGCTGGAACAACCCTCACCTTTACGATCTGATGATCTCTTCGAGCGAGGATGAGGACGCGACGGTACGAGTGATTCTGTATGCGATGACGGGGCGGGTAGAGGGCTGAGCGCGACTCCCCGCCGCAAGGGCAAAAACCAGGTTGCGAAGCAGCACTGCACGCGCTTTTGTACTTCCGGCATGGGGTGCCTAGCGGTAGGCTGAGAGAGTGAGTGGTCTCAGACTCGCGTTCACCTGAAATCCTCTGGAGGTCCGCACCGAATGCATTCATTGCAATCGCGGGTAGCTGTTTCTCTCTTCATGTTGGCAAGTTGGACTTGGACGCAGACTGTGATGGCTCAATCGGGCACAGCGGCGACCTATGACCCGCGGGTGACGTTTGCTCCGCTGACGCTTCCTGAACCGGTGAACTCGTACCGCTCCAGCAATGGCGCGCCAGGGCCCGCCTATTGGCAAAACACAGCAGACTATGAGATGCACGCGGACCTCGACACGAGGGCCAAACTGCTGCGCAACGACGAGGTGATTACCTACACCAACAACAGTCCCGACACGCTGACGAGCCTCTGGATTCACATGGAGCAGAACATCTATCGCAAGGATGCGCGGGCTCTGATTGCTAACGGCATGAGGCCGCGAACAAGAGTGTTACCAGACAGCGAGGAGAACCCAAACGCACGCACAACCGACGGGTTTGTTCTGGATGGGGTGGAGATTGAACGCGGCAAGACAACCGTGAAGGCCAAGTATCTGATCAGCGATACGCGGATGCAGATCCGGCTAGACAAGCCACTCGCGCCGAAAGGTGGCGTACTGAAGCTGTATATCCGTTATCACTACACGATTCCGGGAATTTGGGGCGGGCGGACCTCGTGGGGCATGTCGAAGCAAGGCGAGATTTATGACATGGCGCAGTGGTATCCGCGGATGTGCGTGTATGACGATTTACGCGGGTGGGACACGCTGCCTTATCTAGGCAATGAGTTCTATCTGGAGTATGGGCACTTCGACTACTACGTAACCGTGCCGAGCGAGATGATTGTGGCCGGATCGGGCGAGTTGATGAATCCCCAGGATGTTTTGACACGGAAGGAGATGGCGCGGCTTGCGGAAGCGCGCAAGAGCGACAAGACAGTGCTGATTCGCAGCGCAGCTGAAGTGACAGATCCTTCAAGCCGACCAAAGACCGGAGGCACGCTGACCTGGCATTTCCACATGGATCGCACGCGAGATGTCTCTTGGAGCGCGAGCCCGGTGTTTGTGTGGGACGCAGCGCGCATCAATCTGCCGGACGGAAAGACGAGCCTGGCGGAGAGCGTGTATCCGCCGGAGAGCGTGGGCGAGGATGCGTGGTCGCGGTCGACCGAGTATGTAAAGGACACTGTAGAGCGGTTCTCGCGTCAGTGGTTCCCCTACCCATGGCCCACGGCGATCAACGTGGCGGGCTTTTCAACCGGGATGGAATATCCGGGAATTGTGTTCGACGGGATCAACGACAAGGGCAAGATGCTATTTTGGATTACGGCACATGAGATTGGGCATAACTGGTTCCCGATGATTGTGGGGTCGAATGAGCGACGGAACGCATTCATGGACGAGGGGTTCAACACATTCATTGACGTTAGCGAATCGGCGGAGTTTGACGGTGGGGTGTATGGGCCCAAGCGGGACTCGGAGTACTCAGCGGGCGGCGAACCGGCGGACACGATTCTGAAGGTATTGGATAATCCGGCGGCTCCTACTATTCTGATGCCGGCGGATGCGTACCCATGGCCGCTCACCCACCCTGTCAGCTACTTTAAGACGGCGTATGGGCTGGTGCTGCTGCGCGAGCATATCCTGGGAAAGCAGAGATTTGACTGGGCGTTCAGAAAGTACATTCGAGATTGGGCCTATAAGCATCCGTCGCCTTCGGATTTCTTCAGAGAGATGTCGAGTGAGGGCGGAGAGGACCTGAGCTGGTTCTGGCGCGGGTGGTACATGCATAATTGGCGCTTCGATATTGCCGTGACGAAGATTGAATACGACCACCTGACCTTGGTCAACAAGGGTCAACTCGTGCTGCCGACGCCGGTGGAGGTGGAGTATGCGGACGGAACCAAGACGCGGTTTACGGTGCCGGTAGAGAGCTGGGAATCGAAATCAGAACTGGTGTGGGTAGGGGACAAGCCCATTGCGCGGGTAACAGTCGACCCAGAGCATGTGCTGCCGGACGACGAGCGCACGAACGACAGTTTGACTGCGAAGTAGCAGCGAGGCTAGCCGAGCTTCTGGAGCTGCGCCAGGTGGTTCAGGTCGTGGCCCGCCATGGTTTCGACGATGATCTGGAAGGTCATCGTGCCGCGCTCAGGATGGGTGACAATCTTGCCGGCCGCAGAGGGTAGAGCGTCGGCAATCAGCAACAGGTTCCACTGGCGCAGCGCAGTGAAGGCGGCAAGCGGCTGATCGGCGGAGATGCCTGCATAGGTTACAGCCCACTTGTCCTGATCGAAAGGTTGCATGACGTGGTGTTCCTGGGCCAGGGTCTGACGGAGGCGAAAGCCAAAGGCGAGCTCGCAGTCGGCGAGATGGCAGACGATCTGTGCTGGGCTCCATTTGCCGGGCGCCGGCGATATGGGCGTCTTTCGCGGACCGATTGAGTTGAGCAGCGCGGCAAGGGCGAAAGGAGTGGCGGCCAGTATGGTCTGGACGGGGCGGCCATCGAGGAAACGATCATATGGGTTGAGTTCACTCATGCAGAACCTCCTAAGAATCGAACCTTCCATTCCAACTTCAGGCAATTGAAGCCGCGGACCTGCGTCAGCCGCTCCAGATACCCTTCAGGTCATTCTGCATCATGACTTTTGATCGAATCAATATATACAAGATTTGGCCTGGTACGTCCTTATCCCATTGCCGGATCAGTATGATTGAAAGTCGATGAGCATTCGCTTCGAAATTGTCACTATCTTTCCCGGATTTTTCACGGGCATCTTTGAGCACGGGATTGTGCGGCGCGCACAGGCTGATGGACTGGTGATTGTGGGCGTGCATGACTTGCGCGCGTTTACGCATGACCGGCACCGCACGGTGGACGACAGGCCATTTGGCGGCGGCGAGGGGATGGTTCTGAAGCCGGAACCGCTGGCCGAGGCCTTGTGTTCGCTGGGGATCAAGCCAAAAGCTGCACGTGAGCCCAAGGAGGCTTCAGGGGCCCGGACTCGGGTGATCCTGTTGTCAGCACAGGGCAGGCCGCTGACACAGGCGGTAGCCAGAGAACTGGCGGCGCTGGAACGCGTAGTGCTGATCTGCGGGCGTTATGAAGGCGTGGACGAGCGCATCAATCAGCTCTACTGTGACACGGAAATCTCGATTGGCGATTACATACTTAGCGGAGGGGAGTTGGCTGCTGCTGTGGTGTTGGATGCAACCATGCGCATGGTTCCAGGCGTTTTAGGCAATGAAGCTTCGGGAGAGTTTGAAAGCTTTGGCGCGGCCGATGCGGAAATCGACACCGATGATCGCGGCGTTCCCAGATCGCAACATGGCGCTGGAGGGCTGCTGGACTACCCTCACTATACTCGCCCAGCGGAGTTCGGCGGACTGCGAGCGCCAGAGGTCCTCCTGAACGGGGATCACAGCCAGATTAGGCGCTGGAGGCGGGAGCAGCAGTTGCGCAAAACACTGGCCAACCGACCCGATCTCCTTGAACGCGCCTTCCTTACGGATGAAGATCGACAAACGTTGGATTCGATTCGCAACGGCATCAAGTGAAATAATCCTTCTTATGTTGCAAAGAATTGCGATCATAGAACTTGGACTTGGCTGGTCTGTTTGGTTCCTGGCATTTCTGGCGTCGAGACGTTGGATTTCGAACTATAAGCAAATTGTTGGATCCCCTACATCCAGATGGGGTATTTTGCTGACTTTTATAGGCTTAGCTTGCCTTTTTGCCTACCTGCGACCGCGCGGATTTGAGAAAACGGATGCGGAGCTCATTGCCTCGATGGTTCTTTGTTTGCCATCGGCTGTTCTGGCCTGGGTGGCGACACGAATACTGGGCAAACAGAGGCGCGAGGAAGCCCAAAGCAACAAGCGGTCCGCGCTGATCAGAACATGGCCCTACAGCGCCGTCAGGCACCCTATTTGCACCTCGATGCTGGGCTTGGCGATTGCAACGGCGGTTGGCTGGACCTGGTGGCCAATGATGATTGCGGGGCTGTTCTTCTGTTTGCTGGGACTGGAGGCATGGGTCTACGCAGACGACCAGATGCTGGCCAATGTATTCCAGGATGAATACGCCGAGTACCAATCGACGGTGCGCGGATTTATCCCCATGATTCGTTGAGACTGCGGCGCCAAGGTTTAGCGGCATAACGCACAGGTGTACATCGGGTGGTCTGATGGGGTATCCTCATCACTTAACCCATGATTTTTTCCCGCGAATACATAGGGTATCTGGCCCGCCGCACGGTCAAGCACCTCATCGATGCCAAAATGATCACTTCAAGCGACCTGAAAGCTACCGAGTCGCGGGTGACAGCTGGATTGATCGAGGAGCTATCGCTTGAAGACCGCATCAACGAGGAAGTACGCGTGATTCTTGAGGCGTACTCTGAGGAGATGCGCAAGTCAGGCGCCCAATATGCAGAGATGTTCAAAAAGGTCAAGACGGAACTCGCCAGAAAGTACAAGGCGGTGCTATGAGAATCAGCCGGGACAAACTAAACAAGCTGGCTCACACCGTGGCAGACACTCTGGCGGAGATTGACGAAGTGGGCTTTCTGGAGGATCGCAATACGATCCGGCAGGAGGCGCGCAATGCACTGGAGAGCTTGCTCACGCAGGAGGCTGGGATCGATACGGCCGCCCGGCTGAAGATCGCCTCACAGCGGAAGATCATCCTGGAAGGCTCGCAGGAATGGGAGATTCTATACCGCAAGTATTACAACGACGAGGTGCGGAAGCTGGGTATTTGAGCCAGGGTGCGCGGCTTGTCCGTCTTTGGCAGCAATCTATTTTTTTGTTAGAGTAAACGAGTGGGCGGTGAGGGTTTCCCCACTGAGTATGGCGCTATCGTCTAGGGGTTAGGACGTGAGATTCTCAATCTTAAAACACGGGTTCGATTCCCGTTAGCGCTACCAAATTCAAGTCCATGTCCTCCAGCCTTTCCAATTCAAACAAAATTCAGATGCTTCACCGGAAGAGTTGATCCGGAGGAACGCAACTGCGTGAGTGTCTTGTCAATGGCAAGCGAATCAACGGGTGGGGTTTGTTGGCGCGGACAGGTGGCTCGCAATCTGCCATTGACTGTTGCCGGTACGGGCAGTCTGCTGGTTCCTGGTCTTGTCCGATATCCCTCATGGTGCTGGGTTCAGGCCGTACTTCCCTACCTTGTACCCTAAATCACTTCGCGAGAGACCGAGATGGCGAGCCGCTTCAGCCTGCACCCCGCTGGCGAGGTCGAGGGAGCGAACAATTAATGCCTTTTCGATCTGCGCGATTGTTTCGCGGAGATCCAGGTGCCTTGGGAGCTGCGCGGCCAGGGACTCTACCGAGAGATCAGTGCCGTTCGCAGGCGGAGTGGGCAGTGCAGTTTGCAATAAAAAATCCTCCGGCTGCAACTCGGAACTCTGCCCAAGAATCAGGGCTCGTTCCAGCAGATTTCGCAGTTCACGGACGTTGCCCGGAAAAGCATAGTACGCGAGCTTCTCCAGAGCTGCAGCGCTCAACGGCCTGGTAGGCACTTTCATCTCATCGGCAATTCTGAGGCAAAGGGCCTTGCAGAGCGGGCCGATATCCTCAGGTCGCTCCCTGAGCGGCGCAAGATGCACCGGCACCACCGCCAATCGATAGTAGAGATCTTCGCGAAAAAGTCCATTTTGGACGCGCTCCGCGAGGTTGCGATGTGTTGCCGCCAAAACTCTAACGTCAACGCGGCGCATTACGGTGGAGCCCACGCGTTGAATCTCTCCGTCGGCGAGAACACGGAGGAGTTTGGCTTGAGCGGCTGGCGACATTTCCGCAACCTCATCAAGGAAGAGAGTGCCTTTGTGAGCTGCTTCAAAAAGTCCGGAGCTGGTTCGATCGGCCCCGGTGTAGGCCCCACGTTCATGGCCGAATAGCTCGCTCTCCAGAAGGGTCTCAGACACTGCCGCGCAATTGATCGCAATGAACGGTTTTCCGGCCCGCGGGCTGTTGCGATGAATCGCGCGCGCGACCAGTTCTTTGCCAGTGCCGGTTTCTCCGGTGATCAATACCGTGGAGTTTGTGCCGGCAACGTGGCCAATCATCTCGCGGACAGCCTGAATGGCGCGGCTTTCTCCGAGAATGTCATCTGCCCCCTCAAGTTTCTTTACCGTAGTCTTGAGGACAGCGTTTTCTCTAAGCAATGCGGTACGCTCTTGTGCACGGCGAATTGCAGCTCTCACCACGTCTGGAACGAAGGGCTTTGTAAGAAAGTCGAAGGCACCTTGCCGCATGCTTTCGACAGCCAACTCCAGCGTGCCGACGGCAGTGAGAAAGATCACCGATGTTGTAGGGTCATCCTCCTGCACTGCACGGAGAATATCCAGACCGGTCCCATCGGGCATCTTCTGGTCGGTGAGGACCACGTCGAATTCTTCTCGCCCAAGGAGGCGCAAAGCCTCGGCAGTTCCCGCTGCCTCCACCACCACGTGCGAGTCTCGCCGCAAATTTACGTCCAGAATCCGCCTCATGCCCGGCTCATCGTCAACTATCAGGATCTTCGCCATATGCAGTCTCTCCCAAGGCGTAATCGGTAGAGTGTTTCGATAGTGTCATCGTAAAGATGACCTTTCCATCTCGATTGACGCTGATTGAAAGGTCGCCACCGTGCGCAATTGCTACACCTCTAGCAATTGCCAAGCCAAGTCCGGTGCCGCCAGGCTTGGTCGTGAAAAATGGTTCAAAGATTCTTTCCATATCCACAGCAGGGATCATCTTCCCGGAGTTCTGGACATCAATGTAGAGCAAATGCTCATCACTCAGGCTTCTCAATTCAATGCGTCCATGATCCGGCGTCGCATCGACGGCATTCAAGCATAGGTTCAGCAGTGCTCCTTCCACTTGAGCTGCATCGGCTTCAATCAAGTCGTCGTTGCGTAATGTGGATACAACTTCGATGGCTCTTTCCGCTCCGCGCATCTTTGTAACGTCGGCGAGATGGCGAAGGACCTCGTCGACAGAAATCAGGGAACGCTGCGGCTTTGAGGGGCGTGCATACGCTAGAAATTCGCCGGTCAGGATTTCAAGCCGTCTTGATTCCCTCGCCGCAATGGCAAACATCTCCTCCCTTTCACTGGCCTCGGCCGCCGGATAGGCTGCTGTTGCGAGCGAACTTGCGATCATTGCGACAGGATTTCGGATTTCATGTGCAATCCCGCTTGCAAAGCGTCCAACAGCTGCAAGCCTCTCCTCTGCTACAAGCCTTTCGCGCGCAGACTCTAACTCTGCCACCTTTTCGTGCAGCCGGGATTGTCTCTCCTTGAGTTGATGGACGAGATACCAGACCAATGACCCCATCAGACAATAGATGACGGAGATCATGCCGGACTCCAGATATTCCGTTGATCGCTGCGGAGGATGGACTGCAAAGTAATGCTGGATCCAGGCGAAGATCATGCTGATCGCTGCGGCGATCGTAAAGAGAGTGGGCAGCAGGGCAAAGTGGTAAGCGCACTGGAGGATAGGAATTGCAAGCAGCACGAAATATGGAGAATCATCCCTGTTTGTAAAGAAAGCAAGGAGCCCAGCGAGGAAAAAGATGCCGATTGCCGAAACGGCAGTCTCGATCTGAGCAGTCCTCTCAGGAATGCCGTCATGCCTTCCCTGAAGCCAGATAATCTCTAGTATCTTGAGCGAGAAACTAATGCCAAGAGCCACGATTACCGCTTTTGATGGCTCTCCGAGAAGAGGAGCAAAGAGTGTATGCAAGACAAGCAGTACGGCGATGACAAAGAGTGTGAGAACGCAGAAGGCGGCTTGTTGTCTTCTGAAGGACTGAGCTTCGATTCGTTCAGCATACTGAGTCTTGGGCATCATTGGTGTTATAAACCAGGGTGTCACCCATATTACGCCTGATCCTTTGTGTCTCGCTCTTCGACACTCATTAGTCCTTTGTGAAGCGTTCCCTTTGGACCTCAGCAGCGGCAGCCGTCCCTGACGGACTGTTCGTTGCCGGTATAACTGCGTGTACGCCGAATTCATGCACCAGACGGCCGCCTTCGTGGGCGGTATTGACGAGGAACAGAATGCCGACTGAGTACAGGGCCAGGAAAGCAAGGGGCAAAAATGTAGAAGAGAGCCTTGTTTCCTGGCGTCGCAGGATCCGTGGAATCGCGAGCATGCCCAGGAGGATGACGGACAGTCCTGTGAAAAGAATTTTTGTCTCAGCAGCGAGATTTTCATGAGCCGTCAGGATGCCATTTATCTCGTCAGTGCGATCGGCTAACTCTGCCGCGGCTACGCCCGTAGATGCCGAGACATAAAGACTGGCGGTGCCCAGCAGCATGATCCCCAGCGCAGCGATCATATATGGCTGTCCCTTTGGTGGAGACAAGACAGCACTCACCAAGATAAGCAACGGACTCAAAAGCAGCAGAACGATCGGAAAATGGATAATTAGCGGATGCAATGCATCCCAGGTCGGGATGGGCGGGAACTGAATCATAATAGACCTCTCTGCCGATGCAAAGTGGGTCCGCCGCCCAACTGACCGGCGGACCGCATTTAGACTCAGGAAACCTTCTCAAACTTTTCTTTTGGAGTGAAGCACGACGGACATTTGACGAAATTCACTTCGCGCACTGTGTAGCCGCAGTTTGGACAGACATAAAATGCCCTGTTTTGTGTACCTTTCAACTGGTCCAAGTTGGAAAGGGCTGCCGCGTAGAGCTTTGCATGTTCCGCTTCAGCTGTTTTGGCAAAATTCAGGCTCTTCAGGGCACTCTTGTTGTGGTCCGCTCTTGCCTGCCTGATAAAGTTCGGATACATCGTGTCCCGCTCATAGGTCTCACCCTTGATCGCGGCTTCGAGATTTTCTCGGGTTGACTTGACCACTGGCGCCTGAACGTTTGCCGCAGGCACGGCGCCCATTTCTTTTATGACCGCAGCATGATTTGCCGCGTGGATTTCCTCGGCTCGCGCGGCTGCGCGGAACAAACTTGCAACCTCGCCGTAACTCTCGCTATCGGCCTTCTGGGCAAAGGCCAGGTAGCGCGCATGGGCATTGCTCTCCCCGTTAAACGCCGTCTGCATGTTATCGAGAGTGCTCGTTGCGGCGCCCGCAACGCCGGTCAGCGCGCAAAGTGTGATGAGAGCGAGCGACATCTTCGATATGCCGCCAAAGATCGAGGAAATGCGAATCATGGGGTATCTCCTGGGTGTGTGAAGTTCTATAGGAACGCTGCACACAGACTGAGATGTTGCACGTTTCAGGCCAACCTTGGCGGCGGCCATGAAGTTGTCAATTCGCCATATTGACTGTCATTCGTGTGCGAATGGCCATGGGCTGTCCAAATACCTTGACAACCTTGTCAAGAAACTTGGACAAGTCGCTAAAGGAAGAAAATGAGAACTGGTTCGAAGATCGATGCAAAGAAGCGCGGGAGAGGGATTGGCGGTGGCTTTTACCCACAGTACATGGCCGGAGGCAAAGCAACTCCTTGTGCTGGTCATTCGTTCAAAAACAGGTGGTTGCCATACGGCAGCAGGCAGTGCACCTGATTCGAGGCTAGCAGAACGATAAAATGCGCCGCCCGTCCGTTGATCGAACGAGACGCGGCGCATGAGGTCCCAGTACAACATATCGCTACTGTCGGAATCAGAGTTTGTCCGCCTGAAGAGGCTAGTCTTGCGCGGTGGAAGAGTCAGGCAGTTCCAGCTTGCTCTCAAGAGATTCCGCTTTTGTCTTGGACTCGCCATATTCCACAAAGTCCGTGATAACCTGATGGGTTTTGCTCATCAGCTCGTGATTGGCCTGGACGTAATCGCGGAATGGTTTCATCTGAACTCTGTTCTGATTGTCATTCAGGTGCTGGATGGTTGCGGTCAGATGGTCGGCCATTTCGCGCACGAGCGGGTTAATCCGATCAATAGCCTCTTGCTGCCAGGGAGATCCCTCTGCACGCATTGAAGCGAGGTCATTGTAATCTTTGATCAGATCGTTCGCGTGTTCCTTGATGATGTTCAATTTTGTTGCATGCGAGCGCCAACTCAGATTGGAGCGCGAATAGCTCACCAGGGTAGCGGCATCGTCGTCTGCCAGCGCAGCATGCGTCTTGACCTGCGACAGGAGGCTTGTAATGGCAGCCGAGTCGGCAGTTTGTCCTGTTGCGATTGAGGCCATCGGTATCATAAGTGTAAGGATGGCCATCCGAGCGACGGTTTTAAGGATTGAACGTGGTTGCATGATTCCTCCTTCACCGGATTCAACTGTATTTCCGGCTGTCTAACCTGCGTTTCATTTCCATCTGCCCACTCCTATTCATATTCAGGAGATGAGAAGCAGATCGGCAGCACGGGATTGCGCCAAGCTTGATTCCCGTGGTGTGACCGTCTCTGGATCGGAGCACCGGAACGAATCCAGTCCTACGCCCAAATCGGGCCACGCATCTGTTTGAGGCAAGCCGTCTGCCATACTCATCGGCTTTAAGTCCCAGAGAATAGATGTATAGAGCCGTTTCGCAAGCTCAGTTGTCCAAGTGTTTTTACTCCTCACGTCGCAACTTAACGACATCGCTTTATGCAAGGCGATGAGTGCAACACAAGCCGCACGCCTTCTGCTGCTGAAAGGCAGTGATGAGCGTGAAGCTGGCATCTCGCTTGCTCCCGCACGCAGAAGTGTCAGGTACGGCAGTTGACGACTTTGGGAGGTTCCAAGCTCGCTGCTTCCGCATTGCTGTCCAATGACACGAAGTCACCAAGAGGACCGACAGGCAGAATCATTCTGAGAGAGTTGAGAATAGAGAGTAGATCGATCACTTCCTGCAGGAGGGCGCCCTCAATGGGGGCGAGGTATCCAAGAGCACCAGCTCCCATTCCTATTGCGCTTAATAACATACCGCCGATGGCGCTGGTAAGGGCGATGCGCCGCATTCGGTTGCCTATATGAATCAGCTCATCGACGCTTGAAAGCGACGATTGCAGTATGACTGCACCGGCAGCCTCCGAAGTGATGTCACTGTTCACTCCAAGAGCGATGCCGACAGTTGCGTTCATCATTGCGGGTGCATCGTTGATGCCATCACCCAGGAAAAGTGTCCGCTCTTTCGATGTTAGTTCGCGAACGATCTCTACCTTTTCTTCTGGACTCTTTCCACCATGCCCTTCAGAGATGCCCATGCCCGTGGCGAATAGAGCTACCTCGGACGGCCGATCCCCAGAAAGAAGGATGATCCTGCTGATTCCATGGCGGGCTTCAACGTGGCTTAGAAAGGGTTTGCTATCGATTCTTGGCTGATCGTGGAATCGCATGAGACCAGCGAGTTCGCCGTCGACGAGAATGACACATTCAAGCCCGGGAACAACCTTGGCAAGCTTGTCCTTCAGATCCGGAGTCAGCTTCTCACGGCTGGTTAACATCACGACGTGACCTTCGACATGCCCGGACATCCCATGGCCGGGTAACTCAGACACATCCTTGGGAGTAAATGATGAAACTCCCTCGTCTTCGGCGGCGCGGAGAATCGCAGAGGCCAACGGATGTTTGGAGTAGCGCTCCAGACTGGCAGCCACCTGGAGCAAGAAGTCTCTTGACCAATGGCCGATGGAAACAATCTCGTGCAGGCTGGGTCTGCCATACGTGAGAGTGCCTGTCTTGTCGACGATCAAGGTTGTGCAAGAATCCAGCTTCTCCAGGATCGACGGATCCTTGATGACGATTCCGCGACGTGCACCGACTGAGATTGCCCCAATAATGGCAACCGGAATTGCGAGCAGCAGCGGACATGGTGTTGCAATCACCAGGACGGCAAGAAAGCGCTCCGGTTGCCCACTGAGTATCCAACTGAGCGATGCTACCGCAACGGCAAGCGGGGTATACCAGATTCCAAGCCGGTCGCCCATGCGGCGGATGTTGGGGCGATGCTGCTCCGATGCATGGAGAACCTCAATGATTTTTGCATAACGCGAGTCGCTGGCGAGACGGGTTGCCTGTATGGTCAGGACCGAATTGCCGTTGATGGCCCCGGAGAGGACCGTTGCTCCTGGCGCCTTTGCAATCAAGAATGGTTCTCCGGTGAGGTAGGATTCATCCATTGTTCCCAGCCCATCCACAACGATGCCATCTACAGGACAAAGCTCGTGGGGGTAGAGCGACAACCTGTCCCCAATGACGATGGCATCTATGGCGATTTCCGACATGGAACTTCCAGGCTGGAGCCGATGTGCGATCTGGGGCATGCGCCGTGCAAGTGCGCCGAGGACCGAGGAAGCACGCCGCGTCGCATATTCTTCCAACGCTTTGCCGCCGGAGAGCATCAGGATGACGATGGCTGCAACCCAGTATTGTTTGAGAACGACAGAACTGACAATGGAGAGGAAGGCGAGGACATCCACGCTGAAGTTGCCTTTGGAAACCGCATCGGCAAGCTCAATACATAGAGGCAACGAGGCCACTAAAACCGCGCTCAGCAACAGCGCATTTGCCGCGCGCGGGTCTGAGAAAATGTACGGTCCAGTCCACGCCAAGAGCATACCGGCAAGGATGAAAAATGCAATTGCTGCGTGCGCATTGGACCATGAGAAGTTTCGCAGATAGGCCCATATTCGCTTCATCGTTGCTGAACGCCTTCCGGTCAGGCTGATTTACCAAGGGTGGTTTGGGTACGAGGTCTTAATGCAGCCTTGACAGGCGGGAAACTGAGTGTAGGTGCTGGCAGCCAAAGATTGCCTTCACTCGCAAAAGACTCAAGAACCAGGCCAGCCATCGTCCACCGCTTGATTCTAAGACTCTGCGAGCACTTGGCACAGAGCCAGAAGTATCTGCTGGGCGCAGAACAAATGGGAAAGCCCCATTCGCTGCGTACAACCCGCTCTTCAGGCGGAAGGTCCATTTCGAGAAGACGAAGGGTTCCAGACTGAAGGTCATGGGCATTCTGATGGCATTTGGG
>VFSW01008585.1_pt1 | contig 14649 bp, 14 predicted proteins | sample 5358111 | NCBI WGS metagenome assembly VFSW01 (sample SAMN11554181, study PRJNA540505) | mine drainage metagenome | isolation source: sediment from site ElyBrook_90M | place: USA: Ely Copper Mine, Vershire, VT | collected 2017 | reverse complement strand
AATGCAAGCAGCATCCCGAAAAAAAGCGTTACAAGAAAGGCTGAGGCCAAAAAGAACACAAATTACTTTTTGTATCTATGGGACGCTAATAAAGGCAAAGTCGCAATAAAGGGGTTGCCTGAAGCAAAGATCAAAGAAATGGATGCTCTCATAAAAAAAGGAATATCTTATGCGGAGATTTCACGAAAATTGAAGTGCTCTTATTCAGCAGTGTGGGTTCGTGCAACAGGCTATAAGTATAAACCAAGCAAGAATACATAAATCACTTCACAGCCAGCTGCTTTATCTTATTGAATACCTCATCCAGAATCTCCGCACTCTATATATATGACCCTTTTAATCTCATCCTTTGCCATGCTGAACTGTATGGCAGTCTATGCAGACAAGATCCCTTCCGTTTATGTGCTTCTTGAGCAAGCCTCCGCATTTCTTGCAGGTCATTTCAGCGCTTTTACGAACACAGTGCCGAAGTCCTTGCTCAGGTTGGTTGAAAGGTAAGCTGATGGGTCCTTTGGTTTACCTTTTCCCTGGAACCTTACCTTTGCCATGTACCCTCCGTCCATGTCCATGATGGATACCTCCCTCACCAGTTTCAATTCTGTGAGTCGTGTCGCAAGCATATCGAGGCTTGCAACAGGCCTTGGTGCGCAAAAGTACACCCTGTGCATCCTTCCTTTCCGGCTCACGCTAGTTTTTGTCGTTGTCTTCATTCTACCACGCCCATTACTCCTTTACCGTTTCATAGTCGTCCTTCATGCAGACGAACTTCGCTCTGTAACCCTCCCATTTAAGCCTCAATAATTTACCGCATAATGGACAGCGCATGTCAGCATCGTTGCTTGTGTTCGTTTATGTGCCAAAGATACTCAACAGGATCCCTGTGAGCCTGGCCACACATCCAGCATTCGTATGCTGTGCTCATCGGATTCATGACCAACCTGTTTATTTTTTCTATTATGTTCATCCATCCCACCTAGTAATCATAAGAGTCGGGATCATGCAATAGAAACGTGGGTGAAAGTCTGGTGAGACCTCCGTTTCTTAAAACAAGAAATATTTTTGTTTCTACTATCATGCCCCTAACCCAAGTATATTAGCGAGTTTCAACATATTAATATGTGTCCCAAAAGAGCAATATTAACACAATTCTTTGTTGTTTTGCTACATCTACGCCGATAATCTGTTGTTCAATTCATCGAAGAATTCCTCATTTTCGGAGTTGGATCCGGCTTTTATTACCATTGTATCGTCCCCTTCCACGCCCATTATCTCCTTTATGAATGTGGTTTCTTTCGTCATGAATACCTCGTAGCCGGTGTAAATATTGGCAAACTTTGCCTCCAAAGCCATAGCCTCAACATGATGGAAGCTTGCCTTGTCTAGCCTTGTTGCCAGGACTCTTCCGCCTGATCTTATAATCTCCCGTATCCTGATTTCCTGTGTATCAACGAAGGCTCCTGTTACATCATGCATAGTGAACTTATAGTTTGTAGATCCCGCCTTTCTAGACGAGTAAGACCCGCCGCGTGTATCATTTCTTTGTATTAATATGCCTATCCCACCGAGCAGCGCTATTGCGATATAGTACAGTTGGATCGGGGTTCCATACAGAACATAAGCCCACAAAAATGTGAGGAACACCGATAGAGAGAACAGGTTTGTAACCAAAGTAACCTTCAGTGCCTTAAGCACATAGAAGTATATGTAGAAGCTGAATATGTTTGTGAAACCCAGCCAGAGTATTATGCCATAATCTATGGTGCTTAATGGTGCGAATTGCGCTCCGGTAGCTATGAAAAGAAGCCCATAGAACGCTGCCACTACGAATGCTGAAGCTGTCACAAATATGTCAGTCTCGACCATCTGCCATTTGATTATCACCGTGGCCAGCGCGTATCCGAGAGCAAGCAGTAGTACAAAGAATATTATTGGTAGGTTTGGATTGCCCCCAAGTAATGTGGAAACACTGCCACCGCTGACACCTATGATTATACCGATAAAAGCTAGTGATAATGCTATGAACTGCCTTTTGCTGAGCTTTTCCCTTAGAACAATAGGAAGGAAAAGGAGCATGAGCAATGGATTAAGCCTGAATATAACCGTTGTAAGAGAAGCGCTTATGAAGTGCTCAGCATAGGCTATACCGTATTCATATGGAACATAGGTGAGTATCGCTGCGACTGCTATGTAGAAAATAGTCTTCCTGTTCTTGAGTGTTTTTACTAATACATCCAGTTTCTTGTTTCTTGTAACAAGAACAAGGCCCCAGAATATACTGAGCAGTGCAGCAAAAAAGAAAAGTTCAGCGCCATTAGCGCTTTTTGTTAGTACCAATAACGCCGGAGTGAAAGAACCTATCAGTAATGATGCTATAAGGAAAATATAGGCCTTTGACTTAATCTCCATACTCTCCAATGTGAATTTTTGGTTTAAATACGTGTCTCAAAAGCACAATTTTAATACGATTCTTTGTTGTTTTGCTACATCGCATAGAAAGCAATAAATGTCTTAGTTTCCTTGGTATTGCTATGGAGGATTACGAATTCCACAGCTCTTTCAACGAGAAATGGAGCGCTGTTGTTAAGAGAATGGTCAGGATGCTATCGGAGAACTCCAGAGTCTCAGTAACTGAAATGTCAAAGCAGCTCGGAGTATCGAGAAGGACGGTTGAGGACAAATTAAGCAAGGCGGAAAAGGAATTCGATATAAAATATACCATAGAACTTGATGAAAGTGCCTTGGGGCTCGATAACCCACACTTAATACTGATAAAATTCACCGAGAAACCAGATTATAATAAAATAAAACAGATTCTTGAAAGTTCTCATATTCCACAGCTTGCGATTAAGCTAAACGGCACTTACGATATGTTCGTATATGCCAACGCTGAGGACCCTAACGAATATGTCTATTGGGACAAAACGACTCAGGTACTATTTTCAGAGTACAAAGCATCTTGGCAGGCCTCTGACTTGGCTTTTAAGCACCTTGGATTCTTTCCTATACGAACTGTGCTTATTGAAAGGCTGAAAATACCCAAAGTGTACAAGGACATACTGCTTTTGTTAAATGATAATTCCAGAATGTCGTTTAGTGAAATGTCAAAACGTCTTGGAATGAAATCCAACACATTAGCTTACAACTTCAGAAAATTAGCAGATATGGGATACATAAAGAGATTCACAATTGTAATGAGGAAACCTCCAGAAATAACGATATTGCCGCTCTTTGGAAAATACATAATCGCTAAAGGATTTGAAGATGATTCGATGAGCATGAGGAAGCAGATTACCTTCCTTGATGATAAAATACCTTTGGTAAGCCGATGCTTGTTCTCAGCGCAACTCATAGGAAGCTTCGACTTCTTCTTCGTAGGCGCTTATGACAACTACAATGTCGGTTATGACCACTTGATAAAGTATTACAAGCAGAGGTACAGAAAGCATAAGGTAAAAGCGATGTATGGAACAATGGATAAGATTCTTGTAGGCGACTTTCCAACAAGGAACCTGGATTCTAAAAAAGAGTTCAACATGATAAGATGGATTCCGGGAGTGAAGCCGAAAGTTGAGAAGCCTGATAAAATACCGTGATAGTGCACACATGCTACTTACAGGAACGTAGAGCCTCATAGACGGCTCCGCCTCCTAAAAAGTCAGTCAGGTATCGTGGCTTATTTCACGTATCTGTACTGGCTGTTTACGGTTCCGACTTTAGTCGCTACCTTGCTCCTTATGTAATTCACAACCTTGGCCGGCGCTTTCCCTTTCAGGAGCCTCACCTTTACTATGAATCCATAGGCTCCGTCTGATAGGTGTACTTCCTCCACTGTCTCCATCCCTATCAGCTTGTCTGCCAGCTCGTTGGCGTTTACATTCGGCTTTGGTTCTATAAGGTAGAACCTAGTCTGAGACCTGCTTCCCCTCCTTGTAGTCGCTTTGCTCATGTTTGACACCAGCGTAACAACCCATCATCAGGGCAAAATTTTCCCCATTTGCCCTCCGCACTTTCCTTGCTAGACACTGAATTTATCCAGATATATATTGTTTTCGTACAGGTTGATTTGCGGAATTGAGGGAATGGTCGGTTTGGTAGTTGACGGTTAGCATGTCCACACTCTATATATGAGCCCCACCCATGTGGACATCACCCTTTCTCTCGACAAATGTATTCTTAATGTCCACGCGTTTTTGAGGGGGTGTGGACATCGTTCTAAGATTCTGTTGGCATATCCCTGACAGGGAACTTCATTATCTTGTACTTATCATCGGTTAATCTCCCTATTTCATCTCTTGTTCTGCTGCTGTTTGTTACAAAGATTAGTTCGGTGTTCTGATCCTTTGCCTTTTCCACACATCTGTCTATTTCGCTCTTTATTGAATTTGTCTGTATCTCGTATGCTGTAACATTGTAGTAGTCCCATAATCCCTTTATCTTCATGTCCGTCCTCAGCTCTCCCACATCAAAGCTTTCTCTTTCTTTCAATACGAATGGGTAGTTGCCATTATCCTGTATCATCCTGATTGTCTCAATCATCAGCCCTACATGCTCCTCGCTACCCTTGTTCATTCCCTGCTTACGAATCATCTTGTCCGGATCCAACAGGTCCAATGCTTTCTGAGATAACTTTCCATTAATGAAATATCCTGAATCTATGGCCCTTTGCTGCAACGATGGTTTGCTTAGCGTGCCGTATAATGTTGTCCTGCTTGTTATCCAGCCCTTTTTCTTAAGCATAATGTGCGCGTCTGTTATATTTTTTGTTCTCTCAAATGCTACAAGAAATCTGTAGATGCTTACTGAAGGTATCTCTAACTCTCTCACTATCTTGTGCACCCCCTGGCTTTCCAGCCTTGCCGAATTTGGATCTATTGGTTTTCCTATCGGTACTCTCTTTATGCTATCCTTCAATTTGTTCTTCTCGTATTTTGATATCTGGTCTATTTCCAGGTATGCGGGATGCGGGTTTCCGTTCTGTATCGCGTTCTGATCAAAAAGCATGCAGCTTCCTGTCGGTATCCTGTGAAGTATTCCTTTCTCTATCTCTGTGAACACGAGCATCCTATGTATGCTTTGCAATGCCAATGGTTCATGGTATGCGAAGACGAACTTGACAGATGTGTTTGCAATTACCGGAGCAGGAAGATCATCAAGCAATTGCGTTGATATCAATAATCCAAATCCATATTTCCTTCCTTCTCTTATCACCTTTGTGATGTTTGTCTCCTTGTTGAAGTAGTTGACTATCGCCTGGTATGCGTCGTCCAGCGCTATGTAGAGCCTTATCTTGTCATTGACCTTGAACTCCTCTATGATTCTCTGCATTATGCTATGAGTCACCAGCTTCTTTTCTATATCTGTGAGTCCTTCCATATCGATTATGTTGCAGGTCTTGTCATAATTGTCCCAGAAGTCATTCGATTCATGGCCAAATATTTCATAAGCCTGCCTCAGCTTGTTTGTGGTGTACCTTATCTGCAGTTTCATCTCCTTGTAGTGCTCCCTTGTTATGCTATCCAGCAACCTGTCGTGCAATGTCCTTATTGTGGGCTCCCTTCCTTCATTGTACATCTCCACTAGGGTCTCTCTCACCTTCTGTGCCTGAAGATCTGTCATCGCCAAAGACACCTGTAGAAGCTCTGCCGCTATGCCGCATCTCCTCTCTATGCTCATGCCTCTTAATGGAAACGGGTTTATCCTAAGATTTGTGGGCACGTGCCATGTGTTCACGTTTATTCCTGTGTACTTGTATGATCCCGACCAGTCTAATATCAGAAATGGGATCCCGAACTTCAGGTAACTTCTTGTAAGGTATGTGATTGTGAGATTTGTTTTTCCTGATCCGCTCTCTCCTATTATCATTGCATGAGGATTGGGTTCGCTCTTTATCTGGAGATCATAAACTCCCTTTGATCCAGCCGTTGCAAGTATTCTGAGAGGTTTCTTGGTATCCGGGAGGTTTATCGATTCATCATGCTCTATCGATGCTGGATGAGGATATTCATATCCTATCGGTATGCCGTTGTGCCTTATCTTCTTTATCCTGTCATCGGTCAATGAATACGCATAGAAAATTATTGCAGATCCTATCAGGTAAAACGGAAAGATGATGTACGATGCGAAAGCCAGGTACAGAAGCTGTGATACAAAGAAGAAAAGAAAGTGTTCGCGGAGCATTGCGACCCTTCCACGGCCACGCTTCACGTACATATAAAATTCATTTATTATCCCGGTATCGCTTTTTGGCTTGCGCTGTAGCGCAACCGTGATGAACAGCAGGAAGAGTATCCACACGGAATACAATTCCAGGCCCAAAGCGAAGGTAACCATGGATAAATTGCAGGTGCATTAGATATATAAACGTTTACCAATAGACTTAAATAGATTTTTAAATACAAGAATAAGTAGTCAAGTACATGATGATCAGGCATCTAAAACATGGTAGCCAGAATTGATTTAAGGTTATCTTGAAAAACCTTATCGCTGCCCGCTCTCTCATACAGTTTCGCTCTCTTTATGAGCGCAGGTTTCTTTATTTTATACGCCTTTATGCATGTCTCTATATCTTCCAGGTCTGCATCGTTGCTTCTGCTTATCTTGGAGCATACTATGTCAACCGGGGCAAGTATCTTTATCCTGATATTCTTGAAACCTGCCTTGTAATCGCTTGCCATGTCAATGTAGTCCTCTGGCAGCACTTCGGAGAACACCATATTAGAGCCGTAATAATCTATCTGCACTCCTGGACTTATCCTTTTGTACAGCCTGTTGAACTCATTATAGTCAATTCTGCTCGGTATGTTGAAATCTATGTCCTTCGTTGAGGCCTTTACACCCAGCAGGGTCATTGCTGTTCCGCCTACCGCGATCAGCAGTATTTTATGCCTCAGTTGCTTATCAAAGGTCCCAAGGACTGATAACAACCCACTTTTTGAAACTTTTGCCATGGAATCAACCATATTGCGCTATGTATTTCCTGATTAATTTCTTATCATAAGCCTCATTCTGCTTGTTCGGTATCGTTTCAATAAGCGCATCGATCCTTGCCTTGTCGCGCGTATCGTAGAATTCCCTTAGAGATGCGAGCATCCCCTTCAGCATACCCAATTGCTCATGTCTCTTGAAAAGGTAGTATAGATATGATAAGTTTATCTTCCTGATGTTCTTGCGCATCAGTATGAATGCGCCGTACCTTATCCTTGCCTCATTGCTTTCGCCCATCATGAATATGGTATCCTCGATTGCGATTTCCTTTCCGGATCTGGCATCCTCATACAGCGCATATCCGAACCTGTTGTAGTTGTAGGCCAGCTGCGCCCTGTCCAATTCCTCAGGAAACCTGTCCAGATTTCCGCACTTTTCATCAATCTTGTACTTTCTTATGATTTCCCAGAATCCTTCGCTGTTATACAATATGCTCTTGTCTGTGATCAGGTCCCTTATGCGGTTAAGCTCTGTGCCTTCCAGTATATCGGAGAGCTCTTGTGGAGTGAGTATTATCGGGTCTATCTTGGTATTGTGCATTGACTCTATCTCTAACAGGTCTGCGATAGGCGCACCCTCCTGGCCGTGCGACCTTGCAATGATAAGCAATTCAATCCTGTTGATCTTGATATATTCCTCGTACTTCAATGCGCAAATCGCTATGATATCAGAGTCCAATGCCAGGTTAAGTAGCGCATCGGTGATTTCCTTTGGAATATCCATCTCTGTAATCTTCTGGTTCTCCGCCTCTGAGATGTAGTAGATGGAAAGAGGGTTCCTCATGTCCAATCTTATAAGGCTGTTCTTTCCCTCAGTGGTAATCGTGATGGCGCCGCTCTTTTCGAGTTTCATTATGGCGTCGTAGATGTTCCTGTAGTAGGCCTTCCCATATCTCTTTCTTATCCCGTCTGATATACTGAGTATGCTGCCGCCATTGCCCAGGCTATCTGAAAGGTAGCGCAGTATCCTAGTTTCTTCCTTGGTCATCGGTATCCTCATATAGCCTTTATACTATAATGTTATAGTAATTTAGCTATATAAAGCTTTTGGTCAAGTACGATAGGGTCCTTTTGGCACCGCCACCATGCACAATCTACCAGCACATTAGATATATAAATGTTTACCAATAGACTTAAATATGTGATAATAGTCAAGGATGGGTAGTCAAGTAAAAGGTGAAGAGAATGGTAGCATCAAAAGAAACGGGCGGGAAAGGAGCGCGCGAGTACTTTGGTCCTCTTTTGAGGCTGGCCGTGCCGATCTGCGCAGGATCCCTGATACTTTCAGGGAACGCATATGGAGCATCGCTAGTGACATTGCAGATATCCACACAGCTTGCTGGGATACAGACGCTTCTGAGCCAGTTAGGGCCAGAACTCGCCGCTGCATTGTTCATCCTAGCTGGAGTGTTCTATGCGATAGGCCAGATAATGCCGCCTGACAAGAAGGCAGCATTCCACACAACATCAGTGAACATAATCATGGGAGCAATAGTGTTAGCAGCGTTGAGCTTCGCAGCCACAGGATTGGCACAAGTATCAACCCACCTGCTTGTGAACGCAACCGCAAACACTGTGAACACCATAACCAATTCAACGTGAGCGCAGGGGTGTGATGGGTGGATCCGTTCGCTGGATATGGCATTGCGGTGGAAGTCCTAGCCATAATGATAATCATAGGAGGGATCGTCTATGCGCTGGGATATGCCATGGGGGACAAGAAGCTCAGGCAGATGGGCCAGGATGAGCTTTACCAGGTGGTCATAAACGGGCTCATAATAGGCGCATTCATCGTTCTTTTTGCGCCAGGAGGGATAATAAGCGTCCTGATAACCAGCCTCACGGCAGGGGTCTCGGGCACTACGTGCACCACCTACACGGCCAATCCGGCGATATGTTTTGCCATCAATTACCTTTCAGGGTTGAGCCCGGTTACAGTAAACGGGAACGTATATCCTTCGCTTTTGGACTCGAACATTGCGCTGCTTTCAGCGACCACCGTCCTTTCAGTTGCGATTGGGACCCTGAGCTCGATAAGCGTTAATCTATGGGTAGTCTCCTTTGGTCTTCAGGGTTTAAGCACAATATCAGGACCATTGAAAGGCATAGTTGACTTCCTTTCATTGTCAACAGTGTTCATAGTTGCGCAGGCGATGCTTCTGAGCTTCATATACTATGTGGCTCTTCCAATCCTTCTTCCATTGGGCATTGTACTTAGGACATTTTACTTCACAAGGAAGCTTGGAGGGGCGATAATAGCAATAGCCATAGGAGGATTCCTGATATTACCAATGACCTATGTGCTTAGCGCAACGCTGATGGATGCATATCTTACCAACTCCCTTTCAAGTCCTATATCCACAACAGTCTCTTCAATAAACTCTTTCATCTCAAACGTGCAGAGCCTTCAGGGTTCGGCCTTCTCTCTAGGTTCCACCCAAACTGCCAACACCATAAACTACGGGCTTGTAGGCACCGTGCTAAGCGGAATAGGCGGCATCTCAGCATCATTCAATCTTCTTATAAGTGAAATATGGAACAGCATAGTCTTGATAGTTATTCAGGTATTCTTCCTGCCAATCTTCAGCCTCATAATCACATTCATTTCCACAAAGGAGCTTGCACAGATATTCGGTTCAGAGTTATCGCTTGAAATATTCAATGTGTTTTAATGAAAAAACTAGAGATACCATTATTGCCTTACCTGGTTGTTGCGCTAGCTGTGATGCTCTGCGTGCTTAGCATCCTTACGATGAATTATGTTGTGATAGGCATCGCTGTAATGGTATGCGCGCTAGCCGCAATGGAGGCAAGAATACCGGAGATAATAGAATCGTACATATACCGACATTCAAATCTGATCCAGGTAGTAGGAAAATATGAATTATGCGGAGACAGACAGTCCGCGCTTTACAGGGAAGGAGGTAAATTCACTGCGATCTCGGCTGCAATACTTGACATTCAGGGAGACGAAGGTCTCGACAGGAACAAAATGGAGAACATAATATCGCACGTATCCTGTCCGTTCAAGTTCGTGACACAGACGGAGCGCATAAATCTTGACAAGATTTCTGACAATCTGCTAACAAAACGCGGCGTCCTTGAAATAAAATTATCAAGATTGGATCAATCGAACAAACATATGATGCTGATGAACAGGATAAAACGAGAAATGGAAGTTATAGATCGTGAATTGAAAGCATTAACAACAGGAAGCACGCCGTTGAATGTTGCTCATTATATTGTTACTTCCGCAGTTTCAGGAAGCGCATTAGGAGCGGAAGAAAAAGCGAAGATGCAAATCAGAAGTCTTTGCAGTCAGTTCGAAGCTGCGTTGAAATCTAGATCAAAGCCTGTTTCAGGAGAGGAACTGATAGGATTATTAGAGAACGACATGACGGTGAGATATGATGGAGTTGTTTAACATATCTGATATAAGGAAAACAAGCGGCGCGATAGCGCCATTCAGGCAGAGTGAGAGCTTCACAAGCGTGTCCGGAACTTACATAGGAAAGACAAGGACTTATGCACTGCCTTATTTCCTTGACACGGATGAAGCGCTTAACGGGCATATGACAATACTTGGAACAACAGGTTCTGGAAAGACATATTTCTTGAAGAGTTATGTAACCAGGCAATCATTGAAGAGCAACTGCGCACTTCTGATAATGGATTGGAACGGCGAGTATAATGATTTACTTGAATATCTTGATGGAAGAATAGTAGATTTGGGAGGGAAGGACAACATCAACGTCCTTGAGATACTTCTGAAACCAAACAGCATAGGATTGGAGGCGTTCTGCCAGCTCACTGCAAACGTAATGGGTCTTGAACAGAATGAAACGGCGCTGTTCCAGAACAAGGTAACACTGGCTTTATCAGAAAAATCGCTAAGCATAGGAAAAATAATTGATAGCATAAAGAATGATGAGAGCGATTATGCAAAAACCCTAAAGACAAAACTGCAGCCATTGAAACTATCAAAAATATTTGAAGGAAAGACGACATTTGAAACTGAGGAGATCCTAAATGGCACACTCAGCGTATGCATGGCGCACTTGAAGAACGATATGGAAAGAAGATTTGTAACATCAATCATAGTGGAAATAGCAATCAGTATAATGCACTCAATGCCGATCAGCAATGCAAAGAGAAGAATTGTAGTATTGGATGAAGTTTGGAGGACTTTAGGAAATAAAAATAATTTAGGACAATTGTTTAGAGAGGGTAGGAAGTATGGAATAAGTCTCATAATAGCATCGCAATTATCGAGAGATATAAGCAAAGATATGTTTTCCAATTCAGGTACAATAGTCACATTCAAACTGCAGAATAACGAAGACATAGCAGCATTGGTGGATAACGGAGTGATGAGCGAAGAAGAGGCGAAGAATATAGCAAGCCTGAGCATTGGAAGCTGCATCATACAGAGCTCATTGAAATATGCATCAAGCCCTAGCAGGACTTTCATAAGGATCGTTGAAGGCATAGGCCTGGGTCTTTACGTTATAGAAGGTGGAAAAATGAAACTGAAAATACCAGATAGGGAGTTCATAAGAACTACGGAGAAATGCGTGAAGGATGCATCAGTGAGAGCAAAACTGCTAGCCTTTGCAGGAGCAAATGGGAAGAAGCTGGAACTGGTCTCGTTTGTCACGTTCCTTAGGAGCGAGAATCTCACAAGAGGAGAGGTTGTTGGATATCTCAGGATGCTAGGGATTAATGATATGGACATACTGCACGCTTGCAATGAAGGAGCGATAAAACATGGTGAGATACATGAAAAATAAAACAAAACCATCGGATGTGATCCGTGTAAATGCAAAGTTAAAGGTGAAAGTAGAAGAACTCAAGAAAAGATTGAATGCATTTCCCTTTGCGAAAGCTGTTGAAGGTACTGAGATAAAGTACAGGATCTGCAGACCAGGCAAGGAAAAGACTGAATTGATGATCCTTGAATGCACAAAAGAGGAGATAAATCTTGGTTTCTACTTTGATGAGAAGAGCAAACCAGGTAAAACCCTTAATCTTCTGAGGTTCATGTCGCTTTTGGCGTACCTAAAAGACTGTTATGAAGTGACATTAGGTGAATTGTACGAACCTTTAGTTGAATCAATAAGCTATGCGGCAGTGATAAAGTACAAACCATATATTGAGATGGAGCAGAACAATGAATTGCTTGATTCATTAGGAGTGCACAACCTGGCACTTGCAAACAAGATAAACGAGATGGAAGGATCCATGCACAAACTTGAAGATGAGTTATTTGTATACAAGGATTTCACAAGGCAGGTGCTGGAAAGATTCACCATGAAAGGAGACATGCACGGTGATTTCCTGGGCATAGATGAAGGATTAAGGAGCAAGATAGTGACCATGCTGGATAAAAAGAGCGATTGATTGACAACCTTTGACTATTCGGGGTTTATTTACGTGATCGTTGCAGCGATAGCATTTGTTCTTATCAGGATTGGAGCGGATTATGTGGCCAGCAGCAGGTTCTACACCATTGAGTTTGAAGCTAAAAGAGAGACAGATACCCAAAAGAAGCTAAAACCGAGTGAGTTAGTTGAAGCGATAGCCAGGGCACAGTGTCTTAATGATAAGAAACGTGCAACAGAAGGGCTGCCTGTGCTTGTAAGCGACCTAAGCTTCGAAGAAAGCACACCATCAGTTGATGAGGTGGATTACATGCTTAATCGATTGGTAGAAGCGAAGATGATTGTAAGGTATAAGGATCTCATAGCGTCTGCAAAGGATGGAGAGAAGAGCATAGGCGCGTATTACATCTATGAAATGGCGATGAAGGATAACTCGTATGCAATAAGCAGTGACTACAAGAAGATGCTGAAAGCGGATAATGTAGTGACGTTAGGCATGAGACAGGCGAATGAGTTGAGAGGGGAGACGTATAGTTATGATTTGGAGGGAGGTCGCATGTTATTTCTGCTCTCGAATGGAACCGTTAAATATATTGAAGCATAAAATGCTTTTTAGTCTTTTGCAGTCAATTCTAATTGGTATTAATGGCGGAGAATATCTCGTATGAACGCAGTAATAACCTAGGCAGAACGCTTTATAAGGAGCTGCAACATGCAGAGCGTATGACTAGACACGTAAATGGTCCCAATAACATACATAGCTATCCGGCTAAAATGCTTAAAAGTATACCAGAAGTAATAATTCCACGTTTTTCAAAGCCAGGTAACACCGTTTTGGACCCGTTTTGTGGCTCTGGAACTGTGCTGCTTGAATCGAAACTGAAAAACAGAAATGCGCTAGGTTTTGACATAAATCCGCTTGCGGTTCTTATTTCTAACGTAAAAACTAGGGAGATTTCACAACGAAAAGTAGCTAAATTAAAAAATATGATAATCGAAAACTTATACGAAGGGAAAGCGGCACACCACATAGACTTCCCAAATAAGAATTATTGGTTTACACCGGCTGCAGAAAGGCAGCTTAGCGCGCTCCTGGCACAAATAAACAAAATTAAAGATAAAAATTATAAGGAATTTTTCTTGGTTTGCTTTTCAGCGAGTATTAGATATGCATCTAGGGCAGACCCAGAGATTGTACCGCCAGTAATATCAAAACATATGAAAGTCATATTGAAAGGCAGAAAAGTAAACGTCATAAAAAGATTCTCTGACCTAGTAGATAGAAACGCAGCAGCACTTTCTAAATTACCCAAAACTGATGCACTAAAAATCTGCGCTGACGTAGGAGACGCTAGGAAGCTACCCATTAATGGAAGCTCTGTGGAACTTATTCTTACATCCCCGCCTTATATAAGCGCTCAAAAATATCCAAGGTCCTTAAAATTAGAGCTTTTTTGGACAGGACTTACGGACCCTAAAAAGCTATCAGAAGTTGATAGGAAAACCATTGGAACTGAAAGGGTGTCGATGTTAGAAAAGACTAAAAAAATAGATGACAAAACCCTTCATGATTTTCTACAGAAAATTCAGAAAAAAAACAAAGAACGCTTTGTCATAACTTACAGATATTTTGTTGACATGAGAATGACAATACAAGAATTTTATAGAGTATTGAAACCAGGTGGGTACTTTGTATTGTTAATAGGGGAAAATACAGTCTGTGGAATTAAAAGCCCGACTAGCCAGGTTTTAGAGAATTACGCAGAAATGGAAGGATTTAGTTTAGTAACGCGTGTTGAAGACAAAATCAAAACATTTGGTTTTATGACAAAAAGAAATAAGACAGCTGGTATAATTAACACGGAAAAACTGCTAGTTTTTAAAAAGTGATAAATTGTTTCAGGTGGCTACGACTTGGGGTTTGGAAGGTAAGAATGGTATTGGCAACTTTAAAGTAAGTGAGGGGCTTAGAGGATACGAGCAGGGCATGTTTCTGACGGGGCAATTTTCAAACGCTATTCGTGATAAAAACATAACGCCCTTGTCGGTAAGCGACATTAGTAATAAATACTGCCCTACTAGTAGAGATAGGTATTATGAAAAAGGCGTAAACAAGCTTTCTGGAGGCAGAAAACTATCTGATACCCCTACATGGGAAAGACGTGCAGGGTCACTGGTTGAGGACTATGTTATTGATTTATGGAATTTTAGAAATAAAGGTAATGTAAAATCTTTAAGGAAGCTAAACTATTCAAACTTAATACAAACGTGTAATTCATATACTG
>VFSW01008584.1_pt1 | contig 14651 bp, 16 predicted proteins | sample 5358111 | NCBI WGS metagenome assembly VFSW01 (sample SAMN11554181, study PRJNA540505) | mine drainage metagenome | isolation source: sediment from site ElyBrook_90M | place: USA: Ely Copper Mine, Vershire, VT | collected 2017 | reverse complement strand
GCGGTGGCGCCGAGGAGCGCGCAGCTCGCGGCGATCAGCCGGCGTCGCGCGATTGCCCCCTGCGACCGCGGCGCCCCGGCGCCGCACTCGATCGTGCTTTTCAATTGCATCCGCAACCGCCGCCCGCGAATCCGCGTCCGCCCGACGAGGCTTCCTTGCTGAAGTACAGGTGATCGTCGATCGCGTGGGTCAGCGGCTCGCTGTCCAACTGCATGTCGGCGCGCGCCAGCACGTCGCGCTGCCACGGCTTGACGCCGAGGGAGGCGCAGCCGCTCGCGAGCACCGCGGCGGCGGCGATCAAGATCAGGGTCATCGATTTTTTGTACATGGCTCTGCTCCGCGGGAGATCCCCGCGTCATTTTTCCGAGAGTAATTGTTCGACCTGACGCTCGTAGGCCGCGCCGTCGGCCGGCGTGAAGCCCACGTGCGTGTAACGCAGCTTTCCCGCGCGGTCGATCACCACGCTGGTCGGCATGGCCTGGACCTTGAAGTGCTCGGCGAGCACCCCCTTCGGATCGTAGATGACGTCGAAGCCGGGATGAAAACGACTCAGGAAGCGGTTCGCATCGCTCCGGTCGTGGTCGAGATCGACCGCGACTATCGCAAGGCCCTTGGCCGCGTAGGCGTCCTTCATCGCCTCCATCCACGGAAAGGACTGCTTGCACGGGCCGCACCAGGAAGCCCAGAAATCGAGATAGACCACCCGGCCGCGATATTGGGCGAGGTCGAGCGACCCGGCGCCCGGCGACGGCGCCGCGGCGACGGACGCCCTGGCGGCGGACCACGCGGCGACGGACCACGCGGCGAGGAGCATGAGACTCGCGGCGGCCGGCGCGCGGAAGAATTTGAATCTTGACACTTCTTGACCCTTTTCAAAAATGCCCGGCCGCCGGGCGCGCTACATTGAGGTCATGGCCCGCAACGAGTTCCACGCATCCACGCCGCCGCCCTTCGCCGGCGTGGATCCGCAATTCCGCGGCGCGTGTACTTTGTGGTGCAAAGTAAGGCGGTGTCAAGCGTGAGAAAGTTCTACGACGCCCTGTCCGACATCCAGGCGATCCGCGGCCAGATCGCCCGCGGCACGGAATTCCGCGGTTACGGCCCCGCATCGATCGCCGTCACCGGCGTCCTCGCGCTCGCGGTGGCCGCGTTCGAGGCGCGGCGCTTCGCGGCTGCGCCGATCGATCTCGCGGTTTTCCTCGAGACCTGGGCGACGGCGGCGGCGGTGTCGATCGTGTTCACCGGTTTCGAGACCATCCAGCGCGCGCGCCGGGTCCACCGCGGCTTCGCGCAGGAGATGATCCAGTCGGCGGCCGAACAGTTCGTGCCCTCGCTCGCGGCCGGCTTCCTGCTCGCGGTGGTGCTGCTGCGGTTCGCGCCGCGCTCCTCGTGGCTGCTCCCCGGCCTGTGGCAGCTGATGTTCGGCCTCGGGGTGTTCGCCTCGAGCCGGTTCCTGCCGCGCCAGATCATCCTGGTCGGCTTCTGGTACCTCGGCACCGGACTGTGCTGCATCGCAGTCGGTCCGGCGCGCGCGCTGTCGCCGTGGGCCATGGGCATTCCGTTCGGCGTCGGCCAACTGCTGGTCGCGGGCGTGCTGCAATTCGGGTACCGTAGTCGCGATGCCTGAGCGCAACCGTCCCATTCCAGCCGACCGCCGCTATGCCTACGACGGGATCGATCGCGTGAGTCATGAACACGCGCGCCTGTCGGTGCTGACCTCGCTCGTCTCCCATCCCAAGGGGCTGTCGTTCGCCTCGCTGAAACAGTTGTGCGCGCTCACCGACGGGAACTTGAGCCGCCATCTGCAGGTTCTCGAGGCGGCGCGGCTGGTGACGATCTCGAAGGAAACCGCGGGCCGCAAGCCGCGCACGGTCTGCTCCATCACGGCCGGCGGACGCAAACGCTATTTCGAATACCTCGCGGTGCTCGAGCAGGTCATCGTCGATGCCGCGGGCGCGGCGAAAGCGGCGCGCGCGAAGGGCCTGCGTCATGCGCAGGGGACCTGAGGCATTGCGCGGCGCCGCGGCGCTCGCGTGCACGCTCGCCCTGACTCTCGCCCCGTTCTGCGCGCGGGCCGGCGGCGGGCCGATCGGCATCGACCACGAATGGGCGCTCGACCAAAGCGGCATCTGGGCGCGCAACTATCAAACGGCGCTCGAGTTCGGCGTGGTCGCGGTCGAAGCGGCCGGCAGTCTCTGGTACGGCAACGACAACAAGATCGGCCACACGTTCTGGCAGAGCGCCGATGCCTCGATCATCTCCGGCCTGGGTGCGCTCGCGCTGAAGTACAGCTTCAGCCGCGCCCGGCCCTACCAGGGCAACGATCCGAACAAATGGTTCCAGGGCAGCTGCTGCCAGAGCTTTCCGAGCGGCGAGGTCACGCTGCAGGCGAGCTTCGTGACGCCGTTCATCGTCAATTACGCCCGGGAACACCCCTGGGTCTGGTCCCTCGAGGCGCTGCCGGTCTACGACGCGGTCGCGCGCATGAAGAGCCAGGCCCACTGGCAGACCGACGTCATCGCCGGCTGGGCGCTCGGCACCGCCGTCGGCTACTGGAGCACGACCCGGCACACGCCGATCACGGTCGAGATCCTGCCGGGCGGACTGTCGGTGGGTTTCTACAAGAAATTCTAGCGGGCGCGGCCGCCGCTCACAGGTCGGTGTATTTCTTGGCGGTGCCGCGGGCGAGCGCCGCCGGATACTTCAGGGCGTTGAGCTCGAGTTTGCGCCGCGCGGCGTCGATCAGATCGACGTCCAGCTTGTCGGCGAGGCGCAGCAGGTACAACAGCACGTCTGGCATCTCGAGCGCCACCAGCTCGCGCTGGCGCGCGGGCAGCGACTCGCGGTCGCCGCGATCCATCCATTGAAAGTGTTCGAGCAGCTCGGCCGCCTCGACGATCAGCGCGGACGCGAGGTTCTTCGGCGTATGGAACTGGTCCCAGTCGCGCTCCTTCGCGAACAGCCGCAGGGCCGCCTTCAGGGACTCCAGGTCCGCGCCGTCCGGCATGTCAGGCGAGCGCCGCGGCGTACAACTGGACCAGCTTTCCCCAGGCCCGCTCGGCGTCGGGCTTGTTGTAGATCGGCCTGCCGTCGTGCAGCGGCATGTCGGGCACGCACCAGCCGTGTATCGTTCCCGGATACACCTCGATCTCGGTCGCGACGCCGGCCGCCGCGAAGGCCTTGCGCAGCACCTCCTTCGCCTCCGGCTGCCGCTCGTCGTCGCTCGCGGCGATCGCGAAATACATGCGCGCCTTGATCTTCGGCGCGAGCAGATGCGGGCTGTCGGGCGCGGCGGTGACGAGGCCGCCGCCGTGGAAGGAGGCGCCGGCGCCGACCCGTTCGGGCAGGCGGGCCGCGGTTCTGAGGACGAGCGGGCCGCCCATGCAATATCCCTGCGTGCCGATGCGCTTTCGCGTGTCGACCTGCGCCTGGCGGTCGAGAAATTCCACGTAGGATTCGGCGTCGCGCTCGACCGCCTCGGGCGTGTACAGCGAGGCGGTCCACAGGCCGAGCCTGCGCCGGTCGGCGGCGTCGTTGAAGTCGAACGAGGACGGGTCGGCGATGATCGGCGCCTTCGCGTAGCGATAGAACGGGTTCGGCACCAGCACCGAATACCCGAGCGCCGCGACGCGCCGCCCGAACGCCCGGAACGTCGGCCGCAGGCCGAACACATCGGTCCAGATCAGCACGCCCGGATGCGCGCCGTGCGCGGGATGAAAATACGCCGCGTCGCAGACGCCGTCGCGCGTCTTGATGCGCACGTCGTGCTCGATCACCGGGTGGTGGGCGCGCGCGGCGGCGCCGGAGGCGGCGACCAGCCCCGCGGCCGCGGTGGCCGCGACGAAATCGCGCCGCGTCAGGTCATTGTCGTTGCTCATCGGACTCCTCCAGGCCGTGGCCGCTGCGGGCCTCGATGGTACCGTTTACGCCGGCGGTTGCGAATAGGCGGCGAGCGTCTCGCGCTTGATCTTGCGGGCGAGCGACCATTTGTGCACCTCGGTCGGGCCGTCGTAGATGCGGAACGCGCGCAGTTCGCGGAACACCTGGGCGACCACGGTGTCGCGCGACAGTCCGGTGCCGCCCATGACCTGGACGCAGCGGTCGGCCACCCGGTACAGCCCCTCGGACACGGCCACCTTGGTCATCGACGATTCGGTCGTGCCCGTCTCCCCGCGGTCGAGGACGTCGGCGCACCAATCGATCATCAGCGCGGCCTGGCGCAGTTCGATCAGATTTTCCGCCAGTTTGAAGCCCACGCCCTCGTGGTCGATCAGCGGCTTGCCGAACGCGTGGCGCGTGACCGCATAGCCCGCGGCGATCTCCTGCGCGCGCTCGCAGGCGCCGAGCCAGCGCATGCAGTGCGTGAGCCGCGCCGGCGCGAGCCGCACCTGCGCGTAGGCGAATCCCTCGCCCGCCACGCCCAGCACCTGGCTGCGGTGCACGCGCAGGTTATCGAGCAGAACCACGCCGTGGCCGCCGGGCAGGCTGCCGTCGAGCGTGTCGATCACGCGTTCGATGCGCACGCCGGGCTGGGGCAGCTCGATCAGGAACATCGATGCGCCGCCGTCGCTCTTCGCCATCACGATGCCGACGCCCGCCCCGTCGATGCCGCTGATGAACGCCTTGCGGCCGTTGATGACCCAGTGGTCGCCGTCGGCGACCGCGGTCGTCTTCAGCATCGACGGATCGGATCCCGCGACGCCGTCGGCGGCGGGCTCGGTCATCAGGAACGCCGAGCGGGTGTCGCCCGCGAGGATCGGCCGCAGGAACCGCTCGCGCTGCGCGGCGGTCGCGATGCGGCCGAGCAGGTACATGTTGCCCTCGTCGGGCGCCGCGACGTTGACCGCCACGGGTCCGAGCGGCGAGAGCCCGGCGGCGCGCAGCACGCGCGCGGTCTCGCGGTGCGTCAGATGCGTGCCGTCGGCGAGGATGTGCGGCGTCAGCACGCCGGCGGCGCGCGCCTTGGCGCGCATTTCGCGCACCAGCGCGTCCGTCGGCCCATGCACGGTCCAGCGCGCATCGTGTTCGTAGCGCGTGACCTCGTCGCGCACGAAGCGCTCGACGCGGCCCGCGATCAGACGGGCGCGGTCCGGATCCGCGGCCTGCGGCTGCGCCGTCACGGACGCGCCGGCGCCGGCAGAAAACCGTCCCGCGACCTGACGACACGCACCATGTGTTCCCCCGCGAAATGGGCCGGGATCATTATAGCCTCCTCATCCGCGGCCCGTTCCAGCACCGCCCGCCGGCTCGCGCGGGCGCGCACGCCGTCTTCGCAAAAGATGCTGTTCCAGGAAGGATTCATGATCTGCAGCGGATGGTGCAGGATGTCGCCGACGAACAGCGCCCTGCGGCCGCGGCTGGTGACGGTGATCGTCTGGCTGCCGGGCGTGTGCCCCGGGGCGGGCTCGAGTCGCAGGTGTTCCGACAGGTCCCGCGGGCCCTCGACGAGTTCGGCGATGCCGCGCTCGATGATCGGCCGCACGCTGTCCTCGAAGAAGCCGGCGTTGACCTCCTCGCCGATCTTCGGCGGGAAGCGCCCGCTGTTGCGCGGATCCCAATACTCGGCGTCCGCCAGCGGGAACACGTAGCGCGCGCGCGGAAACGTCGGCACCCACGCGCCGGATTCGAGCCGCGTGTTCCAGCCGACATGATCGACGTGCAAATGGGTGCAGATGACGACGTCGATGTCCGCCGGCGCGAAGCCCGTCGCCGCCAGGCGCTCGAGGAACGGCGTGCGTAGATTGCCGAACAGGGGTATGCCGGGCCGCACCTTGTCGTTGCCGGCGCCGGTGTCGATCAGCACGCGCTCGCCGCCCACCTCGACGACCCAGCTCTGCAGCCGGGCGTCGATCGCGTCGGTCGCGGCGTCGAGATAAGGACCCGCGACCAAGGGCTTGGTGCCGGCGTAGGCCTCGTCGGAGTAGCCGACGAACAAAGTCTGGGGCGTCATGAAGGTGCCGCGCCACTCCTCGATGCGATGAATCACCGCGTCGCCGACCCTGATTCGATCCACGGGAACCTCCTGGCCGTTGCCGCGCGCCGCGCGGTTTGAGGATCAAACACAACAGCATTGCCCGAACCGGCATGCTGCGCCGCGTCAGGCACTTTTCTTCCTATATATCGCTTCCCTTGCCTGAGTATAAATGAAATCATACCAACGGTAGGTGCCGAAAAAATCGCATCGACCCGAATGGCTGGCTGACGATCCGAGGGGGATACTCATGTTGAATTCGTTTTTCGCGCCGACGCGTCCGCGGATCGCGCGGACATTGGCGGCAACGCTCATTTGTTTCGGCTGTACAACGGTTTTCGCGCAGGATCAGGCGGGCGGCGCCGGCAAGGGTGACGACGTGCTGCGCGAAGTGGTCGTCACGGCGACCAAGCGCGCCGAGACCTTGATCACCACGCCGGCCTCGGTGTCCGCGGTCACGGCGAGCGCGCTCGGCGCCGGCAAGATTCAGAACATGTCGGACCTCGCGGAGGCCGTGCCCGATTTGTCCGTCGGCAACCAGTTCGGCGTCAACCGCGCGTTCATCCGCGGCATCGGCCTCACCAGCATCGATCTCGGCGGCGACGGCGCGGTCGCCTTCCTGCAGGACGGCGCGCAGATCGCGCGGCCCGCGGAACAGCTGTCCGGCTTCTATGATCTGCAGCGGGTCGAGGTGTTGCGCGGCCCCCAGGGCACGCTGTACGGGCGCAGCGCGACCGCGGGCGTGATCAACATGATCACGCAGAAGCCGACCGACCATCTCGACGGCTACGCCAACCTCACTTTCGGCAATTTCGCGACCAAGACGTTCGAAGGCGCGGTCGGCGGACCCTTGAACGACGTGGTCTCGGCGCGCATCGCGACCAAGATCGAGGATCACGGCGGCTACGGCCGCAATCTCTACACCGGCACGCCGGTCGACAACCGCCGCGCGCAGGCGGTGCGCGCGAGCCTGCGGATCAAGCCGGGCAACGGCCTGGTCGCGGACCTGGTCGTCGACTACATGCATGAGAACGACGACAACTACGCGTTCCACTATTTCGGCCCGACGGTGACGACCAACGCCGGCCTGCCGGCCGAGGCCTTCTACGGCGGCAAGACGATCTTCGACTGTTGCGGCACGGCCAATCCGAACCTGCACAACATCTGGTCGAGCGTCGATCCGGTCAACAAGCGCCACGGCATCGGCGCGACGGCAATCCTCGACTGGTCGCCGGGCAGCTACGAACTGAAGAGCATCACCTCCTACCGCAACTTCTCGCGCCACAACGAGGACGACCTGGCGGTGTCGGATGCGCACCTGTACGGCCGGAACCTGTACGACGAGGCGAGCGAGTCCTACACCCAGGACTTCACGCTGAGCACCAAGGCCGCCGGCATCGACTGGCTCGCGGGGCTGAATTTCTTCCACGAACGCCTGTACGGCAGCGTCAAGGTGCCGCTCACCGGCATCGCCGTGCTGCTGACCGGCGGCAATTGCTCGCCGCGGGTCGCGAACGCCGCGCTCGCGTGCAACGCCCTCGACAACGGCAATTACTGGCAGCTGGGCGCGGTCACCACCAACGCCTACGGCGTGTTCGTCCAGGGGACCTACGCGCTGACCTCGAAACTCGACCTGACCGCGGGCGTGCGCTTCAATCACGAGGCCCGCTCGGGCCGGGGCAGCTTCATATTCGACGCGCTCGGCGTCAACACGCCGACCGACCAGTCGGCGAGCTGGAACGCCGTCACGCCGAAATTCCTGCTCGAATATCACATCGACGCGAACCGCATGCTCTACGCGAGCGTCAACCGCGGCTTCAAGTCCGGCGTCATCAACGTCGGCAGCCAGAATCCGGTGATCAACCCGGAGTACGTCTGGGCCTACGAGACCGGCTACAAGGCGAAGCTGCTCGATGACCGGATGCAGTTCACGGCCGCCGCGTTCTACTACGACTACAAGGACCTCCAGGTCGGATTCGTCAACGCCCAGAGCGTCGTGACGACGGTCAACGCGGCCTCGGCCCGCAACTACGGACTCGAGACCGAGCTGTCGGCGAAGCTCACGCCGCGGCTCGAACTCGACCTCGCCGGCACCTACCTGAGCGCCAAGTACACGGCGTTCACGACCGGCGACTACCGCCACGGCTTCGCGCAGACCAGCGTCGCCGGCAACTACCTCGACAACGCGCCGCCGTACACGGCCCGCGTCGCGCTCGACTACTCGGTGCCACTCACGGGCGGAGCCGGCACCCTGCATTTCCGCGCGGAGGACGCCTACCAGGGACGCATCTATTTCACCGAGTTCAACAACAGCGATGCGACGCAGCCGGGCTACGGCCTGGTCAACGCGAGCGCGGGCTGGGACTCGGACGACGCGCACTGGTCGGCGACCGCGTGGATCCGCAACGCGACCGACAAGTTCGCGATCGCCAACAACATCATCAGCGCGCCGCTCTACGCGAGCGTGCGCGTCGGCACCGTGATGCCGCCGCGCCCCTACGGCATCACGCTGGGATACAAGTTCTAGCGACCGCGGACCGCCGCCCCCTCGGCGCGTCAGCGCCGGGGGGGTCTTGCGAGGAACGCCTTGATGCGCGCGGCGAATTCCGGCCGCGAGGCCATCATCACCTGCTGTCGATCCTCGATTTCGAGCGCCGCCTCGAGCGACTGCGCGAAGCCGTTGGCGTTCAGCGCCTGCTTGGTCAGCGCGAGCGCGAGCGGGTCGGTGCGCAGCATCTCGGCGGCGAGGGTCTCGGCGACGCCCTGCAGCTCGCCGGCCGGCACGACCGCGGACACCAGGCCGAGCGCCGCCGCGCGCTCCGCGCCGAGGAAGCGCCCGGTCATGATCAGTTCGGCCGCCGCGGATCCGCCGACCAGCCGCTGCAGGAAGAAACTCGCTCCCATGTCGCCGCCGGTCAGGCCCATCTGGATGAAGGCGCAGTTCATGCGGGCATCCGCGGTGCAGTAGCGGATGTCGGCGGCGAGCGCGAGCGCGAAACCGCCCCCGCACGCGGCCCCTTCGAGCAGCGCCACCAGCGGCTGCGGACAGCGCCGCATCGCGAGCACGAGCCGGCTGAGCCGCCGCTGCGAGGCGTACAGCCCATCCATGTCGAGCGTCGCGATCCGCGGACCGAAGTCCTTCAGGTCGAGCCCGGCGCAGAACTGCCCGCCCGCGCCGCGCAGCACCACGACGCGCACCCCGGGGTCCGACTCGAGGCCGGAGAAGTAGGCGCCGAGTTCGTCGATCATCGCGGCATTCAGGGTGTTCAACGCGGCCGGCCGGTCGAGCGTCAGCCAGTCGACGGCGCCGTCCTTGCGGATCGACAGGGTCTGGTATGCGGACGACATCATCGACTCCCTCAGTGATTGATCAGCAGACCGCCGTCGAGCGGGATGATCGCGCCGGTGACATAGGCCCCCGCGCGCGAGGCGAGAAACACCGCGAGCCCGCCGATGTCCTCGGCGGTGCCGGCACGTCCGCGCGGGATCGACGCGAGCGTCGAATCGCGGTGCTCGGGGTTCTTCATGACGAATTCGGTCATGTTCGACGGGAACAGCCCGGGTGCGATCGCGTTGACGAGGATGCGCCGCGGCGCGAGTTCGCGCGCCATCACGCGCGTCAACTGGTGCAGCGCCGCCTTGCTGGCCGTGTAGGAATAGGCTTGCATCACCTCGGTGGTCTCGGCATAGACGGAACCGATGTTGATCACCCGCGCCGGATCCTCGTCGCTCGCCGCGGCCTCGAGCGGCCCGAGCAGCCCCTGGGCCAGCGCGAACGGCGCGTGCACGTTCACCTCGAACACATTCTGCCACGCGCTGTCCGGGAAGGACTCGAACGGCGCGCCCCAGGTGCGTCCGGCGTTGTTGATCAGCACGTGCAGCCGCGGCTCGGCCCGGCGGAAGCCCTCGACGACGGCCCGGACGCCGTCGGCATGGCCGAGGTCGCCGACCAGAAGCCGCAGTTCGTCCGGGTCGCCGAGCGCGGCGCGCGCGGCCTGCAGGCCCTCGGCCTTGCGGCCGGTGATGTACACGCGCGCGCCCGCGTCCAGGAACGTGCGCGCCAGCATGCGGCCGATGCCGCCGCCGCCGCCGGTGATCAGCACCGTCTTGCCGGCGACCGAGTAGAGCTTGTTCAACAGACTCGCGTTCATTGCTTCCCTCCGTTCGACCCGCGGCGCGTCGCTTGGACGGCGCGTTTCACTATTGGTAGATTTTTGATACTATCAGTAAACCGCGCGTTACGCGCCTCCGGACAGCCTGAGTCATGGCCCACGACCGACCGCCCCCGCCGAATCCGACCAGCCAGTCGGGTCTGCCGTTGCGGGCCGCCTACGGGATCGAGGACGTGCCCGCCGAGCACCGCGCCAGCATGGGCATCCTGCCCGGCGAGGCGCCCTTCCACCGCGGCTGCTTCGCCCAAGGCTACCGCACGAAGCCCTGGCGCATATTCCAGCTGTCCGGCTACGGCAAGCCCGAGGACGAGAACGAACGCATCAAGTTCCTGCTGAAGACCGGCGAGACCGGCTTTTTGATGGAGCACGACCGCAACACCGCCGATCACCTGTACAACGTCGACCATCCGGACGTGGTCGCGCGCCGCGAGGACGTCGGCATGACCGGCGCGCCGATGCAGAGCGTGCGCGACACGCACCTGTGCCTCGACGGCATTCCGATCGAGACGACCTACGGCCATGCGGGCGGCGCGGTGGTCCAGCACGGACCGTTCGCGCTCGCGGCGTACTGGACGGTCGCCAGGCGCCGCGGCCTGGACCTCGCCACCCTGCCGGGCACGGGACAGAGCGACTTCTTTCTGACGTATCTCGGCTGCGTGACCAAGCAACAGGTGCCGACGCAGGCGGGCCTGCGGCTGAACGCGGACATCATCGAATTCTGCGGTGAACACCTGCCGAAATGGGTGCCGGTGTCGATCGCGGCCTACAACGGCGGCGACACCGGCCTGAACGCCTACGAGGAGCTCGGCGCGCTCGTCGCGAACGCGATCGAATACCTGGACGAGATCCGCCGGCGCGGACGCATGGACATCACCGCCGCGGCGTCGCGCTGCGGCGGCGTGAATTTCCGCACGACCATGGACATTTTCGAGGATGCCGCGAAGCTGCGCGCCGCGCGCAAGATGTGGCACCGGCTGCTGACCGAACGCTACGGCGTGCGCGACGAGCGCGCGCTGCGCCTGCGCATCCACGTGGTCACCTCGGGCTCGAAGATGACCTACCAGCAGCCGCTCAACAACATCGTCCGCGGCACCCTGATGGCGCTCACCGCGGTCCTCGGCGGCGCGCAGTCGCTCGGCGTGTCGGGCTACGACGAGGCGCTGTCGGTGCCGAGCGAACACGCCCACCAGATGTCGGTGCGCATCCAGCAGATTCTCCAGCACGAGACGAATCTCGCGGCGGTCGCCGATCCGCTCGGCGGATCGTATTACGTCGAGTCGCTGACGGCCGAGCTCGAGCGGCGCGCGTGGGGCTTCGTCGACGAGATCGCCGCGCAGGGCGGATTCCTCGCGACTCTGGACTCCGGCTGGCTGCACGCCAGGGCGCGCGCCAATCAGATCCGCGAGTTCGCCGACGAACAATCCGGACGGCGCGTCGTGGTCGGGGTCACGGACTTCACCGACGACGTCTCCCCGTTCGTCGTCGACGGCTTTCCCGGCGTCAACGACGCCTACGACGTCGCGCTGGAGCGGCTGCGCGCGGTGCGCCGCGAGCGCCACGAACAGGGCGCGCGCCAGGCGCTGCAGGCGCTCGAGGCGCGCTGCCGCGGCAGCGGCAACATCATGCCCGCGATGATGGACGCGCTCGACCGGGACGTGACGCTCGGCGAGATCGGCGACGTGTACCGCACGGTCTGGGGCGACTGGCAAACGCCGGAGCTCGTCTGATGAACACCGGCCAGCGCAGGATTTTGCTCGTCAAAACGGCCCTCGACGGCCATTGGCGCGGTCTGTCGGTGGTCGCGCACGCGCTGCGCGACGCGGGCTTCCACGTGATCATGGGCGGAATGATCACCGGCGCGGAGATCGTCCGCGCCGCCGTCGACGAGGACGTCGATCTGGTCGGTCTGAACGTCGGCGGGCACACGCTCGTCGTCGAACGCGTGATCGGCGAGCTGCGCGCGGCGCGGCCGCGGCTGCCGATATTCGCCGGCGGCGTGCTGCCGCCCTCGGCCTGCCGGCGGCTCGGCGAACTCGGCGTCGAGACCTTTCCGCCGGGCTCCTCGCTCGAGGCGATCGTCGAGGCCGCGCGGCGCCTCACGAACCCTCAGGCGGAGCCGGACGCCGCGTCGCCCTGAATCCCCTCGAGCGCCTCGGCGCAGGCGCCCGGCAGCGAAGCCTCGCCGCGCGCGACGCGCCCGATCAGCGCGCGCCCGCCCTCGCCGTCCATCCAGGCCTCGAGCCGCTGGTCGAGCGCCCGCGCGGCGAGCGCGCGCACCGCGAGTTTCAGGAACCGGCGACGATGATCCGCGAGCGCGCCGGTGGCCTCGAGATGGGCGCGGTGCGCGAGAATCGCCGCCCATAGCGGGGCGATGCCGCGGCCGTCGGTCGCGACCGCCTCGATGAGCACGGGCCGCCAGGTGCGGCCGCGCGCGTGCGCGATGGCCTGTTCGACGTCGCGGCGCGTCTCCGCGACGCCGGGGTGATCGGCCTTGTTGATGACGAACACGTCGGCGATCTCCATCAGTCCGGCCTTGATCGCCTGGACCTCGTCGCCCGCGCCCGGGGTCAGCACGACGACCGTGGTCGCCGCCGCCTCGGCGATCGCGAGTTCGGACTGGCCCACGCCGACCGTCTCCAGCACGATCCACGGCCAGCCGGCGGCGTCGAGCGCGCGCACGATCAGCGGCGCCGCCGCCGACAGCCCGCCGGCGCGCGCATCGGCGGTCACGGAGCGCAGGAAGACGCGCTCATCGGTCGCCGCCCGCTCCATGCGCAGCCGGTCCCCGAGTATCGCGCCGCCGGTGAGCGGCGACTCCGGATCGAGCGCGAGCACCGCGGTCGACTGGCCGCGGCCGAGCGCGTCGAGCAGCATCGCGCCGACCAGCGTGGATTTTCCGGCGCCGGGCGCGCCGGTGACGCCGATCGTGTAGGCGCGGCCCGTGGCCGGGGCGAGCGCGGGGTCGAGCGCGGCCGCGGCGCGCGGATCGCGCTGAATCAGCGTGATCACGCGGGCCAGGGCCGCCCGGTCGCCGTCGAGCAGTCTCGCGGCGAGGGCCGGCAGATCGGTCACATCGCGCGCCGCAGGAATCCGACCAGCGCGGCCCGGTCCTTTATCGGCTTCGGATTGGTGCCGCACCAGATGTCCTGCAGCGTGTAGCCCGCGAGCGCATCCAGGTTCTCCGGCTTCAGGCCGACGGCGCCGAGCGAGCGCGGCATGCCGAGCGAACGGATCAGCCGGTCGGCCAGCACGTGCGCCGGCGTCGCCGCCTCACCGAGCGCGAGGCTGATCAGCTTCTGGCGATGGCCGTTGACGTCGGCGTTGAACTCGAGCGCGAAGGGCGCCATCACGCAGGACGTGTAGCCGTGCGGGACGTCGAAGGAGCCGCCGAGCGCGTGGCCGACGGCGTGGCTGATGCCCATCGGCAGACCGGCGACGATCGCGACCATCGAACACCAGGCGCCCATCTGGCACTGCTGGCGCGCCGTCAGGTCGCGGTAGTCCGCCTTGGTCGCGACCAGCCCCTGCGCGAGCAGCCGCAGGCCGTTCATCGCCATCCCGTCCCAATAGTCGTTCGAGCCGAGCGAGCCGAGCGTCTCGAAGCAATGGTCGAGCGAACGCACGCCGGTCGAGAACCAGATCCACTCCGGCGTGTGCACGCTCACCGCCGGATCGAGGATGACCGCGCGCGGCATCATCGCCGGATGCACGTAGCCCTGCTTGACGTTGACCTTCTTGTCGGTGGCGCCGGACAGCGCGTTGAATTCGCCGCCAGACAGCGTCGTCGGGATCAGCACGACCGGCAGATCCGGGCCGGCGAAGGCCGGCGCGGTGATCGTGCGGTCCGGGTGGACGACGATGTGATACGCCTCCATCGACTCGGGCGTGCGCAGCCCGTGCTTGAGGCACAGATTCACGATCTTGGTGGCGTCGGACACCGAGCCGCCGCCGATCGAGGCGAGCATGTCCGGCGCCGCGCGCTCGGCCGCGGCCGTCGCGGCGCAGACGTCCTCGCGCGGCACGTGCGGGCGGATCGAATCGAAGACGCCGACGCACTTCGCGCCGAGGGCCGCCTTGAGGCGCGCGACCTCGTCGGTCTTGTTGGCGAGCGTGTTGCTGGCGATCACGAAGACGCGCTTCGCCCCCTGCCGCTCGGCCTCCTCCGCGAGCGCCTCGGCCGCGGGCCGGCCGCTGTAGACGCGCTGCATCGGCGATAATTCGATCGTGGACTTGTACATGGTACGAGACCCCCCCGGCCGTCGTGGATTGGCGATATATCCAGGAATTGTACTCAGACTACCAATGGTGTACAAATAATTACCGGCAGGAAACAACAATGACAAGGCGGTAGATCAATTGGTCGGGCGGCTGCCGGGTGGGGCGTGCGCCCCTTCGGGAGTACGTCGATGACTGCGTCGAGCCAGATTGCTAGTTCGAATTCCGGGTCCGGACACGCCGATCCGCGCGTGCCGCCGCGCGAGGTGTGCGTCGTGCGCTACCTGCTCGAC
>VFSW01008583.1_pt1 | contig 14653 bp, 12 predicted proteins | sample 5358111 | NCBI WGS metagenome assembly VFSW01 (sample SAMN11554181, study PRJNA540505) | mine drainage metagenome | isolation source: sediment from site ElyBrook_90M | place: USA: Ely Copper Mine, Vershire, VT | collected 2017 | reverse complement strand
CAATCCGGAGGAATGGACAATTCTGGAGTGCGCAAAGGCTGTGTTGCGCGTGACGAAGTCCGCAAGCAAGATTGTGTACCGCCCGCTTCCTCAGGACGACCCAGTGCAGCGGCAACCGAACATTGAGAAGGCAAAACGTCTTCTTGGCTGGACGCCCGTCATTGATCTTGAAACCGGTCTGAATCTCAGTCTGGATTACTTCAAGGCTTGCGCAAGCCAGTAGAGAATCGGATTGATCTTGCGAGAGAGCCGGAGCCACATTTAACGGGGTCGGAAGACCAAGCCTGGCATAGACTCGATACCCCAAAGGAGCAGTCTGCAATGAGGCGAGCGTTAATTACGGGAGTTACAGGTCAGGATGGCGCTTATCTGGCAGAGTTGCTTCTTTCAAAAGGATACGAAGTCCATGGCATCAAACGCCGCAGCTCGCTGTTCAACACCAACCGAGTGGATCATCTCTATGAGGATCCACACGAGACGGGAAGGCGCTTTGTTCTTCACCATGGCGACCTCACCGATTCCAGCGTTCTCATCCGAATTGTGCAGCAGGTCCAGCCCGATGAAATTTACAATCTAGGTGCGCAGAGCCATGTGAAGGTGTCGTTTGAAGAGCCCGAGTACACGGCTAACTCGGATGCTCTTGGCCCCCTGCGTCTGTTGGAAGCAATTCGTATCCTTGGCCTGGAGAAGACGACCCGCTTCTATCAGGCGTCCACTTCGGAACTCTACGGGCTCGTGCAGGAAACTCCGCAGCGGGAAACGACATCGTTTTATCCACGTTCGCCGTATGCCGTGGCCAAGCTGTATGCCTATTGGATTACCGTGAATTATCGTGAGGCGTATGGCATCTATGCATGCAACGGCATCCTGTTCAACCACGAGTCACCGCAGCGCGGGGAGACGTTTGTCACGCGCAAAATCACACGGGCGCTGAGCCGGATCAAAGTCGGCCTTCAGGACAGGCTGTACCTGGGCAATCTCGATGCGAAGCGCGACTGGGGACATGCGCGCGACTACGTCGAGATGCAGTGGCTGATGCTGCAACAGAAGGAGCCGCGCGACTATGTGATCGCCACAGGCGAGCAGCACAGCGTACGCGAGTTTGTTGAGGTTGCAGGGGAGCATCTAGGGATGCAGATTCACTGGACTGGAGCCGGTGCCGAGGCGCAGGGATGGGATCAGAATGGCAATCTTATTGTTTCTGTCGATCCGCGCTATTACCGGCCCACGGAAGTGGAGGCGCTGCTGGGGGACGCGAGCAGGGCTGAGCGTGAACTCGGCTGGAAGCCGCGCACCAGCTTCAGGGAGTTGGTGAAAGAGATGGCAGAGGAGGACTTCAAGACCGCCCAGCGTGACGCCCTCATCAAGAAGTCCGGATATGCGGCATTTAATTACCATGAGAATTAGGGGCGAGTTCTGAATGGAGCGAGAGAGCCGAATCTACATAGCAGGGCATCGGGGGCTTGTTGGATCTGCGCTATGCAGGGAACTGGAGCGGCAGGGGTACAGGAATCTGCTGCTTCGCGCCCGCACGGAACTCGACCTCACGGATCGCACGGCTGTGCAGGCATTCTTCCACCGCGAGAAACCCGAGTATGTCTTTCTGGCTGCAGCCAAGGTGGGAGGCATCCTCGCGAATGAGACCTATCCGGCGGACTTTATTCGAGAGAATCTGGAGATTCAAACGAATGTCATCCACGCTGCCTATAGGTCCGGCGTGGACAGGCTATTGTTTCTTGGATCGAGCTGTATCTACCCGAAGCTCTGTCCGCAACCGATTCGCGAAGAGTATTTGTTGACAGGTCCTCTGGAGCCTACGAACCGCGCTTATGCGCTGGCGAAGATTGCCGGCATTGAGATGTGCTGGTCCTATAACCGTCAGTATGGGAAGCGGTATCTTGCGGCGATGCCAACGAATTTGTATGGGCCCGGAGATAACTTCGATCTAAAAGCGTCCCACGTTCTTCCTGCTCTAATCCGGAAGGTCATCGAAGCCAAAAGGGCAGGCAAACGAGAGTTGGTTGTATGGGGGACCGGTCAGCCGCGGCGAGAGTTTTTGTACAGCGACGATCTCGCAGAAGCATGCATTCACCTTATGACGCTGCCGGATGAAATCTATAACGGTCTGCTGTCACGAGATTCAGCCCCGCTCGTCAATGTTGGTACAGGAACAGATGTTTCTATTCGCGAGCTTGCGGAGATGGTCGCACGACTGTTGAACTTTGACTGTGAACTCGTGTTCGATGCGACTCATGAGGACGGCACGCCGCGCAAGCTTCTGGATGTGAGCCGGATTCAGTCCCTCGGATGGAAGGCACGCACGAGTCTGGAAGAGGGCGTTCAGCGCACGATTGAAAGCTTTGATAGCCAGTTATCGGCTGGGCGTTCATGAGCGGAAAAGACAAATGCCATCAGCAGAGATCGATGGCAGGCATAGAGGAACCACCGTCGACTCTGAATTGTATGATTCACTCGATCACCCCCTGCACTCGAAGCGCAAGGGAGGTATTGAACCGATCGTTGCTTCTCGTTCGGTGAATCCTACGCAGTCAGATTCCGGTTCGGAGGGTTGAGAGATGACACAAGCAATGAAGCCGGCAAAGAAGAAGAAGCCACATTGGCGCGGTGACTGGCATTTGCGTATCGAATGGCAGAGCATTCTTCCGGTCATGGCTCTGCTTTGCTTTGCTGCAGAGTTCGGAATAGGCCAGAGTGCAAGACCTGCCAGTGTTACGAGCAGTCAAGCAAGTCTGACAGGTTCGACTGGTTCCAGTGAGGTGGGGGAGCTTACGGATCAGCCAATTCGTTCCGGCGATACCGTGCATATCAACGTTTTTGGAGCTCCGGATTTTTCCATTGTTGCCAGGGTGTCGGAATCAGGTGACGTGCCTTATCCAATTCTGGGCGCGGTGCACCTGGCAGGCTTAAACAGCCAGACCGCTGCGAGCGCCATTGCTTCGCAGCTAAAGCAGCAGGAACTTGTTGTCAATCCGCGGGTGCTAGTAACAGTGGATGGCACGTCGAGTTGGATTACAGTGCTGGGGGAAGTGCACAATCCCGGAATCTACCCGCTGACCGGAAAGAGAGAATTATCGGACCTCATTGCCGCGGCAGGTGGGTTGACTGCCAATACCGGACGAGTTATCGAGATATCGAATGAACGCTCATCTCAAGCCAAGGAGTACCTGGCTTGGGATCCAACGATGCATAACACCGCGAGTTATGATCGCCCGGTGTCTCCTGGAGACCGCATCCTTGTTCGATCCTGCGGAATCGCCTATGTCGGAGGGCACGTTGCGAAGCCCGGAGCTTTCGCACTGTGCGGGTCTTCTAGGATTACCCTTTCCGAGTTAGTTGCTCTCGCGGGAGGCACTGTGCCGTTGACGTCGGAGAAGCACACCTACATCATTCGCACACAGACCACGGGAGCCCGCACGGTACAGGAAGTCAATTTGAGCAAAGTTCTTCATGCGAAGGCTGCCGATCCGGCAATTCAGGAAGATGACATTGTTTACGTCTCGCCGAGCCCGCTCAAGAGCGCGATGAGCCAGGCCGCCATTGCTGGGATCACACTCGCCGGCCCCCTCTTGTACCTCTATCATCCGTAGGATATGGAGGACGATCAGGCGATTGCTTGCGACGCCCTCATCCCGTCACGGAAGTGTTGGCACGCTCATCGAATCAGACGTTTCCGCATGCGAATATCGATCGTTACTATTTCATTCAACCAGCGCGAATACCTTCAGGCAGCGATGGAGTCGGTCTTGAGCCAAGGGTATTCCGATCTCGAGTATATTGTGGTGGACGCCGGATCTACTGACGGCAGCCGCGAGCTCATTGAGCAATATCGAGACCGTATTGCCCACGTGATTTTTGAGAAGGATGCAGGACCTTCGGATGGATTGAACAAGGGATTCGCCAAGGCAAGTGGCACTCTTTTGGGATTTCTGAACGCCGATGATCTTTTGGAGCCGGGCTCATTGCAGGCTGTCAATGAATTCTTCAGCCATCACCCCGGATGTGATGTTGCCTTGGGTGATGGGTTTGTCGTGAATGGTGACGGCAGGCGTATACGACACATTCGGGCCAGAGGCCTTACGTTGCGACGCTATTTGCATGCCGGCACGCAGTGGCTGCAGCAATGCACATTTTTCACGAGGAAGTGCTTCGAACGTACACGAGGATTCAATCTGCAAAACCGGACAAGTTGGGACGGAGAATTGCTGGTTGAGATGATCGCTGCGGGCGCCAAGCCCGGATACATTCACAAGGACCTTGCGTGCTTCCGCATCCATGCTGCTTCGATCAGCGGTGGAAGCTCAAATGCCGCGGCCTTTCGCGCAGACAGCACTCGAATTTTTGAGAGAATTATGGGCAGGAAGTGGACCTACTTCGATGACGTATTGCAGATTATCTATCGTGCAGAAGGTGCGCTCCTGCGACTGGCTCCATCGATGATATCCGCGCGGGTGAAAGATTGAGGATCGCAATTCTCTGGACCGCATTGTCGGGCTATTTGAACGCCTGCCTCCGCGAACTGGCGGGTCGCCCCGACGTCCAGTTGATGGTCAGCCATCAGGTAACCGGCAACGATGCCCCATTTGCGGAGTCGCACTTCAACTGGATAGAGAATCGCTTAGTCTGGAAGAACCCGGAAGATCTCAGTGACCTTATTAGAATGCTGGATGCCTTTCATCCGGACATTGTCGTGTTCAGCGGCTGGCATATTCCTGCCTACAGACGCGCGGCACGATCATTCCGAGGCAAAGCCTGGCGCGTGATGACAATGGATAACTGCTGGCTCGGCACACTGAAGCAGCGCATGGCCGTTGTTGCCGCGCCGATTTTTCCAAGACCGCTTGCGGACGCCGTTTGGCTCTGCGGGGAGCGACAGGCTGTCTTTGCCAGAAAGCTCGGATTCGAACAGAGCGCGATTCTGACTGGGGTGTATTCATGTGATAACGGGGCCTTCAACACTGTTCGCGAAGAGCGACACGCGCAAGGCAGGAAGCTGGATAAGAACTTTCTCTTCATCGGTCGGCTCGTGCCAGTGAAAGGGATCAAGGTACTTGCGGAGGCCTATTCGGCTTATCGCTCCAGAGTGCCCAGCCCGTGGCCGTTGATATGCTGTGGTACAGGGCCCATGCAAAATCTGATGGAGGGAAGACCGGGAGTAGTCCTGAAAGGCTTCGTTCAACCATCGCAGTTGCCGGCTGTTATGGCCTCTGCCGGATGCCTAGTGCTTCCGAGCGAATTTGAACCATGGGCCGTTGTGGTACATGAAGCTACGGCTGCGGGAATTCCTGTTTTGGCCTCCAATCGAGTTGGTTCGGCCATCCATCTGGTTCAGCCCGGCTTGAATGGCTACCTTTTTGATTGTCATGATGCGAGGGGACTGGCGCGTCTGATGCAGCGGATGACGGAAATCAGCGAGCATCAAAGGGAACAAATGTCGGAGGGAAGTTATCTTCTCTCTCATCAATATTCTCCAGCGAGGTGGGCAGATACTTTGCTGGAGGGTCATTGGATGGCGCAATCTGCGATCCGGTCCAACTGAATCACAACAAGAAGCAAATCAGCTCCATGATGCAGGACCGAGGGAATTCACAGGTGACTAGAGCGTATCAAGAGAACCCAGACAGGGCAGACGGCAGGGGTTCCTCGGGCTTTTCGGACGGGAGCCATTCTCAATTGTTCCCGGAAGAGGAATCCTTTGCCCACATCCTTCAGTTTGTTCGAAAGCGCGCATGGCTTGTTGGAATAGGGACCCTGCTGGGGCTTGCAGCAGGCATGATCGCAAACGTCGTTTTGCAGAAACGGTATACGGCAGTCGCAACAGTTGAAATTGTTCCGGATGCCTCTTCTCAGTTCAGGGTGTCTCAGACCCAGAGCCTTGGGGATGACTATGATCTGGCTGAAAGGCTCGATACAGAGATCCAGCTTCTTGAGGGAAGATCGTTAGCACTGGAAACAATTCGCGCTCTTAATCTGCAAAGCGATCCTGTCTTTTTTCCGTTACAGAATCATCAATCATGGGATCTGAACGATCCTGTCGTGCGCGACATGATGGTAGGAGTATTCGAAGGGGATTTATCGATTGTCCGAGTCGGTCATACGAGCCTTGTACAAATCGGCGTGACGACTACGAAGCCTGAACTGTCCCGGCTAATCGCAAATGCTTTGATTGACAACTACATCTCACACTCGTTTCGAGACAATTACGCGACCACAGAGCGTATCTCAAAGTGGCTCAGCTCTCAGCTGGAGGGATTGAAAGACAATCTGGAGAAGAGTCAGGCAAAGATGCTGGGCTATCAGCAGGACCTTGGGATAGTAGGGCTTGACGGACAGAACAGTATCCTTGTTGCGAATCTCGAAGAGCTGAACAAGCAGTATGCCGACGCGCAGGTTGACAGAGTTCTTAAGGAAGCACGTCTGAAGGCGCTTCAAAGCTCATCGCCAGATGTGATCGACGCTGGGTCCGCAAATGATCCCGCATTGCAGGCTTCTCGACAGGCGCTCGCCCAACTGCGCACGCAATACACCTCGCTGAGTCAGACCTATGGCCCCGCATATCCGGCTCTGAAGACCATCAAGGCGCAGATTGACCAGCTTGAGCAAACTGTCCAGCTGGGTGAAAAGGCTCAGATTGAACGGGCTCGGTCTGAGTTCGATGCTGCCAGGAATCACGAGGAGATGCTTCGCAACATACTGGATGCGAAGGAGCAGGGCGCATTCAGCAGGGGAAAACAAGGCGCCGACTACGAGTTTTCCAAACAGGATTATGAGTCAAATCGACTTCTGTATGACGGCTTGCAAGAGCGCCTCCAGGAAGCCGGCATCATGGCAGGCCTGCATTCGACCGCAGTTCATGTGGTCGATGAAGCAGATACTCCGCCCTTCCCAAGCTATCCGCGGACTCGCGTCGATAAAGCGATCGGGATGGGTGTTGGCTTTGCGTCCAGTCTTCTCTTGGCCTTCATTCTCGAGGCGATGGATACAAAGCTGAAGACGATGGCTGACATTGAGAGATCTCTTCAGCTTCCGCTCCTTTCCGCTGTTCCGGCTATCGAAACTGCGGGGCTTCTTCCAGCCAATTTCAGAGAGGCAGCGATGGCAAAGAGCCAGTCCGGATGGTCGCGAATTGCGGAGGCCTTGCGTGGACTGCGAACATCGATCTTACTGTCCAGTCCCGGTGCTCCTCCGCGCAGGATTCTGATCGTGAGTACTCGTCCAGCAGAAGGCAAGAGCTCCGTTTGTTCGTTGGCGGCGATTACATTTGCATTGAACGGGTCTCGGGTTCTTCTCCTTGACGCGGATCTTAGAAGGCCATCCCTGCAAAAGCGATTTGAGCTGGACAAGAACGTTGGCCTGTCTTCGGTGTTATCGGGGAAGGCCTCGTTACAAGAGGCAATTGTTCAATGGCCGCAACTGCCCAATCTGCATATTCTTCCGGCGGGCCCAATTCCGCCGCTTCCGTCAGAGCTTCTGGGATCGCAGCAGATGGAGGATCTCCTGAAAGCCACAGAAGAACACTACGATTTCATTTTCATTGACACGCCGCCGATGCTGGCTGTGACCGATGCATTGGTAATCTGTCGCAGAGTAGACGCAGTCGTCGTGATCGTCCGCTACGGTACCGTCCAAAGACACGTAGTACAGCGAAGCATCGATCTTCTGGACAGGGGGGGCGCGCATCTTCTCGGCGTAGTGGTCAACGCAGTCGATTATGCTGCGCCGGAATATTCCGAATACTACGGAAGAAAATACGAGAATTACCACGGCGAGGGCAGTCCGGAATAGGTCGTCACTGCTGAGTTGCATCCGGCGCACACGAAGTCTTCTTAACAAACCAAGGTTGAAGGATTACGAAGATCCGCACTTTTATCCAGGCCTGCAGTGCGGGAATTGGCGGATGTTTGTTTCGTCATCCGCGCTTCGAAACAGCAATGTTTCTGTCTGGGCATCTCAAGGAATTCTCAAAAGCGAGTTTGTGTGCAAAGTCAATCGGTAACCGCAACCAGGTATCGGCGAACGACCAGAAGCTTAGGATCGCATCGCGCCATGCTGACAGGACTCCTTCCTGGCTTTGCAGTAGTCGCCTTGGGCGTCACGCTCCCATTCTCGATTCGATTTGTCGGGGACCTTCCTGTCGCTGAGTTGGTCGTACTAGCCATGCTCCCAGTGTTGCTTGTCAGCCACTGGCGTCAGATCATCAGGCTGGATCTGCTCCCGGTTTATGGGTTGTGCGCGCTATGGCTTTTTGCGCAGATCATGACCGACATCTATCGAGGAATGACGGCTCCAAGTGAATGGATGCGCTCCTATGCAGCGATCATCTTTTTTGTCTTCGACATTATGGTGATGGGAGCACTCGTATCTGGGAGTACGAGGCGCAAGCTGCTTTTCTTCGGGTCATTTGCAGTGAGCGCGCTGATTCGAACCAGATTCTTTCCAGAGGGTCTGCCGATTTCTCCTTCATGGAAGTTCGGTTATTCGGAAGGGACGATGACGCTTGCACTCCTGCTGAGCTGCTATTTCTATCGCCGTCGGCGCTATGGTGCGGTGGTAATCCTGATTTTGGCGCTCATTGCAATCAACCTCGTTGAGAATTTTCGTTCCCCGCTTCTATTTCTTTTTATAACTCTTGCGATTGTTGTTCCTCTCATTCCGGAACATGTGGGCAATTTGCGTCTACTGCCGAGGCAGGGATCTGCGCTGCGAGTTGGGATTGTAATTGTGCTCAGTCTCGCAGCGGGTATTGTTGCGCGCGAGGTTCTGGCGTGGGCGACTGAAAGAGGAATATCCGGCGCGGAGGAGCAGCAAAAGAATGAGCAGCAGGCTGCGTCCGGCTCCTGGGCAAACTATCTTTTCGCCGGAAGACCCGAGTTTCTAGTCAGCCTGCAAGCAGTTATCGATAGTCCACTAATCGGACATGGATCTGACCCGAATGAGCCTAAGTATCTGGAGATCATGATTGACCGGCAAGTCGAAACAGGCGGGATGGATATGCTGGATAGCCTGAGTGAATGGCTCGGCGGTCGCATTCCCGTGCATTCATATCTGCTGCAAGCGTGGGTGGGAGCGGGTATTCTGGGTAGCTTAATCTGGTTTTATCTCCTTGCTCTCTGTGTAAAAAGTCTAGTTCGCATCGCAACCACGCTTCCGCCAACAGCACCTTACTTCACTTATCTGCTCATCCTTCTGTTTTGGAATATCCTGTTCTCGCCTTTCGGGAGCACAGTCCGAATGACCGTCGCCTGTGTCATTGTTTTGATGGTAGATATCCTTGGCTCTCGGGATCCGGCGTCGCCTACGAAACCCAATCTTCACATGACCGGTTGGCGAAGAGGCAGGTGGATTAACTTGGAGCATTCCAGGCCCAGCCCCTTGCACACTTGAACGCCGGAGCGCCCCCGCGAGCAGTGCGGCGCGCCAATTTGATGTTTGGCGCAATCGTGCGCTTCTTCATTCTGAGCGCCGCTCTGCGCTTGACCCCGACAAGAAGAGTCGTATGGAACCTCCTTTCCTTTCCCAATTTCGATCTCTCCGGGCGATACTTCTCAAGCCTGAGGATGCTTTGGATACAGCGGTGAATCACTCGCGCGAGCGATACCGGCGGGCACTGCTGACATCTGCTGCTTCCTTTGGAGCTAAAGGAATCTCGTTTGCTACGTCGATCCTTACAGTGCGTTGGACTCTGAACTACCTCGGCACAGAGCGTTACGGGATGTGGGTCACGATCTCTTCGTTCCTCGCTTTGCTCAGCTTTGCCGATCTTGGATTGGGAAATGGGCTCGTGAACGTAGTAGCGGAAGGCGACGGAAATGGGGATCGAGAGGCGATCCAGCGAGCTGTATCCAGTGCCCTCTGGATGCTGATTGCGGTGGCGGCGGTCCTGCTTTGTGCAGGAGCCGCTGTGTATCCGTATCTGCATCTTGAGAAACTTGTGAATGTGCATTCGGTCCTGGCCAGGAAGGAAGCGGGCCCAGCGCTTGCCATGTTCTTTGTCTGCTTTTCAGCGAACCTTCCTTTGAGCGTTGTCTACGGCGCGCAAGCGGGGCTGCAGAGAGGTTATGTCTCCAATCTTTGGTTTACCGCCGGGTCTCTGGGATCACTTATCGCCCTCTGGATCGCGATCAAGGCGAGCGTGGGCTTACCGGGCCTGATTCTTGCGCTCATTGGTCCGGGCATCTTGTTTTCCGCCTTGAACGGGCTGACCTTGTTCGGCATTAGCCGTCCTGAGCTCAGACCTATGGTGAGTGCGTTCTCATCAAAGACCGCGAAAGCCCTAATGCATGTTGGGTTGATGTACTTCATCCTTCAAACATCCTTGTCAGTAGCGCTTCAGACTGACAACCTTGTGATCGCTCAGGTTCTCGGATCGGCTTTCGTCGCAGCCTATGCGGTGCCTGCGCGAATGTTCGCGATGGTGGGCGGGATACTCAGCCTTATATCGACCTCGATGTGGCCTGCGTACGCTGAGGCTTCCGCGCGCTTGGAGTGGGCGTGGATACGCAAAGGATTTGTCCGCGTTCTGACTGCCACTGTTGGGATTGCAGCAACTGCATGTTGCGTATTGATTTTTGCAGGCAACCGGATTCTTTCCCTATGGGTGGGGAGAGGTATGCATGCCAGCGAAGGCTTCCTGATCGCGTTGGGGATCCAGACTGTCATCCTGGCTTATATCAACCCAATCAGCGTGATGTTGAACGGTATAAGTCGCTTCCGCTTACAGGTGATCCTTTCGATCATCATGGCTGCTGTGAATCTGTGTTCGTCCATCTTCTTTGTGAAGCGGATCGGAATTGTCGGCGCTGCGTTAGGCACAATTGTTGCTACGTTGACTGTCCAATGCATTCCGCTGACGTTCTATGTCGCCGGTGTCCTGCGCAAAAGTATCCGCGAGGAATTTTCCGAGGTTGAGTTGGGCCGGGAAAGCAATTAAGCAAGGCCTAGCTTCGCATTCTAGGTGAATTTGCTGCACAGGAGACAAGCTTCTCCGTCGGCACCGAGAGAGGTTCGAATCGCATGCACAAATCTTCCCACAGACTCCATGATTTCTGTGCTCTTCTGTCCCGCCTGGTCCGCGTGCATTTGCTAGGGCATCCGTGATGAAGATTTTGCAGGTTGTTGCTTCGACGGCACCGGAATCGGGTGGCCCGATTGAGTGCGTGCTGCGCAACTCCGGTGTGTGGGTTCGCGATGGCCATTCAGTCGAGGTGGTGAGTCTTGATGATCCTGGTGAAGCTGCGAAAGAATTTCCAGTGCCGCTGGCAGTTCTCGGGCGCGGCATTGGCAAGTATCGTTACAATCCATGTCTTACATCATGGATGCAAGCACATGCGCAGAGATTTGACGCGGTGATTCTGAACGGCCTGTGGAACTTTTCTTCGCTTGGTTCCTGGATGGGACTGCGCAAGACCGCGACCCCCTATTACATCTTTGCGCATGGCATGATGGCGCCCTGGTTTCGTAAGTACTGGCTGAAGCACAGGGTCAAGGAGATTTACTGGAGGCTCGCAGAAGGCCGCGTACTGCGCGACGCACGGTCTGTTCTGTTCACGACGGAGCAGGAGATGGTGGATGCGCGAGGGGTGTTTGGTGGACACACGTATCGCGAGCACATTGCGCAGATCGGCACAACTGATCCACCCCAGGAGAAGGGCCAGCAGCGGGACGCATTTGTGCGCACATATCCCTGGCTGGATGGGGCGCCGTTTCTGCTATTTCTCGGCAGGATTCACCAGAAGAAAGGCTGCGATCTTTTGCTGGAGGCATTCGCCGATTTTGTGCAAACAGGCTGCGATGCGAGCGAAATCCGCATGGTATTAGCGGGGCCGGACCAGGTTGGATGGATGCAAGAGCTGAAGGCTCTTGCTCACAAACGAGGAATTGCTCACCGCGTGCATTGGGCCGGTATGGTAACGGGCGATGTTAAATGGGGATTGATCCGCGCAGCAGATGCGATGATCCTTCCCTCTCATCAGGAAAACTTCGGTCTTGTGGTTGCCGAGTCGATGGCATGCTCGACGCCAGTGCTCATCAGCAACAAGGTCAATATCTGGCGCGAGGTGCAGACATCGGGCGGAGGCTTAGTGGAAGATGATACCCGGGAGGGTACCTTACGCCTGATACAGAAGTTCTATTCTCTTTCGCAGCTTGAGAGAGGCAAGATGACCCAGGCCGCGCGGCGGGGCTTTCTGGAGTTCTTCGAGGCATCGCGTGGCGCCCGCGACCTGATGAACCTGATCGAACAGGATCTTGGCATTCCTGCATTCGCAAAGACTGGCATTGCGGACGGGACTTGAATCTGCGCAATTGAGAACATATTCGACGCGGCTCGTCAGGCGGATCGCAGGAATTCCGGCAAGTGGATTTCCCAGGACAACGCACTTCGAATGATTTCTTCCATGCCCAAAGCAGGCCGCCAGCTTAGAACCTCGCGGGCCTTGGTCGCGTCTGCAAACAGGATGGGAGGATCACCTGGACGCGGGGCCGAGATGTGATGGGGAACGTTCCTGCCGCTTATTTTCTCGATGAATTGGAGCAACTCCACAATCGAAGTGCCATTTCCTGTGCCGAGATTGAGCGCGAGGGAGGTGCCGCCATGCGCCAGGTAGTCCAACGCCTGCACGTGCGCCGCAGCGAGATCGCAGACATGAATAAAATCGCGCACGCAGGTTCCATCCTTCGTGGGAAGGTGATCTCCAAAGACATTCAACGGGGGGGCGGTTCCGAGAGCAGCCCGCAGTGCAAGAGGGATCAGGTGAGTCTCCGGATTGTGGATCTCTCCAATTTCGCCCGACGGATGCGCGCCTGCTGCGTTGAAGTAACGCAGTGCAACCGAGCGAAGTCCATGTGCGACAGAGTAGGCGGAGAGCACTTGCTCGAAGAAAAGTTTGGTGGCGCCATAGGGATTTACTGGCTCTTTCGGTGCGCATTCGACGATGGGCAGCGACTGTGGAATGCCGTAGATTGCGCAACTGGAAGAAAAGACAAAGAGCCGCACATCGCTTTGGAGCACGGCGTCGAGTAACGTGAGCGATGACTCGACGTTATTTCGAAAATACTTGCGAGGATTTTGTACGGACTCACCAACATAAGCGGAGGCCGCGAAGTGCATCACCGCATCGGCACCGCGCAAACATTCCAGGACGCGATCGCGATCGCCAACGTCACCTTGAACAAGTTCAAAGCCTCTGGCTAGCTTTGGATGTCCGGTGGACAAGTTGTCGTAGACGAGGATGCTGTGTCCGGCATCAGCAAGGGCACGAACTGCCGCAGAGCCAACATAGCCACTGCCTCCTGTAACTACAACCCGCATAGCGGTGCCCCGGGGACGAGAGATGCCCCTAGGATAGCACCTCAATTCATCCCAAACTGGTGTGGTGGCGCGACGGCGCACTTTCGGCCAACAGAAGCATCGCAGAGTGAGCCGATGCGTGGGCATAGTTCGTCATAAGATTGAGTGATAAGAGTCTGCGTTGCGCGCAGAAGTCCGGGGTAAGTATGATTTCGGTTCTGATTTTAACGTTGAACGAAGAGATGAATCTTCCTGCATGCCTGGAGTCAGTCCGCTGGGCAGATGATATTCACGTTCTGGACTCGTATAGCTCGGACCGGACCGTCGAGATCGCAAAGAACTTCGGCGCGAAGGTGTGGTTCCGAAAGTTCGACAACTTCGCGCAACATCAGAACTGGGCTCTATCGAATATCGCGTTCAAGCATCCATGGGTTTTCTACCTCGATGCAGATGAGCGCGCAACGCCTGGACTGGTGGATGGCATGCGCAAGGCCATACTGCAAAGCTGCACATTTGTCGCTTTCAAGGTCCAACGGAGAGACTTTTTCATGAGCACGTGGTTAAGACATGTGCAAATGACGGCATACTACCCGCGATTATTCCGACCCGAGAAAATCCGCTATGCGAGACGAGTCCACCCTGTCTCAAACATCGAAGGCCCGGTAGGGGTCGTCGAAGGTTGCCTTGATCATTTTCCCTTCAGCAAAGGTGTATCGGATTGGGTTCAAAGGCATAACAGCTATAGCAGCTTCGAAGCGCAAGAGATCCTGATGAATCGAGATAAAAGGAAGATCAGCTTTGCTTCGATTTTCTTGAATCAAGATAAGTCAGAGAGAAAGAGGAATTTGAAGGAACTCTACTATCGTCTTCCTTGTCGCCCTATCGTTAAATTCTTTGTGATGTACGTAGTAAAGCGGGGATTCTTGGATCATGGTGCCGGACTTTCCTATTCTGTGCTGATGGCATTCTATGAATATCTCATCGTCCTGAAGGTGAGGGAGTTAGAAGCAAATCCGCGAGAGTGGTCCGGGTCAGGTCCAAGCGAGTCGGATTCAATCTTAGGCTGAAGGCTCTTGCCCTGCCATCTCGGGTGTGAAGGATGGGCGGATTTGCACTGACTGGGAAATCCGGTAATTCCAGGTGAGGAACTGACGGCTCGGCACTAAAAGCCCATGATGTTGTAGCCGCAGTCCACATAGGTCACTTCGCCTGTGATAGCGCTCGACAGATCACTTGCGAGAAATAGCGCAGCGCCACCAACTTCCAACTGGTCCACATTGCGATGGAGAGGAGCGCGGTCGGCGTGGGACTTCATCATCTCGCTCAGGTCGCCAACGCCGCGCGCAG
>VFSW01008582.1_pt1 | contig 14654 bp, 12 predicted proteins | sample 5358111 | NCBI WGS metagenome assembly VFSW01 (sample SAMN11554181, study PRJNA540505) | mine drainage metagenome | isolation source: sediment from site ElyBrook_90M | place: USA: Ely Copper Mine, Vershire, VT | collected 2017 | reverse complement strand
GAAATTGCCCGACGCCCGAGGCCCGACCGGGGCCTGCGAAGAGACTTGTCCCATCGGAACGGCGGGGGTTCCAGACAATGGTGTGGAGAACTTCTTTGTCATGACGCAGTTCGTGGCAGGCAAAGCCGGCGTCGTGTACAAGGCCAGCACTCTATATCGTGAAGAGGCCGGGAAATGGACCGGCACTGCTCTGGCGGAACCTCTGCATCGTGTGCTGGACGGAACCTCCGGTGGTGATGTCTTGGTCGAGACGATTCCAGACACCGGCTGTTGCGGCTGGTCGAATCAGAGCGACGATCAGACTCTGGTGCGAAATCATGGCCAGAAAGTAGAGGTATTCGACGAACGACAGACGTACAAGAATCCGAATTATGACGTGAGTTTCTACACTTCGAATGCGTCGCTATCGCCCGGAATGACGAATGTGGCGATGACCATTGCTGCGACCGCGACGGCGAATCAGCCCATTCAGTTGGCTGAGGACGGGCAATCGAATCCCGAGGAGTCGAAGTCGATCCGCAAGGCGCTGGCAGACTTGCCCGCAGTGGAAGTGAAAAACGTCGAGTCGGCGAAGCGAATCGCGTATACGGCCCACGCGACGGCCCTCGGATGGATTTCCGAAAAAGAGTTGTTGATCTTAGAGGATCATTTTCTAGTGGCCTTAGACGTAGGGACGGGCGCGAAGCGAAAATCTGCGATAATAGTTGAAGATGCAGGGCGAGTGTGGGTGCGGGGAATCGTCACTCCGCGCGGATTATGTGTTGAATCGGTTTTGTTGCCTGCGGCGTGATCCAGCGAGGTAGAGGAGCCAACCCAAGATATTAGCCCCAACGACTACGACGCCAATCTTCCAAGAATAATTCGACTCGCTCTCGACCTGAATAATCGGGAAGATCGAGAGAATCACGAACAATAAAGTGACGGCGAGCCCGCTGGCGGCGGCTGTGCGGATCAGCAGGCTCGGGCGGATGTTTCGATCTCGCGGTGCGAATAACGGAATCGCGAACAGGGCGACGTATGCCAGGCCGTAAAACGCGAATCCCAGAGTGAGGAGAAGTTCGTAAGCCTCCTGAATGCCGACGCCGATCAGGGCGGCGATGCCCACGACAAGAGTAGCGACGGCCACGAAGAGAATCGAGTTCACCGGCGTCTTGTGCACCGGATGTAGGCGCGAGAACCATTCGGGCAGTAGATGATCCCAGCCGGCTGTCATCGGCAGTCGCACGCTGCCGCTGAAGTACGTGCTGAACGTGGTGGGATAGTTGAGAAAAAGAGAGAGGATTGCCAAAGGCACGATTACTTTGGCTAATCCGAATGCGCGCGAACCCAGGTTAAGTGCCTGCGGGATCGGCGCTATGACGTCCACAGAGTCGGGGGACACAAAGACGAGGATCGAACTGGTCGCAAATATGTAGATCAGCGCAATGATCGGGCCGGTGATCAGGATCGAGCGTGTGAGGTGCCGCCGCGGACTGCGGCACTCGCCGGCAAAGATTGCGACGTATTCAAAGCCACTCAACGCTCCCATGCAAAGCTTGCTGAAAACGTTTACGCTGAACAGGGTTCGCGGTGGTGAAACCAGTCGCAGCGGATGAAATTGCGAGAGCGTTCCGCGCCAGAGATTCAGCCACGGCATCAGGACCAAAACCATGATCGTCAGCAGGATGACGAACCCGCCGACATTGCTGACCCACTTGCCCAGCCGCAAGCCTCGCGCAGCCACAAGTGACATTGCGGCCATCCATGCCACCGACGCAACAATGACCAGCAACTTCTGCGATGCGATCCAGGCAAGGCTTGGAATCACGTACGAGGCGAAGGATAGGGTAACAATGCCGATGACGGCGACGTAGAGAATTACAAACAGCCACAAGTTCCAGGCCACCAGAAATCCGACTTGGTCGTTGAAAGCCAAGCGCGCCCACTCGTAAAGTCCACCTTCGAGCGGCATGAGTCCATTCAGATGAATCACCACCAGCGCGAGCGGTATGAAGAAGAAAACAATCGCGCCCAGCCAGAGTACGACGTGAGTCGGCCCCGCCTTGACGGCCGTACCGAAGTAGTCCGGCACGACGACTAGCAGGATTTGAGCAAAAATCAGGTCGCGGAGCGATAGCTCGCGGCGCAGCGCGGAGCTGTGGCTTTGAGTCTGTGTCTCTCTGGCTTCGAGCGCCGAGTTGTCAGGATCGGCCACAGGTGGACTCGATCACTTCTTCTCCGCTGGTTTCAGCAGCAAATCCTGGTAGTCGAAGCTGAAATCCGCCAGTGGCGAAACCGCGGCCATCCTCGCACTCTCGATCGAGCCGTCGGGATTCAAAGAAAAAGTTACAAACGCGTCTTCGATGGTGCGCGTGCGCCAGTGTGCCTTGAAGGTTTCATACTGCCAAGGTTGCAGGTCGCCGATCATCCCTGGCGTGTGATCGAACGAAATCACCAAGCCACCATTTTCTATCCTGATGGTTATGGGCCCGTACCACGCGTCGTTGTAAATGCCAGCGTATTTTTCGAGAGGCAGAGTTGGCTTGGAGTTGGCGGCGCGGCCGGCCTCCGCTTTCTTCATGGTGTCAGCCGCCTCTTTTTCTTCCTGGTCTTTGACGGACTTGTATCCTGCAATCCAGTCTGTGGGTGGGAGGCGGAAATAGGTATCGAGCACGTGAAAGAGGATGGAGTCAAAGGCCCCGCCTTCTTCAGCGTTAGTCAGGACGACTACGCCCAAGTTTTCCTCGGGCACGAGCATCACCCGGGAAACGAATCCGCCAACGCCCCCGGTATGGCCGACTAACTTGCGGCCATGATAGTCGCGCAGGAACCAGCCCAAGGCGTAGTCAGAGAAATTGGCTTTTAGTCCGACCAGTGGCGGCGGAGGATCGCCGACGGGGAGAATAGTGTGGGCGGCCCACATTTCCTTCGAACGTTCTTCGCTGAACAGGCGGCCTTCATGGTCAGCAAACTTACCTCGATTGAGCTGGACTTGTACCCACTTCGCCATATCGGCCGCGCAGGAGTTGATGGAGCCAGCGGGACCAACGTTATCGAGATCCTCGAGTGGAAGGACCTGTAGCTTTCCGTCGACGCGGGAGTGCGGCGAAGCGAAGTCGTCGCCGGGCTTGAGGTCCTTGCTGCTCACCGTAGAGTGAGTCATGCCGAGCGGCGCAAAAATATGCTGGCGAATGTAGTCGTCCCATGAAGTCCCTGTGACCGCGGGGATGATCTGCCCAGCAGTCATGTAAAGCAGATTGTCATAAGCGAAGTGACTGCGAAAACTCGACTGCGGCTTCATAAATCGCAACTTGTAGACGATGTCGTCGCGCGTGTACGTCGAGTGCGGCCAGAATAACAAGTCTCCTTCGCCCAATCCCATGCCGCTGCGGTGCGTGATCAAGTCGCGGATGGTCATTTCGTGCGAAACGTAAGGGTCGTACATGACGAAGCCCGGCAGTCGCTGGTAGACCGGATCATCCCAAGAGAGTTTGCCGGCATCGACCAGCGTAGCCAGTGCGGCGGTGGTGAAGGCCTTCGTGTTCGAGCCGATCGCGAACTGGGTGTATTCGTCGGCGGGTGTGGAGTCGCCCAACTTGCGGACCCCATATCCTTTGGCGACGACGATTTTGCTGTCTTTAACTATGGCGACTGCCATGCCGGGCACGTCGAATGTCTTCATCGACTGCGCCACGTATGCGTCTAGATCGGCCGGCGCATTTTGCGCCTGAGGGAAAGCGAGAGTCGAGAAAATGATTGTGAAGAAAATGACTGCCAATTGCCGATGCACCGTGGTTTTCATGCGTCTCCCGGATGTGGCCGCGTGCGAGAATGACAACGGGGAATTAGAACACAGAAGTCGTGAAATCTCCGAGAGGCAGCGGATGCAAAAGTACATTTTGGAGCGGGAACAATGGCTGGCGCGGCCGTTGGAAGAAGTGTTCGCGTTTTTTTCGCGGCCGGAGAATTTGCAACACATTACGCCAGCGTGGCTGAATTTTGGGATGGTTGAAGCTCCAACAGAGTTGCGCGCCGGAGCGTTGATCCGCTATCGCTTGCGAGTGCATGGCATTCCCATTCGCTGGACCACGGAGATTACGGAATGGAATCCGCCGCATGGTTTTGTCGATCGTGAGCTCAAGGGGCCGTATGCGCTGTGGAATCATGAGCATCTTTTCTCCGCGCAAGACGGTGGAACGCTTATGCGCGATCGCGTCACCTATGCGCTTCCGCTCGGACCGCTGGGAAGAATTGCCCACTGGATTTCAGTGAGGCGCGACGTGGAAAGTATTTTCGATTTTCGCACCCAGACCATGGCACGGTTGTTTCCAGGCACGACACCCACGCCTTAGAGGCTGTTGCCCGCTCACAGCGGAAGTCCAGCCGATGCATTCGAGACAGCGTCCCTCCCCAGGACTGTACAATCGTTACGGTGTCGTATTAAAACTCTGCAAGCGGCGTGTGGGCTCCGGGGGCGCCTTTTGTATTTCAGACCCAACACATTGGAGGAAGCAGTTTCGCTGCTGGCTACGGGTGGGCAGGTGCTGGCTGGAGGAACGGATTTCTATCCCGCGCTGGGCGAGCGCCTGCCGGTGGGGCGAGGCATCGACATTACCGCTGTAGCCAATCTGCGCGGAATTTTCTTCGAGCCTGAGTGGATTAAGATTGGCGGACTCACCACTTGGTCAGACGTGATTCGAACGCCACTCCCAAAAATATTCAATGCTTTGAAAGCAGCCGCGCGCGAGGTTGGATCGGTACAGATTCAGAATCGTGCAACGGTAGCGGGTAATTTGTGCAATGCCTCGCCGGCCGCCGATGGCGTTCCACCCCTGCTTGCGCTCGACGCTGAGGTCGAACTGACGTCAGCGACGGGAACTCGACGCCTACCTTTGCAGGACTTCATCGCTGGAAATCGAAAAACCCTGAAGTGCCCGGATGAACTTCTGACCATGATTTGGGTGCCTAGAACGATGGAGGATGCCGCGTCGGCGTTCTTGAAATTGGGTGCTCGAAGGTATCTTGTGATCTCGATTTCAATGGTGGCGGCAGCAGGTCAGATTGACGCAGGCGGACGTGTAGCAGAGGCGCGGGGCGCGGTGGGTTCGTGCTCCGCCAAAGCCCTGCGCTTGCGCGAACTGGAGCGGGCGCTCGTAGGGGGTGAGGCGAAAGTAGTTGGCGCGATAGTGAAACCGGAGCATTTGTCCGTTCTTTCCCCAATCGACGATGTGCGGGCGACGGCGGAATATCGACGCGATGCATCGTTCCGTCTCATCACTCGTGCGTTGGAAGAATGCGTGCACTACATCTGATGGCGATCGCAGAGAAAATCCCGGCGGTGGCGGACCTGATCTCATTTTCCGTGAACGGACGCCACGTGGAAGTTGCAGCCTGCGGCACGCGGCGGCTGTCGCGCGTTTTGCGCGAGCACTTGGGGCTGACCGGCACGAAGGTTGGCTGCGATGCGGGCGACTGCGGAGCCTGCACGGTTCTGTTGAATGGCGATCCTGTCTGCGCGTGTTTGGTGGCGGCTGGGCAGGTATCGGGATGCGAGGTCACGACGGTCGAAGGCCTGGCATCGCGAGCCCCACTGAGCGGGCGACTACAGCAATCGTTTCTAAACCACGGCGCCGCCCAGTGCGGCGCTTGCACTCCGGGCATGCTGGTCGCAGCGACCGCGTTACTGGAAAAAAATCCGACGCCAACCGAGAGCGAAGTGATGGACGCCATCGGCGGCCTGCTGTGCCGGTGTACCGGCTATCGCAAGATCATCGGCGCAATCATGGAAGGCGGCTCGGCTGCGTCGGACGATCTTCCTGCTGCCGGAGCGGCTGTCGGAGCACGATTAGTCCGGCTGGATGGCCAAAAGAAAGTTGACGGCACCGAGATCTTTGGCGCGGACGAGATCCCAGCCAGTTCGCTGGCAGTTCGCGTTATTCGATGTCCATACCATCGGGCGCGGTTTGAGTTCGGCGATGTCGGGCAATTTGTCCGCGATCACCCAGGCGTGGAGGCCGTTCTGACTGCGAAAGATGTTCCAGGGATTGACTCCTATGGCGTGATCCCTCGCTTTGCAGATCAATCAGTCTTTGCGCATCAAGAAGCACGCTTTCGTTGGGAAGCAATTGCCGCTATCGTGGGGGACGTTTCAGCAATCGAGGCACTAAATGTTGCCGAATTTCCTGTTTCTTGGCGAGAGTTGCCAGCGTTGAAAACCGTAGAAGAAGCTCTGGCCGCAGATCCGGTACGCATTCACGCGCACCGCGAGCAAAGCGTGCTGGTGGGCGGGCGGGTCGTCTGCGGCGATGTCGAAAAGGCGCTGGCCGAATCCGACGTCGTAGTCGAACGCGAATTCGAAACCGGTTTCGTGGAACACGCCTACATTGAACCGGAGGCAGGTGTTGCGCGACGAGTGGGCGACTCGATTGAGATCCAGGCATGCACGCAATCGCCCTACATGGATCGCGACGATATCGCGAAGATTCTAGGAATACCCGCCGAGAAGGTACGAATTATCCCGACCGCGGTTGGCGGTGGATTTGGATCGAAACTGGATCTCTCGGTGCAGCCATTCATCGCGCTGGCCGCGTGGAAACTCGGGCGTCCGGTACGCATGGTTTATTCGCGCACTGAATCGGTAATGTCGACGACCAAGCGCCATCCGTCGCATATCGCGATGCGGGCCGGAGCAACGCGTGAAGGCAGATTGACCGCCGTCGATTTTGCCGCCGACTTTAATACGGGCGCGTACTCATCTTGGGGCCCGACAGTAGCGGGTCGCGTTCCAGTGCATGCCTCGGGACCTTATTCCGTGCCCCATTATCGGGCAGTAACACGCGCCGGTCACACCAACCTGGTGCCAGCGGGAGCGTTTCGTGGATTTGGCGTGCCGCAGGCCGCCATCGCGCAGGAGCAGGTGTATGACGAATTAGCGGATCGTGTGGGAATGGACCGCTTGGAATTTCGCATTCTGAATTGCTTACAGAACGATACTCCCACGGTCACCGGGCAGGTTCTGGGCGAGGGCGTTGGGATGCGCGCATGCTTTGAGGTGCTCCGGCCGAAATGGAAAGCGGCTCAGAAGTCGGTCTCCGATTTCAATCGTACGGCCCGTGGTCCCTTGCGGCGCGGAGTCGGTCTTGCAGGCATGTGGTATGGATGCGGCAACACTTCGCTGCCCAACCCTTCGACTGTGCGCGTAGGATTAAAGCGCGATGGGCGGATTGCGCTGCATCAGGGGGCGGTCGACATTGGTCAGGGATCTAATACGATCGTGACCCAGATTTGTGCCGATGCGCTGGGTGCGCCAATCGCTCGCTTTGATCTTGTGTCGGGTGACACTGCGGTCACGCCCGATTGCGGCAAGACGTCGGCTTCGCGGCAAACGTTCGTGACAGGGAGGGCTGCGTTTCTGGCGGGCCGCAAACTGCGTACTGAGATATTGAAGATGGCTGCCGCATGCGACTGCGCTGAACTGCAGTTCGAGCAGGGGTCCATAACTGTGCTCGAAGATGGATCACGACGAACAGTGTCTCTTTCAGACCGATCGCTCGATTCGCACGGATACGTGATCACATCTGAGGCCACATTCGATCCGCCGATTACTCCACTCGATGAAAACGGGCAAGGCACTCCCTATGCAGTCTATGGTTTCGGCGCGCACATGGCGGAGATCGAAGTGGACATCGACTTGGGCACAATACGGGTGTTGAAGGTGACGGCGGCGCATGATGTGGGGCGGGCGATCAATCCAACTCTAATCGAAGGCCAGATTGAGGGCGGAGTGGCACAAGGCCTGGGTATGGCGCTGATGGAGGAATTTTTCCCGGGAAGAGGCGAGAATTTGCACGACTATCTGATTCCCTCCGCCGGAGATGTTCCACCGATTGAATCGATCCTCATTGAAGATCCATCTTCGATTGGGCCATTCGGCGCAAAGGGAATCGGAGAGCAAGCGGTGATTCCGACTGCACCCGCAATTCACAATGCGCTGTACGATGCAGTCGGCGTGCGGCTCAGAAGAATTCCGGCGACACCAGACCGAGTGCGTGCCTCGATCCTGGCCAAGAATGGCGGAGGGACGCGTGGCTGACGACGCCATTCGCTGTGATGCCTGCCCGGTGCTGTGTTACATCAAGCCGGGACGCACGGGATCGTGCGACCGCTACGGCAATCAGAATGGCAAGTTGGTGCGACTCGATCCGCACGTGCTGCTGGATCGCGCGGTAGAGCGCGGCGATTCCGTCGTGCCGTTTCTGGAGCGCAGCAAGAATTGGGACGGCAGTCTGGTTCAGCAGTCCGAAGCCGGCCAGTTCGAAACCTTTGTTACCGCAATTGGTGCCGGGACCACTTACCCCGACTACAAACCTGCGCCCTTCATTATTTCAACGCCGGTGGAAGGCGTGGATATGGTCACGGTCGTGACCGAAGGGATTTTCAGTTACTGCGGTGTGAAGGTAAAGATCGATACTGATCGATATGTGGGTGCCGAGTGCAGCACGGTTCGGGCTCAGGGAGAAGCCGTGGGCCACGTCACCACCAGCGAGTACGGATCGCAGATGCTATCGCTGGGTGGAGTGCGACATTTGACCGGTGGCAGCCGGCACGAAGGCTCGGCAACTTGTGAGGCACTGCTGAAGTTGTGCAACGGCGAGGCGGTCGAACTCACCATCGATGATGGCGCCAATGTTGTAGTTCAGGCAGGCAAGCCGCCGGTCGTCGACGAATTTCAGGAAGAGCGGATGCGCGTGGGCTGCGGCTCGGCCACAATCGGCATGTTCGCGAAACAGTGGTATGGCAAGGTCGACGAAGTGGTTGTGGTCGACGATCACATTACGGGCGTTTTGTCGGAGCATCAGGCCGGAAAACTGCTGGGAGTTCCCGAGACGGGGATTAAGTTGAAAGGACGCAGGTCGACTCCGGGACGATACTTTCAGGTCGCAGAACCGGGTACGGCCTGGGGTGGCACGAACATTGATGATCCTCTATCTATCCTTGGCAAATTCAACGCGAAGAAGGCGTGGCCCGGACTTCGTCTGCTGATGGTGAGCACGACGGGCGAGCATCACGCCTATTTCGAACTTGATGAAGACTTGAAGCCGCAGGAAAGAGAATTGCCTGTGAATTTGCGCCAATCGGTAGCACGGATCAAAGAAAATTGTGAGCCGGCAATGTGCACAGTGTTGTTCATGGGCGGTGCGGGCGGATCGCTGCGCGCCGGCGTGACCGAGAATCCCGTGAAGCTCACTCATTCGGTGCGCAACTCCCTGACGCGAATAACCTGCGGGGGTGCGCCAGCGTATGTGTGGCCGGGTGGCGGGATCACGTTCATGGTCGACGTGACACGCATGCCGCAGAATGCTTTTGGCTACGTGCCGACTCCTGCGCTGGTCGCGCCCATTGAGTTCACAATGAAGTGGGCTGACTATGCGGCTCTAGGCGGGTATGTCGACAACGTTCGACCCTTGAGTTCAATCGCAAAACAAAGCCCGAAGCGGGTTTCGGCGCGGCAGGACAATCCCTGGCCCCGGGAAGCTGAACCGCGACGGAAGCCGATTCGAAAGAGGCGATGAACGCGCGCGCTCAAATTCGACTGCTGGAAGACGGACGCCGACTGCATTTGAACGATGGTCCGATTGACTTGATCGTCGAAGCCTTCGGTGCACCGCCTGAAATCGAAAAGGCATATCGCGCGGCTTACAGTCGATTTGTTTCGGTGCTCGACGAACTGTGCTCCGAGTTGATCGTGTTGCGGCGGCAGTGCTCGCTGGAGTCGGAGTGGCCTGCAGGCCACATCGCGCGCCGCATGATGGCCGCCGTCATGCCCTATGCGCCGGAGTATTTCATCACGCCAATGGCCGCAGTTGCCGGAGCGGTGGCGGAAGAGATTCTCGATGCCATGATTTCTGCCGCAGATTTGTCGCGGGCCTACGTGAACAATGGCGGAGACATCGCGCTGCACTTGGGCCCCAGCGAAAAGTTTGTGATTGGCATGGTGGAACGGCCAGATCGCGCGTCGCTTTTCGGGACAACTACAATTCATGCAGCCAGTCCCGTTCGCGGCGTCGCCACCAGCGGGTGGCGCGGCCGTAGTTTTTCCATGGGCATCGCCGATGCAGTAACCGTGCTGGCCGACCGGGCCGCAGCCGCTGACGCTGCGGCTACCATCATCGCAAACGCAGTCGATCTGCCGGGACATCCTGCCATCGTGCGAATTCCGGCTCGTGAATTAGCGCTGGACAGCGATCTTGGAGCGCGACTCGTCACGCAGGAAGTGGGCGCCCTAACTGCGGAGGAGAAGGAGCGCGCTTTGGCCTCGGGAATTCAGACGGCGGAATTGTTGCGCAGAGTCGGACTCATTCATGCGACTGCGTTGAGCCTGCAAGGAGAGACTCGCGTCGTGGGCGTCTCGCCGGCCCTGAGCCTTAAGACAAGCACGCAGACAAAAGAAGGGAGCTTGATACATGCCTGATGTGGTCGTGCGTAAAAAGCTGACCTGCGTGGAAGAGATTTTTCACGAAGGAGGTCCTGTTGCAGCTCATCCTTTGCGTCGCGCTGCCGCACTGGCGGTCATCAAGAATCCCTTCGCCGGTCGATACGTCGCGGATATCGAAGGCTTCATGGAAGATCTCAAGCCTTTGGGTCTGGAGATGGCGCGGAACCTGGTCGCCGCGCTCGGCGCTGATGGGAAGGCAGTCGAGGGATACGGCAAAGGCGCGATAGTTGGGTCGGCCGGTGAAATCGAACACGGAGCTTTATGGCACGTCCCAGGCGGTTACGCGATGCGCGAAGTGCTGGGCGGAGCCAAGGCGATTGTTGCGTCCACGAAAAAAGTCGGCGGACCAGGCACTCGGCTGGACGTTCCCATTACGCACATCAACGCATCCTACGTGCGCAGTCACTTTGACGCCATGGAGGTCGGACTCAACGATGCGCCACGGGCAGATGAAATTGTGCTCGCCCTCGTCATGACTACCGGTTCGCGAGTGCATGCGCGTGTCGGAGGGCTGAAGGCGTCCGAGATCAAAGGAGAAGACGGGCTGCGGTAGCGGGCGACAGAGTTCACCACAGGGGACACAGAGGATCACAGAGGACTCTTGAGGAAGGCAAAGATTCGGAAGACCGCAACGTTTGTGGAAGAGACGCACCGCGAGATGAATCGGGAGGTTTCTCCTCCTACGCGCAAAGCGGCGGCAGTTGCGGTGATTGAGAATCCATGCGCGGGAAAGTACGTCGAGGATCTGTCCGAGTTGATGGCCATCGGCGAGGAACTCGGAGAGTTGCTGGCAGCGCGAGCGGTTGCGGTATTGGGCATTTCGGGTTCTTCGACCGAAAGTTACGGAAAAGCCGCCGCGGTCGGAGAGAATGGCGAACTGGAGCATGCGGCAGCGATCCTGCATCCGAAACTCGGCACGCCGGTGCGGAAGGTGGTGGGCAAGGGTGCGGCCCTGATTCCGTCATCAAAAAAACGCGGTGGCCTCGGCACCGTGCTCGACATCCCGCTCGGCCACAAGGATGCCGCGTTCGTGCGCAGTCATTTCGACGGCATGGAAGTGAGCCTGAATGACGCGCCGCGGGCGAATGAAATCATGGTTGCGGTCGCTGTGACCGACAGTGGACGTCCGCTGCCACGCGTCGGTGGTCTGACGAAAGATCAGATCAAAGGCGAGGACGGGTTGAGGTAAACCATCACTGTGGGCTTGGCGCTTTCATGAGAAACGAAAACCCATCCACTGTGTATAGCACTTTCCCTGGTGAGTCTGGCTTTGGCGTCACCTTTCCGGCGCGCACTGTGTCAAACGCCGTAACCAATCGCGGCAGAACTGAAGGCGGCGCGACGGGAATGTTGTGCGCTCCCAGAACCAGCTTCACTTGCGGCGCGAGGGCAGCTAAGCGGCGGATTGACTTAGCGTACGCATCCAGATCAGTTTCTGGCCGGAACAGCCAGATAGGCGCGGGATAGTACGTGTCTCCTGTGAAGAGCAGACCGTTGGCGCGGTCGATCAGCGAAATCGCATCGGGAGTGTGGCCGGGAGTGGCGATCACCTCGATCGTGCGACTTCCCAAGTCGAAGTGTTCACCGTCGTGAGTGTACACCGTGATCTTCCAGGGGCGTGTCACGTACGTCTTCGAGTCGAAACCCTTGGGCAGCGCGCCGCAAATCTGGTCGGGAGTGACTTCGGCCTGTGCATCTTCCCGCGAGCCTTTCGCGTTCTGCCGCGTGAAATTCGTATCCATCCCGTAGATGGTGTCGAATTCCCAGTTGCCGCCGACGTGGTCATCGTGAGTGTGGGAGTTTACGACCACGATCGGCAGCTTCGTCAGCTCCGCAGTGACCTTCTTGATGTCGCTGATGCCCATGCCGGTGTCGAAAAGCAGAGCGCGTTTCTGGCCGACGATCAGGTAGCTGATGACCTCTTCCGCCTGATGTGGTTCGTAAATGGCGAATACATTGGGCGCAAGTTTATAAACTTCGAACCAGGGATCGCTGACGGGCACGCGCTCCAGAGACTTGTACTCGGGGCGAGGAAGAGCGCGGCACCAATCCGGGATGGAAATCTGCCCAGCCAAAGGCAGCGTTGCACAAAGCAATACAGCGACGAGGCAAGAACCCTTATGCACGCAATACCTCCGGCACGCGCGTCGCCGGCGGCGTGTTGCGGCTGCGCTGGATGCTCACTGCGCCATCAGTGACCACCATTCCAACTCCGGCCAGATCGCCCTTCTGAATGCTGTCGAGCAGGTTCTTGCCTGCCGATTGTTGCGCGGCGTCGAGAAATACGAAACTCGCTTCGCGTCCGGGAGCGACTAGGCCGCAATTCAGACTACGCATCTTCGCCGTATTCCCAGTGGCTAAGCAGATCGCTACTTCAGCTGGAATCTCTCCCAACGACGACAGCATGGAAATCATTCGCAAAATTCCCAGCGGCTGAACTCCGCTTCCAGCGGGCGAATCCGTCCCCAGGATTACGCGATGCAGTTGCTTCAATTCCTTCGCCGTCCTCAGTGCCAGCAGTGCCGCCCGCTCATTTCCATTGTGCACAATCTCCAGCGCACGTGGCGAACGCTCGCACAGTTCGACGATCTGATCATCCGGCAGCGCGGTATGGCCGCCATTGACGTGGCCGATTACATCGGCGTCCGTTTCGAGCACCATGTCTTTATCGATCAAACTCGAGCCGGGGATCGATGGCCCACCCGTGTGAATCGTGCTCTGGATTCCATATTTGCGGGCCCACGCGACCATACGGCGTCCCGTTACGCCGTCTTTCACGCTGCCCAATCCCACTTCGCCAAGAAACTTGACGCCCGCCGCGGCCAGCTCCTTGAAATCGTCTTCCACCATGCCTTGCTCGAGGACTGGCGCACCCGCATAAACTTTGACTCCTCCCGGCCGGAACGCATGGAACGCACGCTGCGCAAAAATCGCCATCGCTTTAAGGCCCACGATATCTTTCGGACGGCCAGGTGTATGCACTTCGCCGGCAGAAATCATCGTCGTAACGCCGCCGTGGAGACAACTGTCAATCCATCCCAGTTGATTCTGGCGCGGCGTCCAATCCCCGCACACTGGATGCACGTGGCTATCAATCAAGCCGGGAGCAAGCGCCGTGCCCTTGGCGTCAACGGTCGTGGTCGCGCTGGTGAGGTCGAGATCCTTCTCGCGGCCTACCGCATGAATAATGCCATTGATGGCGACGACAGTATCTGCGTCGAGAAACGGCTGATCGAGATCGCCGCTGAAAAGCAATCCAATATTACGAATGACGAGCTTGGTAGGAGTTGAAGTGACAACTGGCGCGTCGTGGCTCATGTGTTTGGCGATCGGGTCTCGAAGCTCATACGCGACGCTTCTTCGTAGGTGAAGCGGCAAGATGAGCCAGCTTGCTTCAACGCCCAAGTTTGTCCCGCCAGCCATTCGGGTGTTACGCTCGCCCTCGGAGACAGAACTCATGGCCTCACGCGATTTCATTCTGTGGGAAGTCGATGTGCAGCGAGATTTTATGCTGCCCGGCGGCAACCTATACGTGCCCGGAGCGGAGAAATTGCTGCCCAACATTCGCCGTCTGACCGATCTTGCTTGTCAGGGCAAGGCTTTGCTCATATCGCATGGATGTTTTCACCTTCCGAACGACCCGGAGTTCACAATATTTCCTCCCCACTGCGTGAAAGGGACGGCTGGCTCCGAACTTGTCCCCGAGGCGCTGGCGGACAAAGTTGCGCGTGTGCCCAACGAGGTTGAAGCGAAGTTGCCCACTGATCCATTCGCCTACCAGCAAATTCTTCTCGAGAAGCAGACACTGAACATTTTCGAAAGCTGTCATGCCGACACGCTGGTGAATCGCCTGCCGCCGGACGCGGAGTTTATCGTCTTCGGAGTCGTCACCGAGTATTGCGTAGCTTTCGCCGCGAAAGGGTTGCTGGAACGGGGAAGGCGCGTGGCTGTGGTCCGCGACGCGATCGAAACATTGAAGTCAGGAGACGGAGACAAAACCGTCGCCGCCCTCCAGAGGCTCGGCGCAGAACTTGTGACGACCGATGAAGTGCTCCGGCGCTTCGCCGCGAACGGCCACTAAAAGAAAATCGGCCCGGCTATGAACCGGGCCGCTCGACGGATGCGAAAACCGTTTTAGCGATGATCGTGGTCATGGTCATCGCCATGATTGTGGCGCCAG
>VFSW01008581.1_pt1 | contig 14654 bp, 10 predicted proteins | sample 5358111 | NCBI WGS metagenome assembly VFSW01 (sample SAMN11554181, study PRJNA540505) | mine drainage metagenome | isolation source: sediment from site ElyBrook_90M | place: USA: Ely Copper Mine, Vershire, VT | collected 2017 | reverse complement strand
TCATAAATCTCCGTTTAATTATAAATATTATTTTAAGAATTTAAATTAATTACAATTGTAAAATTATTATTCACTCTTGTCGTATCTGGCTGTATTTGAGGAGGTTGTGAAAGACTTGGAAGGTGATTTAATCCACCTCTTCTGGAGCCTGAAGTGGAGCCTCGTCGTTTTTGGGAGAGGCACCGCTGCTAGGTAGTAATTTCTTCCCAAGCACCTCTTTTGCCTTTTGCAGGCATGAAAGAATTTCTTTAGCCTGTCCTTTGATGGCAGCTTCTAGCTGGGGAGAGGGCTTGGGTGAGAGCTTTTCGAGGACGAGCTTCAGCTTGTCTTCATGCACAATATTCGCTTTTTTGCCGAACTGAGCATTTAGGGTTTCTTGGGTCGGATGCTCTAATAGATCTTCAGGGGAGGATGTTTTGGTGAATTGAACTAATATCTTTTGGAATTCAGCTAAAGCGGGGAACGGATCGTAATTTTTGAAGCTTGCTAAATTTTCGGGGGTCTCATTGGGCCAGCCTTCCCTTTGCAATTTTTGGATTGTAAGAAAGCTGTTTTTAACCTTGATTTTCCACGCATCCTCGGACCGTTCCTGCTTCTGCCTTGTGAAATAAGGCCTGGCATTGTCTTGGCCTATGGGAAAGCGAAGGTTAAGAGACGGAGTGTTCACTAAGGGGGTCAGCAGGCCCCAGAAACGGTCCTCTTTTATACGGAAGCAGTTGAGAATACCGTATTGAGAAAAGGCAAATATAGCTTCGGCACTCTCAAGCTCTGCGATCCAAATTTCGCAAAGAGGTTCTTCGAGGCATTTAAAATATCTCCATTGTTCTAGCAATTTGACCATCTTTGGAACATTGGGGGGATAATCGAAATGGAAGTTTAAGTTGGAGGGAAGCTCGCAAGAGATTTTGTTGATGGTTTGGAGAAGGTGCTCGGCTGCTGCTTTTTGGGCTGTGAAAAACGATCCCTTTAGTTGATCGAAGTCTTCTTGGTCTTTTTTAATATCATAGGGAAGAAGGCCTCCATTTTTGGGGACAATTCCATAATCGTTACGAAGGAAAAGGGATTTTAAAAGAGGAACGCGCTCTTCTTTCGGAGCAAAGGCTATGACCGCCTTTTGAGGGCTGCTAGCAAGGATGATCGGCATGCAGGCAAGTAAATAAAATAGGCGCGAGCTTTCTTTGCCGTTAAAGCTTCTTTGATAGATTAGGTACCATGGTAGGCCGATGCAGAGAGCGATGCGCAGGTCGGCAAAAAAACATCCGGCGTGCTTCACCACTTTTTCCCACTGAGAGGTATCTTTGTCTGTTTGGAAATAAGTAAACAGGTGATAGGCGATGCAGAGGCCGTGCCATAATATTCCCAAGGGGGCGACAAGAATTCCTATGGCGATGAGGGCTATCGTGCGCGCTAAACAACGGAGAATTTTGCCACGGTTGTAACTCGTAGTCTCATTGACAGTGCAGTTAAGGAACTCGATATTGTCAAAGTCGACTGTTTCGGCAATCGATTCTTGGGGTTCACAGGGGCGCTCGATATAGTTGGAAGGATAAAACCAATCAGATGACATCATCTGTTTATAGGAAGAAAGGGAAAATGGTGATGTACTAGTCATAAATATTGGGCAATGAAAAGGAGACAACTTTATCAGGAGAAATAATTTTTCACAAAGAGATCGAGTTCTTTGATGGGGATGCGCTCTTGCTGCATCGTATCGCGGAAACGCACGGTGACGGTATCGGCGGTGGGTCCCTCAAAGGTGTCAAAATCGACGGTGATGCAGAGGGGGGTTCCTATCTCATCATTGCGTCGATACCCTTTGCCGATGTTTCCGGTATCCTCGTAGCGAATGCGCCCCAGGCCGAGCTTTTGGAGGCTATGTTTGATCTCTTTGGCTTTGGCGACGATCTTCTCGTTGTTGCGAGCCAGCGGGATAACAGCCGCTTTGACGGGGGCCAAATGGGGACGAATTTTGAGGACGATTCTCTCTTCGCCGTTGGGTAATTGTTCTTTGGTGTAAGCCTCGCATAAGATGGCTAAGATGCCGCGGTCGACGCCGCCAGAGGGCTCAATGACGAAGGGGATGAAGAATTTTTTAGATTCGGGATTGAGGAGGCCGAGTTTGGTATTAGAGTCTTCATTGGGATTGACTTTGGCGACGAGGTTGAATTCCTCTTGGGATTTGGTGTGAGATCCCAAATCATAATCGGTTCGATTGGCGATGCCTTCGAGCTCTTCCAATCCATGCGGGAATCGGTAGAGGATGTCGACGGTGGCTTTCGAGTAATGCGCGAGCTGGTCTGGTGCTTGCGGTTGTAATTGAAGGTTTTCGCGGGAGAGGCCTTGCTCGATCCACCAGTTGAGACGTGTGTCGACCCATTTTTGGTGCCACTCTTCGTCGGTGCCGGGCTCAACAAAAAACTCGAGCTCCATCTGTTCGAATTCCCGTACGCGGAAAATGAAGTTGCGGGGGGTGATCTCATTGCGGAACGCTTTTCCCATTTGGGCAATACCAAAAGGGAGTTTTCGGGACGTGACATCGAGGACATTCTTAAAATTCATGAAGATGCCCTGAGCTGTTTCTGGTCGGAGGTAGGCGATATTCGTGCCGTCGTCGACAGGTCCCAGATTGGTGCGGAACATCAAATTAAAGTTCCGAGGAGGAGTGAGGTCGGTGGATCCACACTTGTCGCATTTGTGATCGATGACGTGGTCCGCGCGCATACGGTGTTTGCAGGCACGGCAATCGACCAAGGGGTCTGTGAAAGTCTCTTCATGGCCTGAGTGTTTGAGCGCCAATCGATGGGTCACGATCGAAGAGTCGATCCCTTCGACATCGTCGCGTTCATAAACGATCGATTTCCACCAGGCAGCTTTGAGGTTATTTTTCAGCTCGACGCCGAAGGGGCCATAGTCGTAGAGGCCTTGAAGGCCGCCATAGATGTCGGAGCTTTGGAAAATAAACCCCCGTCTTTTGCAAAACGAGACGATTTCTTCTAATAAAACTTGCTTTTCTGATGCCATGATTCTTGTAAAGCTTATAACGATCAGATTTTCTCGCCAAGCTCAAAAGCAAACGGACATTGATAAAAAACCTACGGACCACCTAAAATTTTTATCATGATTTCTAATTCGTTTCTGGAAATTTCATCGCCGACAAGTTCTAGGTCGACTTCTCCTACGCCTGTAAAGGCTTCCTCGGATGAAGCCGTGGAAGAGATGGAAGTTTCTGAATCTCAGCCTATGAGCATCCACAAGATCGATCCGATGAAGATTGCTTCTTTTTTTAAGATGAAAATCTCCGAAGCAGAGATCCAAATTATCGATTTGATAAAACGGGTGGTGGCTCTCTATAACCAGCATATGGGAGAATCTGACCAATTTAATTTGATATCGGATCGCTCTCACCCTTTGACGGAGGAGCCCATTTTCCCGACCTTTCGGATGGCCATTTATGCCAAAGTCACTGAAAGAACGACCCGTCTTGCAAATTGGATCCACGAGTTAGAACCTTCTTTTAATGCTGTGACGAAGAAGGCCGAATATGTATTTTTCCTCTATCGCTATATGGGGTCTGCACCACACACAGTTCGCGATGCAGAAATTTTTGGTCTAACAACGAGCACAGCTTGGCACGTCCTTGAAAAGTTTCGAGATTTTACATTTCCCGGACAGATTGCTCGGCGTTGGCTCAAGCCCGAGCTCAGTGGTCAAACTAAGCGACCTCTCCTGGGGCGGATTCTGATGGTGGATGAAGTTTTTAAGCAAGAGACGAAGCCAACTCAGTCTGAAGTGATCGATCAGATGTTTATGCGCATGAAGACGTATACATTGCCTTTTGCTTCTGTTTTCGGCCTGAAATTTGCTCAAAAGCGTCGCGCACCTAACTTGCTGTTCAAATTGGGAATCGGGATGATCCGTATCGAGGGGAAAGCGGCTCCTCAGTACTATGCAGGTGTGCTCGATTTATGTTCGAGGATTAGTCGTGGAGAAAAAACATATCAATTCGATAAGGCTAAAAAAGTCAGCCTGAAGACAGAAGAAAGGGATTCTGAAGAATTTGATTATCTAGATTTTCGTCAGCCTGCAAGCATCGTGGATGTTCATCGGCTTAATCGCGCGCTCGATACTGTGCTTTGGAATGCCTTTACGGGGAAATCACGGCTGCCTATTTTGGATTTTTGTCATAAATTTATTAGCGATTACTTCTTTGCAGGATCCTTTACCCTTTTCATGCGAAATAAACAGATACATGAGTGGTCAAAACCTCTCTCCGCATTGGACATGGTCGTTCTTGTGCGAGAAAAAATCCCTGCCTTGGCTAAGTGTACGAGTGTTGAGGCATTTTCAGAATTACTTAACCTAGTTGAAGTTGGTTTTTCTCAGGACAATAAAATCAAGAGGGGCCCATTTCGGGAGTATATTGAAGGAGAAATTCTTCTAGAAGATGGGAGTAGTTTTTGGCGATTGCGCAACATGTGGTATGTTGTTCAAGCTGATTATTTGAGTCTGATTACTCAAGAGTTTTGTGCTTTACTCAAAGAATCACTGCTTTCTAGCGATCATCCTGCAGCGCTCTCGAAGCCCTTTTCACTCAGCGAGTACGAAGCTCAATATAACCGACGTTATATAGGAGAAAAAGGAGTCATATTTGGTGATGGCATTTGTCCTCTCAATATGGAACTATTTGACCTTGCTTGGATCTTGGATGAAGAAATTTGCCTGATTCAGGTCAAAAGGGGCCTTAACAAGGACATCCGTGTAGGCTGTTCTCAAATCCGCAATGCGGCTAAAAATCTCAAAGAGAAAGGGAAAATTAATTCGGGTATCTTGAAAAAATTTTTCGAGCTGGCCGTAGGGTATAAGGGAGCAGAGACACATCGTCTTCAGCTACGAAAGCAGCTTGAAGAAATGGGAGAAAAGACATTTCTCAAACATTTCAGCAAGAAAATCGTTTTTGTCTATGCCGTTGTCGACGACGTTCGGGTTCGTGATCGCCTCCGCCGTGAAAAAGATCTCGATTTGCAAATGAACGCCAAAAGAATTGGGGGTTTTCATAGAGATTTCGCAAAAAACGCAGAGGGCATCTTTGCAGAGCTGCAGCGCCAAGACTTTCTGACTAAAAAAGGGTATCCGAGCACGAAGTTTCTGGCGACCAACCAAGAGAGATTTACTCAAGAATTTTCCAGCAAGGATTTGACGGCCGCTGCAAAAAAGGAACTGTTTAAAGCGATCAAGGGACATACGTCTCTGCTGTCTTCCAACGTTGCTAAGCTAGAACTGCTTCGTCTTCGCAATGAACTGGAAGATATGGGCTTCGAGTTCAGGATATGCCAAGTTCCTTTAGAGAAAGATGCCTTGCCATCCGATCCTTCTACTTGGACAGAGGAGGAGCGGGCCGTGCTGTCCAAACTTCCCGATGTCGATGAGACGCATTTGTATCAGGAGCTTGGAGAGGGCGACACGTTTAAGTTGGGTGGAAGGCCTTATAAAATTTGTCCAACAGAAGCAGATGGTGCCTGTGGTCTTCATGCCCTTGATGGGATTTTGGATGAAAAGAAAGGAAAGTACATTTTCACTGTTACATCGGAAGTTCGCGGGCAATTTAACAATATCCGCGAACTCTATTGGGGTATGCTTCTGAAGCTTCCTGAGAATGAAAAATTCATGATCTTTAAACTATTTAACGACATGCTTCGCCAATATCTAGGGAGTTATCCTACGAATGAATCCAAACTTCTTTATCGTCACAATGAGCTTGAAAAAGTGATGCTGGAGCTCAAGAAAGAGCTACATGAATGTGATCAGCAATGGGATGGTTTATCGCGATCAGAAGTGGAGTTTTTTAAGGATTTGCCAATGACCTGTCCCAAGGAAGCATTTGAGCAAATTTTGGAAAAAATGCGAGGCGATGTTTCTCTCATGGACTTTAAGCAAAAATATGTTTCCAATGCGTCTTTGTTTGTCAGCGTTTGTACTGAGCACTGCAAGCAAATTCTTACTCTGCTTGCCAAAACAGATTTAGGAGATAAATTAGCTAAAATCCAAAACGATAAAGAGGAAATTCGTTTGGATAAAGAAGATCTCTTAGACGAATTTATCAAGAACAATCGCGCTAAGATTTTCACTCTATACAAGGAGATATGTCAAAGAGACGATTATTATTATTCTGATATCGAATTAGGAATAATCGCCATTGCTTGTGGTATTAAACTTACCATCGTGCCGCATCGCCTTCTCCTAGAAACAGGCGATCCCATTACGTATGGCGTTGAAGGAGAAGAAGTGGTGATTTTCCACAAAGGGAATCATTATTCTCGATGTGTCCTTGAAAAGAAACGAAAGCGACAAGATTAATCACTCCATTTCTTACGGCTGAAAAAAATCATTTGAGTAAATTGGGATAATTTTGAATAGTTAGTGCGCTAAAAATGAGGTAACAACCTATGGCAACACCTACGAAATTTCCACTTGAGAGCTTGAGCGCAATACAATTTTTCCAACTTCCCATCGAAAGAAGTCAAGCGGGAGCAAACATCAAAGCTTCGATAACGTTACTTAGAGAAAAGGTAGCTGAGCAGCTGAATCTGGAGCCTGATGATGAAAAAATTAAAGAGTTGCTAGAAACTCTATCAGCGGCCGAGAAGCTTACGAAAAATTTGTCGGTGCCAACCAATATCGCCAATAGTGTTTCCAAAGTGGTCGATGTTGCAACGGCTTTATTTGAGCGCATACATCCCTCATCCTCAAACGCAGCAGTGCAATCTCCTAGCAGACCTGTACTTACCAAAGAAGAGAGGCCTTCTCCAATTTCTCCTATGCCTGTGGATAAACAAACAAAGGAGCAAAAAAACCAACTGAATTTGTTGATCCAAGGATTGTTAAATAAGATCAAAGCATGGCAAGCCACTCCTATGGCACAAAATAACCCATTGATCGATGAGTACACATACTGGGAAAAGATGCAGGGCCAATCTCACACTCCTGCTGAAATGGCCGAACTGATGCTTAAGGTTAAAAAGATGGGAGAGGGGATCGATGCGATCATAGCACTAGCTGAGGCCCAAGCCAAATTAGATGCAAAGATTAATATTTTGTTGAGCTGTATCGAGAGTTATCAACATACCACTGGCGATAATCAGCAATTTACTAAGTTAAGAGAGTATTGGTCCGCGAGGTTAAATGCTCACCTTCCCGAAGATGAAGTCCAAAAATATAGTCAAACTGTTTTGGCGCAAACGACTAAAGTTCAAAATGAGCTAGTCGCTTTTTTGGCTCAACAATTGCAAGCGGTTGAGGCCGAGTTCCCTAAAGCAATCGATCCTAAGCTTCTTAAACAAGCGCAAGAGGGAGCCGAAGAACAAGATTTGATAGTCTTTATCAAGGCAGCGAAAGAGGCTTTGGATCCTCAGAATCTTGCTCTCGTTGCCGATAAGAAAGCACGCTCGTTATTGCAGGAGGTTCGAAATGAAATTTATGTCCTGCGTAAACGGAATCAGAATAATGACTTATATCAATCTGAAATGGTTGCAGTAGATAATGCGCTTCGCTGTATAGCAGGGCTCCGATTGGATGACTTGAAACGTCTTATCAAGGAACAGAGTTTAGTTTTAGAGCAAATCCGTGGTAAGGGGGTCCAGGAAAAAGATGAAAAAAACAAAAAAGCAAAAGCGGTCGCGGTTGAGTTTTTGGACTCTCTGGGTCAGGGGATTTTATTGAAAAGCAGCCCCTTACAGAAGCAAGCTTTGATGATAAAAACGACGGCGGATATGGACGACCTGGGCTCTTCTTTCAATGTGGATGAGTTTATTAGCAAAGCTGAATCTATATTAGAGCTCAAAAAACTCATACAAATCGCTTGCAAAGAAGACAATGTGCGAGAGGAGTTGGCGCAAATTCATGAGGGGATGACTAAGGAAGAGATAGCAGAGCTTAAGCAAAAATATTCACAAAAATCTGAACAAGTAAATAACACCGAGTCTTCGGGCAAACTCGAAGAAGGCATGGAAGAAGTGAGTAACGAAGTTGCTTCAAATAATTCCGAAGAAATTGAGGATTCAAACACAAATAACCAACAGACCTTGCAACCTGCCGAGACGATTCAGCGGATCACAAAGACCTTGCAGAAATTGGGAAGTAAAATATTACAGATTAATGGCACTCTTCCTTATCTGGAAGCAGCAGCTTGTGGGGAAGTTCAAGGAATTTTAGACAAGCTCGAATCTGATTTGAAGGAGCGTTTAGAAAACGTTAAAGCCATAGCATTAGTGCTTCAGGAAAAAATGCCTTCTCCTGAGTCTTCTAGGGAGGAATGAGCAACTCCAAGGGCACCATGGCTCAAAATGGGCTTTCTCTATTAGAATAGACTCTAAATGCCAGGCTTTTATTTTAGTATTATTATTCCGGTCACCGAAGGCCGCGCTCATCTGCTGCCTTTTACGCTAGGTATTATCGGCCGGCAAAAACCGATCTATGAAGTCCTTATCGTTGATGGAACTCATCGGGGGGTCTCTCTTAAAGGAATTTCTTTTCCTGTGCGTAGGATCGCTGTACCTTCCCAGCACTTATTTGCTCTGATGAATGCAGCAGTTACTGAGGCTAAAGGAAAATATCTGCATTTTTTGCTGCCGGGAGAGTTTTACATGTCGACAAGGTCTCTTGCATGGGTAGAGGAATGCGCTCGCAGTCATGCCGAGCCTGATCTCATTTCGTGTGGGTATTTCGTGCGGCATCGATTTGAGGCGCCCACCCCGATGCTGGAGCCGTTAAACGAAGAGGCTCTTCGCAGGGCTGAAGTAGCGTCCACACTCCAGCCCTATTGGTTCAAAAGAGAAACACTGCAGCTCATGGGCAAATTTTCGTCGAAATATGATGAAAAAGCAGGACTTGATCTGCTCTGCCGTTTTTTTGCAGCGCCTCAACTTAAAAAAGCGCATTTAAAACGCATTGTGACCGATTATGAATACCGCCGGCCTCTCACGGCTAAGGTTTTGAAAGAGTTTTCCGAAACAGCATCTATCAGCTTAAAGTACTATGGAATCCATTTTCATTTTTTCCTATGGATGACGCGCAATTACTTAAGGCTTGTCCGATGGTGCACAAAAATGCTAAAAAGGGCGTTTTGGAAACGTCATGCGGTTAGCTAAAATTTTCGCGCTTTATTTTCCGATGATTTTGATGGCGGTTTCTAACCCGCCGCCGGTTCCGCCTGCTGGCGTGGTGGAGCGGCAGATCGAGCAAGAATACGAAGTTAAAAAAATCGATCCCGAAAAGCAAATTCCTCTTCTAGAAATCGACATTCCTGAAAAAAAACTCGATCTTGGTAAAGGTACGGTCTATCTGAAAAAGGTCGTCTTTGAGGGGAACGATATTTTTTCCTCCAAAGTACTGGATCGAAAAGTCAAAGAATATCTCAATCGCGATATCACGATGCAGGATGTCCAGGAGATATGTGCCAAAATTCAGCGAAAATACAATCGGCGGGGGTATTTTTTAACGCGGGTCTATCCGCCGGCGCAAGTGATAAAAAATGACACTCTCAAATTGACGGTTATCGAGGGGAAACTAGGGGAAATTTTTGTTGTCGGTAATAAGCACTACAGTGACAAATTCATAAGGCGATATTTGAAGCGCTTTATAGGAAAAGCTATTCAGTATGATCAAATTTTAAAGGCTCTGTTTCTTCTCGATGAAAATCGCGACCTGGAAGTCGGAGCTGTCTTTAAAAAGGGAAAGGTGTTCGGTACAGCTGATTTGATCGTTCAAGTGCATGATAAGCAGCCTGTGCATCTGGTCCTCGACCATAATAATTACGGGTCAGATCACACACCCACACAACGAACCGGCGCGCGTTTTGAAGCGGGGAATCTTTTCACCTATGGGGACCTGCTAACGGCCGTTGAGGTGGTGGGAAGTCCGGTGACGGATCTGTATTTCACGGACATCATCTACCACATCCCAGTCAACCCGTACGGGGGATCTTTAGAGTTTTCCTATTTGCTCGCTCGTTTTAAAACTGATCGTATCGATGATGTCCATTTTACGGGCATTTCTCATATCGCCACAGCCAAATTCGATCAGGCGTTGCAACGTACGAGGCGCCTGAGCACCGATTTCTTCGCCTCGTTCGATTATAAACAGATCCAAAACTTCACATCGAGTGTGCGAACCTCTTTTGATAAACTCCGTGTTCTTACAGGGGGAATGAAGCTCGATTATATCGATAGTTTGCGCGGGAGAAACATTTTGACGGGTCTCGTGGCCGGTGGGCTTCCCGATATCTTGGGGGGATCGGATGCGGAAGATTCCGAGAGCAGCCGCGATGGTGCTGGAGGTCAGTTTTTTCGATTCAATGGCACGGCCAAACGGCTTCAAAAGCTTCCGTACGATTGTTTTTTATTCCTTAACGGCGTGGGTCAGTATGCCATCGAAAAACTTCCCTTGCCCGAGCAGATTTATATCGGCGGGGTCGATACCGTCCGAGGCTATCCGCTGGCTGTGGGCCTAGGTGATTATGGTTTTTACGCTAATGTGGAGCTCCGTGTGCCGCCTCCCTTTTTGCGTGACCACAAAATTCCTTGGATGAAAAAAAGATGGGGCGATTTTTTGCAATTTGTCGGATTTCTGGATCATGGCCAGACCTTTGTATTTGGCCATGAGCTCATCCGTGAGGGAGTCCGCACAGCGTCTGGTAAAATTAAAGAAGAAGATGTGCTTCATGATGGACGGGTAATCTTGACATCCGCCGGCGGAGGAATCCGTCTTTACGGTCCTTGGAACTTGGAAGCAAGCTTCGATGTGGGCTTTCCTTTGACGAAAAGACATAAAACTTCTAATACCATAGTATACTTCCGAGTAGCATGGAACGCATTGTAATTTGGTTTCTTCTTCCCGTATTTCTAGTCGCGGCGCCTCATGAACCCCAAGCGGTGCATGGGACCGCTAAAGTATCCCATCCTGATCAAAATACCACCGTCATTACCGTTTCAGACAAGGCCATCGTTCAATACCGCCATTTTTCTATCTTGGAAGGGGAGAAGGTGCAGATCAAACATCCCTCCACCTCTTCGATCAGCTTGCATCGAGATGTGGGGCAGTTCCCTTCCCAGATCATGGGGGAACTTTCATCTAATGGGAAGATTTTTTTGGTTAACCCCAATGGCATTGTCTTCGGGCCCCATTCCAAAGTGAATGTTGGGTCGCTCATCGCATCGACGCTCGATATCGCCAATTCCGATTTTATCAGTGGCAAATACCGTTTCACTCTGGGAGAAAAGAAAGGAGCGATCGTCCATTTAGGCGAGATTACGAGTAAAGGCAATGTGACATTTATTTCCACGGTGATTCGCAATCAAGGCGTGATCCAGGCTCCACAAGGACAGTTTGATATGGTGGCGGGCGAAATCGTCACTGTTGACTTCCATGGCGATGGCAAGCTCTCCTTTGCCGTCGAAGGAAAACTGAAATCTTATATCCTCGAACAACTCGGCAAAGTGACGGCCAACCAAGCGATGGTTCGAGTTGCGGCTGCGGATGTCATCATTAAATCTGTGGTGAATACGGATGGTTTTGTGGAAGGATCGCAGATTGTGAAGGAAGGCGGTGTCGTACGCATCGCTTCATCCGCCGAGATTCACGCAGGTAAGATTTCGGTTCAGGCGCCTCTAACCCTGATGGATGGAACTCTTGTAGCGAAGAACGGTGTTGATTTTGAGGGCGCGGTACACCTGGGCGGCAGTATTTCTGCAGGAGATGACATCATTTTTGGCGGTCCAGTGCTTTGCACCAACAAAGACGATGTGTTTGTTAGTACATTGAATGGCGATATCCGTTTTCTCTCCACTTTGAATTCAGACGCGCCGACTCGTAACCTTTTCCTTACGGCAAGAGAGGGAGGCATTCATTTTGATGGCCCCATTGGACAAGTTGGGCCTTTAAACAGTCTCTCGATGATTTCAAAGTCATTAGTTATCCACGATATGCATGCTGCACACACTTATGCTCTCATCTCATCCGATATCCTATTTTCTGGCTACCTCTATCGCGCTTCGGATCAGCAATGGATCTCTTCCTGTTTTTTAACAGACAATGCAAATTTCATTACCGAGGGAGGGCCTCTTCATTTCCAGGGAGGTGTAATAAAAGGGAGTATCGATGTTGACACGAAGGGAGGCGCGTTTAGCTTTTTCGCCCTTGAAGGTACAGGCGCAGAAAATTTGAGACTGCGTACGGGTAAAGCTGTGCTGGGTGAAATTAAAGGCGTTAACGAGATTTATGCCGAAGCAGAGCAGCTCAACTTGCGGGGTGAAATCGATGTCGGGCATCTACACCTCGATGCTAAAATAAGCATCTTTCAAGAACAAGCGCATCATCCCATTAAATCGACCGGCAATATATGGCTTCTAGCCCGCAGAGGCAATCTGGGTACGAAAAATGTGCCCCTCGACTTACAAACAGAGGGGAACATAGTGCTAGGGGGGAAAGCGATCTTTGTAGAAGTTCCTCACGAAGATCATCTTTCCTACCTACCCGGTTGCCGGCCCCCCAAGATTTTTCTCAATGGTTTTGAGACATTCGATTGGGATGGGCTAGATACGTCAACCGACGATGAATACACGACTTCTCTTTCTCCTGATTTGAAATCCGAGACTTCGGAAACTCCCCCGCAAGATTCTCACGTCCATCGCCGCAGCTCGCCTCTCTATTATACGCCCAAGTAAATAATTTATTATATCTATCAAACAATGCTCCGGTCGTGTAAAATTTATTCCCTATGATGCGTATTTCATCTCTCGTTGAATCCTGTACCCATGTAGGACATACCGCCATGAAGAATCTTGCCCAAATGACAAGGGACAAAAACCGTCTCGATGCCATCTGCCATCATCATTTGCTGATGATCCGTCAGGCGATTAAAGATATGAGTTTATGGCGATCTCCGAAACAGAACTAAAAAAGCATCTTGAGGCTCTTCGCCAGCCTTCCTACCGTGTTGCCCAAATCCTCCAATGGGTTTTTCAAAAAAAGGCAGCCAGCTGGGAAGAGATGACCGATCTGCCTAAAAATCTTCGCGATCAGCTGTCTGCTCTTTTTCCCCTCGATACGTTGCAGCTGGTTCGTACTCTTGATTCCGACGATGGCGATACAACCAAGTATCTCTGGAAACTTCCCGACGAAAAACTCGTCGAATCCGTTCTCATTCGCGCTCCCGAACGACGCACGGTCTGCGTCTCTTCGCAAGTCGGTTGTCCTGCACGATGTGCTTTTTGCGCTTCGGGCAAGAAAGGGTTGGTCCGCAACCTTACCACCGCTGAAATCATTGAACAGGTCATCCAGATCGATCGCATGCTCCATAAAATCGGCGAGCGCGTCTGCCACGTGGTATTCATGGGGATGGGTGAGCCTTTTGAAAACTACGAAGCCGTCACCGCCGCCATCAAAACGCTTTCCGATCCGCAAGGCCTTCACATATCGCAGCGCAAACTCACGGTTTCGACGGTGGGTATCGTCAATCAAATCCGCCGCTTTGCCGATGAAGGCTATAAAGTGCCGCTCGTCCTTTCTCTTCATGCGCCCACACAAGAACTGCGCCAAAAAATCATTCCTTACGCCCGTAAAAACCCTCTTCCCGACCTTCTCATGGCGATGCTCTACTATCATGAAAAATCGGGCCGCGACATCACGTATGAATACACTCTCATGGCCGGTCTCAACGATTCTATCCAGCATGCTCAGCAAATGGCAGCTCTCGTCAGAGGACACCCCTGCACCGTCAATCTCATCCCCTACAACCCTGTCGAAGGACTGATCCTCAAGCGTCCTATCAAAGAAGACATCGAGGCTTTCCGCCAAGTCCTAGAAGATGCGCGCATCCCCACCACCTGGCGCTACACCAAGGGTAAAGACATCGCCGCGGCATGCGGTCAACTCGCCCTACAACAATAATTTTTCGTGCGAAAATTTTCCAACTAAAGTATATCAGGAGGAATGCACGGCCTTCCGCTCTACTTAACGCTCGCTCGGATTGTGATGAGTCCCATTTTTCTCATCGTCTATCTCTATGGAGATAAGATGGGTATCGATGGCATATACGTTCCTTTCCTACTGCTTTTGATCGTTGGCCTTTGTGAGATTTCTGACTTTCTGGATGGCTTTATTGCGAGACGTCGTCGAAAAGTGACCGATCTGGGACGCGTACTCGATCCCATGGCTGATAGTATTTTCCGCCTCACGGTCTTTTTCACGTTTACCCAAGGCGTGATTCAGCTGCCGCTACTCCTCGTGCTCGTCTTTTTCTTCCGCGATGCGATTATCGGAGCACTCAGAACACTATGCGCGCTGAGTGGTATCGTTTTATCCGCTCGCATGAGCGGTAAAATTAAAGCTGTAGTCCAAGCTGCTGCTGCGTTCTTTATTCTGATTTTGATGGTTCCCTATAGCTACGGATGTCTCGATCTGGAGTCGCTCCAAAGCATGAGTCTGGCTGTGGCCTCCGTTGCAGCAGCTTATACGGTGCTCTCGGGCGCTGAGTATCTCAATGCCAACTGGCCCACCATCAAGAAATACCTTAGCTAATAAATTTGGTTTGAGTGTGCTTTTGACGTAAAAGTACTCTTACTTGTATCCTAATTGCGAGGATAATTTATGAACGATAAAGC
>VFSW01008580.1_pt1 | contig 14654 bp, 25 predicted proteins | sample 5358111 | NCBI WGS metagenome assembly VFSW01 (sample SAMN11554181, study PRJNA540505) | mine drainage metagenome | isolation source: sediment from site ElyBrook_90M | place: USA: Ely Copper Mine, Vershire, VT | collected 2017 | reverse complement strand
GCTTGGTGAAGGTTACATCCTTTTGTTCTCGTGTACCTTCGTTTACTTTCTTTGGTTGCTTTTTCTTGTAGTGTGCAACAATTGATTTAACCACGTGCGGTTCATCACGTTGTGGAATTGAATCAATCATCCGTTTTTTTCCTTCCCATGCAGAATCTAACGCTGCCCACGCCGCATGCATAAGATCCTTCTCCTTAAATTCCCCTGCTACAATTAACTTAGTCATTGCTCGCACCATCCTGTCCAACTGTGGCTCTGACAGAGCTGTCCTTTTTTCACCAAGAGCGGTAGCGACGGCATCGGCTTCTCTTTGACGCGAGGCTTCTGTTACTTTCTTCCTTGGAAACAGTTTGTTGTACTTGGCAATCAGTGTTTTTTTCAAACGATCCTCTGCTGCGCGAGGTAGGTCATCAAACATGCTGACTTCATCCATAACAGCTTGCGATGCGTCTTCTGCATCTTCTGCGTCGTCAGCAAGGATTAGTTTACGCATCCTCATTGCGAGTGCATTAATCTGATCATTACTAAGATCATCAACGTTGACATCACCATCGTCACGATAAGATTCTTTTACCTTCTCCTTGGGGACAGGTTTGCGGTAGTATTCCGGTTCGCGGCCATACAGACGCTGTGCGTCTTTCTTTTCAGCATCACGCTCGCTGTAATAATGACCGCCTGCATCGAAGGCGCCATTGGCATCTGGTCTGCCTTTGAAATCATACCACTCTTGTTCTCCCGGCATTTCAAGGCCATCAGGATTTTCCTCCTCATCCTCAGCTTTCTTCATTGGAGCCTTAGATCCGCACTTGGCTTCTGTAACTGACATCTTTCTTGCCTGAACTTCCATGCCAGCGAACACGTCGCCATTTGCAGCCTTTTCTTCAAGAGCCTGCAATTCAAGTGCATCTTTAATTTGCTTTATTAGGTTCATTATAACTCTCCGTGATTGTTATCGTTGGAGGTATTTATTCAAAATTGAAGTAGTTGCCCTATAATTTATAGGGCAACTATCTTACAAATACAGCGGGAGGGATATAAATAGACTACTCATTACAACAAGAATGTCGCCCTTGATTTTGGAGTTTCTTCCCAGTCAACTCGACTAACTACTACATCAATTTGTGCTAACTTTTCTTGTGCTAAATTAAAAATCCACTCTGCTAGCGCTTCGCTTGTTGGAACAAAATCAACGATGACGATTCCCTCAAGGTATTCCCTTAGTGGACTATCTTCTAGCGTGGATACATCAAGAACATGGGCAGCGATTGTGGAACACCCTCTCATTGTAACAGGTACTTCAACAACATCTATGCCAGTTTCTTTAATATAGCTAGTCACCATCATATTAAATAGTGGATCTTCTCTACCAACCAAACATTTATGATCCAGTCGTCCGTCCAAAAAATCATTTACGAATCCCAATTCCTTAAAATCACATAACATCTTTTGCTTGTTAAGTTCTGTACCCTCAACGGCAAGGCGAACTAATCCTTGGTGTCCGTGTGGAAATCTACATTTACATTTAGTGTCTCCAACACTACAGAAATCTTCGCGGAGCCTTTGAACAAAAACTCTATGTGAGTAGCAAAACGAAAATTCTTTTGAAATAACCCATTTACTCATCTTCCTCTCCTCATAAATACTTAAAGTAATTTATATATTATACTTTCAAACACCAGGAATTACAACTATGGCTGAGCATCACCGATTAACAACTCCGATCTTTATTGAACGAGCTAATATAGTTCACAACAATGCATACGATTATAGTGAAACGAAATACGTCGCACAACACAGTCCTGTAACAATAATATGCCCCAAACATGGACCATTCAATATGCGTCCAGTGAACCACGTAGCAGGGCGACAGGGATGCCCATTATGTGGATCTGGTAAGAAGCGAACGACTGCAGATTTTATAACGCTTGCTAAAGAAGTTCATGGCGACAGATACGATTACTCGTTAGTGACATATAAATCTGCTATAACAAAAGTTAAAATAATCTGTCCTATTCATGGTGCATTCAATCAAACTCCTGACATGCATTGTTTTTCTGCTCGGCAAGGGTGTCCATCATGTAAGGCGTCAACTGGTGAGCGAAAAATATATACCACACTAAAAGATATAGGCATTACTGATTTTATATGTGAACACACGTTTGTTGGACTCAAAAATCCAAAGACAAATCGCCCGCTACACTATGATTTCTTTATTCCAGAACTAAACGTGTTAATAGAATATGATGGCCAGCAACACCATAAATGTGTTAATTTTTCAGGAAACTTAACAACAAAAGAAATGAACAGTCGCCTGAAACAAGCAAAATACTTAGATGCTCTAAAAAGTCAGTATGCTAACGCTAATGGATATACCCTAATTAGGATTATACATACTGACTTTGATAAGATTGAACGCATACTAAGAGAACAGTTATTTTAGTCGTTCGTCTACAATTTGGTGATTATCAATGCTTACCGCAGACATTACAACGGTACTGGAATCTCCGTTTGCAATCTTCAGGGCCTGTGGCAAAATAACTGCCGACAATGCGACAGAGCTTGTACGTGGCACAGTCCCTGGCATGTTTGCAATGCCAATGTGTGTTACGCCATGGACAACGAATGAAGGGTCCTCCCAGGTTGTGGCGTGCATCGTTTCAACGCAACCACCCTGATCGATTGCGATATCAACAATAACCGATCCTGCTGGCATAGAACGAACCATTTTTTCTGTTACCAGTTTGGGTGCTCGCTTGCCCGGAATAAGAACTGCCCCAACCAATATGTCAGTGTCTTCAATCTCTTCAAACAATGCTTGTGGTGTTGACTTTCTGGCAACCATTCCACTTCCAGACCACGATGTATTAATGGTTGCAATCTTCTGATCATCAATATCAAGCACCACAACATTCACACCCAAATTGTTCAGTTCGTGTGCAGCAGATAATCCAGCAACTCCTCCACCAAGAACGACTGCTTTTCCACCTGGTGTTCCATCAACTCCACCCAACAGGATGCCACTACCGCCGTTTACCCCATATGAATAATGAACAGCAAGTTGTCCTGCCAGCCGTCCAGCAATCTTCGACATTGGGTCAAGACCTGGAAGTCGGCCGTTCATTTCAATATTTTCGAGCGAAATCGCGCGAACTCCGGAGGTTACCAGCTCATCAATCAGTCTCTGGTTTGCAGCAAGGTGAAGGTAACTGAATAGTATAAGTCCTTCACGGAAGAGATGATATTCTGATTCGATTGGCTCTTTGACTTTAACAACCATATCACAATTCCACACATCTTCTTGCATGCCGATTGTTGCACCAGCAAGTTGATACGCCGTGTCCGGAAATCTGGACATTGCACCTGCATCTTGCTGAACAACAACCAAGTGTCCAGCCTCAACTAACACACTTACGTGTTCTGGAGTCAAAGCAACACGGCCTTCACGATTTTTAATTTCCTTTGGAATCCCGATACGCATAATTATTTCTCCTCATAAGGATTGGTGTGGTGTTCTTCATAAAACGTTTTATGTTGGTCACTAATAACCTTCAGCCATTTGAGCGTAGTTTTTAGTTCTCCATTCTCTTTGAGAAGTCTTTCGTTTTCCTTCTCTAAGTTGGCAGTATGTTTACTAAACCGTTCAAATGCTGATTGTAGGCCGGTCTTTTTTAGACGTGCCTCAATGTCATAAAAGTCGTCATCAATGCTCATATATTATCCGTAGTAGCTGTGAGTAATCGTATCAACTTTTTCTTTCCGTCCGCATGCTGTGCACTTAACGTATACAGTTGTTGACGCACGGTCATAATAAGATCCACTGTCATAGTCTTCGAGTATTTCAAGGAATTCTATTGGGTGGGGGCACATGGTTAACATATGTTCTAGGTGATTGATTTTTGTTTGCAGATTTCCACTTTCCTTTTCTTTTCGAGCAACATACTTATCAATCTGCTCTTGGAACGGAACCCATTTGTTACGAAGTGTTTTTAGTCTGGTCATCTTTCCCTTCCAAGTTTTGACTTCCGTTGGTGACTTCTGGAAAGATAATTTGATCGCCATGTCGCGCTGATCTTTTGGAGTAAGTTGATGCTTCGCTTTAAATAGCTTTTTCTTTACATCACTTTTGGTCTGTTCTGTCATTATTGTAGCTCCACAAATAGTTTTGTCTTATTGTACAACAGAACTCGAATTTCATCAAGGTCTTTTTCGTTGAACAAACTTACTGGGTCAAATATGATAAGTTCGAGGGGAAAGATAAGAGGAATAAGACGGTTTGATTCATGTAGTAAGCGGCGTATTGAGTCAGGAGTTGCGAAATGCACTCTTTCTTTTAGAAATAAATGAGCCATATCCATGTCTTCGAAATGGTTTGCTACAAATATTGATTTCATTACTGACCCACCAATGATGTGATGTTTCATTTCCCAGTTTGGCACGATCATCATTGAGTTTGGATTACGGTACAACAAATTAGCAGCGGCAGTAGAGTGTCCACTTCGGCGTGGGAGAGAAATCTTTATCCTGCGGAATTGTTCGAAAAAATATTGAGGTGGCATGGTTCGGCTCTGTTCCCATAGCCACTCACCAGGAACCATCTCTCTATTGTATTGATCAAGAGTATCTTCAACGATGTCAACAATATTCTTACTCATGTCCATTACTTCATTTTCTCCATTACCCGGTGTGCTGCCTTGACGACAGGCTTATGAAGATCCCGACCATCAGCAAGAAACTCGTCTAATGTCATCCACTTTGTTTCGCCTGTCTCGAAATGAGGATCTCCAAACATTCCTTTATCTTTAACATGAGCGGCAAATACTGTGATGCGTCCAAGAAATTCACCGACCAATTTTAGCTCACTAATGTTTCCTTTAAACAATCCTAGCTCTTCTCCACCTTCGCGCAGGGCAGCCTCTTCTGCACTTTCCCCGTCTTCAAATTTTCCCTTTGCAACCTGGAATACATCGCCACCATATTTTGGAGACGATGGTTTCATGAACAGCATGTATATTTCATCGTTCTCACGAATAAATGGAATGACCCCCGCTCGGAATACTTTTTTCTTGGCCATGATTATTTTCCAATTGCATTAGCGTAAACACTATTATGAATACGGTGACAATAGATGTATCCACGTTGTAGGCACTTATCTGCAACAGCGGCAGATATGTCGTCCTGCTGCTGCTGTGTACAACTCTCGGGCATGATGTACACAGGGACGTCTTTTGGGATACCAGCAGCATGATACAACGCCATTGCACGAGCTACTTCATCAAACGCATTGTCGGATGCGTCACAAACAAACTTGAAATATTGCTCACGTCCTTCACTCCACAACGAATGTTGGGATAGTGCAACAGTTGGAACAATTGCATCCTCCCACTTCTCACCACTTGCAGAAAGTTTTGGACTATTGCTCCACACAATTGTACGAAGTGGGTGACCATGTTCGTCGCGTGGGCCGTTATATAGCCACTTATTGAGCTCAACGATGAAAGCTAATTTTAGTGGAACTGAACAGTTTGTTTCAATCAACACTGTTCGCAAATCAGCAAGCAGTGGATGATTCAACAATTCAGGAATGAACTTGGCACGAAGCGTTGGCTCACCACCTGTCAAGCTAAGTACGGTTGGAAGTCCAGTCACTGGGTGGTTCCATTGGTGATGTGGTACCACCTCCATCAATGCAGCGACAAGTTCGTCAGTATCTCCCTTGCGCCACATATGACTGAATGTTGGATTCACTGCATACTGTGAATCGCAGCCCATTGTTATCATCGGGATTTCTTGCAACGTTTTATAGTCACTAGGAACGAATGTTAGTGGAGCATATCCATCTTTGTCTTGTTTATTGGTTGGATTGGAAAACCCAGCACATGCAAAGTTGCAACGTGAAAAGCGGATATATGCAGTTGGTTGTCCAGAATAGGGACCTTCGCCTTCGATAGATAAAAATATTTCACTCCATTCATATTTAGCCATGTTTATTTCCTCATTTAGCTGTATGAGGATCAGTATAATACAAATTTGGTTTCGACACAACTAAGATTCGATATCTCCCTAAAACAACAAAAGGGCCATTGGCCCTTTTGTTTATAGGTACTACTTGTACAGCTATTACGCTGTAACTGAATCAGGGTCGCGCCAGACCATCAGTGTGCCAGATTCACGATCCTTCTTCACCCGAACCGCCCCCAACGTACCAGAGGTATCAAAGCGCTTGCTCTGACGAAGGACAGCCAGTGAGACGCCGTTCTGCTGAGCAAATGCTTCGGCAGGAGTTGGAGTTGAAGGGATAGCAGCAAATGCGAGCTGAATCTTCGTCCCCTTGCGGCCGCGTTTCTTTGGTTCACGAACAGTCTTCGTTGATGTTTCAGGTTTGCTGACCGTTGTAGTCACAACGGCCTTGGCTGCTGGTGTCGTCTTGGTGTGAGTCGTTGTAGTCGCAGTTGCCTTGCTTCCACTTGCTTTCTTGGCGACAGGCTTTGTCACTGAACCAGCAGCACTGAACAGTGCTGAGTAAGTATCAACGTTGATGGTTGAAGATGCAGTGAATGTGCCTTTGCTACGAAGGTCTCGTGCGGTCGCGAGTTCATCAGTTGATACACCAAATGCTGAACAGATCTGTTCATCGTTTGGCTTATACCGATCGATGATCGCAAAGCGATCACTCCAACCTTCTACTAATAGTTTGTTGTTACTCATAATGGTACTCCTGTTTCAGTTAAATGTTATTACCCACAATAGGTATTAAACGAATCTTCTCGTGATAGTATCATCCCTTTGATTAGGGTTCAAGTCAACAGTTTTGTAACCTCTTGAATATGTTTACACATCCGGCGATATTGGAATCCAATACAAGTACAACTCTTCGCCACCTTGCCTTCAACAGTCACCACGTATTCATTATTCTTGCTTCCCTTCACGTTGATGAATTGGATATTAGTATTCGGAGCATGTCCTGTTGCTGAGTGTCCGTTGATCGATAAGGCACTGACACAGTTCATCGAAATGACACGTTCTTTGAGATACTTCTCGTTCAGTGCTGGAACACGAAATGTGTTTGGTGGATCCCATTTTTCAGAACGAAGAACAGGAAGGTCTTCATATGTGGTATATCGGAACTCATCTGTCGCATAATAATATCGCTCGGTCTGTTTGACCGTGACGGTAACGATAGAACCTATCTGTGGAACTGCATACATCGTATATACTCTTTTCGACCTATTAAAGATAGTATACGATATGTTGACCCAAAAGTCAACAGGCTAAATGGTAGATATAACTTCTTGTTTCCACTTCTTTTTCTGTTTATTGCGAGGGGATTTTTTGCCTGTTTTATCAACATGTTGACCTGCACCTGATCGTTGTGCATGTTTGGCAACAAAATTTGATGGCTTATTCATAGGGTCAAGTATATATGATCCTTAAATAAAAGTCAACAAAAAGGGCGCCATTTTTAAATGGCGCCCTTTTCAACACGTTGTTTACATTCCTAACTTTCTAAATGCGAAAGTAGTAATCCTCGTGTATGTGCTTTGGAGGCGTTCATACATCCAATTAGCAAGTCGACGAATTGGATCATTAATCACAGTCCACACAACAGATGTTGGCCACCAAATAATCCATGACACTAGCCGATCCTTGTTGTCACTTGCAGATGGTAGTACATTGTCCAATCCATAACTCGTATAACGAAGCACGCCATTTGCATTAAGATATTTAATTAGGTTATCTTCAAGTGGTGTACCTTTAAATGATCCCATTGTCGCAAGCCAGTCCACGGTTGGATTTTCCTTTTTCCATTTATCAAATACAACTAAAACGTCTCGTGCTTTGTTGGATACAAACGAATACCACTTAACAAACGACCACACTCCACCCAACACAAAATATACAACAACCCATTCTGCTGACCGTAGTGGCGAAGCCATCATAGTTTGAATAATGTTTACTGATCCAGCGTATTCCATAAGTCCAACAAATATCGCAAGAGTCAGAAACGAAAAGAAATATCGATCACATTCTGCAAATGCCATAATAACAAAAAACGCGATTACTCCAAGGACCCAAAACCACAGCCCCCCGAATACTAATACTGATGCCAAAAATGCTGTCATACTGTTCTCCCATATTTAAGTTTAAGATTTTCACCATGGCATTCATGGGTATAAAGCTGAATACTAAGAGTTAACATATCTTCCAGCGTATCAACAACGAACACGTTGGGATGTTTAACTTTCATCATTTTGCTTTTTACAAGTTTACGTGCTTTTACTGAATTAATCCTTTCTGCTTCACTCTTCCTTTCATCTGTACAATCATCATCAATGAGTACAATAAGATACTGGTTGCTTCCGTTCATCACACTCCGAAATGAATTTAACACAGAGAATCCAATTTCACCAAGAGATCCAAGCCCAAGACTTTGAGCAAGAACTGGGAAGAGGATTATGTTATCCTCTTGAAGGTGTTTATTTTCATTATCAATCATACCAGGATGCCAATCTGCACCGGCATCAGGATTGAAGAATATAACTCCGGCTGCAGTATACTCCGCAACAAACTTGTCACGCCATGCGACTCCATCACACGTGCCAAACAATCCAATACAATTACTCATGCTTTTCTTCCTTACCCCAAAGTGGCTTCTCATCTATGCCGTCTATTACGTATATCCAAGATCCACCAAATGCCATCATCAGAACGACAGCGACCGGAAGACCAGCCGGTCCCAGTAGATGTGGAACAAGTGCCCATAGCGATATGAACAACACAGGCACCCATAACCTCTTCTTCCAACTACTCATGTTTCTTCTCCTTTAGGTGATAAACATTATTTGGCACTGGCGCACTTGCCTCTGCAATCTTTGTGATTGGATTAGTCAACGTAGCATGAAATTCGTTCACGCCTACCCAAAACAATTCAACCATTTTATTCATCCGGGCGACTGGATCAGTAAACTTCCGAAGTTCCCCATCGATGCGAAACTGGAAGCGGCGGAGGTGTTCACGTTTCTCAGGATCTTTGATGTTATCAAAAAATTCTTCAAGTATTGACTTTACTTCTTCATCAAACTTTTCAGGATTTTCTTGATACAGCCCATTCAGCCTTTCAGAAATATCTGTACAGATACTCATCAGTTTAGTCCTCTAACGAACACTCCCAAGGAAAATTAACCCACCCTGAATCCTTAGGAAGGATATAGTGATAAAATTCAGGATCATGTCCTGTCATTCCTTCTTTGTAATACAATACAGCGGATCGAACAAAATGTCTACGTTTGGTTAGTTCTGAATACATTTCCTGTAAAGTCAAGCCCGAATCGCAGATATCGTCGACAAGAAGAACATTGTGTCCATTTATTTGTGGAATAATGTTCAAGTGGTGCTTGTCTCCAGCTCCTTTTTTGGACGAATAATCAACGGCAGTCATAGGAACGTTTAGAAGGTTGGAAAGGAGAACTGCTGGTAGCAATCCCCCACGAGTTAGTCCAACAATAATATCAGGTAACTGTTCGGATGCTTTAATTTGTTTAGCGAGGAGGACGCATGCGTTGTGTACATGATAATATTCGGGGTGCGTTAATGGAACCTCACGGGCCGGTGGAGTAGCATTGGGATTACCATCTATATTAAACCATCGCTCAGGAGACGTCAAACTATTTTCTCCATCATCTGTATCTATACCCGTTACCATTGCAAGAAGTTGTTTAATTTTGCTCATTAGTTTTCCAGTGCATGTTGAAAGATTACTCTTGTGCGACGTGCGGCTTCGAGTGCAAAACGAGCATCGTCAAGAGCGTTGTGTTCGCCACGAGTCGGCATCCCAATTACATCAAAGAGATCATCTGAATTGAAAGTTTTCCAATTCACGAAACCAATACTGCTAGTATCAACGTGTCTATTGCCAAATTTCAATTCAATGTCAAACTTACGGAAAAGTCGCTTCAAAAACCAAAGATCAAACGTGACAACGTTGTGTCCAAGCGTCCTGATAGAGTTAGTTGGTCCCCAGTGACGGATTATTAAATCACCAATTACTTCAACTGCTTGTTCGGCTGTTAATCCATTCTTCTTCAAATGTTCGCGCGAAAGTCCATGTATTGCTTCTGCTTTTGTGTTCCATTCACTTTCACCGTCCCACTGAATCTCAACATACAGCTCCTCAATTGATTTCAGTGTTTCTGCGTCCGCAACGATGAACCCCCATGCTACTGATTGATAGGTTTTTCCTGTGACTGGATCATATGATGGATCATCGCTGTTGTATGCAAGCCCAGTTGTTTCACTATCCAGTGCAAGAATCTTTTCGAAGTACCCACGTGGAACGTTTTTTGGTGAACTCATACTTCTTTCTCAGTGTAATGTGTGCCAGCTTCGTGGTTCCATCCACCATCATACATCTTTGCAGAATCTGCCGCAACGAAAACAATTTGTCCAATTCTTGTTCCTGGCTCTATGAATGTGAATCCGCAAGGATTGTGAATTGCAAAACCAATTGATCCATTGAATCCACTGTCATATAGCCCACTTGTAAGGAATACTCCGTTTCGGTTAAATGTGCTTCGAACGATCAACATAGCTGCAATTCCTTCCGGAAGCGTTACGTGGAAATTAGACATGCCATCATATACCTTTTTTGGTTCTAATTTCCAATATGATTTATTGTCGTCGTGACGAAGATCATCGTATAAAGAAGGCACCAATTCTTCGCCACATCTCATGATCTTTTTTTCTTCACTAATAACAAACGGCTCATTACCATTGATAGTAAACAACCGATCAAGTGAGAAATCAATAGCGTTAGGCTGAATATTCTTCTCCTCAATGTTGCCAGTGATCCAGCCATTCATAATGGCTACTCTTGGGCTAAATAACATACGTACTCCTTTTTATTATTTTACTTACAACTTAATGGGTCTTTTAGGTCCTCTGACTTTACTAGTTGACACACTGTTGATTTTACTTGTTTACTGTAACTAAATGAGTAGTTCAACCAGCGCTCGATTTTCCACATTCCTACGACAAACAGGATAACTATTATAATGGCGACTAATCCCAGAATCGCTTTCACAAATATTGAAGGTGGAATTGGGCCAGGATATATTTTATTGAAACTACTCATGGTTAAACAAGTCCAATGTCAAGTTAATGTTGTGTTGGATATTATCCAACGTTGTTCTGTCTTTTGTCAACGGATAATTGAACTCAACATGTTTTTTCACCTTGCTTACCGCCAATAAACTGTCCGTGTTGGCAGCGAAGCGATGTCCACAGATTCCCATCCAGACTGGGTTAGAGCTGTCACAAGAGTCCAGAGCACCCATGTTAATCAATGATGGAAGCTCAAGTCCTGGGCCAGCATTCAATCCAAGATAGTGGTGATACTTATCAAAATTGAATAGGCCACGTTCGATGAGAATTTGTGTCATAACAACACGTGCATACCCAACATGGATGTGGGGGATAGCGTTTGGCACACCAAGAATACTCATACCAATAATATCAATATCTGGGTTAGTCGCACCCCACACGTATCCACGAATCCAGTCGTTCAATTGTCCTGTTCGACTTTGAGGAACATACATCGTTTTGAATCCAGCAGTCTTTACTTGACTTACCAATTTGCGCGATGCTTCAATTGTTGTATCGGCGGGCTGGAATGGATAGTCAGGGAGAACGATTGCGTCAGCCTTACATTTTCGACCAAGTTCAATCAGTTTGGTTGGTGCATAGCTTTCGCCAAGCTCAAACGCACCATTGTCCATGATCTTAAATTCAGTACGATTAGCATAGAAGCTGGCATATTCTTCGTCAGTATCAACAAGGTGAGCCAACACAAGATGCATTGATGATTGCGATGCATATTTTTCAAGATATGCAGTTGGTGTGATAATACAAAATTGTGGATTTTTCATTATAATTCTCCGAATGGTTCTTCACTTATTGTTACAATAGCACCGTTCTCGTTGTCTTCTGACACTTCACATCGAGACAAATTAAATTGTGCAATTAGTTCTTGGGCAATCATTTCACAAGACATTGCTCCAAATTCACACACACCCATTCCACTGTGAACAGCACCAGCCTGCCAACCAGACCAGTACATGCCGATAAGATATTTTTTGATCTGGTGTCCAAGCATGATGAATTCAACATCACGGTCGGAGTGCGTTACGGGCTTATAGGCTTTAATGCAGAAGATGTGGCGATGTGGATCGCGCAAATAAGAAACTTCTTCGAATGTACAATCGGGCCAGCTGTGAATGCCTTCGACTTGAACGGTACACCAAACTTCGGTTGTAGACATAGGAAACCCTCGATGTTATAGTTATTGTTCCATTCTATAACATCGAGGGGGGGTTGTCAAGGGTATTTTAGTGAAGTTTACTTTCCACAATATCATTGAACTTTTCTTCGTTGTAATTCATGAACATTGAAGACCCGACAATGTGCTCAACATCAGTCTGAGTAAGTCCAAGCTTCTCGTTCTGAACCTGAACACATTGCAACGCAAGTTCGTAGTCACGACCATAATCCCAATTCGTTGGGTAATGACCAGGCTCACCTTCCTTAACGACTGATGGCTGATAGTTGCCATCTTTGTTCATCAGTGTTTCGTCCAAATAGTAGCACAACCGTTTTTGTCTGCTCATCGACGTATCCTCATGATTACTGGTTAGGTTCAAATTCCTTACGAAGCTTTTCAAATTGTTCGCGTCTCACATTTTTCAAATATTCATCCTGTGCTTGTTGTCGTTTCATTTCACGAAAATGTTTGTTATTTTCGATGGTGGTTATCCAATCAGATACTGGAATAATTTCAGATTCCACTAACTCATACACTACTACTTCACAATCAGCGAGATATGCCGAGGATCGTTGCATCTGTGCGAAGTGACTTGAAACGTTTCCCCGACGTGACCAAACTTTTCCTTCTTTCTTGAAGGATGGATACGATCCACCTGTTGAAAATAATCCATCAGATCTGCGCCGAATTTTGAAGATTTGTGCCATATTATTCTCCCAACTGCTTCTTCATATTATAAAAATACGTGGTAGCGCCGGCCTTTGACATATCAAGCTCGGACATGAACATCTCGATGACAGTCTTCTTGCCTTTCGCTTTGTTCTCGATGTATATACGCGCTGCTTCTTCCTGCTTTGCACCTTTCTTGCGCTTGGCATTGCCATTCGAATCAACCTTAGGTACATCACTTTCACCAGTAGCAAACGTCCAAGGATTTTCGACGATGAACTTCTTCGCCTTATCACTGGCGGTGCCGAGGATTTCAATTGGATTGATTTTGTCGGTTGAAAAGGACTTTCTGATTGTTTCTTGAACAAAATACAACAGCGTGTACTTAAGTTGACGATCTGCATCAACACCAGTCAACTTGGTATGAACTTGTTCGCCCACAAACTCCTCCAAAAGAGATTGGTAGTGAGCAGGTGTCATCGTTTCTTGTTTGTCGCTAAGATATTGAATTGCTGCTACGGCAGACCGAATAGGAATACCACGTTCAACAAACTTTTGCATAACTGGATGCATTGTGTTAATTCCTCAATGAGTTATCAGTTGATATAACAAGTATACCCTAATTTGATTCATAGGTCAACATCAAGCCAACCCCTTGGTTATCTTGACTAATTGACGCGAATATTTCGGCACTTTCCGTCGAATGTAATATTCTTGTTTCTGTGAAAAGAACGTACGAATGTTGACAGCTTTCTTTTCAGTGAGCAGTTTCAGATATCCACGCTCGATCATGCGTTTAGTGAATGAAGTTAACAGCTCAGCATCAACCCCAGTGAAACCGATGCCGTTTGTGTAGCGAGTTTGTTCTGTGTTTTGTTCATCAGCAGTTTGACGTTGATAGATTGTGTGCATGGCACGCAAGATCCACTGATCATCTGATTCAAGTTTCTCGCGGATGAAAGCAATGCGTGCTTTGTCGGTGGTAAGGTCTGAATAACGTGTGGTCATGTTGAACAGCTCTTTGACGAATTAAGTATATAATACCCTAATTCGTTAGGGAAGTCAACATCTCATAACTTATTGGTTATTCGGGTGTTCCCTGCCACAACATTTCGTATCCAGATTCATATGTTTCGCTGCATAACACAGCAAGAGCCGAAAACTTCTCTTTAAACACGACATCGGCATGAGATTTTTCGTGTTGTGTAAATGAGTGCCAGTATGTAACAATGGCGACGTGGTCATCATCAACATGACCATCACTGTTGACTGATCCCTCTGCGCTTATGAATCCTGTGTACTTGAATACTTGTCCCGCAATAAATCCACCTTCTTCGTTGCCGTATGTATTTTTTACGACGTTGCACATTTCACCAAGTGTGAGCTCAACATCCTCCATTGAGACGCCTGGTTTAAGTTTTACTACGTTAAATAACATTACCGATCCGAACGGAATTGTGATTGGTTCAAACATGTGTCTCTCCTTTAGTTAAATACTGAAACTGTTTCCGCAACCACAATGTCTTGCGTCAGGAATGGTAAGTGTAAATTGTTCACTGAATGAAGTCTTGACAAAATCAACAGTTCCGCCATCAAGATATTGAGCACTAACGGGGTCAACGATTAATTTGATTCCATTTGTTTCAATAACATAGTCATCTTCATTTATAGT
>VFSW01008579.1_pt1 | contig 14654 bp, 13 predicted proteins | sample 5358111 | NCBI WGS metagenome assembly VFSW01 (sample SAMN11554181, study PRJNA540505) | mine drainage metagenome | isolation source: sediment from site ElyBrook_90M | place: USA: Ely Copper Mine, Vershire, VT | collected 2017 | reverse complement strand
ACGCGCACCGTTCCGGAGTTGCATCTGGACACACCCGGCAAGGACAGCTGGCGTTACAAACAGGCCGGTGCGGTGATGAGTATGCTGGTCACGACCAATGCGCTGCAATTGGTCGCCGATGCGATCGACCGGCGCGAACCCGCGCAACTCGCGCAGCGTTTTTTGGGCGAGGCTGACATCGTGCTGGCGGAAGGTTTTTCGCATGCGTCCGGCGTGAAGCTCGAGGTGTTGCGCCGCGCCCATTCGACCACGCCGCGCTGTACACCCGCAGACGAATTGATCGCGATGGTCTCCGATGTGGCCGAGGTCTATCCGCAGTTGCCGCATTTCGCGCCAGACGACATCAACGGCATCGCCCGATTCATGCTGGATTTTTTGCCGCGATGATCGAAGACTGCACCGCAATCATCCTCGCGGGGGGCGAATCGAAACGCATGGGGCGCGACAAGGCCAATCTCGTGCTGGACGGGCAGACGCTGTTGCAGCACGTCATCGCGACCATGCAACAAGTGTTTCCGCGCATCATCATCAGCGTGCGTAAACCGCGTCCCGAGATCGCCTTGCCGCAAGTCTGTGACGCGCCGGATGTCCACGGTCCGCTGGCGGGTGTCATCGCGGCATTAGCGCAAATCCAAACCCCCTGGGCATTCATCGTCGCGTGTGACATGCCGTTCATACAGCCGGCCTTGATCGAAACGCTCGGGGGGTATCGCGCAGATCATCAGGCGGTCGTGCCTGTGGTGCAAGGTCACGCCCAGTCGTTAGCCGCGTTTTATGCGAGCAGCGTTCCAGATGTGATACGCGCTCACCTGGCCCGTGGCGGAAAGAACAGTCTGCGCGCCACGTTTGAACATCTGCGCATGCGTTATGTGGATGAAACTGAATTGCTGCAAGCCGACCCTGCCCTGCGCAGCTTCTTCGATGTGGATACGCCGCAGGATCTATCCCTCGCGATGCGAGCGCGCGCGCCGCTCAAATCCAGCTGATATGCCTCACGGTCTGGCTGACTCGTTGACACAGAAGTCAGCCAGTTCTCCCAACACGCGCTGCAACGCCCGGTTGGCGGCGATGACACCGCCATAGGCATCGTCGCTGGCGGCGTTCTCAGTCGCCTCGAACTGCTGCACGGCGATGACCCGTTTACCGGCCACATCGACCAGTTGCGCGCGAAGGGTGAGTTGTATCCGGCTTGGTTGCGTCCGAAAATCTTGCTCCAGGCGTAGCAGTTCGGTGTCGAGTCTGAGATTGGCAGTAACCAAACCCGGTGTCCGCACGATGGCGCGAAACCCCCCTGTCTGCTCCAATGCTCCGGTCAACAAGGGCTCCAGCATATGGGGCGGCGTGTCTGCCCAGCGACTGCTCACGAAATAATCCAATTGGTGGGGCTGTCGCTGGTAAGCCATCCGGGGGGTATCAAAACCGGAATCCGCGCGTGGCATGCTGACCGCCAACACCAAGTCGCGTTTGACTTGCGCCGCCGCGATGATCGGCCGCGCATCGAGCATATAGAGGTTGGGATTTTCGACTTGGGGAGCCTGCAAGCCGGTGCAACCGGCACATAGCAGGACGAAAACCAGTGTCAAAGAGATTGGGGTGAGAATGTGTGTGGGTCTGTTCATGTTCATCACTCAGTGGGCTGCCAACAAGGATACAACGGCTGGCATCATTCCCCGGGCCCGCGCTTCGCTGCGGGCTTGCCGTACAACAACACGCTGGGGTTCTGTTCCAGATCACCGCTGACGCGCTGCAAAGTGGCGGTCAGGTCACGTAATTCGCCGACCAATTGCCGTACCTCCGGCAGCGTCTCGTCGGTGAACGCACCACTCGCATTCGCGCCCGCACGGGACAGTTCATTGGACATCCGGTCGAAGGCATCGGCACTGCGTTGTATGCGTTGCGCGAGCTGCGGCAGCTCATCGCTCAGACGCGCGGTATTCTTCATGGTGTGTGCCGCATCGGTCAGAGTGGCATCTATCGTTGCCGAACGCGCCGCGAGGGTGTGCGTCAACACCTTGAGATCCGCCATGGTGCTCCTGATCGCGCGACGGTTATCTTCGTCCAGTAGCGCGTTCAGGTTGTCGCTGGTGCGGTTAAGATTGGCGAGCACTCCCGTCACCGCAGTATCGAGCCGCATCATGAGTGAAGGCCCGGTTTTGATCACCGGATATTGCTCGTCTGCCCGCACCTTCAGCGCGGGCGCAGCGCGGCTCCCTCCCGTCAACTCGACATAGGCGAGACCGGTCAATCCCTGGGTCTGGAGCACGGCCAGCGTGTCCACCTTGACCGGAGTGCCGCGCTCGATGTCGAGGGTCAATTGCACCTGCTCGACATTTCCCGGTGCCAGCGCGATGTTTTGCACGCGACCGACCTCGACACCCCGGTAGCGCACCGGCGCATTGAGATTCAGCCCCGATACCGACTCGCTCATATAAGTTTGATAGACATCGTAAACCACGCGATAGGACTTTCCGCTGCTCAGCCACAGCGCGCCACCAATCAGTGCCGCACCCAACACCAGCACAAAGATCCCAACCACGGCGAAATTTACTTTTTCTTCCATGCCTGCTCCTGCGCGGCGCGTCCGCGCGGCCCGTAAAAATATTCCCGGATGACCGGGTGATCCATCCGCGAGAGTTCCGTCATGGTGCCGATCCCCAGAATTCGCCCCTCACCCAGCACCGCCACGCGATCCGCCACGCGCCACAGCAGATCGAGATCGTGTGTCACCATCATGATGGTCAATCCGAGCGCATCGCGCAAGCTCCGCACCAGTTCGTCGATGCCGCTCGCACTGAACGGATCGAGACCCGCAGTCGGTTCGTCGAGAAACAGCAGTTCGGGATCAAGCGCGATGGCGCGTGCCAGTGCGGCGCGCTTGCGCATCCCGCCGCTCAACTCGCTCGGATACTTGAATCCCGCATCCGCCGGTAATCCGGTGAGTGCAACTTTCAGAGCGGCGACCTCGTCGAGCAAACGTCCGCTGAGCCGGGTATGTTCGCGCAATACCATACTGACGTTCTCTTGCACATTAAGGGAACTGAACAACGCGCCACGCTCGAACATCACGCCCCACCTGCGCCGCAACGGCAGAGCCTCCTCGTCGTTCAATCCGAGCACTTCCCGACCGAACACCCGGATCGAACCGGACACCGGCCGCTGCAGCAGAATAATGGCGCGCAGCAGCGTGGATTTCCCGCAACCGCTTCCGCCCACCAGCGCGAAAATCTCGCCGGGGCGTACCGTCAGGCTGACGTTGTCATGCACCACGTTGTTGCCAAATCGGGTATGCAGATCGCGGATGTCGAGCACGGCATCAGTATGCTTCATCTGTTCCATGGCGGTGCTCATATATTCAGCCAGTTGAATACAACGGAAAACAGCGCGTCGGCCAGGATCACCAGAAAAATAGACTGCACCACGCTGACTGTCGTCTGTCGTCCGACACTGTCGGCACTGCCGCTCACATGGAAGCCCTGATAGCATCCGACCAGCGCGATGATTCCGGCAAATACAGGGGCTTTCCCGATGCCACTCATAAAGGAGGACAGACTGACCGCGTCACCGAAGCGATCGAGAAAAACATCGAAGCCGACATCAAGCTTGGAGCGCGCCATCAGCATGCCGCCGAATACGCCGGTCACATCGGCAAATAACGTGAGCAGAGGCAACGCAATGGCGAGTGCCAGTATCTTGGGCAACACTAATAATTCTGTCGGCCCGACACCGATGGTGCGCAACGCGTCGATCTCCTCGGTGACCTTCATGGTGCCAATCTGCGCCGCATAGGCCGAACCTGACCGCCCCGCGACGATGATGGCGGTCAGCAGAGGCGCCAGTTCGCGCAACATCGAAAGTCCCACCAGATCGACGATGAAGATGTTCGCGCCGAAGTGCTGCAATTGATCCGCGCCCTGATACGCGATCACCACACCCATCAGAAACGACAGCAGGCCGACAATGGGCAACGCCTCGAACCCGGCAGTTTGCAGATTGTGCAGAATGGCACGCCAACGAATGCGGTGCGGCTGAATCAGTGAACGCAGCAGAACCAGCGCGCATTCGCCCACAAATGCAAGCATGTCCGACACACCGATCATACTGCGCCAGGAATACCGTCCGATACGCGTCAATATTCCAGGCTTGGATGCGTGGACGATTGCCGTCGCCACCGGGCGTGAAGCAATCAAATGCAGCAAGGTGACGAACTCCGGACGCAAGCCGTTCATCACGACATGCCGCCCGCGTTGCTCCAGTTCATGGACGGCACGATGCAACAACCAGGCACCCGAAGTATCCAGCGCAGTGATCGCCGTGCCATCGATCACCCAGTCCTGTCCGCCCTGCAAGAAAAGCGATTCCAATCGTCCTTCGAGTTGGGCGATCCCCTGCACGACCCATCCGCCCCCGCAGCGCACCCTGACCGTTGCGGGGGCGGCTAAGGCATCCGTCTCGATCAATAGATACGCAGGTTGTTCGTCTGTCATCGCCACAATTGAAGCCATCCATTGATGGGTTGGGTCAGAAGTGACCCAATATACAACCACGCGCAGGCGCGAATCCAGTTAAATCAAAGGGACTCGATAAATTCTAAAGATAGAGGGGAACGACAAGACATACAGGAAGATCATGCTATGAGAAAGCTTCGCCGAAGGCGGCGATGACACCGGATTGCGAGCCGTCGTATCCCGCCAGCACATTGACCGTGCCACGGAACGCTGTGCTCCGCATGATATCGAGAGTGGACTGCAACGACTTCTGTTCCAGCGCGTCGGCTTTGCAGGCTAGAAAATACTGCTCGCGCGCGATGGGAATGAAATCCAAGTCAAATCGTCTGGCCGCCGTTTCAACGCCAAAGCCCACGTCAGCCATGCCGCTCGCAACATAAGCGGCCACGGCGGCATGCGTATATTCGACGTTGTCATAGTCGGCAATGTGCCTGGTGCTGATCTTTTCTTTGGCAAGCAGCAACTCAAGCAATATTTTGGTACCCGATCCGGTTTCCCGGTTGATGAAACGCAGATCTTGACGTTGTAAATCCTGCAATCCCTGGATCTTTTTCGGATTACCTTTGGCGATGAACATGCCCTGGCTGCGGGACGCCAGATGTATCAAGGCATATTGCTGCGGGCTCAACCATTTCAGATAAGGCCGGGCAGCAGATTTGAACTCGCCGACCGGCACATGGAACCCGGCCAGATCGCATTCGTTGTGAGACAACGCGGCGACGGCTTCCAGGCTGCTGCGATAATTGATCTCGACCGGAATATGTTGCGCAGCAAGTTGTTTGGTCAATGCATCCACCGCAAAACCGTACGATGCGGTAATACGCAGCGCATCGGATACGCCGGTCAAAATGGCTTCCAGCTCGGAGGCGAAACTGTCCAGGATAGGCGACAAACGGGCGGTGATGCGCTTGTCCGCCCAGATCAGCTTTTCTGCCAGCGGCGTGAGCGAAGTACCTTTGCCTCTGGATTTTTGCAGCAGCGGCGCGGCAAACTCACGCTCAAAATCACGCAACATACCCCACGCGTGCCGGTAGGAAAGATGCGCATGGATAGCCGCACTGCTGATGCTGCCCTGATCGCGTATGGCGGTGAGCAATTGCAAGAGCAACGGCAAGGAAACCACCGCTCCCTTGCGTTTTTTCAAACTCCATTCCGGACGGATTTCAAGGCTCATAATATGCTGAATATAACCTATTGAGGATCACGGTGCTTCATGGTAGCTTCGGTGGCGAATAATAAGGCGCAGGGGGATTGATGAACAGTGTATTTATGTTCCAAACATCATATTCGGCTAAATCAACCGGTCTCACGAGGAAAGCATGATGAGCCCGTCCCATTCCGAACCAGTCACGTCCATACTCGCGGCACATCGTGGTCAGCCCGGCGCGCTGCTGCCGATACTACATGCTGTCCAGGACGCGCTCGGGTACGTCCCCGACTATGCCATCGCGCAGATCGCCAACACGTTGAATCTGTCCCGCGCCGAAGTACATGGCGTGGTGACCTTCTATCATCACTTCCGCACCACGCCACCCGCCAGCCACACCATACAAATTTGCTGCGCCGAAGCCTGCCAAAGTATGGGTGCGGAACGTCTGACGCGCCACGCTGAAAAAAGTCTGGCGCAGGTCTCGGCAGGCGCATGTGAATTACATCCGGTGTATTGTCTGGGGCTGTGCGCCAATTCTCCGGCGATGATGATAGACGACCAATTGCACGCGCGCGTCACACCGGAAAAATTCGACCGACTGATCAAAAAGATGGGGGACGGAAAATGAGCATCACTGTTTTCGTACCCCGTGATTCCGCCGCTCTGGCAATGGATGCGAATGCGGTCGCACGCGACATCTTGGCTGAAGCACAACGCCGCAACATTAAAATCAAGCTGGTGCGCAACGGCTCACGCGGCATGATGTGGCTAGAGCCCCTGATAGAGGTGCAAACCGCACAAGGTCGCGTCGCTTATGGGCCAGTTGAATCCGGCGATGTGCGCGCCTTGTTCGATGCCGATTTTTTGCATGGCGGAAAACATAAATTAAATCTAGGGTTGACCGGAGAAATTCCGTATCTGAAAAATCAGGAACGCCTGACTTTCGCGCGCGTCGGCATCACCGACCCCGTGTCGCTCGAAGATTATCTCGCGCATAACGGCTATCGCGGTTTGCGCAAAGCGTTGACCTTGCAACCCGCCGCCATCGTGCAACAAGTAACCGAATCTGGTTTGCGCGGACGCGGCGGCGCGGCCTTCCCTACCGGCATCAAATGGAACACAGTGCTGAACGCGGCAGGCACGCAGAAATACATCGTGTGCAATGCCGACGAGGGCGATTCCGGCACGTTCTCCGATCGCATGATGATGGAAGGTGACCCCTTTGTACTCATCGAAGGCATGACCATCGCGGGTTTAGCGGTAGGCGCGACACAGGGTTACATCTATGTGCGATCGGAATATCCGCATGCCATTTCAGTTTTGAATGAAGCCATCGCAGTCGCGCAACAGGCCGATTATCTTGGTGCAAATATTCTAGGGTCAGAAAAAACTTTTACACTCGAAGTGCGCAAAGCCGCTGGCGCGTACGTGTGCGGCGAAGAGACTGCATTGCTGGAAAGTCTGGAAGGAAAACGTGGCATCGTGCGCGCCAAACCGCCGCTACCCGCCCTTTCTGGACTGTTCGGCAAGCCCACCGTCATCAACAACGTCATCTCGCTGGCGACCGTACCCATCATCCTTGACAAGGGCGCGGCGTTTTACAAGGACTATGGCATGGGGCGGTCGCGCGGCACGCTGCCCTTCCAACTGGCGGGCAACATCAAACACGGCGGTTTGATCGAGAAAGCGTTCGGTGTGACCTTGCGCGAACTCATGTATGAGTTTGGCGGCGGCTCGGCTTCGGGCCGCGTCATCAAGGCCGTGCAAGTCGGCGGCCCGCTGGGTGCGTATCTGCCCGAGTCGCAATGGGACACGCCCATGGATTACGAAGCCTACGCCGCGTTATGGGCGGTGCTGGGACACGGCGGCATCGTGGTGCATGACGACACAGCCGACTTGTCCAAACTGGCCCGCTATGCGATGAAATTCTGTGCCGTCGAATCTTGCGGCAAATGCACGCCGTGCCGCATCGGCGCGACACGCGGCGTGGAAGTGATGGACAAGATCATCGCCGATCAAGATCGTCACGCGCAGATTGGACTGCTGCGCGACCTGTGCGACACCATGCTCAACGGCTCGATGTGCGCGATGGGCGGCATGACTCCGTATCCGGTGTTGTCCGCGCTGAACCATTTCCCGCAGGATTTTGGCATCGTCAAAAAAGACCCGTCCACCGGAGGTCATCATGTTTGAGCAGCTCAACGAAAAGGATTTCGGCACACCAAAGCGCAACTCGGAACAAGAAGTGACACTGGAGATAGACGGCATGCACGTGACCGTCGCGGCAGGAACTTCCATCATGCGCGCCGCTGCCGAAAGCGGTGTGAACATCCCAAAGTTGTGCGCGACAGACAGCCTGGAACCGTTCGGTTCATGCCGTTTGTGTCTGGTCGAGATCGAAGGCCGCAAGGGTTATCCGGCTTCCTGCACCACACCGGCAGAAACGGGGATGAAGGTGCGTACCCAGTCACCCAAGTTGCAATCATTGCGCAAAGGGGTGATGGAACTCTACCTCTCAGACCACCCGCTGGACTGTCTGACTTGCGCCGCCAACGGCAATTGCGAATTGCAGGACATGGCGGGAGTCACCGGGCTGCGCGAGGTGCGCTATGGCTACGACGGCGAGAATCATTTGCACAGCAAGAAAGACGAGTCGAACCCCTACTTCACTTACGATCCTTCCAAGTGCATCGTGTGCAATCGCTGCGTGCGCGCCTGTGAAGAAACGCAAGGCACATTCGCGCTGACCATCTCCGGTCGCGGCTTCGATTCGCGCGTCTCTGCCGGACAAGACCAGCCCTTCATGGAGTCGGAATGTGTGTCGTGCGGTGCCTGTGTGCAAGCCTGCCCAACCGCGACCTTGCAGGAAAAATCGGTCATCGCCATCGGCCAGGCCGAACACAGCATAGAGACGACCTGTGCCTATTGCGGCGTGGGTTGCGGCTTCAACGCCGAGATGAAAGGCAATCAGGTGGTGCGCATGGTGCCGTCCAAAAACGGTCAGGCGAACGAGGGACACTCGTGCGTGAAGGGCCGTTTCGCCTGGGGTTACGCGACGCATCAGGACCGCATCCTCAAGCCGATGATACGCGGCAAATTCACCGACCCTTGGCGCGAAGTGAGCTGGGCGGAGGCACTCGATTACGCCGCATCCGAATTCAAACGCATCCAGAATAAATACGGACGCGACTCCATAGGTGGCATCGTCTCCTCGCGCTGCACCAACGAAGAAGGCTATCTGGTGCAGAAGCTGGTACGCACCGCGTTCGGCAACAACAACGTCGATACCTGCGCGCGCGTCTGCCACTCGCCGACCGGCTATGGCTTGAAACAGACGCTGGGTGAATCGGCCGGGACGCAGACCTTCAAATCGGTGGAACACAGCGACGTCATCCTGGTGATCGGCGCGAACCCGACCGACGCGCATCCGGTATTCGCCTCGCGCATGAAGAAGCGGCTGCGCGAGGGCGCGAAACTGATCGTGATTGATCCGCGCCATATTGATCTGGTGCGCTCGCCACACGTCGAAGCCGCGTTCCACTTGCCGCTCAGGCCAGGCACCAACGTGGCGATGCTGTCCGCACTCGCACATGTGATCGTCACCGAAGGATTATTGGCGAACAATTTCATCGCCTCACGCTGCGAAGACACGGCCTTCCGCGCATGGCGCGACTTTGTCGCGCTGCCGGAAAATTCCCCCGAAGCCATGCAGGACATCACTGGCGTGTCGGCAGAACTGGTGCGCGGCGCGGCGCGCTTGTATGCCACCGGCGGCAATGCCGCGATCTATTACGGTCTGGGTGTCACCGAACATGCGCAGGGTTCGACTGCCGTGATGGGCATCGCGAATCTGGCGATGGCCACCGGCAATATCGGTCGCGAAGGCGTCGGTGTGAATCCGCTGCGTGGACAAAATAACGTGCAAGGTTCCTGCGACATCGGATCATTCCCGCACGAATTGCCAGGCTACCGCCATGTCTCGGACAGCACCACCCGCCACCTGTTCGAACAGGCGTGGGGCGTGGAGATACAAGCCGAACCCGGCTTGCGCATTCCCAACATGTTCGATGCCGCACTGGATGGCAGCTTCAAAGGCATGTATTGCCAGGGCGAGGACCTCGTGCAATCAGACCCGAATACCCAACACGTCACCGCCGCACTTGCAGCGATGGAGTGCATCGTGGTGCAGGACATCTTCATGAATGAGACCGCGATGTATGCGCACGTGTTCTTGCCCGGCTCTTCATTCCTGGAAAAGGACGGTACTTTCACCAACGCCGAACGCCGCATCTCGCGGGTGCGCAAGGTCATGCCACCCAAGGCGGGCTATGCGGACTGGGAAGTGACGATACAGTTGGCGCAGCGTCTGGGTTATGAGATGAACTACCAACATCCTTCAGAGATCATGGACGAGATCGCGCGCCTGACACCGACATTCCACGGTGTGAGCTACCAAAAGATCGATGCACTGGGCAGCATCCAATGGCCGTGCAACGACGACGCACCGCAAGGCACACCAACCATGCACGTCGATCATTTCGTGCGCGGCAAAGGCCGCTTCATCATCACCAAATATGTGGCGACCGACGAGAAGATCACGCGCAAATTCCCGTTGATACTCACCACTGGACGCATCCTCTCGCAGTACAACGTGGGCGCGCAGACCCGGCGTACCGAGAACGTGCAATGGCATGAGCAGGATCTGCTGGAGATCCATCCGCACGATGCCGAAGAACGCGGCATCAAAGATGGCGGCTGGGTCAGCATCCAGAGCCGCGCGGGCGAGACAGCGTTGCGCGCCAAAGTGTCCGAGCGCATGCAACCGGGCGTGGTCTATACCACCTTCCATTTCCCCGAGTCGGGCGCGAACGTCATCACCACGGAGAACTCCGACTGGGCAACCAATTGTCCTGAATACAAGGTGACTGCGGTGCAGGTGATGCCGGTGTCCGAACCTTCCGACTGGCAGAAGAAACACACTCGCTTCAGCAAAGCGCAGCAGGTCTTGCTGGCACAGGCAAAGTTGGTCTGACCATGCACGCCGCGCACACCATCAACCGCGCCGCCCCCCCCTGCGTCAACACGCAAACAATCTCGCGCTGGCGCGACGGGCATCGCAGCGAAGAAATGGACAACTTGGTGGTGGAATTGCCGGTCGCGCTGGAATTCAACGGCATCTCGCACGCGGTGATGTTGGCGACCCCCTGCGACCTGGAGAGTTTCGCGCTGGGCTTCGCGCTCAGCGAAGGCATCGTCGCCCAGCGCGAAGAATTCTACGGCGAGGAAGTGGCAGAGAGTGAACTGGGCATCACCATACATTGCGATATTTCCAGTGCCGCGTTTTTGCGCCTCAAACAACGCAGACGCAATATGACCGGTCGCACCGGCTGCGGTTTGTGCGGTGTGGAAAGCCTGGAACAGGTGATACGGGAATTACCACGCGTGCCTGAGCCCACACCAGTTTCGGTGTCGGCGATGCGCAAGGCTCTCGCGGAACTGGCGGCTAGGCAGCCGCTCAATCATCTCACCGGCGGCATACATGCGGCAGCATGGAGCACCCCTGAAGGTAAGCTGCAACACGTGTGCGAGGACGTGGGTCGGCACAACGCTCTGGATAAATTGATCGGCGTGATGGCCAGACACGGACTGGATTTTCAACGCGGATTTTTAGTCATCACCAGTCGCGCCAGCGTCGAGATGGTGCAGAAGGCGGCGACCGTCGGCATCGGCAGTTTGATCGCTATTTCCGCACCGACCGCACTGGCGGTGCAAACCGCGCAACAAGTGGGCATGACGCTGATCGCCTTCGCACGTGGCACCTCGTTCGTTGCTTACGCTCATCAGGACAGGATCAAGGGAGAGTAGAACGATGGACATTCACAATCTGATACACATGGCGAACCAGATCGGCAGCTTCTATGAAGCCATGCCCGATCAGGAGGAAGCATTGCTGGGGATCAGCGGTCATCTGCACAACTTCTGGGAGCCGCGCATGCGCAAGCAGTTGCTGGAATATGTGGATGCCGAAGCCGGCAAGGAGTTGAAACCCATCGTGCTCTCGGCGATACGCGTCCACCGCAACCAGTTATCACCCCGACCTTAGGCCATTTTATTTGGGGGCACACACCCGTCAAGAAAGGAGATTTTTCCATACCAAGCCGCTGTGTTTTGACCATCCCATCAACCCATAAGAATTAAGGAGACGGTTCATGTCCAATTCCAATCATTCAGGCATCGCAAGCAATTCATCTGGCTTGCTCGCCAAAGAACGCACCATCGCCAAAGCGGGATTCAATCGCTGGCTGGTTCCGCCCGCCGCGCTGGCGATCCATCTTTGTATCGGTATGGCCTATGGCTTTTCCGTGTTCTGGCTGCCTCTTTCCAAAGCGATCGGCATCTCGAAAGCCGTCGCCTGTTCTGCCGACGCGGGCTTGCTCGATGCCCTGTTCACCACCAGTTGTGATTGGAAGATCAGTGAACTGGGCTGGATGTTCACGCTGTTCTTCCTGTTACTGGGATCGTCTGCGGCGATCTGGGGTGGCTGGTTAGAGCGCGTCGGTCCGCGCAGAGCGGGATTCACTGCGGCAATCTGCTGGGGGGGCGGCCTGCTGATCTCCTCATTCGGCGTGTACACGCATCAATTGTGGCTACTGTGGCTGGGCTCCGGCGTGATCGGCGGCATCGGCCTGGGTCTGGGTTATATCTCCCCCGTTTCCACACTCATCAAATGGTTCCCGGATCGGCGCGGCATGGCAACCGGCATGGCCATCATGGGCTTCGGCGGCGGGGCCATGATAGGTGCGCCATTGGCCAACACGCTGATGGACTATTTCCACACCGCGACCAGCGTGGGCGTGTGGCAGACCTTTGCCGTGATGGGCGTGGTCTACTTCATTGCCATGTCATTGGGTGCATTCGGTTACCGCATCCCGCCGGTGGGCTGGAAACTGGAAGGCTGGAGCACGCCGGAAAACAAGCATGCCATGATCTCGGACAACAACGTGCATTTGAACAACGCCCACAAGACCCCGCAATTCTGGCTGATCTGGGCGGTGCTGTGTTTGAACGTGAGTGCCGGTATCGGCGTGATCGGTATGGCCTCGCCGATGCTGCAAGAAATCTTTGGCGGCGGTCTGCTCGGACATCCGGAGATCGGTTTTACCGACTTGAATCATGATCAAAAAACAGCCATTGCCGCACTGGCCGCCGGCTTTGCCGGTTTGCTTTCCCTGTTCAATATCGCCGGGCGTTTCTTTTGGGCATCGCTCTCCGACAAGCTCGGTCGCAAGAACACCTACTTCGTGTTCTTCGCCTTGGGCATCGCGATGTACGCCCTCTCTCCCTGGGCCGCCCACTCCGGTCATCAGGCTTTGTTCATCGCGTTCATGTGCATCATTCTGTCGATGTATGGCGGCGGCTTCGCCACCGTTCCGGCTTACCTGGCGGATATGTTCGGTACCCAGTTCGTCGGCGCGATCCATGGCCGATTGCTGACCGCTTGGGCGACCGCCGGAATCATCGGGCCGGTCGTCGTGAACTACATCCGCGAGGCGCAAATCGCAGCGGGCGTTCCGCGTCAGATGGTGTATGACTTCACCCTGTACATCCTGGCCGGATTCCTGGTGCTGGGTTTTATCGCCAACTGGTTCATCAAACCCGTGGACAAGAAATGGCATCTGACCGAACAGGAGATGATCGCCATCGAAGAGGCGCAACATGAAAAGGCCGCCGGGGGAAAGATCACCGTCGGTTCCTTCGGCATCGGTTTTGGCGGGCTGGATGCGTCCGCTGCACTGGCATGGACCGCAGTGGGCATCCCGCTCGCCATCGGACTATGGATCACCTTCACCAAGGCGGTCGTGTTGTTCCACTCATAGGTCCATTCGGCCATTCAAACCCGCTCGGTGTGCTGGTGTGCTGGTGTGCCGGGCGGTTTTTTAATTTTGCGCGCGGAGAAATCAGCATATTGGAATCCTTGAAAAAATGACAGGAGACGGTGCGGCACTGCCGCTCGGCGCGATCATCCTGGTGTGCGTCGCATTGCGCTACCTTAACTCCACACGGGCAACAAAATATCCCAAGTATTGGTGATGCGTTGGGCGTGTCATTGGATACAATCCCCCGCTGGCAAAACAATTTTGGAACATCGCAATGGAATATCTATCCGTAAACAACGCACTCAGATGTGTGCTTGAGTCGGTCAAAAAACAACCGGAGATCGAGACGGTTCGACTGGAGCAAGCGTTGGGGCGTGTACTCGCCGAGGAGGTGTATGCCAACCGCGACCAGCCGCCTTATGACGTGTCAGCGATGGATGGTTACGCGCTGCGCAGTGCCGATCTGTCCTGCATCCCGGTCACACTCACTATCGTGGAGGACATCAAGGCGGGCGACATGCCGACCAAGTGTATCCAGGCCGGACAATGTGCGCGCATCATGACCGGTGCACCGGTGCCGCAAGGTGCGGACGCAGTGTTGCGCGTCGAAGACACGCAATCCGCCGGTGAGGATCTGGTGCAAATCAATACCCCGGTGAAAGCGGGCAACGACATCCGCCGCTTGGGCGAGAACATGCGCGATGGCGAGCTCGTGTTGCGTGCGGGCACGGAAATCACGCCCGGTGTGGTCGGTATTTTGGCGACGGTCAAGTGCGCCCGGCTGCAAGTGACGCGCCGTCCGCGCGTGGCGATTCTATCCACGGGTGATGAATTAGAAGACATGGATGATCCCGTCGATCCGAACAAGATTCCCAACTCCAACAGTTACGCGCTGATGGCGCAGGTGCAGGCTCTCGGTATCGAGCCGACCCTGCTCGGCATCGCGCGCGATGACCCGGCGGAGCTGGCGGAATATTTGCAGCGCGGTTTGCATTTCGATGTGCTGCTGGTATCGGGCGGCAGTTCGGTGGGTTTACATGACCACGTGCGCCCGACGCTGGAGAACTTGGGCGTGAACATGCTGTTCTGGCGCGTGGCCATGAAGCCGGGACATCCGCTGGC
>VFSW01008578.1_pt1 | contig 14655 bp, 15 predicted proteins | sample 5358111 | NCBI WGS metagenome assembly VFSW01 (sample SAMN11554181, study PRJNA540505) | mine drainage metagenome | isolation source: sediment from site ElyBrook_90M | place: USA: Ely Copper Mine, Vershire, VT | collected 2017 | reverse complement strand
AAGAAAATAATTCGATTCAGTCACGGCTCCACGATTTGGTGACACATATATAGGGTTTTCTTGGCGCTCTTGGCGTCCTTGGCGGCTCAATAGGTTTACCAATATGAAGCGCATCGTTCTGGCCAGTTCCAACCCCGGCAAGGTCCGCGAGATCAATCAGCTGCTCGCCGGTTTGAGTATCGAGGTCGTTCCGCAATCGCAATTCGGCGTGCCGGACATCGAGGAGATCGGGCTGAGCTTCGTCGAGAATGCGCTGCTCAAGGCGCGCAACGCCGCCCAGCACACCGGCCTGCCGGCGATTGCCGATGACTCGGGTATCGAGGTGGATGCGCTGAACGGCGCGCCGGGGATTTATTCGGCGCGCTATGCCGGGGTCGGCGCCAGCGATCAGCAGAACCTGGACAAGCTGCTGGGCGAGATGAAAGACGTGCCACAGAACTTGCGCAGTGCGCGCTTCCAGTGCCTGATGGTCTATCTGCGCCACACCACCGATCCCACACCACTGATCTGTCAGGGCACCTGGAACGGCCGAATCTTGTTCGAGCCACAGGGCATCAACGGTTTCGGCTATGACCCAGTGTTCTACGTGCCAACGCATGACTGCTCGTCGGCGCAACTGCCGCCCGAGGTCAAGAACAGCCTCAGCCATCGCGGCCAAGCCTTGCGGAAATTATTGGCGGCGCTGGAACAGCATTAAAGCTTGAATTGCCAAGGATGCCTGCGGAATATGGGCAAATCGATTCAGGCACGAATGAGCCCGGATCAACGCAGGGGCATACTGCAAACCCGCCCCTACGACATGCCGATTATTTCTTTTTCTTCTTCGCGGCGGGTTTCTTCTTGGCGACGGGCTTTTTCGCCGGCGCCTTCTTCTTGACGACCGGTTTCTTGACCGCTGCTTTCTTCACGGGTGCTTTCTTGGCCGGCGCCTTCTTCTTGGCGACGGGCTTCTTTGCAGCGGGCTTCTTCTTAGGCGCCGCCTTCTTCACGGTGGCCTTCTTTACCGCAGCTTTCTTCACAACCGCTTTATTCGCGGCCGCTTTCTTCGTCACCGGTTTTTGCACTGCCGCTTTCTTGGCAGGGGTCTGCTTCACAGCCGCCGCCTTGACTGCCGGCGCCGGTTTGGCCACGGCGGCCGGTTTCGGCACGACGACCGGTTTGGGCTTGGGCGCGTTCAGCAAGGGCGCGACCACCTTGTTGACGGCTTTGTAGATATCGCTGATTTCGCCAACGCCCTGCACGCTGCGCAGACGGTTCTGGGCACGATAGTACTGGATCAGCGGCGCAGTCTGGGCTTCATACACGCGCAAACGGTTGCTGATGGTTTCCTCGTTGTCGTCGGCGCGGTGACGCAGGTTGCCGCCGCACTTGTCGCACTGGTCATCAAGCTTGGAGGGCGAGGTATAGACGTTGTACATCTGGCCGCAAGACTCGCAGGTACGCCGACCGGTGAGACGCTGCAGCAACACGTCGACATCGACATCGACCAGCAGCGCCATCTGCAAGGGCTGGCCAAGCACGTCGAGCATGCCGTCGAGCGCTTGAGCCTGGGGAATATTGCGCGGGAAGCCGTCCAGGATGAAGCCTTTCTTCGCATCCGGCTGGCTCAGCCGTTCGCGGATCATGCCCAGCACGATTTCGTCCGAAACCAGTTGCCCGGCGTCCATGGCGGCTTTGGCCTGCCGGCCGAGCGGCGTGTCGGCGGCAACCGCCGCGCGCAGCAGATCACCGGTGGAGACCTGTGGAACCTTGTATTGTTCGACCAACAGCTTGGCCTGGGTACCCTTACCGGATCCCGGCGCTCCCAGCAAAATGATTCTCATGGCGGCGATCTCACTCCCCTCTTGAATTGTTGGTTCTGACAGCTCAACCCACCCACGAACAAAGAATTTTCCATGCCCTCATACAATAAATTGCATGGCCATGGCGACAGCGCGCGACTAAGCTACCCTGACTCAGCGGGGCAAGTCAATGAAGCTCATGAAACACAGTACTTTTTGGGGTATGCTTTGCCACCCGCGGGGCGGCCCCGTCAGGTCATAGAGTCGGCAGTCATGAGCACCATACCCGAATTCACCGAGTCCGAGTTGAGCGTCATTCGCGCGGCCCTGCAGGAACGCTATCCCATCCCGCCGGAAATCGAATTGGCCGAGAGCGAGATGCGCCTCGAAACCGAAGACCGCGAACTCAGCATCTGTCCCACGATCTACTGGCAGGCGCGCCGTTGTCATTTCGTAATTTGCAAGACCGGCCCGGAACGCTACCGCAACCAGTTCTTCTACAGTGTCCGCGAACAGTATGGCACCGGCATCACCGAGTACATGGATCTGGGCGAGTGCGTACTGACCGTGCTGCGCTTGCAGGCCGACCATGAAAGTCAGCGCAATTCAGTAGCGAGCAGCGAGTAAGAAGATTTGCACCCCATCACCCCGACCCTCTCCCCCTGTGGGGGAGAGGGGGATTTAGATTTGGAGAGCTTACAGATGGCCAAGAAAAACGCTTTTTACGCGCAATCCGGCGGCGTCACCGCCGTCATCAACGCATCGGCCTGCGGTGTCATCGAGACCGCGCGCAAGCACAAGGACAAGATCGGCAAGATCTACGCCGGCCGCAACGGCATCATCGGCGCGCTTACCGAAGAACTGATCGACACCAGCAAGGAATCCGCCAAGGCCATCGCCGCGCTGCGCCACACACCCTCCGGCGCCTTCGGCTCCTGCCGCTTCAAGCTCAAAAGCCTGGAGCAGAACAAGGCCGAATACGCACGCCTGATTGAAGTCTTCAAGGCGCACAACATCGGTTACTTCTTCTACAACGGCGGCGGCGACTCCGCCGACACCTGCCTGAAGGTCTCACAGATCTCCGACTCCCTGGGTTTCCCGATCCAGGCCATCCACGTGCCCAAGACCGTGGACAATGACCTGCCGATCACCGACAACTGCCCGGGCTTCGGCTCGGTGGCCAAGTACATCGCCATCTCGACGCGCGAAGCCACTTTCGATGTCGCCTCCATGTGCAAGACCTCGACCAAGGTGTTCGTGCTGGAAGTCATGGGCCGTCATGCCGGCTGGATCGCCGCGGCCGGCGGTCTGGCCGCGGACCAGGAGACGGATCTGCCGATCGTGATTCTGTTCCCGGAAGTTGCCTTCGATCAGGCCAAGTTCCTCGCCAAGGTCAATGCCATGGTGAAGAAGTACGGTTACTGTTCGGTAGTGGTATCGGAAGGCGTGCATACCGCCGACGGCAAGTTCCTCGCCGATCAAGGTCTGCGCGATGCCTTCGGTCACGCGCAATTGGGCGGCGTCGCGCCGGTCGTTGCCAACATCATCCGCGAAGGGCTGGGCCTGAAATATCACTGGGGCGTGGCGGATTACCTGCAGCGCGCCGCGCGCCACATCGCCTCCAAGTCCGACGTCGATCAGGCCTACGCGCTCGGCAAGTCCGCCGTGGAACTGGCGCTCAAGGGCAAGAACTCGGTCATGCCGACCGTGGTGCGCGTCTCCAACAAGCCCTATAAGTGGAAGATCGGCGTGGCCGACCTCGCCAATGTCGCCAATGTCGAAAAGATGATGCCCAAGAACTTCATCACCAAGGACGGCTTCGGCATCACCGACGCCTGCCGCACCTACCTGCAACCGTTGATCCAGGGCGAGGACTACCCTCCCTATAAGAACGGCATGCCGCAGTATGTGCAGTTGAAGAATGTGGCCGTGGCGAAGAAGCTGAAGAGCAAGTACGAGCTGAAAAAATAAACATCGGGCGCAAAAGCAGGGCGGTATTGCGCCGAACGCAATTGGCGCAATACCGCCTTGCCTGCAGAGCCAGTCTCTGCGCAAATTATATTATTGATGTGGCGATAAATAACATCACGGCAAACTGCGTCGCCTTTAGCGGCGCGGTTTGATACAGGTCAAACGATGACCCTGGACAAAGCCAGAGAATTGCTCGCTGTGCAGATCGACATGGGCGGCGGCTACAACCGCAACTCGGCCAAGCTGATCCTGATCGAAGTGGCGCGCGAACACGGTCAGGGGGCCGTTGATCAGTTGATCCGCGATCTGAATCTGCAAACGGTGTTCGGCTTCGAACCGGGCACGGTATTCAAAATTTGAACACTGGTTTCACGATTATTTAATAACATCCACGACGGAGAACTTCTCATGCCCACTGCACTACTGTTCGCTCTCGGTTGCGCCGTCCTGGCGCTTATATACGGCGGTCTCTCGGTCCAATGGATTCTCGGCAAGCCCACCGGCAATGACCGCATGCGGGAAATCGCCGCGGCCGTGCAGGAAGGCGCGCAGGCCTACCTGAAACGCCAGTACACCACCATTGCGATGGTCGGCGTGGTGCTGTTTCTCGCCATCGGTTTCTCCAAGATCGGCTGGCCAACGGCAATCGGTTTCGCCATCGGCGCGGTGCTGTCGGGGCTGGCCGGCTTCATTGGCATGAACATCTCGGTACGGTCCAACATCCGCACCGCCGAGGCGGCCCGCGAGGGCCTCAATGCCGCACTGGCCGTGGCGTTCCGCGGCGGCGCCATCACCGGCCTGCTCGTGGTCGGTCTGGGCCTGCTCGGTGTGGCCGGCTATTACGCCTACCTCGCACACAGCGCGGCCGACGGCGCGCTCACCGTCGATATCATCAAACCCCTGGTCGGTCTGGGCTTCGGCGGTTCGCTGATCTCGATCTTCGCGCGGCTCGGCGGCGGCATCTTCACCAAGGGTGCCGACGTCGGCGCCGACCTGGTGGGCAAGGTCGAAGCCGGCATCCCCGAGGATGACCCGCGCAACCCGGCCGTGATCGCCGACAACGTCGGCGACAACGTCGGCGACTGCGCCGGCATGGCCGCCGATCTGTTCGAAACCTATGCGGTCACGCTGATCGCCACCATGCTGCTCGGCACGCTGATCCTCAAAGACGCCGGCGTCAATGCCGTGCTCTATCCGTTGGCGCTGGGCGGCGTGTCCATCATCGCCTCGATCATCGGTACCTTCTTCGTCAAGGCCTACCCGGGCGGCAAAATCATGAACGCGCTGTATCGCGGTCTGATGGTCGCCGGGGTGATTTCCGCCGCCGCTTTCTACCCGATCACGCAATGGCTGATGGGCAACGGCGAGCACAGCGTCATGTCGCTGTACGGCGCCGCGCTGATCGGCTTGGCGCTGACCGCCGCGATGGTGGTCATCACCGAGTACTACACCGCCACCGAGTACGGTCCGGTGAAGCACATCGCCGAAGCCTCCACCACCGGCCACGGCACCAACGTCATCGCCGGCCTCGGTGTCTCCATGAAATCCACGGCGGCCCCGGTGCTCGCCGTTTGCGCCAGCATCTGGGGCGCGTATGACCTGGCCGGCCTGTACGGCATCGCCATCGCCGCCACGTCCATGCTCTCCATGACCGGCATCATCGTCGCGCTCGACGCCTACGGCCCGATCACCGACAACGCCGGCGGCATCGCCGAGATGGCCGATCTGCCCGCCGAGATCCGCAACATCACCGATCCGCTCGACGCCGTGGGCAACACCACCAAGGCCGTCACCAAGGGCTACGCCATCGGCTCGGCGGGTCTCGCCGCCCTGGTGCTGTTCGCCGACTACACGCACGAGCTCACCGCCCACGGCTTCAACGTCAACTTCGATCTGTCCGATCACATGGTCATCATCGGCCTGTTCATCGGCGGCATGGTGCCGTATCTGTTCGGCGCCATGGGCATGGAGGCGGTGGGTCGCGCCGCCGGTTCCGTGGTAGTCGAGGTGCGGCGTCAGTTCAAGGAAATCCCCGGCATCATGGCCGGCACCGCCAAGCCTGATTATTCCAAGGCGGTGGACATGCTGACCAAGGCGGCCATCAAGGAAATGATGATTCCGTCATTGCTGCCGGTGCTGGTACCGGTGATCGTCGGCTTGGTGCTGGGCCCGGTGGCCCTCGGCGGCGTGCTGCTCGGCACCATCGTCACCGGCATCTTCGTCGCCATCTCCATGACCACCGGCGGCGGCGCCTGGGACAATGCCAAGAAGTACATCGAAGACAATCATTTCGGCGGCAAGGGTTCCGACGCGCACAAGGCGGCGGTGACCGGCGACACCGTCGGCGACCCCTACAAGGACACCGCCGGCCCCGCCATCAATCCGCTGATCAAGATCATCAACATCGTAGCCTTGCTGATCGTGCCGTTGCTGCCGCATGTTGTGGGCTGACACGGCCGCGGCAATCTCGATAACCCTCTGAGCACACCCATCCCCCGCGCAAGCGGGGGATGCAGCACTGAATTGAATCTGCTCTCCTACGGAGAGCGGATTTTCTTTTTATCCGCAGACGCCGAATACACTACCTGCCCGGCGTGTTATGCACGACCCAACGCTCGCCCTGCGCCAGGCTTTCCTTCTTCCAGAACGGCGCGCGTGTTTTGAGTTCTTCCACCAAATACTGGCAGGCCGCGAAGGCCGCCGCGCGATGCGCCGACCACACTGCCGTCAGCACGATCGGATCGCCTGGTTGCAGTTCACCGACGCGGTGCAGAATCAACAAATCAAGTAGCGGCCAGCGCGCGCCGGCTTCCCCAGCGATGCTATGCAGGTATTTCTCCGTCATGCCGGGGTAGTGCTCCAGGCGCATGGCATGCACGGTACTGCCCTCATTGGCGGCGCGCAGCGTCCCGACGAAACTGGCGCAGGCCCCGGCATCGAGCAAGGCCTGATGGCCGCGCAACTCGTCCCAGGGATCGAACGGCTGGCCGAGCACCTCGATGCGCATGTCAGCCCCCGGTGACCGGCGGGAAGAACGCCACTTCATCGCCGTCGCGAACCGCATGATCGGGCGTGGCATACTCCTGATTCAGTGCCGCTAGCACATCGGCCGGCAAGCCCTGGGTCCCTGATACGGTACACCACACGCTACCGATGGTGCGGCCCTCGCCGGCCTCGACCTCCTGCGCCTCGCGTCCCAGCCGTTCACGCAGACTGGCGAAGAATTTCACGTGGATAGACATGGCGATCACGTCCTGAGCATTGCCTAGCAAGTAATTAGGATAGAATCATACACCATGAGCAAACTGACCCATTTCAATGACGCCGGTGCCGCGCACATGGTCGATGTCGGCGCCAAGGCCGCGACCCACCGGCGCGCGGTTGCAACGGGCCGTATCGTAATGCAAGCCGAGACGCTGGCCCTGATCCAGCAGGGTAGTCATAAGAAAGGCGATGTACTGGGCGTGGCGCGCATCGCCGGCATCATGGCGGCGAAGAAGACCGCCGATCTGATTCCCCTGTGTCATCCGCTGGCGCTCAGTCACATCGATATCGTGCTCGAGCCGATCACTGCGGAACACGCTGTGTTGTGCCGCGCCAGCGTGGAAACCACCGGTCCGACTGGCGTGGAAATGGAGGCGCTTACCGCGGTACAAATCACCCTGCTGACGATTTATGACATGTGCAAGGCGGTGGACCGCGGCATGAGAATTGAGGACGTGCGGCTGCTGGCCAAATCGGGCGGCCAATCGGGCGACTTCACCGCTGAAAGTTGAACTATTACCACGCTACTGGCGGCTTAACGAGCACTCTGCCCTGATTGATTTCGTCACAAAATAAAGTCAGTCCCTCTCTCCTGCGGGAGAGGGGACGCGCTACAGCACCTTACTTTCCCCCCACACGCCAACCTCTACCCCCCTTCCTTGGGAAAACGCTGATTGCCCATAAGCCAGCAATGGCATCTACGATTCGGGAACTAAATGCCATCACGCAAACTCTCAATCCCGCATGAGAAAAGATGGCAGAACTCATGCTCGAAGGTGAAGCTGTAACAGCGGGCATGGCCAGCTACGAATCGTAGATGCCATTGCTGGCTTATGGGCAACCAGCGCTCCCGCAAAACGTTTTTGACGGGATGTCACGCTTTACCAGGGCTTAAGATTCCTATTATTTCTCCGCTAAGCTAAACCACACGCCACCGCGGTACTCGCTGCGTTGGCAAAGCGGCTTGACGCATATTGATATGGAGCAGGCATGCATCAGTTCGACTTTATCGTGATCGGCAGCGGCCCGGCGGGGCAGCGCGCCGCCATCCAGGCCGCCAAGCTCGGCAAGAAAACCGCAATCATCGAGCGCCAGACCCAGGTCGGCGGTGTTTCGGTGCATTCCGGTACCATCCCCAGCAAGACCCTGCGCAATGCCGTGCTCTATCTCACCGGCTGGGACCAGCGCGGTCTGTATGGAAAGAGCTATCGCCTCAAAAAAAACATCACTATCGATGACCTGATGCAGCGTGTGCAGGTCACGCTGCAACATGAGACCGAGGTCATCGAGAACCAGTTGTACCGCAACCTGGTGACGGTTGTGCCCGGCACCGCGTGCTTCGTCGACGCGCACACCTTGCGTGTGGAACGTCCCAATGGCGACCTCGAAGACTTCAGCGCCGAAAAGATCCTGATCGCGGTGGGCAGCCGCCCGATTCGCCCCGAGGGCGTACCCTTCGATGACGACGCCGTCCTCGACAGCGATGGCATACTGAAACTGAAGCGCCTGCCGCGCTCCATGATCGTGGTCGGCGCCGGTGTAATCGGTGTCGAGTATGCATCGATCTTCAGCACCATGGATGTCAAGGTCACGCTCATGGACGGTCGCGCCGATGTGCTGAACTTCCTCGACAAGGAGATCGTCGATGAACTGATCCATCACATGCGCGACAACGGCGTGGTATTGCGCACCGGTGAAAAAGTCGCCGGCGTAGAACGTGCCGGCAATGGCCGGGTGATCACCCAGCTGGAAAGCGGCAAGCTCATACACTCCGACCTGATCCTGTTCGCTGCCGGCCGCGTCGGCTGCACCTACACGCTCAAACTGGAAGCGGCCGGCATCAAGACCGACACACGCCGGCGCGTCACTGTCAATGAATTCTTCCAGACTAATGTGCCGCACATCTACGCCGCGGGCGATGTCATCGGTTTTCCCAGCCTGGCCTCGACAGCCATGGAACAAGGCCGTCTAGCCGCCTGCCACGCCTTCAATCACGGCCATTGCGCGAGTTACGCCAATTTCCCTTTCGGCATCTACTCGGTGCCCGAAATCAGCATGATCGGCATGACCGAGCAGGAACTGACCGTCAAGAAGATACCCTATGAAATCGGCGTGGCGCGCTTACGTGAAACCGCGCGCGGTCAGATCATGGGGCTGTCCGAAGGCTTGCTGAAGATGCTGTTCAGTCTGGAAGACCGGCGCCTGCTCGGCGTGCACATTCTCGGCGAAGGCGCGACCGAATTGATCCATATCGGTCAAGCGGTACTCGTGCTGGGCGGGACACTGGAATATTTCCTGGAGAACGTTTTCAACTACCCGACGCTGGCCGAGGCGTACAAGATCGCGGCGCTGGATGCGATGAACAGAATGTCGTCGGAATAATCCGCGGCGCGTACCGCTCGACCGGTCGCTGTCGACCATTATATTTTCCACCCCGAGGTTTTAATCCACGGCGCCAACGCCTCGGTCGGCATGGCCTTGGCGATATGCCAACCCTGCGCCGCATCACAACGCAAGGCTTTCAGCAAGGACCAGCTCTGCTGGCCCTCCACACCTTCCGCCACCACGGCGAGATTCAGATTGTGCGCCAACTCAATAGTGGAATGCACAATCATGGTGTCGTCGTCGCTCTCCGCCATATTGATGACGAATGACTTGTCGATCTTTATCTTGTGCAAGGGCAAGCGCTTCAGATAGGCGAGCGAGGAATAACCAATGCCGAAATCATCGACGGCGATGCTGACACCGGTCGAGGCGAGGCGCGTCAGAATCTCCACGGCACGCTCCGGCTCGGTCATCATGGCGCTTTCAGTGACTTCGACCTGCAGGCGTGTGGCGGGTATCGCATAGTCTTGCAATTTCTTGATCAGCCACTGCGCATTCCCCGCATCATGCAGACTGCCCACTGAGAGGTTGACCGACAGCCCGAGATCCAAACCGTGCCGCGTCCATACCTGACTGGCCTGCAACGCGGACTCCACTACCCAGCGATCCAGCGCGCGGATCAATCCGGTGTGTTCGGCCAACGGCACAAAGCTGTCGGGGTACAGCAGGCCGCGCGTGGGATGCCGCCAACGCACCAGCGCTTCGACTCCGATCAGACGCCGCGTGGCGATCTCGATGACCGGCTGATAATGCAATATCAGTTCGTTGTCGCTGATGGCGCGGCGCAGTTCGCCCATCAGACTCAAGCGCTCCACACTGTGCTGATCGATCCCCGTTTCGTAAACGGCAAAACCGCTATTGAGTCGCTTGGCCTGATACATCGCGACGTCGGCGTGTTGGATCAACTGGCTGGCCGTACTGCCGTGCTCGGGAAACAGGGCAATGCCGATGGTCACATCCAGCATGAATGACTGCGCCGGGGTTGTGTCGGCGCCGATATCGAAGGACTGCTCCATGGCGCCGAGGATGCGCCGCGCCAGCACCTGTGCCTGCCGGTGGTCCGCTTGCGGCATCAGTACCGCGAATTCGTCACCGCCTTCCCGCGCCACCATGTGGGGTCGTTCCGCGATGCGCCGCAGGCGATCCGCCATCTGCTGCAGCAGGCGATCGCCGATGTCATGACCGAGGGTGTTGTTGATATCTTTGAAACGATCGATATCCAGCGTGATCAGGGCGACCCGCGTAGCGTTGCGGCGCGCCACTTCGATGGCTTGGTCAAGGCAATCCTGCAACTGGTGGCGGTTCGCCAAGCCGGTCAAATCATCGTGGGTGGCCTGATGTTCGATGACCTGTTGCTGGGCGCGCTGCCGGCCGATATCACGCGCCACGACAATCACCATATCGCCAGCCGCGACATTGACGCGACTGATATTCATCTCCACCCAATGCGCGGCGCCTTTATTGGGTGTGATCCGGCATTCGAAGAGCTGCGGTTCTCCTTGCAGCGCCGCCCTGAAAGCTGCCATGAAGCGTTCCCGAATGTCGGGGTCGGCGAAAAATTCCGTGATCGGCAGACGCTGGTTGTGGCGCGTCAGATCCTGCTCCGACATACCCAGCCAGTCCTGGGTGATGCGATTGCAGGCCAGGAATTTCTGCTCGTCGCAGAGCACGAAAATGGCGTCGTTGGCGCTGTCGAAATAAGCGCGCAACAGATCCAGGTAGAATTTACTGTCGTCGGCAGTCATATTAGCCTTGCGCTTTGTTCACAAAGGGCCATCAATTCGCCTCCTCCGCACGGCACGAAGCCTTGTCGGCGGATTCATGCCATTCTGTGGATCGGCGCTGGCCTACACGAATCCACAGCGCGTGAGGCGCGGCCGCGGCACCGTTTTTGGGCGGTGGCTTGGCGGCATGCGCCCATGGAAAATGCTTTAACACCCGCGCGGTATTGTGTATCCTCGCTGCCACATGCAGCATGTGGCAGCGGCAATTGGTCGTCAATCTAAACACTGAACCTCCGAATACCCTTCTCACAGCCGGCATTAACCCCGAGTAATTTTTATCAATTTAGGTGAAGAAAGAGCATGACTACAGGTACAGTTAAGTGGTTCAACGAAGCCAAGGGCTTCGGTTTCATTACCCCCGACAACGGCGGCGAAGATGTGTTCGTGCACTTCTCGGCGATCCAGGCCGGTGGCTTCAAGACCCTTGCCGAGGGCCAGAAGGTCAACTTCGAAGCACAGAAAGGACCGAAAGGCCTGCAGGCTGCCAACGTCGTCGGCGCCTGACGCCCTGACCGCAGTAGCGGTACGTCACTGAGAACCCCGCACCAGGCGGGGTTCTTTTCCCCCGCTCCTACTGATTCTTCAGGCTCGATAGATACACCTCGATCGAATCCGCCACGGAAATCTCGCGCGCCTTGATCGCAGTCATATACTGCCGTGACCATGGCCCGGCATGCATGCGCGACTGCTGCAGTTCCAGATAGATGATCCGCGCCAGCGGTCCTGCCTCGGCGAGAAAACCGCTTGCGACAAAATCCCGTTCCGCCTGCGCCTTGTCGTATGCGACGCGCGCGATCTCGGCCTGCCAGCGCCCGCCTTGCAGGGTGAAGCGGCCATAGGATGCGCGCGGATCATTATCCATCGGCTGACCCACCGAACCGGTATTCACCACCAGCGTGCCGTTGAACCGGCGCAGCAGCGGCTTGTGTGTATGCGAGCCGATGAACAGATCGCGCGGCGTGCCCAGCTTGGCGGGCAGATCCGCATCCGCCACGCTCGCGGAGACGCCGTCGCGATTGCCGAGCCGCGAACCGTGCGTGACATGCACCGAGGCTCCGCCATCGAGATCGGTCAGATCGACGTGGTCGGCAAAAGCGCGAATCTCATCGACCGCCACGCCCAACTGCCGGACCGTCCAGTCGGCGAAGCGATCGACATCGAATGTAGGGCTGTCCGGATCGGGCGGCGTATCCGCGCAGCGCAGGACGTAGCTCTCGTGATTGCCGGCGGTGTAGCGCGCCGCCGGAAACAGCTGCCGCACCAGCCGCAGACACTCCAGACTATAGGGCCCACGACTGACCAGGTCACCGTTGACGATCAGCAGATCGGCCCGCCATTGCGCGATATCATCCAGCACCGCGCACAGCGCGGGCACATTACCGTGGACGTCGGAGAGAACGGCGATTTTCATGGGCGTATGACCGGTTTACGGAGAGCGGATTATGGGATGATATTTTATCGCAGGTTCGCATCGCGGACGAATTATTTGACCGGGTTTTGACCGGCGCGACGCTAGCAGCCTGTCGGACTGAGATTTGAAATCCGTGGGTAAAAGTCGTCGGGGTTCTGCACGACATCCTGCGCCACCACCAGCAGGCTTTCGCCGGCGACTACCGCTTGCGCATTGTAGGACTGCCCGAAGCCACCAGCGGATATTTTCATTCGGCATGCAAGCTTTGGACCGACAACTTTGGGGCGAGGGCCGACGCGATAAAGCGATCGGATGGCGATAGGCGTTATCGCATTTGGCGTGTCTACTTGGCTGGTTGCGCATACGCTTTCAACCAGGATTGGATTTCATCATGTCAAGTCGTGGAAGAATCTATCTTACCGTGGTCACGCAGGCATATGATGTCTATCATCTGATACTTCAAGGATCATCTGATCCGACCTGGAGCGCCATCGGCATGCCGACGAACAGTTGCCACCCTATCGCCGCCCACCGCAAGCTAAAATTACCCGACTGGTATGTCTCCGGCCTGATGCTGGACCGCGCCCTGGATGCAATCCTGCGACGAATCCGGGTCAATCGCCGCCATGATATTCCCTATCTCGCAGGCTACAGCCTGGATGGTAAAATCATCTACATCGATCGCCACATCCCAAAATCCTTCACCTACCGGGGCAAGACTGTCTTCACGGATCGCTACCTCATCCTCCATGAGGCCGTGGAAAAAACCCTGATCGACGCATTGGACCTGCATTATCAGCACGCGCATCAAATCGCTACACGGGCGGAAGAAGCGGCGGTACGCGCGGATAAAATCTCATGGCGTTCCTATGATCGGTTCATGCAGAAATACGTCAAGCTGGCTGGCGATGAACGGTTGACGCGACTACCCGCCGACCTGGATCAGAAACCCTATCGTGACGAGCACGACAAGGATCTGTTGCAGCGCATGGCCAAGGCCATAAAGAAAGGCCGCCCACCGAGTGGACGGCCATCAAGGCCGTCACAAACCATCAATAAGCGATCGCATAAAAAAATGTGAAGCGAAAAATACAGCGCCGTCCAAAAACCGAATGGCGCCGGAACAACCGAGATATTGCCGGGCGCGGTACCGGCAGATCAATAACCGCCCGAATGCCGGTCGAGTGTAGCGCTGTAGTTGACGAGACGCGCAACACCGGTCTCGATCGCACCGCACTCGCGCAGATCCAGCCAGCGGTAGCCGGGCGCCGCCTCGTCCAATGCGAAGCCGACACTTTGTGGCTGGAACTGAATGCAGGTGGACGGACTGGCCAGCAGACGCACGCCGCGCCGGACCTGATCGTAGGCCTGATGTACATGACCCCAGAGTACACCACGGACTTGCGGATATTGGTCCAACACAGCGAAGAACTCCGCGGCGTTGTCGACCATCATGGTGTCCAGCCAGGAACTGCCGATCGGCACCGGATTGTGATGCAGACAGACCAGCACGTGCCGAGACGCGGCGTCGCGCAGCAGTTCTTCGAGTTGCGCGAGCTCCGCGGCGGCGAGATGACCGGCATCGCTGTCCGGCACCGCGCTGTCGAGCAGCACGATACGCCAAGCACACTGATCGACGAATTTACCGCACCGCACGGAGGCGTCGCACAAGTGCGCGCGCATCAGGACGGCGTCGTCGTGATTGCCGGGCAGGCAATAGACCGGCGCCGCGAGCGCCGCGAAATGCGCGTGCAGCCGCCGATAAGCGGCGGGGTCGCGGTCATGCGCCAGATCGCCAGTGGCCAATACCAGATCCACCGGCCAATGATCGCGACGCGCCTGATGCACGGTATCGAGAAACGATTGTTCGGTAGGCACGCCCAGCAGATCGCGGCGTGTATCGGCATACAGGTGCATATCCGTGAATTGAACGATGCGGAGCGTATCGGAGGTTATGCGTGCGTTCATCGTGCCATCATCCACCGTAGTAGCGGGTTTCAAACCCGCCCTAGCGCAGCGCCTTGATGAACACCTTCGAATTGCGCTGCCAGTTATACAG
>VFSW01008577.1_pt1 | contig 14656 bp, 13 predicted proteins | sample 5358111 | NCBI WGS metagenome assembly VFSW01 (sample SAMN11554181, study PRJNA540505) | mine drainage metagenome | isolation source: sediment from site ElyBrook_90M | place: USA: Ely Copper Mine, Vershire, VT | collected 2017 | reverse complement strand
GCTTGGCGATGCCGTGGCTGATGTAGCTGACGGCGTCGAGCCGCGTCATGTTCTGCTCTTGCAGAAAATAGACGGCGTGGCTCTCGCGCTCGGTGAACAGCGCCACCAATACGTTGGCGCCCGTCACTTCGTCGCGGCCGGAGTTCTGCACGTGGAGGACGGCGCGCTGCACCACCCGCTGGAAGCCGGTGGTGGGCTTGGCGTCCTCGCCGTCCTCGATCACCAGAGTCAGCAGTTCCTCGTCGACGTATTTCTGCAAGGTCAGCCGCAGCGTGTCGGTATCGACGTTGCAGGCCTTCATCACCTGCGCCGCGTCCGGGTCGTCGGTCAGGGCGAGCAGCAGATGCTCAAGCGTCGCATACTCGTGATGCCGGTCGCTTGCCAGCTTGATTGCGCGGTGCAGCGCTTGCTCCAGGCTCCGCGACAGTGACGGCATCGCTATTCCTTTTCCATCGTGCACTGCAAAGGATGCTCATGGCGGCGGGCGAATTCAATGACCTGCGCCACTTTTGTTTCGGCGACCTCGAAGGTGAAAACGCCGCAAATACCCACTCCGTGCTGATGGACATGCAGCATGATCTGCACCGCCTCGTCGCGATTCTTGCCGAAGATTCGCTCCAGGATGTGAACGACGAACTCCATCGGCGTATAGTCGTCGTTCAGGAGAAGCACCTTGTAGAGGCTGGGCTTCTTGGTTTTCGGGCGCGTTTTCGTGACGACGCCGGTTCCGGGCCCGGTTGTTCCGTTCCCGTCCGTATTCTGCCCTCGCTGGTCGCGCTTGTCTGCCATCGCCGTATCCGACATGCACCATATTATAAGATGATGAAAGCAAACTTCCGCAACAGGTGTCTCTACGTACAGTTTATGGGGATGCGGCCGGCGCAAACGGAAAAGGGCCCGGGAACGTGTCCCGGGCCCTTTTTTTTCGAATTCCGGCGGATTTGCCGTATCAGGCAGCGCGCGCGGTCTGTACGACTTCGACCCAGGCTTGAACACGGCCCTGAAGCGGCTCGAAGGCGTCTTTCGTCGTCGAGACGAAGAGTTCGGAAAGCTTCGTGACCTCGCTCACATAGGCTTCGAAAGCGGTCTTCGCGAAGCCGCTCTGAAGCTCGAAAGCCTCATGGACCGACTTGGCGCCGAGCAACGCCTTCGCAGCTGCAATCGACTCTTCGACCGACTGCTTGGAATAGGTGTAAAGCTCATTGTGCAGCGTTTCGGCGCCCTTGCCTGCGGCATTGGCCGACTTCACGTAAGCCTCGACCGTATCCTTGCCGTAGCCGACCATCTGATCGTAGTTCTTGACGGCCTTTTCAAAGCCGGCCTTCAGGGCTTCCGTGCCATTCTTCATCGCTGTCTCGATGTTCTCGGCCGCGTCAGTGACTTTGTCGCCGGCCGCTTTTGCTGATTTCGCCATTGGTCTTACCTCTCCATCATGGCGCACCGCCGTGGGGGTCAGCGTCAGCGCCTGTTGCAGTGCAACATAACTTATATGCAGCGCACCACTGCCAGAGTCAAGCTGATTTTGCTGCGACGCACCAAAGGCTCCCTTGCCAAGGCATTTAACCCCGCGTAAATGCCGACAAGTTAAAGTCAATTTCTTATTCGGGCTTGCGCCACCGGCCATGATTTGGTCTCATTGTTGCGGGGGCGGAAATCAGCAACCCGGGAGTTTGGGGCTGTGGATGTTTAACCAATCGCGTCACCGAGTCGGTCGGACCGCGAAATTGGGTGTGTTGGCGATTCTAGCGCTAATTGTGGCGCTGGCAGCCGTAACCTCGACTTCGGCCGAGGCCCGGCGCTACCACCATCGTCGCTATGTTCCCGTACACCGCTACGTTCCTATGCCTGCCGGCCTGACCGACCCCGCCAAGGATGCGGCACTGATCGTGGACGGGGAGACCGGAAAGGTCCTGTATGCCCGCAATGCAGACGCCGAGCGCCACCCCGCCTCACTGACCAAGCTGATGACGCTCTATCTGCTCTTCGACGCCCTCAAGAAAGGGCAGTTGACGATGGCGACGCCGCTTAAGTTTTCGGTGCACGCGGCGCGCCAGGCTCCCACGAATCTGCGCGTCGCCCCCGGCCAGACGATTCCCGTCGAGACCGCCATCAAGGCCATCGTGGTCCATTCTGCAAACGACGTGGCCGTGGCGATCGCCGAGGCCCTCGGCGGGACCGAGGCGCATTTCGCCGAAATGATGAACGCCAAGGCGCGTGCTCTCGGCATGCGCGACACATTCTATCACAACGCGTCCGGCCTACCCGACCGCCTGCAAATCACCACCGCCAGGGATTTGGCCGTTCTGGCGCGGCACCTGGCTTACGACTTCCCGCAGTATTTTCATTTCTTTGCGACGAAAGATTTCGTCTATCACGGCGCTCATTACTTCGGTTACGACAACGTGTTGAAAACCTATCCCGGCGCCGACGGCATGAAGACGGGCTACACCGCGGCCTCGGGCTTCAACCTGGTCACGTCGGTCATGCGCAACGGATCGCAGATCATCGGCGTCGTTATGGGCGGCCGCACCGCGCAGCGCCGCGACATGGAGATGGTGCGCCTGCTCAACGACACCTTCGACAGGATCGCTCAGAATCCGACCTTGGTCGCTCGTGGACCGGTCCCGTGGCAGACGGTGGCGGCGAATACGCCCACAACGCTGCCTCCGGACGTTCTGCCGGCGACGAATTCCGTGGTCGCGCAGGCCGATGCAAGAGGATCCTACAGCGGCGCGGACGACGAGGAATCGGCCGAAATGCGCCCGGACGCCGCCTATCCGGCGGAGAATGTGATCACGCCGGAACCGAGACCGCAGCCGGCGGTCGTGGCGTCCTATCGGCCGAATGAGCCGGTGCGCACGTTGCCCAAGCCGGTATTGCGCCCCGACATCGGCGAGGGCGACAGCGGTACGATGATGGCGTCGCTTGGCATGCACGACTGGACCATCCAGATCGGCGCCTATACGGATATCGGTCAGGCGCGGGCACAGCTCGCGGCGTATGCCGAGAAGTCCATGGACGTGCTCGGTCAGGCGCAGCGTATCGTGGTGCCGTTCCAGTCGATCGACGGACACCTTCTCTACCGTGCGCGCTTCGGCCCCTTCCTGGAACGCGAGGCGCGTCAGGTCTGCGCCAGGCTGACCGAACGCGGCCAGACCTGCTTCGCGGCCATTGCGACGCGCTGACTTAGCTGGAACTGAGCAGCGCCGCGTTGCCGCCTGACGCCGTCGTGTTCACCGTGAAGGTGCGTTCCGCCGCGAACCGGTTGAGGTAATGCGGCCCGCCCGCCTTCGGTCCGGTGCCCGACAGTCCCTCGCCGCCGAACGGCTGCACGCCGACCACCGCGCCGATCTGGTTGCGGTTGACGTAGACATTGCCGACATGCACGCGGGCGCGCACGAAAGCAGCCGTCTCTTCGATGCGGCTATGCACGCCGAGCGTCAGGCCGTAGCCGGTGGCGTTGACCGCCTCGCAGACCTTGTCGAGCTTGTCGGCCGCGTAGCGCACCACATGCAGCACCGGACCGAAGACTTCACGCTGCAGCTGGGCGATCGATCCGATCTCGAAGACATGCGGCGGAAAGAAGACGCCGCCGTCGTGCTCCGGCCCGAGCGCCAGCTTGCGCAGCAGCTTCGCCTCGCGTGTCATCCGCGCGGCGTGCACATCGAGCATCTCGCGCGCGGCCTCGTCGATCACCGGGCCGATATCGGTCGCCAGGTCCATCGGATCGCCGATCGTCAATTGATCCATGGCGCCCAGGATCATGTCGAGCATCTTGTCGGCGACATCATCCTGCACGAACAACACGCGCAACGCAGAGCAGCGCTGGCCGGCGCTGTCGAAGGCCGATGAGAGCGCGTCGCGCGCTACCTGTTCCGGCAGCGCCGTCGAATCCACGATCATCGCGTTCTGGCCGCCGGTTTCGGCGATCAGCGCCGCGATGGGCCCGCTGCGGGCCGCCAGGGCGCGATTGATTGCGACGGCGGCTTCCGTTGAACCGGTGAAGGCCACGCCCGACAGCCTGGCGTCGGCGCACAGCGCCCCGCCCAGCTTTGGCCCGTCGCCCGGCAGGAAATGCAGCACGTCCGCCGGCACGCCGGCCTCGTAGAGCAGCGCAATGGCCGCGGCGGCGATGAGCGGCGTCTGTTCGGCGGGCTTGCCCAGCGCCGCGTTCCCGGCCGCCAACGCGCCGGCCAGCTGTCCGGTGAAGATCGAAAGCGGGAAGTTCCACGGGCTGATGCAGGCAAACACGCCCCGCCCGTGCAGCGATAATTCGTTGGATTCGCCGGTGGGACCGGCAAGCTCCACCGGTGTGGAAAACCGCCGGCGCGCTTCCGCCGCGTAATAGCGCAGGAAGTCGACCGCCTCGCGCACTTCGCCGAGCGCATTCGGCAATGTCTTGCCAGCCTCGCGGACGGCGAGCGCCATCAGCCGTGCGCGGTTTTCCTCGAACAGGTCGGCTGCACGTTCCAATATCGCACCGCGCGCCGCCCCGCCGATCGCGTCCCAATCCCGTTGCGCGCGATGGGCCTGCCCCAGCGCCGCGAGCGCGTCTGCCGCCGCCGCTTCCGTCGCATACCCGACCAGACGTTTACGGTTTGCCGGATCGAGCAGTGAGACGGGCTTTCCTTCGCGCTTCGCGCCGGCCACGACCGGCATGGCGACCGCCGGCTCGCGCAAGGCGTCCTGGATGGCGGCGATGACGGGCGCGCTGACCCGTGGCTCGCTCCACAGGAAGCCGGACGAATTCCTTCTGTCCGGGAACAGTTGCGGCGGCAGCGGGATATTGGGGTTGCGGCGTGGCGTCTCCTTGGCCAGTTGTGCAATCGGATCGGCGACGAGCATTTCGAGCGGCGCCTCGTCGTCCGCCATCCGGTTGACGAAGGACGTGTTGGCGCCGTTCTCCAGCAGGCGCCGCACGAGATAGGCAAGAAGGTCCTCATGGCTGCCCACCGGCGCATAGATGCGCGTGCCGGCGCCGACCGACGACGGCTTTTTCACCTCGTGATAAAGCTCGTATAGCGACTCGCCCATGCCGTGCAGGCGCTGATATTCGAAATCCCCCTTGCCGCCGGACAGGACCTCCACGGCCGACAGGGTGTGTGCGTTGTGCGTAGCGAATTGCGGGAAGATCGCGTCACGGGCTGCCAGAATGGTGCGCGCGCAGGCGATGTACGACGTATCCGTCGCCGCCTTGCGCGTGAACACCGGATAGTCGGAAAGGCCCGCTTCCTGCGCACGTTTGACTTCGGTGTCCCAATACGCGCCTTTCACCAGACGCAGCGGTATGCGGCGGTTGGTGCGGCGCGCCAGGTCGATCAGCCATTGCAGGGTCGGCAGCGCGCGCTTCTGATACGCTTGGACGACGATTCCAAGTCCGTTCCAACCCGCAAAGTCCTCGGTGGCGACGAGCGCCTCGTACAGATCGAGCATGATCTCCAACCGGTCCGCTTCCTCGGCATCTATCGTGACACCGACCTGCGCGTCCCGGGCCTGACGCACGAGTGCGACGAGGGACGGCAATAGCTCGGCCATCACCCGTTCGCGCTTGACCCATTCGTAGCGCGGATGAAGCGCCGACAATTTCACGGAGATGCTGGGCCGCTCGAAGACGGGCGTGTCGTCCAGCGGATAGGCCGCCGCCACCGCCGCGATGCCGCTCCTGTAGGCGGCCAGATGGCGTTCGGCATCCTGCGCCGTGTACGCGGCCTCCCCCAGCATGTCGAAGGAAATGCGATAGCCTTTGTCGCGATAGCCCCGCGACGCCTTCAGCGCCTCGCCGATGGTCTGTCCGAGCACGAACTGGCCGCCCAACACCCGCATCGCGGCCGTGATGGCCTGGCGGATCACCGGTTCTCCGGACCGCGCGATCAGTTTCTTGACGATGCCGTCCAGGTCCCAGCGGGCCGTCTGGTCCATGCGGACGATGCGGCCGGTCAGCATCAGTGCCCAGGTGGACGCATTCACGAACAGCGAGTCGGATTTCTGGTTGTGGCTGTCCCAGTTACCCGGCGCGATCTTGTCGCGGATCAGCCGGTCGGCCGTTTCGGCGTCCGGCACGCGCAGCAAGGCCTCGGCCAGGCACATCAGCGCCACGCCCTCTTCCGTCGACAGTGCGTATTCCTGCGTGAAGGCGTCGACGCCGCCGCGCTTGTTGCCTTCGGCGCGGATGCGACTCGCCAGTTCGTGGGCCAGGGCGTGCGTCGCCGCACTCTCCGCAGGCGTGAATTTCGCCAGAGCGATCCGCTCGGCTGAGACGGTGTTCTCGTCGGCAAGATAGGCGTCGGCGACGGCTTGGCGCAGTTTGGTTGGCATCTGGGAAATTTCTTTGGGTGGCGAGTCCATTGTAGCGCGTCCTCGGCCGCGCGCGCTATTATTCGCGGATCATGGCTGTCCCGCCCATCGTCGCATCCATCGCCGCGTTACGTGCCCGGCTCGCCGCCGAACGGCGGAACGGCGCGCGGATCGGCTTTGTCCCCACGATGGGCGCCCTGCATGACGGCCATTTGTCGCTGGTGCGCGAGACACAAAACCGTGCGGACAAGGTCGTCGTCAGCATTTTCGTAAACCCGACGCAGTTCGCCCCGCACGAAGATTTCGACCGCTATCCGCGGACGCTCGAAGCCGATGCCGGAAAGCTTGCCGCGGCGGGCGGTACGGACCTGATCTTCGCGCCTTCGGTCGCCGAAATGTACCCACAGGGTTTCGCAACGAAGATCGATGTCGGCGGACCGAGCCACGGACTGGAGACCGACTTCCGGCCGCATTTCTTTTCGGGTGTCGCGACCGTCGTGGCCAAGCTTCTGCTGGCGGTCATGCCGGAGGTCGCGACCTTCGGCGAGAAGGACTACCAGCAGCTGCTTGTGGTGCGTCGGATGGCCGCCGACCTGGGTTTGGCAACGGAGATTTTCGGCGCGCCGATCGTCCGGGAAACGGACGGTTTGGCGATGTCCTCCCGCAATGCCTATCTGCAGCCGGATGACCGCCGTGTCGCCGGGCAGCTGAACGTCGTGCTGAAGCGCGTCATCGCGGCCCTTCACAACGGCGAGCCGATCCTGGCGGCAGAGGCGGAAGGCAAGCGTGCGCTGTTGGAGGCCGGATTCGCGTCCGTCGACTATGTTGCCGTGCGCCACGCCACGACCTTGGCGCCGCTGGACTCCCTGCACCATCCCGCGCGCGTGCTGGCCGCCGCGAAGGTCGGCAACACGCGCCTGATCGACAACATGGCCGTCTAAAGCAGCCCGAGTTCCGCCAGTTCGATCTTCAGCTTCTCCGGCAGGTTCACGCCCTTAAGGTCGCGGGCGTCGGGCGGCGCATCCTTCGGGTTCAGATAGCGCCAGCCCTGGAATGGGCGATGCGAGCGGCGCGCCACCGCCACCAGCTTTGGATCGTAGACCAGGCCGCAATGCGGCACACCGTTCTTGGTCACCGGCTTGATCGCCAGCAAACGCTGGCGCACCGCGACCTGCCCCTTGATCACCCAGTAGAGCGATCCGCCATCGAGCAGTTCGTCGATGCGCTTTGGCATCATGCGCGTCACATGCATGAGAACCGGGGGGCGCTTCTTCTTTTTCAGTTCCTTCAAGCGTCCCTTCTGCCAGTCCGCCAACTCTTCGATGCTGTCGACGCCAACGCAGAGTTTGATCAGATGGATGGTCACGGCGCCTCCTCCGCGAAACGCACGAGAACGCTGCCTTCGGTGATCTGGTCGCCCAGAGCGGCCTCGACCGCCGCGATGACCGTATCGCGCGGCGCCGCCAGTGTGTGTTCCATTTTCATTGCCTCGAGGACGACAAGCGGATCGCCGCGGCGCACGCTCTGGCCCGCCTGGACATGGACATGGATGATCTTGCCCGGCATTGGCGCCAGGATGCGCTCCGCCCCTTCGCCCTCCGCTTCCCCGTCATGCAAGGGATCGTGGACCCGCAGGACGAACGTCTCGCCGTTCGCCATCGCCGCCAGGTCGCCATTGGCGAGCCGAAGAACATGGGTGGCGAATGTCTGCGACGGCGCGGGTATGGCGGCCGCCCTGTGCTTGCCGTCGACGACGAAATCCATGATCTGCCGCGCGGCTCCGGCAAGACGGAAGGAATCCCCCTTGCTCCACGGGTCGCCGCCGTCGTCCGCCGAATGTTCGCCGATGACATATTGCGCGGCCGCGGCCAGAACGCCGTCCGGCGGCGCCTGCGCTGCCAGCTCCTCCAGATGGCGTGCGATGAAGCCGGTATCGATATCGCCCGCGACGAAATCCGGATGGCGCAAGATGCGGATGAGGAACGCGTTGTTGGTCCGCAGGCCCGCGATCTCGACCCTGGTCAGGGCGTCGGCGAGCTTCGCCGCCGCGCCTGCGCGCGTCGTGTCGTATGCAATGACCTTGGCGATCATCGGATCATAGAATGCGGTAACGGCATCGCCCTCGCGCACCCCGGCGTCGACGCGCACGCCGCCGGGCAGCACCAGCCGTTCCAGCACACCGGTGGACGGCAGGAACCCGCTCGCGGGATCTTCGGCATAGAGCCGCACTTCGACCGCATGTCCGTGCGGGCGGATATCGCTCTGGCGCATGGGGAGGGCCTCGCCGGCCGCCACGCGCAATTGCCACTCGACCAGGTCGAGCCCCGTGATCGCTTCGGTCACCGGATGCTCGACCTGCAGCCGGGTGTTCATCTCCATGAACCAGATGCGGTCCATGCGCAGGTCCTGCGAGGCATCGGCAATGAACTCCACCGTGCCGGCGCCGACATAACCCACCGCCTGCGCCGCTTTCACCGCGACGGCGCCCAGTTGCGCGCGCATCTCCGCGGTCATCCCCGGCGCGGGGGCCTCTTCGATCACCTTCTGGTGACGGCGTTGCAGCGAACAGTCGCGCTCCAGCAGATGCAGCACGTGGCCGTGGGAGTCCGCGAATACCTGCACTTCCACGTGCCGGGGCTGCGAGACGTATTTCTCGATCAGCACGCGGTCGTCGCCGAAGGCCGACTTCGCCTCGCGCCGTGCGCTTTCGAGGGCGGCCTCGAAATCCTCCGCGACGTCGACCCGTCGCATGCCCTTGCCGCCGCCGCCGGCCGCCGCCTTGATCAGCACGGGATAGCCGATCTCCGCCGCTTGGCCCTTCAGTGTCGCATCCGTCTGGTCCGCGCCGTGATAGCCCGGCACCACAGGCACGCCGGCCTTCTCCATCAACGCCTTGGCGCGGTCCTTCAGGCCCATCGCGCGGATGGCGCTCGCGGGCGGTCCAACGAACACGATACCGGCCGCCGCGCATGCCTCGGCGAAGTTCGCATTCTCCGAAAGGAATCCGTAGCCGGGATGGATCGCTTCGGCGCCTGCCGCTTTCGCGGCCGCCAGGATCGCGTCGGCGCGCAGATAGCTTTCGCGTGCGGGCGCCGGACCGATCCGCACCGCTTCGTCCGCGGCGGCGACATGCGCGCCATGGGCGTCGGCGTCGGAATAGACCGCGACCGTGCCGATCCCCATCGCGCGCGCGGTGCGCACGATCCGACAGGCAATCTCGCCTCTGTTGGCAATCAGAATCTTCTGGAACATTCCGAACGCTAGCCGCTGCCTTGTTATACCCTGATTTCCCCGCAACCCGCCCCGGCCGGGCGGCCTCGCCGCTTGGGATTAACCGGAAGATCGCGGCCGTTCTTTACACAGATTTAAGCCAATTTTGAGAGCCTCTCGGAGCCTGAGAGGAACTCCCATGCACCAGCTTGTCTATGTCAGCGCAGCAACGTCGGTGATGAGCAGCGCCGACCTCAACGACATACTCGACGTATCGCGGCGTAACAACCGCGCCAGCGGCGTGACGGGGTTGCTCCTCCATATAGAGAAAGGTTTCCTGCAGGTGCTTGAAGGCCCGGAAGCAGCCGTCACGGAAACTTACGCCCGCATCAGCCGGGACAGCCGCCACTTCAATTGCCGCGTCATGATCCAGCAGGAGGTCGAGCAGCGCCTTTTCGGCGACTGGAGCATGGGCTTCGATCACCTCACGCCGGAGACCGCGGGCACGGCCAACGTCTTCGCCATCACCCACGACGCCGTGAACAACCTCATCGCCCCCGGCAAGGCGGCGGAGATCGCGATCTTTCTAAAAAGCTTCTATCAGGTCCACGCCGGGCGGTTCGCCGCCTAGCGGCGGATTCCCAGGATCGCCTTCTTGATCGCGAACACGACGGCCATCGCGATCAGCATGATGAGGTAGAGCGCGACGCCCTCTTTGAGCAGCGCCGCATTCATCGCCGGCATCACGATCGGCGCGTGATGGACCAGCGGCGGGATCACCACATCGGCCGCGATATAAACCAAAGCGGCGATCACCGGCACGACGAACAAGCCTGTGATGCTCGCGGTCGCGATGCCGAAGAACAACGCGATCAGCGCCGCCTGGATCAGATGGTACTGATCCATGCCATGCAGGAAATCTCTGAAATACGCGTGAAAACTCGCAATGACGTCCATGTTACTCCCCACCCGCCATTCTTTGAAATGGTCGCGGACTGTACGATATCCGCACACAAAACTCTATCGCGAAGGCTGCCTAAAACTTAGGCGTGACGCCTTGATGACGGTCGCCGTCTTTCTGCAATCTGGTCCGCATGAAGAAGAACAGGCGACGGCGATCACATCGCCGACAGGAACGGCGCGCGCCACAACCGCTAGTAGCCGAGCAGAGTCTTCCAGCCGAACAGCAGCACGCCGATGATGCCGCCGATGACGAAGACGACGAGAAAGCACCCGGCACAGCCGAACCCGCGCAGGAAAGGCGGCGGCGTGAAATAGATGCGGGTGTGAGGGTCGAGCTGGGTCATCGGTGCGCGCGGTCAGGTGGCTGCGCTGTCCTTAGCTCGTTTTTCCTTGCGCAACAAATAACCGTCATGTCCTGAACACGCCGAATTTGGTTTCCGGCACGGGCGCATTGAGGCAGGCGCTCAGCGCCAGCCCCAGCACGCGGCGCGTATCGGCGGGGGCGATGATGCCGTCGTCCCACAGCCGCGCGGTGGCGTAATAAGGATTGCCCTCGCGTTCGTACTGCTCGCGGATCGGCGCCTTGAACGCGACCTCCTCCTCGGCAGACCATTCCTCACCGCGCGCTTCCATGCCGTCGCGCTTGACGGTGGCGAGCACACCCGCCGCCTGCTCGCCGCCCATGATCGAGATGCGCGAATTCGGCCAGGCGAACAGGAAGCGCGGCGAATAGGCCCGCCCGCACATGCCGTAATTCCCGGCGCCGTAACTGCCGCCGATGATCAGCGTGATCTTGGGCACCTGGGCGCAGGCCACCGCCGTCACCATCTTGGCGCCGTCCTTGGCGATGCCGCCGGTCTCGTATTTCCGCCCCACCATGAAGCCGGAGATGTTCTGCAGGAACAGCAGCGGGATGCGCCGCTGGCAGCACAGTTCGATGAAATGCGTCGCCTTCAGCGCCGATTCCGAAAACAGGATGCCGTTGTTGGCGACGATGCCGACCGGCATGCCTTCCAGCCGCGCGAAGCCGGTGACCAGCGTGGTGCCGTAGAGCTTCTTGAATTCGTCGAATTCCGAGCCGTCCACCAGCCGCGCGATCACCTCGCGCACGTCGTATTGCGTCGCCAGCGTCGGCGGCACGATGCCGTTCAACTCCGCCGGATCGAAGGCGGGCGGGCGCGGCGCCACAAGTGGAACGTCGGGCTGCTTCCTATAATTCAATCCGGCCACGATGCGCCGCACGATGGCCAGCGCATGCGTGTCGTCATTGGCGTAATGATCCGCGACGCCCGATTGCCGCGCGTGAACATCCGCGCCGCCCAGGTCTTCCGCCGTCACGATCTCGCCCGTCGCCGCCTTCACCAGTGGCGGGCCGCCGAGGAAGATCGTCCCCTGCCCTTTGACGATGACGCTCTCGTCCGACATCGCCGGTACATAAGCGCCGCCCGCGGTGCAGGATCCCATCACCGAGGCGATCTGCGGAATGCCCGCCGCGCTCATCGTCGCCTGATTGTAGAAGATGCGGCCGAAATGCTCGCGGTCCGGAAAAATCTCGGCCTGGTTCGGCAGATTGCCGCCGCCGGAATCCACCAGATAGAGGCAGGGCAGCCGGTTCTCGCGCGCGATCTCCTGCGCCCGCAGGTGCTTCTTCACCGTCACCGGGTAATAGGTGCCGCCTTTGATCGTGGCGTCGTTGCAGACGATGACGCATTCGCGCCCTTCCACCCGGCCGATGCCGGTGATCATCCCCGCGCCGTGGATGTCGCCGTCATACATCCCGAAGGCGGCGAGCGGCGACAACTCCAGGAACGGCGAGCCGGGATCGAGCAGCCGCTCCACGCGGTCGCGCGGCAGCAGCTTGCCGCGTTCGGTGTGACGCTTGCGCGAACGTTCGTCGCCGCCTTGCGCCGCGGTCGCCATGCGAAATTTCAACTCATCGACCAGCGCGCCCATCGCCGCGGCGTTGGCTTTGAAGGCGGCGCTCGATGGTGCCGCCGCCGACTTGAGCGTGGTCATAGAATCTCCACCGCCAGCGCCGTCGCTTCGCCGCCGCCGATGCAGAGCGAAGCCACGCCGCGCTTCTGCCCGCGCCGCAACAGCGCGTAGATCAACGTCGCCATGATGCGCGCGCCCGAGGCGCCGATGGGGTGGCCGAGCGCGCAAGCGCCGCCGTTGACGTTCACCCTCTCGTGCGGCAGCGCCAGATCGCGCATGGCGATCATCGCCACATTGGCGAAGGCTTCGTTGATCTCGAACAAATCGACGTCCGCCGCCTTCCATCCGGCCAGCGTCAGCACCTTCTTGATCGCGCCGACCGGCGCCGTAGTGAACCAGCGCGGCTCATGCGCGAAACTTGCCTGCGCCACGATGCGCGCCAAAGGCCGCAAACCGCGTTTCTCCGCGATGTCGGCGCGCGTCAGCACCAGGGCCGCCGCGCCGTCGGAGATCGACGACGAATTTGCCGCCGTCACCGTGCCGTCCTTGGAGAAAGCCGGCTTGAGCGTCGGAATCTTCGCCGGGTCGGCCTTGCGGGGTTGTTCGTCGGCGTTGACTTCCGCCTCACCGCCCCGGATGGCGATCTTCACCGCCGCGATTTCGTCGTCGAACAAGCCATTCGACTGGGCCTTTCGCGCCCGCATCAGAGATTCCGTCGCGTAGGCATCCTGCTGTTCGCGCGTGAACTGGTAATGGCGCGCCGCATCTTCCGCGTAGGTGCCCATCAGGCGATGCTCGTATGCATCTTCCAGCCCGTCGAGGAACATGTGGTCCTTCACCTCGCCATGGCCGAGGCGATAGCCGCCGCGCGCCTTGGGCAGCAGGTACGGTGCGTTCGACATGCTCTCCATGCCGCCCGCCACCGCGAACTCGGTGCGGCCCAGCGCCAGCTGGTCGGCGGCGATCATGATCGCCTTCATGCCGGAGCCGCAGACTTTGTTGACCGTCGTCGCCGAAACGCGATCCGGCAATCCGGCGAGACGCGCCGCCTGGCGCGCGGGCGCCTGCCCGATGCCGGCCGGCAGCACGCATCCCATGACCGCTTCGCCAATGGCGGCAATATCGATTCCCGCGCGTGTCACGGCAGCGGCGATTGCCACGGCGCCGAGCTGCGGCGCGGTGCGGCTGGCCAGATCGCCCTGGAGCCCGCCGATGGGCGTGCGGGCTGCGGAAAGAATCACAACGTCGCTGGTTGCCATTTTGCCGTTCTTTTTCTTACAGATTCCGGCTCTTGCTTAACGCAGACCGTAACCTGTGGCCACATTGACCGTGGCCCAAACTGCCTACCTGGGTTATCATTAATCCAAAGTTAGGGCTATTCGCTGGGTGGGTTGTACGGGGAGATGAAGAACAGGGCATTGATTGCGGCCTTGGTGGGGGCCGGCGCCGGGCTGGTCTTGGGTGGAGCTTACCTGGCGGCGCCCTATGTCGGAGTTTCCCTGACGCCAGCTTCGGTGATGGTCGCAGCGGCCGTGGTGGTCTTCGGATCGTCCATCGCGCTGCTCACCTTCGGCGCTCTCGCCAAACCCGAAAAGAAGAAGGAGCCGGCCACCCGTCGCCTCAGCGATCTCGGCAAAGACGATTTCGCGCACTTTCCGACCGGCGGTGCGCGCCTCGTATTGCGGCCCGATTCCGTCATCGAAGAACTCGACGTCGTGCGCAATCCGTCCGCGTACACGAAGAAGGACATCTTCGTGACGATCAAGAAGTCGTCGGGCAAGGCGGTGTTCAATCCGGTCCTGATCAAGCGCCTGTTCGTGGCGCTGAAGGACTTCGAGAACTTCGTCCACATCCTGCTGGTCAACGAGCACGACGAATATGTCGGCTACATGCCGGCAGCCTATGCGCGTTCGCGGCTGGTCGGCGCCGGCGCCGAAACCTTGATCGTGAAATACATCAGCGATGTCCTCGCCAATCCGCGCGAGAAGAGCATCGACCTTCGCGAGATCAACGGCCTGTCGATCGACGAGAAAATCTTCGACAGCGACACCATTGCCGCCGCCCTGAAGAAAACCTCCGAAGGCCTGTTCCGCGGCTTCGCCGTCTTCAAGGACAAGCGCAACCGCAAGCCGATCGGCGTGATCTACGAAAGCGATCTGATCAAGGCGAACATGAAGAGCGGCGACTAGGCCGTCTCCTCGAACAACTCCCGCCCGATCAGCCAGCGGCGGATTTCGCTGGTGCCCGCGCCGAT
>VFSW01008576.1_pt1 | contig 14658 bp, 8 predicted proteins | sample 5358111 | NCBI WGS metagenome assembly VFSW01 (sample SAMN11554181, study PRJNA540505) | mine drainage metagenome | isolation source: sediment from site ElyBrook_90M | place: USA: Ely Copper Mine, Vershire, VT | collected 2017 | reverse complement strand
CCAAAAGGAAGACTGCCATAGCGATGGGATGGACTGGAAGATTGAACTACAGATTCTTTACCGCACCTATATTTTCGGTTGCTCTGGTTCTGGGCTTAGTATGTCCTCAGGTTCAAGCTGTCTCCTGGTTTCCATTTGGGCCGGACGGGGGCAGCGCGCGCACCTTTGCGGCAGACCCGCGGGATCCCGCGCATCTGTATCTGGGCGCGGCCAACGGCTGGATCTATGAGTCGCGGGACGGGGGAAAGCAGTGGAAGCGGCTGGCGCGCATGGACAACCGCAACGATCTGGTAATCAAGAAAATTCTGGTGGACCCGACCGATCCGACGCATCTGGTGACGGCGGCCTATGCGCTGGGAGACCATCCCGACGGCGGGTTGTATATCAGTCACAACGGCGGAGCGACATGGAGGACCCAGCCGGAGATGCGTGGGCAGTCGATCCGCGCGTTGGCGGTGGCACCTTCGGACGCGAAGGTGCTTGTGGCAGGAACGCTGGACGGGGTCTTCCGCTCGACCGACGGTGGAGCGCTCTGGAAGCCAATCAGTCCGAAGGGGAGCACGGAGATTCACGAGATCGAGTCGCTGGCGATCGATCCGGCGGATCCCAACACGATTTATGCGGGCACATGGCATCTTCCGTGGAAGACGGTGGATGGGGGAAAGACCTGGACGAGTATTAAGCAGGGGATTATCGAGGACTCGGACGTGTTTTCGATCCTGATCGATCCCAAGCAGCCGAAGGTGGTGTATCTAAGCGCGTGTTCGGGAATCTACAAGAGTGTGGATGGGGGTGCAAAGTTTGTGAAGGCCCCTGGCATCCCATCCAACGCACGCCGGACGCGGGTCCTGATGCAGGACCCCCACCATCTCGACACGGTGTTTGCGGGGACGACGGAGGGACTGTATCGCACGGACGATGCGGGCAAGCTGTGGACCGAGACGACTGGCTCCGACCTGGTTGTGAACGATGTCTATGTCGATCCGGCGGACCCCCGCCGCGTGCTGTTGGCGACCGACCGCGAGGGAGTTCTGGCAAGCGACGACGGGGGGGACAGCTTTCTGCCCTCGAACGGCGGATTTTCGGCGCGGCAGATTACGGCATATAGCGGCGACGAGCAGCACGCGGCGACCATCTATGTGGGAGTGGTGAACGACAAGGATTCAGGTGGCGTGTTTGTGAGCCACACCGGCGGACTGAGCTGGTCGCAGTTGAGCGGCGGACTGGAAGGGCGGGATGTGTTCAGCCTTGGCCAGGCCCCGGACGGAACGATGCTGGCGGGTACGGGCCATGGGATATACCGATTGGATGGCGCGGTATGGCAACGCGTGGCAGACGGAACAGAGGTCGCCGGGACGGATGCAGCGATGCCTGCCGCAGGTAAGACGAAGCCACCCACGGCGCACAAGCGGCCAGTGGCGAAGGGACGGGCGGCGGCGCGGGTCGCGCATGCGGTCGTTGCAAAAGAGAGATTTGACGGCAGCGTGTATGGCTTTGAGACGACGGGGGACACGCTGTTTGCGGCGACCTCGCAGGGGGTCCTGTACAGCCTGACGAGCGGTTTGACATGGGACACGGTGAACTCGATCCCGAAGGACGATTGGCGCTTTGCGGCCGCGTCGAAGGCGACGATAGTCGTGGCGAGCCTGAATGCATTGGAGATGTCGGAGGACGGCGGCAAGGCGTGGCGGGCGGTGGACCTTCCAGAGAAGCTGACCCAGGTTACGGCGCTTGCGGCAGACGGCGAGGGCAATGTGTGGGTGGCGGACCGGGACGAGGTGTACTACTCGGCCGACAAGGGTGCGAGCTGGCGGACGCTGAAGGATTTATATGTGCGCAACGTGAACAGCATCTTCTACGATGCGGCTGGCAACCGTGTGCTGGTGACCTCGAACGGACCGACAACGGAGGCGTTCGCGGTGGCGATCCCGTCTCTGCGAGTCAGTAGTTGGGACACGGGATGGAACCTGCGCTTCATGCGACCAGTGGGAGACCATCTGGTGGCGGCGACGCTCTTTGACGGCATTGTGGTGCAGCCGCGGATGGTCGATTCAGCGGAGCTGGAAAAGCATTGAAGCACAAATGGCGATGAGTTCGGCTAGAAGGTGAACGACAGGCCGCCCTGGATGGTTCGCGGAGACTGGGCCAGGTACAAGGTCCGTCCGTCCGCCGAGAGAAATGGCATATAGCCTTGGGCCAGCAGGTTGGTCACATCGACCGTGGCCTCGATCCCTGGGGGCAATCTCTCTCCCCAGCGCAGCGCTTGGCGCACATAGAAGCTGAGGTACGCCTGGTCGCTGAACGCGGCGTACGGCCCCACCGCAGTCAACAGATGCAGCGGCTGCCAATGGTAAGACGCGCAGAGGCTGGTTCTGGAGCGCAGCATCTGTCCCTTGACGGCGACCGTCGCCGCCTCTGCTGTCTCTACTGGAAGACTGACCGAGGTCTGCGACAGGTTCTGTCCGCCTGCGTTCCGTGCTGCCAGCGCCGCGCCGCTGTCGTACTCCAGCGCCGCCCACAGGTTTGCAGTCAGCGGCTCGGAGAGGGTAAGGCTGACGCCGTGCGCGGAGTAGCCTGCGCCGAGAAACTCGAAGCTGCCGGTTGCCGTGTCCACGACGACTCCGCTCGACCTACCGTCGGATGTCATCTCCGATGCATTGATTGCGCCAGCGCCCGCAATTGCCGAACGGTCGATGGTGTCGTGGTACAGCGCGGCCTGGAGCAGACCGGCTCCGGCCTTTCGGCTCAACGCGATCTCCTGATGGGTTCCGTTCTCGGTGCACAGCTGTGCGCCGCATGGGACTGCCACCGGAAGGTCTGCCGCGATGGAGTCCAGATCGTCGAAGCCTTGCAGATCGCGCGCGGTCGCCAGCCTGTAGCGCACGGCCCACACCTCGCCCGGATGGACGGTGACGCGCAGGAACGGCTGCGCGGTGAGCACGGATCCGGCGGTGTGGATTGCATACACCGTGGCACCAGCCTCCACGTCCACGGCATCTCCCAGGTGCATCTTCTGCGCGCTTGCCATGCGCATCGACTGTAGGCCCGCAATATCGCCGCTGCTGCTGGAACTCATCATCTCAGGATGCGACTGGAAGCTCACCACCAAGCGGGATGCTCCGGCGAACCCGGCGCTGTGCTCATATCCCGCATCCATCTCGGCTGCGGGCGCATGGCCATACGGTGTTGCGACAGCGGCGAAGTCTGCCCGCAGAACCACGTCCGAGCCGTTGTCCATCGCGCGGTCCATCGCAACAACGGTGTGGATGCCGCCTTCTCCGAAGCCATTGTCGCCGCCGGTCACGGAGGCGCGGGCCTGAACCGGAGAGCGACGCGGGGCCTCCGCCGTGGCGGAAGAGACCAGCACGACATCCCCGTCGCCCACCATGCGCAGGATGGGTCGATTTGCGGTCGAGCGCAGTGTCCAGACCCAGTCGTCTTCCGGCTCATCCGGCTTGCGCCGCTGGGCGGGCAGCCACGCCGTCGGGTCCGACAGCGTAGTCAGGGTCAGGTTCACGGTTGCCCGCATCCCCGCGGAAAGCTGTAGATTGCGGCGCAACGCGGGCAGAAACAAGGCCGCCCTCGCTTGCACCTGATAGCGGCCCGGATGCAGGTTTGCAATGCTGTACCGGCCATGAATATCTGTGAATGCAGTCGCGACGCTACTGGAGCCGATCGCCAGAGCCTGTACCATGGCCCCCATCTGCGCCACGCCCTGCGCATCGCGCACCGTGCCGGAGACGGTCGCAGCCGCAGCGCTGGACGCCGATGCCAGTGAGAGCATCAGCGCGCCAAGTCCGAACCCGATTCGTATCCAGTTCCGTTGCACAGTCGGCGTCACCCTGTGCGTCGATGGCCTTCTCCGAAGGACGGGCGAATAAGAAAAGCCCGTCGGGGGCTATGCGCCAGCAAGCGATCGTCGCAATCCTGTCCGCGCAATCGTTTTGCAGCAAAGCCGCGCATTCGCTCTCAAGCTGCTTGTGTCGAGCGCACTTGGAATCTCGCGCTTCGATCTCACTGCGTGCAAATCCACTCCATTGAGCCGGCGATCAGTCCACGGTAAACTTCGCGGACTCCTCCGTCTTCTGCTTGGTCACACCGTCGTTCACTTTAATACTTACCTGATATTGTCCAGGCTGCAAGCTGGTCAGCGAAAGGGTCTTCTCCAGCGTCAACTGGTCCGCATTCGGGCTGAGTTTGGTGGTCAGCTCCTGGGTATCCAACACCGTCTTGTTGGTGGTCAGATCCACAATCTGGTAGTTGATCGTTGCGTCGTTCTGCTTGCTCTTCTCGTCGATCCCCAGGTTATAGACCTGCATCCAGAAGTCCAGATTCTGGTTGTGGTTGAACTTGACCGGCGTTACTACCGATCCACCCGTGGGCACGCGCGGTCGGATGCGCGTGTTGCCAATCACGAAGTTTCCTCCGCCGATCTCCTTGGAGGGGACGCGTTCCATCTGGTCGGCAAGAATCAAGGAAGAGTGGCCCAGCGTGTCGTCGTCGAACTTCGGCACGTCGATACTTCGCGTCCATCGACCGACATGGTCCGGATTGTTGACGTCCTTGATGACAATGTCGATCTTGTACAGGCCCGGTCGCAGCGGAATGGCCTTCCAGTAAACCGAAGCGGCCTTCTGTTTGGCCGCAAGCAACTCACTCGGCGTACTGACCTCTACGGTGTCCTCGAAGGTGCCTCCAGGCACGATCCGATGCGTCAAATTGGAGATTCGTCCCAGGATGTTCACCTTGCCCACCGAAACTCCATCCTTGGTGTTGAACGTGATGTCCGAGTTGTGAACCTGTAGTGTGATGGGCACGATTACCGTGTCGTTGGTCACCTTCACATAGTCCGTGCGCACATCGAAGAGGAACGGCGGCCCGGTGAGGATCTTGGAACTGGTCATGAACTGTTCCAGGTCCTGAAACTTGATGGGTGGCGGTGCCATGATCTTGGCCGCCATGTCCAGCCGGTCGAACTCCTTATTCTGGTTTTGCTGGCTGAACGGGCCTGTCCCAAGCTCTTCAAATTCTCCGCCGGAGAAGCGGTCCTTCTTGTCCGCCTGTCCATTCTCCTCGGCCAGGGTCAGTCCGGCGTTGGGGACGTGCTTCAATGCGTCCTTCTCCGAGCGGTCGATGGTGTAGTGGTAGTCGCCGCACTGGCAGGTGTCCACAAACTCGAGGTCGATGTTGTCGCCGATGCCCTCGATATAGCGGTAATGCCATACCTCGAAGGGATACGCGGACGTGCTGCCTCCACCCTCTTCCATGGGGCGCTGATACTCGCCGCCGCTGGGGTGTGAGTCGATGTCGTCCGGCTTGCCGTAGGCGATGTAGATATGGCCGCGGTCCGTCATCCAACCCGGCTTGCCCGCCGCGAAGTGCTCGTTGGCGTAAGCGATCCGGGAATAGATCTCGTCGCGATACTCATTCTCCGGCGAGTCGGGGCTTGGGTTGCGCCGCTGCCAGAAGTTCTCGATGAACTGCTCCCGCTCCTCATCGTTGGTCAGGTGCTTGAACGCCTGCCGCTCGGTGTCGGTGATGATCCAAACCACGTCCTGATCCAGCCAGGTCTTGAAGTCGCCCCGCAGCTCCTGCTTCAGGTCTTTTTGCTGCTCGATGCGTTCCTTGTCGGTCAACCTGCGCTTCAGCGGGTTCGGCTTCTCCACTACGGGTGCCGTCTGGGTCACGCCGTCGGGGGCCGACTGCTGCTGCGCCCGCGCGGAACCCCAGCCTGTCACCATGGAACACAACACTGCGCTTAAAACCAATCCACCCGGTCGTCTCATAGCCTGCGGTACTCCTGCCTCACGAACTTCGACTGCATGGCTCCGCATTGTGTCGCCACGTCCGACCCTGCAACCCCATCGGACGGCACAGGGACGGAACCCATGCACCATTGTAGAGCGACCCCCCTCCGCGATACAAGCTGCCCGTCCGCCGCCGCCCTGTTATCATCGGAGGCAGAGAGAATGAACGCATACAGCCGTGGAAGGCGGTTCTCTGCAACCTCTTTCCGAACTGAATCCGTGCACTGAAACGCTGCAACGAAACGCAACCGAACCGTCGTCGTCTTCTCCGCGTACCGTGTCCCGCCGACCTTGCAAACATGCACCCGCGTCGGCACATCCCAGGGCAGACGAGCGACAAGAAAGATTGCATGAGCACGAAGAAGATCGTCGCTATCGTCGTCATCGTGCTGGTTCTGGCGGGTGTCATCGCCGGGATCGTCCTGTACCGTCGGGCCGGGATTCTCAAGGTCGCCACCGGCAAGGTCGTGCGCGAGAACCTTGTCTCCACCGTCAGCGGGACCGGACAGATCAAGCCCAAGACCTACGTCAACATCGGCGCAACCTCCTTCGGACGCATCACGCATCTGTACGTCAAGGAGGGCGACCGCGTCCACAAGGGCGACATCCTGGCCCGTGTGGAGAGTGTGCAGCCGGAGGCCACGGTCGACGCGCAGCAGGCCACGATTGCGTCGTCGAAGACCGACATCGCCTCGTATGTCGCCGCCGAGACGACCGCTGAGGCCAACATCGCCGAGGCCAGATCCGACCTCGAACAGAAGAAGTTCGACTTCGACCGCGCTCAGGCGCTCTACAACGCCCAACTCATCGCCAAGCAGGACTTCGACGCAAAGAAGGCCGCGTATGACGTCTCCGCTGCGACGGTCGATCAGCGCGTCGCCGCCCTTGCTCAGGCGCGCGCGCAGACCGCCAGCCAACGCGCCCATCTGAACCAGGCCGTGGCCAGCCAGCGCGCCAACTTCGACGCGCTGGACAAGACCATCAGCCGTGCGCCCTTTGACGGCCTGGTCACCAACGTCCCGGTGCGCGAGGGCGAGACCGTCGTGGTCGGCATCCAGAACGCCGAAGGCTCCACCCTGCTCACCCTTGCCGACATGTCCGTCGTCACCGCCGAGGTGAAGGTCGACGAGACGGACATCGTCAACGTCCGCCTCAATCAGTCCGCCGATGTCACCGTCGATGCCCTGCCTGGACGCATCTTCAAGGGCCACGTCACCGAGGTTGGCGACCAGGCGCTGCTGCGCACCACGGGCATCGCCACCTCGCAGTCCACCACCGGAACCGAAGAGGCCAAGGACTTCAAGGTCGTCGTCACGCTCGACCAGACGCCGCAGGCCCATCTGGAAGACCTCCGCCCTGGCTTCTCCACTACCGCAAAGATCGTCGTCGCCCAGCGGTCCAATGTTCTGACCCTCCCCATTCAGGCCCTGGTGCAGCGCGATCCGGCACTGGAAAAAGTCTTTGCCGCAAACGACGGCAAACCCATCGCGTCCGACTCCGCCGCTCCGCTCCCCTCCAACCCAACCCAGGGCGTCTACCTGCTCACAACCGCAGCCGGAAGCGGAAAACTGCGCGCCAACTTCGTCCCCGTCACCACGGGAGTGACCGGAACGACCGAGATCGAAATTCTCTCCGGCCTCAAAGAAGGCGACGAGATTGTCATTGGACGCTATCAGGTCCTGCGCGCCCTGCACAGCGGCACCATAGTCAAACGCGACAACACAACCCCCACCATCACCGACACATCAACCTCCTAGTTGTTCTAATCTGATAGCTTGTAGCTCTTAAGCTCAAAGCCCTAGATTCGAAAATTATCTGTACGCACCACCCCCGGAGAACCGGATGGCCCCCGAAGCCGCACCAGAGACCGAACCCGATCCCACGCTCATCAACGCCGATGGCCCCGCCGAGGGCGAGGTCATCGTTACCAGCAATCTGTGGAAGACCTACGAGATGGGCGATCAGCAGGTCAACGCTCTGCGCGGGGTCAACCTGCGCATCTGCCACAACGAGTACGTCGCTATCATGGGTCCCTCCGGCTCGGGAAAATCCACGCTGATGAATCTCATTGGCTGTCTCGATTCGCCCACCCAGGGCCGCTACTGGCTCAACGGGCACGATGTCTCCGCACTCAGCGACGATGAGCTGGCCCGCATCCGCAACAAGGAGATTGGCTTCGTCTTCCAGACCTTCAATCTGCTGGCGCGCGCCAGTGCGCTGCACAACGTGGAGCTGCCCCTGATCTACAACGGCACGCCCTCATCCCAGCGCATTCAGCGCGCGAAGGATGTTCTGGAGTCAGTCGGTCTGGGTGCCCGCATGACGCACAAGCCCAATGAGCTTTCCGGTGGCCAACGCCAGCGCGTCGCCGTCGCCCGTGCTCTGGTCAATCACCCCTCCATCATCCTGGCCGACGAGCCAACCGGAAACCTCGACTCGAAGACCGGCGACGAGATCATGGCTCTCTTCGACCACCTGCACGCTCAGGGCAACACCATCATCGTCGTCACCCACGAGCCGGACATCGCCGAGTACGCCCACCGTATCGTCACCATCCGCGACGGCGTCATCGCCCACGACCACCCCTCGCAGCGCATTGCCAGCGACGGCTCCAAACAGCCCCACCTCTCCTGAGTCGCTACAGCCGCTTCAGATATGCCTTGGCCGCGTCCAGCTCCGGGAACAGCCGCTCCTCCGCCTGGAATGCCTTCGAGTGAACGCAGCGCCGACCCGACTTCACCCGCACCGGATGCTTCAGGTGCAGCATCTCGTGATAGAGCAGGTACTCCACCGCGCAGCGCGGCGTGTCTGGGCGGTCGAAGACGCGGCTCACCATGATGGTGTTGTGCGCCGCGTCGTAGTGGCCCAGCATCCGCCGCGCGTGGTGCGCGCTCCAGGTCAGCGTCGGACGCCCCAGCAGGCCGTGAAAGAAGCGCGTGTTCAGGCTCTCGAAGACCTCGTCCAGATCGTAGCAATGCCCTTGCGCCGAGAGGATTGTCTTGCGCCCGCGCGTTTGGCGGATGTGTTCGGCCTGCTTTGCCACTGCCTCCGAAGAGACGTGCCTTCGATAGCGGTCGGCGTGGGCGCGGGCAATCGGCTTCTTGTACAGCTTGGCCAGCAGGATGTGCGCGATCGCGCGGTGAACGGACTCCGGTGCAGGTTCCAGCAGGTCGGAGAGGCGCACCAGAAGCCGCCCCTCGCGTAAGCGGATCGTCGTATTCAGAGACGTGAAGCGGCGAAAGCGGATGTCGAGCACAGGGATAGGCGCGCGCGGGCGAAGCTCGCGATACTCCTGCTCAAAGATTTCGGTCAGTGCGGTAGACACGCTGCATTCCAGCTTACTACGGAGTGGCTCTTGCTCCGTCTGGCGCGATCACCGGTGGTGTTAGAGGAACCAGTGTCGGCGCTGGTGCCGTAGGCGTTTCGGTTGCGCTGGGATTTGTCGGTGCCGCCGCTGGTACTGCCGGAGGCGGCGCAAGCGGATCGAGGCGCGCTACCTGCGCAATCGGAATCTCGACTGCCCCAACCTTGTCCGACACCATGTCATGAATGGCGGTACGCAGGTAATACTGGCCCCTCACCGGGACGCTGATCTCCTGGTGGAAGGCAATGCCGCCAGACAGCAGCCTGGCGTATTCGGATGGAGTCAGCAGCCTGCGGATGCGGTTGCTTGCGGTGATGAGTTTATCCCCATTGCCGTCGTAGACGAAGGTCCAGACCTCGAGGACACAGTGGCGGTTGCCATCGGTCCCCTCGACGCAATTGACGGAGTGCGGATCCGGTACCAGATCCACTCCATACGACTTGTACGGACCGTTGATCTTCAGATTGGGATTGGATTGGTTGCTCTTCAATACCGTCTCTTCCGGAGGCGTGTTCGCTGGCCGGATGCGCACCTTGAAGAGGATCTCCGCCGGGTTGGGACCGCCATGCATCATTGCGGTCGCCATGGTGTTGGGCTGGGCCAAGGCAGTGGCTGCACTCTGCGCATCCACCTTGTTTCTATTGTTGGGATCGACAGCGTAGTAGCCGTTCCGATAGGTGACTTGTTTGGCGCTGGGATCGTTCACCTTGATCTTGATCGTTCGGAACCGTTCGTCCCACTGTGTGTTGGTCGGCGAATAGGTGATGGTGTAGTAGTTCGAGCCATTCTGGATTGCCTTCGATACGGCCTCGGTCAGGTTATTGGTGTTTACAAACGCGTGGCCTCCGGTGTCCGAGGCCATCTCGAACATGGTCTCGTGCTCCTGCGCGGTCTGCGTCATGAAGGCCATCTGTTCGTTGGCGGCGTCGGCTCCGCTGGTTATTGTGCTGTTCGCTGTAACGCTCTGTGTGGGATCGGTAAACACTCCGCGCGCGTCCACCGGATAGACGGCCACCTGGGCGCGCGTCAGCAGGTTGTCCGTCTTGCGCACCTCATCGTCGTTGCGGATCACCGAATCGTTGGGGTCGGCCTCGTTGACATCGGGTTCAACATCCAGCGGGAAGCTGCCGGAGAACCAGATCACGTTCTTGCGACCGGGAATGCCCACCAGGTACCGCGCCAGCATATCGAGAGCGTTCAGGGTGTACTTTGCCCGGATATCCTGTTGTTCCGATGTCAACTGGGCATCGACACGGTTCATGTCGTCAACCATCTCTTGCGTGATCGAACCGCCAGCCGGGCCAAAGGCGTCCGAGAAGGAGTTCCCGCCGACCGGTCCACCGCCGACCGGTTCCGACAGCATGTTCGAGACTCGTGGCGTCCCCTTCTTCGCGGTCAATGCCGCCTTCAATACTGCCGGGTCGGCGGTGAACCCCTGTAGCATGTCCAACTGCTCCGTCAGTCCGAAGATGGCGATGCGCGTCCCCGCCGGTTCCTTGTCGAGGTAATCGATCAACTGTTTGCGGGCGTACGGCTGCACGCTGAGCGGGGTGTTCAGATAGTCGAGCAGGAGCACGTTTACCGGGCCATTGGCCGGGGCAGCCGACTTGTTGGTAAAGAGGCCGGGAGGCAGCACCGGCTCTGGCCCAACTTTCTCCGTCTCCGACGCTGGCAATGCGCTGTGCTCCTCAAAGCTGCGGATCGTCTGCGGTTTGCCGTTCTCCGTCAGGCTGAAATCCGACTTCTCCAAGCCATGGATCGGGTTCTGCTTCGAGTCTTCGACGACGACATCGACAACCACCAGATCGCTGTATGCGCGGATCGTGGCAACCCCGGTGGTGTTCTGCGGCTGAGGCCCGTTCGGCACGAGCTTCGCTGCGCCTGGGGCCGCGGGAAGCGTCGATGACTGCATCTGCCCCCGCATCGGCAGCGCAAAAAACGTCGCGGTAAACGCAACTGCAACAATCGAATGGAACCAACGTACTTTGACTGGGCGAACCAATGGAGCCTCCTGCGAGCGCACCTCAAGGATACACTCCCATACTGGCAAGAGTTCATGTATATAGACGCAAATGCGGGTGCAAAGTTTCTCGATCACAGTGCAGCATCGGTACGCTCTGCCATCCGATTCCATCATCGGGAAACCTGGGTTCAGGTCATGCTATGGATCAACGCTTCGTCGCTGCGTTGGATGCAGTCGTGGCAGTCCCTTTGTCCCCCAAAGCAACTGCATCTTCAACAGGGTGCGCAATATGGCCAACCTGTAGCTTTACCAGCTCCGGCTGGGCGATTCGGGTCGGGCCGAGTACGGCGATTCGGGGCAGCGGGCCACGCACCATCGCCACCTCGTCGCAGGCGTACAGCCGTGGACAGGCCTGGCAGTCTTTGTAGATCTTGTCCGGTAGCGTGGTGCGGTCGGCAATCCGAAAGCCGAAGTGGAAGAAAAAGTCGGGAATCCGGGTAAACATGCAGACCGAAAGTACGCCCTGCTCCTCCGCCTCCGCCAGGAGCGCGCGCAGAACCCGCCCGCCCGCGCCCTGTCCCTTGGCCTCCGGCTTTACCACAATCGACCGTACCTCAGCCAGATGCGGCCCATACAGATGCAGCGCGCCGCAGCCCAGAAAGATGCCGCTCTCCGACTCAGCCACCACAAAGTCGCGCACGTTCTCGCAGACATCGGCGTAGCTGCGACGCAGCAGCGTCCCATCGCCGGAGAGCGAGTTGACCAGCTCGAAGATGTTGACCGCATCCTGCAAGCGCGCGGGCCGCACCAACGCCCCGCCCGCGCGGGCGCGGGTCGATGCGGTGGATTCACTGGCGGCCATCAGGGACGAGGTAGACAAGTGACTTTAAACTCCTGCAACCATTTTCGCAGACTTATAGCAATTCGTCTGAACTTCGACCATTCGCCACTACAGAGCCATTGCAGCTTGCGTGGAAGATCCAGTCAGCCTCTTGCGGGCTTCAGCCAGCGCAGTGCGAACGCGCGAGCGTGCGGTCCCGCCCACAACGTCGTGACAGTCCAGCGTCGCCTCCAGCGAGATCGCGGCAAAAAAGTCCTCGCCAAATGCCTCACTCAACTTCTGCAACTCAACCAGCGAGATCGCCTCCAGCTCGCGCCCGCTCTCCAACCCAAGCCGCACCGCATTGCCGATAATCTCATGCGCCTTGCGAAACGGCACGCCCTTGTTGGAAAGATACGTCGCCGCCGCCATCGCATTCAGATACCCCGTCGTCGCCGCCGTCTTCATCCGCGCCAAGTTGAACTTGAGCGACCGCGTGAACGCAGGCAGAATCGACAGCACTCCGCGCGCCGTGTCCGCCGCATCGAAGACCGCCTCCTGCCCCTCCTGCAAGTCCTTGTTGTACGCCAGCGGCAGGCCCTTCATCAGAACTGCAAGCGTTGTAGCCGCGCCGATCAGCCGCGCGGACTTGCCTCGCAGCAGCTCAGTGAAGTCGGGGTTCTTCTTCTGCGGCATCGCGCTCGACCCCGTCGAAAACGCCTCCGGCAGATCGAGAAACCCAAACTCCGCCGTCGAATATAGCGTCAGCTCCTCGGCGAAGCGCGAGATGTGAACGCCCATGGTGGCGAGGCACTGGGTGAACTCCAGCATGAAGTCGCGGTCGCTGGTCGCGTCCATGCTGTTCTGCGTCGGGGCACTGAAGCCCAGGGCTTCAGCCGCTATAGTCCGATCCAGCGCCAGCGTCGCGCCCGCAACCGCACCCGATCCTAGCGGACAGAAGTTCATTCGCAGACGCGCGTCCGTCAAGCGCGAGAGGTCCCGTTCCACCATCGCAACATACGCAAGCAACCAATGCGCCACCAACACCGGCTCGGCCCGCTGCAGATGGGTATACGAAGGCATCACGGCATCGCCCGCCGTCTCCGCCAGTTCGATCAACGCCAGCGCCCACGCGCGCAAGCCGTCCACAGTCGCGTCGATTGCCTCGCGCACAAACAGCCGCATGTCGGTGGCAATCTGCTCGTTGCGACTGCGGCCAGTGTGCAGCTTCAGCGCCAGCGGGCCAATCGTCCGCGTCAGTTGCATCTCCACGAAGTGGTGGATGTCCTCGGCCTCAGGCGCAGAGGCAACCGTCGCGTGCCAGTCCGTCCCACTCGACGCGAGAACCTCGTCCAGCCCGCCGACCATCGTAACCAATTCGGCCTCGGTCAATATCCCCGCTGCAGCAATCGCCTTGGCATGAGCCTTCGACGCATCAACCTCCTGCGCCAGCAGCCGCACATCAAACGGAAACGACCGCTGCCACTGCTCAAACGTCACATTCAAAGGCTCGCGGAAGCGGCCAGACCACATCTTTGTCGCGGGTTCTGACATGCTTACTCCTTGTCGCTTCCACTGTTCAGTTGTGGCATCTCAGAGCCTTTGCTCAGTTTGATTAGTCCGCTCTGCGCATAGGTCATCAGCTTCGCGCGGGAGTCGGTGATGTCGAGGTTGCGCATCGTGAGCTGCCCGATGCGGTCGCGCGGGCTGAAAGTAGACTCGGTCTTCTCCATGCTCAGGCGCTCCGGCTTGAACGTCAGATTCGGCGACTCCGTGTTCAGGATCGAGTAGTCGTTGCCGCGGCGCAGCTCCAGCGTGACCTCGCCGGTGATGGGCCGCGCTACCCAGCGCTGTGCGCTCTCGCGCAGCATGATCGCCTGCGAGTCGAACCAGCGCCCCTGATACAACAGCCGTCCCAGTCTGCGTCCGCTCTCGCGGTACTGCTCGATGGTGTCCTCGTTGTGGATGCCCGTAATCAGCCGCTCGTACGCGATAAACAGCAGCGCCAGACCGGGTGCCTCGTAGATGCCGCGGCTCTTGGCCTCGATGATGCGGTTCTCGATCTGGTCGCTCATTCCAAGCCCGTGTCGTCCGCCGATCCGGTTCGCCTCCAGCATTAACTCCACCGGGTTGGGAAACTCTTTGCCATTGAGCGCCACCGGGAATCCCTCCTCGAAGCGCACCACGACCTCTTCGCGCCGGATCTCCACGTCGTCGCGCCAGAAGGCCGCTCCCATAATCGGCACAACGATCTTCATGCTGCTCGTCAGCAACTCCAGGTCCTTCGCCTCGTGGGTTGCGCCCAGAATGTTGGAGTCGGTCGAGTAGGCCTTCTCCGCCGACATCTTGTATCCGAAACCGGCCTTCTGCATGAAGGCGGACATCTCCGCGCGCCCGCCCATCTCGTCGATAAAAGTCGCATCCAGCCACGGCTTGTAGATCTTCAGCTCCGGGTTCACCAATAGGCCGTAGCGATAGAAGCGCTCGATGTCGTTGCCCTTGTAGGTCGAGCCGTCGCCCCAGATATTGACGTCGTCTTCCTTCATCGCCGTCACTAGCATGGTGCCGGTGACCGCACGGCCAATGGGTGTCGTATTGAAGTAGGTAATGCCAGCGGTAGTGATGTGGAACGCGCCCGCTTGCAACGCGGCGATGCCCTCGCGCACCAGCGGCCCGCGGCAGTCGATCAGGCGCGCCTTCTCCG
>VFSW01008575.1_pt1 | contig 14659 bp, 12 predicted proteins | sample 5358111 | NCBI WGS metagenome assembly VFSW01 (sample SAMN11554181, study PRJNA540505) | mine drainage metagenome | isolation source: sediment from site ElyBrook_90M | place: USA: Ely Copper Mine, Vershire, VT | collected 2017 | reverse complement strand
CAGCTCAATTTGTGGCAATTGGTGATCTCTTGTGGCGGATGTGCCACAATACCCGTCTACGCTTTCGATCCATTTGCCAATCCGGGCTTTGTTGTACTGCACCAGGAGTGGCATCAAGTATTTCAACTGATTGGGTGTCAGTCGCAGTTTCCCGATAAGTAAACGAGCCCACCAGGGGACATCGAGCATCACCGTTTGTCCGTCGCCCAACCCTTCGGCTGTATCGGGGTGAGTTGCTATGAGGCGCATACAAGTCATGCAGAGCACATATATGACGCGCATGTCATCGGGCGCAAACCTTAGTATCACGACCATCCCGGTGTTAAACGGCAATATCAATTCATATGCCGATAGTGGCACCGCCAGGGAGTATGGACCTCCCGAGTAAAGATTCGGACGCGGGCTATACGGTACTTGACGCAAGGCGCTCTCTAATTTCACTCAGTGTGTCATCGACGTACAGCTTGCCGTTGTAGAAAATCGTACGCAGCTCGTCGTCCTGTGCCAGATCCGTTTGCTCGTCGAGCGTCAGCCCGTCAGTGGCGTGCAATTGCCCGTCAGACCCCCTGTAGACCACCACACGCCCTCGTAGCGATTTCTTGGTGCCGTTGTCGGTTTTGGGGTCCTTGAATATCTCACGGCCCTCACCGTTTATCTGAACCCACGTGGATTTCATGGCAAAGCCGAACGTATCGCGTGTCTGATACTGGTAGGTGTATGAGCCAATACCGAGCACGACGTTGGTGGACGCGAAACCCTTGGCTTCCAAGCGTGCCAGAATGTCAACCTGGCGCTCCAACGTGATCGAGTCACCGTAGATGGCGCCGATGTGCGAGTCGAGTTGTTTGTAGCCAGTGGACGTGATCGTGCCACCGAAGATGTCCCACAACAGCTCGATGAGACCCTTGTATTCGGGCAAATCATCGTGTGATCCGCTCAAACGCTCATCGACACTCTTTCTCTTCCCACACAGAATGTCAGCAGGATCCCCAGAATCAGGACGAATTACCACGCGCCCGTCACGCGCCATGATCTTGTCCTTCAAGCGTGGCAAGATGTGCGTCACAACATGCCACAAATCCCACGTGTCGCTGACAATGGACACGAACCCGTTGGGGTAGACATCCTCGATCAGACGGCGGTATGTCTCATATTCCTCGCCATCCTCGGCACCACCGGCACACATGACGCTGTGCTCGGTATTGCCACATATCGCCACCTGTCCCATTCGCCGCACGACCAACATCTTCGTTGGCACGGAAACGCAATATACCCGTCCCGCATATGGGACAGTTTCTCTTTCCACTTTTGTCGTGAGGATTGATTCAACGTGTGGCGACAACGAAACCGTGTAGCCAGTCTTCCGCGAGTAATCTTCCCGTTTGTCCTCATAGCGCGAGAAATGTGTTCGGAATCCACCTAATGCGGCGACAGCCTGGACTTGTTCAATACAAGAAAGATTCGTGGAAGGATAAAGCCACAACGTACCACTTCTTTTCGTGCCATCCCAATGAGTAAGTTCCTCAAGAAATGCAGCGCACCAATATGGCGAAATGGCTGTCAAATCTATCCACGAGAAGTCTTTCTGGAACACCTCGGGCACATCAACGCGTACGGAGCAATACCCATTCTCGTATTCGTTCCAAGAATAGTTGATGCCCAATGAATCGAGAATCCACCGCAACCGTTCTTTCTTGCGAGCCAATTTCAGGGAGAACCTAATAGGATGCGTCCCCGAACGTTCGCCCGTATACGAACTCGCACGCGCCATGAAAGAACCATCAGCTTGGAATGCAATGCGCAAGCGATCCATCATGGATATTTCGTCGTGCCCAGAGTTATACCCACTTACCGGCAGACGCCAATTGCTTGAGAATCCCATATCAACCGACGAAGCGGCTTCAAAGATGCTTAATGCATTTGTCTTAACGTGGCGCCTGACCATCCGGTGATTAGGCGTAACAAGCAAATCAAGAGCAGTTCCGCCCGAACGATTCAAGACAAAGCGCACCATGTCACCCGCATACGGTTCATCCACATACGCAGACGGCACGACAAATTCAATTGTGCCATTTTCGTTGTATTGCGCCACCTTTTCGTCAAGGTCGAGATCGCAGAAAGGCTTGAAACCATGCTCGGTAAGTATTTCCGTCTTGTCGTCATAGCAGGCAGGAATAGATGTGCCGACCAGCTCTTTGGTGATATCGGCATTGTAGTAGCGCTGCGCTTGCCAAATGGCTGGGATGGTGTCGGTCCCTGTGAACGACAACAGGTGTCCCATGCCAGAATTGGCAGATGCGCTCACGTGCTCCAACCCGCGCATCGAAAAGTCGTGCCCCTGGAATGCGGCAAAATCTGCCATCTCGGGGTTTGTCTTGAGCGCATAACGGTCGAACATGCGACGGTAGCGATGTGCGATTGTTGCCGATGTGCAGGGTTGCCAGATGTGGCTTGACATCCATGTTTCGAGAAAGTTGGTTAGCCAGAAAAACCTGGCATCGGTGTTCTCGATGGTAAGCATTGGCACGCGTAGTGGCACAAGTGTGCCCTCGGGGACTGCCCTGATGTCGAGTGGCAGATAGTTCAGATCCCACAAATCACGCAAATGCGACGTGTCGGGATCTTGTACGCCGAGCGTTAGCGCAATGAAATCACGGTATTCACGCTCGACAGTTGTCCAGCCGCGCAGGAAGAAGTGCTCATCGAAATAGTCGATTAGCCATTCCTTTACGAATGCCTGGAAACCAAATGCCACGACACGGTCTACATTTGGGATGTGTGTCATGCGGGGAATCCATGTGGAATACACGACCTCCGTGCCAGGCGGATATTGCTCACGGTGTGAAATCTTGTAGAAATCACAGAGCAACGTGGGCGGGCACGGAGGCTTGGGCATTGTACGATGGACCTTTCTCGGCATGGCGTGCTCTTCCGGGTAGTGGGGCTAATTGACGCTATTGTAGCCGCTACTCATCGCGCAAGCGGTTCTTGGCTTCCTCAAGGTCAAGCTCATGTTGTGCCTGGTGTTCCAATGAAGGCTTCATGAGCAAGGTGATGATCACGCCGAGGACGCCAAAAATCAACCCATAGAAGAAACCCCCGAATGGGTTGCGCCCCTTACCGTCAGCGATCGCAGCCGACACAATGGCACAGACAAACCATATGACGATGAAAATTGCCATCTATATCACCTCCCTTCTCTTTATGTCGCCCTTCAGGATCTCGGTGATGCCCTTGCAAATATGACATGAGTTGTTGGGATTGTAGGGGTGGTCGTGCTGAAGGACATCATTTGGCATTCCACCGTGCGTCCACTCGGATGTATCGAGCGAGTACATGTGCTCATAACGGCGAAACATGACAGCATCCGGCACGTAACCCAGCATCGAATCGGTGAAGTAGTAGCCATCGAGCAAACCGTCGAGTGTCTGGCGATGCGACATCTCGCAATGTGTTGTGAAGAGCGAAACACCGCCCATGCCGTAGCTCCGCAATGCCTTGACTGCCATGGCAAACGTGCCACCACGCGAGCACAGATCGTCAAGAATCAGCACTCTGCGCTCATGCGTGTGCATTGTCCCAGGCGGGAGAACAATTTGCATCTCACCTGTCAATGCACCCGTTTTGAAATCACGGTGCTTGAAACCCACGATGGATTTGAAGCCCGTCAGTGATGCGTAACGCTTTTGCGCTCCGGCATCGGGGAACATCAAGAAATCACGCTCTTTGTCGAAGCCCATCTGTTTCATGACCTCAGGCAACAGGTCGATGGTCGGGTAGAACGCCTCGACATTGTTGAGCAACGCCATGCACACGTCGGAATGCGGCTCCCAGACCTTGACGTATTCGAAATCCATGTCGTTGATGAAGTCGCACACGATGCGCAACGTGAACGGCATCGTGCCCGTGACGCGGTCCATGCGGCTGTACGGCATGTATGGGATTTCCAGGTGCTTGATCGCAGCTTCGGAGTGATGGTGCAGATAGTCATTGACCACGGCGAGCTTCATCAAGTCCGTGTCGTCCTCGTAGATCCACCGGATGACATTGACATTGCGCTTGAACTTTTCCACGGCACTATCGAGAGCGCCTTGGGCGGTCTTGCCTATCCGCAGCTCGCCATTCGGATAGAAACCGAAATCAATTTCCACGCCGTTCAACTTGATCATGGCGCTCACCCTAGCACCGATTGACGATTACGTCAAGGCAACGGCCGTCACGATAGCGAGATAACCGGACACGTGAGGGTCCGTACAACGTGAGAAATAGACTGAATTTTGTCCACTACTACACGTGCTAATTCATTGATGTTCATGCCGTTGACTTCAACCACGAGATCATACGGACCTGTAACAAGTGATACCCGTGCGATGTGTGGAATGAGAGTATCGGCAGACAAATGCTGCTCAACTAGAGTCGCTTTCCCCACTTCTGTTTGAACTAGCACATATGCCCGCATCGCGTTCTTTGTCCTTTTCCACTAGATGTGTCAATACTTGGTCTTGAATTGCCAGGTGGCGCTGTATTTCGATGGCCTCGTGCAGTATAGCCTCTGCGTCTGTGAACGTCTGCTCGGCACGTGTATCTGCCGCTTGTGCTTGAACATTTTGACCGACAATAATGACAGGAAGTAGGACCAACTGGAGGAATGTCTGCGCGATCCACGCCACGATGATGAGTGAATTGCCACTATGGAACGCCGATGGTGCGGAGACAAGCGCCAGCATGGTAAAGAGATATGCGCACCACATGGTGCCGACAAGTGCCGTGATCTTGAGCCCAACCTTTGCGTTGAAACGCTGAATCGCATTTTGTCCATTCCTCACGGATGCTGTCGTAACAGGCGTTTGTGTTCCAGTTAGTCTCTTGGTTGTGTGTGAATGAGGATTATGTGCGAACTCCATGCCACAAGTATATACAAGCTGCACCAAGATCGTTGAACAACGGAATGTTGTATCGCTTGCAGACAATCTCCACATTGCCTTTACGCCAAAATCCGTCAGGGCACGACACAATCAGTTTGGAATCAGCGGCATGTAACCCCAATTCAAGCAACGTAATGGGAGACTTTGTTTCCGGCTCGAAGTGCATGAGGATGCGGTCGGCCATGTCCATGCCGTTCATTTCCCACTCGACTTGTTGCCGAAATTGTGGGCTATCTATCGACTGCACCCATGAGCTATCCCAGTCGGAACGGCGCGGGTTGAGAATATATCCGTCGTAAAATACGAAATCAGACTCTACTTGACTTTGCCAATCGACTACACTGCCCATTTCGATTGACCCGGCAAGGAACACGATGGGGTAGTAGGGATCTCTGCGCCACAAATGGGCAATTGTCGATGGTGGTTTTATGGTAATCATGCGGCTCCCGACCGGTAACGCGAAACAGCCCGGATCAACTGCGGCGAGTTTTCACAGTCAATCCGGGCTATCCGCTTGCTTCCTTTCCTTATTCCACCAAGGAAAAGACTAGAATGGCCACGTCCCGTCACGCAGATTCTCGACCAGCTCAATGGTCTTGAATCCGGCGTCAGTCAAGCCACCGAACGTATACACGTTGTCGGCCGACAATCCCGCAGCACGGTAGCCCGCGATGTTGAACACGAACACCGGCTTTGTGGGGGGAATCCCGCCATGAGAATTCATGCCATAGTGGGACTGCTCATCGGTCAAGATGACGACACGGTCGTGATTCTTGTACCCGTACTTGATGGCGCCGGGGATATTCGTGCCACCGTTGAAAGCCGGGACACGTCTGATTGCGGCCATCTGATTCAGGACCGACGATCCCCTGCTGAGCGTTACCGGCGAATAGGACGTGGAAAATGCCACAATGTCTGGCGTGCCACCGACCCCCAGCGAACGGAGGGCCAGCGATACGCCGAAGATGCCAGCAACCTCCCACAGCTCTGGGCTATTGGCACGGTCTGTCCACGTCCCCCTGGCGCCCCGATTGCTGTAGGGGCTGCACATCGAGCCGGAAACGTCGATGAGGATGAGTGTCGAGCCCGTCAGCGCCGGGATGTTCCCGACAGACAACCCAAGGGCGACCTCAAGCGGGTAATGCCATCTGACATTTGAGACGTTCTTGTACGCCGACAGGAACCGGATCGGAAACTGCTTGGACTTGGCGACCTCTGCCGGGTCGGTGAGCTTCGTCACGACGTGCTGGAACGAGGCGTCAGAGATGCCAGCCTGGTCGAAGTTGCGCAGGTTACGCAACAATGCCATGTAGCCCATTGACGGGATGACAAAATCCCACGCTGCGCCGTCCATGCCACCAGGCAACCATCCGGACAGGTGCTCCCAGTCGAAACGTGCCGAGAACAAAACCTCACTGCCAGATGTCAACAATCCGCGACGCTTACCCTCGGGCATGAGGTTGAGCGTACGGCGCACAGTTATCAACGGCAAACCGTACTTGTCCCGAAAACTCCGCTCGCCAGCATCCGGACGATTGTGGCGGATGTCAATCAAATAGCGGAAGAGCATGGACTGCTGTGTCGATGCCGGTGTCACGTGGCACAACTCGATGACATCGCCCATACGCATGGCGTTGTTGGATGAGTCATAGCGCAAACACGAGAACTCGTTGTACAATCCACCCTGAATTGCAGCCGAGATTCCGTCGCGCAACTGATTGGCAATTGCACGCTTTCCGTTGTTTGTCTGCAAGTAGTAGGACAACATTTCGGCGGGCTCATCGGCGCGCTGCAAGACAGCCTTGACCACCTGGGCGCCGTTCGGACCGCCAGCGCGGATGTACTCGACGGCACCGACGAGGGAAGCTGTCCGCATGAGACCAGCGGAGCGCAGCCATGGCAGGAAACGTGCGACCCACTCGGGGTCCTTCTTCGTCACGGCGTGGATGAGCGTGGCGTAGCGGCTGTCACGATCCTCGGCGTTCTCGTGGAAGGTGTCCTGTCCAACCATGTTCGAAATGGCGAGCAAGAACAGCTCAGACTTCTTGCCGCGCTCGTAGCCTGGCGCGCCCAGGGCGGTCGTCGTGGTCGGTGCGGACTTCGTCTTGATCGGCGTCTTGACGCGGGGGGCTGGCTTGGGCGTAGCGGGCGCTACCGGGTTGTTGGCGAACTTTGCCACTTGTTGACCTCCGCGTCGTAGGGAATGCCACTACAGGTGTGACGGTGTAGCGATGCGAGGGGTCAGTGTAGCAGGTGGCGGGGGGATGTCAAGTGGGAGATGGCGAGATGGATGGAGTGTTGGAAACTAGATTGAGTTGTTAGGCGCCCATCCATGCTGCCTGCAAATAGTTCCCCGGCGCCCCTATCCCGGTCGTTTGGTTTGTCGAGCTATCTGCCCTGGCTCCAATTCCTATGAGATCACCCGCCGCGCATTTGAGAATAACCGATCTGTGGATGGCACGATAATTACTGACCTGCGAGAGAGTGCCACCTTGGTTGTCATCACCCGTCGTTATCGCGACGGAATTCTGGAAAATCTGTACATCGAAAATGCTAACTGCCGCAGTAGCGGCCTGGAACGATATTAGGGCTGTTGTGATGTATGTCCCAGCTATAGGAACATGGAGTTGTCCACCGTTATTTGTCATCCCACCATACATGAAAAAGTTTGAGTCGAAATTCATGGGAGTTCCAATACTTCCGTTACTCATTGTCCGTGCCACAGATGGATAAATATGACCACTCGGTGCTGTTCGATTAGAGGTTGCCACTATTTCCCAACTCAATCCATCACAGACAAACGTGGCCGATTCATAGGCGCTATATATGTAATAGTTATTCCCGCCATTGATATAAGACGTGGCACCAGCTGGAGATTGCGGGACAATCTCTGTCGTTTGTACCGCAGTATTGACCACGGTGACCTGTGCGCCCGAAACTGGTAATGGCAGTGTAACGACAATACTGGAGACATTCCCAACAAGCACAAAGTCATCGACATTGGCCGTGTAGTTGGCATAGATCAGAGCAGGGTTATGGGTTCCAAGCGACAAACGTGATGCTTGTGAGAGTATCCATGCTGTAACGCCGTCTATAAAGCTCCTACGGTCTTATGACCCGATAATGATGAGGGGAAACGTGCTTGAATTGGCACTGCTAGTGTAAACATCTGTTGTAGAACCACTCAATGCCGCAAATGTAGCGGGCAAAACACTGGCTACACCTGTTTGAGAATAGCCGAGGGGGTAGGTGCCAGGATTGGCGACCAACAATGCCGCCGTTGTGGCGCGAGGAGGGACCACAAGAATGTTCGGATTTGACAACAATGTCGGATAAGTGGATGGTGCCGTCACTTGGTAAAATCCACATGAAAACCAATAGATTCCAGGGGGCAGCGTAATCGGAGACGAAAGCTGTGAGCCTGTATAGCCCACGGCCGTGGTGGATTGTTCCCCTATGTTGCCGAGAAGATTGCCAGGAAATCCATATCCATTATCCGAGCGGATACCGAGAACGTAGAAAATGGAGCCACCGACACTTGCAGCCGTAGTGTAAACGCCAATCTGATTGACCGTGATCTGACTGCGGACAATCACCGCCGATGTGTATTCGACACCAGCCTGTGCGCTAGTGGAGAGAAATGCACTCCCAACTTTCGGACCTACGGGTGCAAATGTGCCCGTTTGCAGCGTATGGAGCCCTTCACCTATTTGGGAGCCGATGCTGGCGTTGAGGATCCCATTCTCCATATAATTCAAGCGCGTAGCGTTTACCGGAGTTTGTCCACTGGAGCCGTCAACCCAGGTTTGCGGTGTATAGGTCATGTCACGTCCTATGGGTAAAAAGTTTCAGATGGGTAGAGGGTTTCAAGCGGGTATATATCGGATGCCAGATTAGACAATGATAGTGGATTGGCAATATCCGGGATTGAAGTAATTGACTGTGGCTGCACTAGTGTCGAGTCATATTGCACATAGCTTGTCGAACGCTGTCCAGGCGTATACGTGGCATCGAGTCGCATCGTTCCCGTTGGCGTATCAAAGACAACCATCTCAGCAGCTTCTACGCTCTGATCCGATGATGCCGAGCTGGAAGATACTGAAAACATGATGTTGCTCTGATTGTAGGAGTGACAGTATTGTCCGACGCCAAAGTAACCCAATGCAGAATCCGACATAAGATACATCCCACCAGAGAGTGAAGCTGGATAGCTCTTTTGCAGGGACATCGGTTGGAAAACATTGGCATAAGCACTTTGTGCCTGAATTGTTCCCAGTTGAAATCCTGCACATGTCGGGACTATCGAGGATGTTCCCGATGGCAGCGATGGCACTGTTGCCGATGTTGTGTTTGTCCAAGAATTCGTGCCAGATGGAGCGATCATTGCCGATGAAACGACAGTATTGGTGTATGTGCCAACTTGATCGAGCTGTGTAACATTCATGAGTGGGATGACAACGTTGTTAGTGGCGTTGCCATTTATTCCCTCCACAACAATATGCACGGTTTGTTGATATGCGATTTCTGGGAAAGCTGGAAATGCTGCTATTGCATTGAAAACAGGCAACGCTGACGCCTGGTACATTCGAAACGAGGGGGACTCTGCTACTTCCGAGGCTAGCGCCCACTTGCGTGCAACGGACCAACTGTTACCGTTCGGACCAGAATAGTAAGAATCAGATGGCAACGTCCCGGTGCCAGATGTTGCATTAAATGATACATTCGACAAATAGCCAGAAAAGTATTCTGAAGTTGTGACGGGGTTGTAACCCATAGACAACTGTCCGGCCGCAGTCGAGCCATATACGACGTTGGTGACATAGGCCATCGACGTGATCCCGTCACATCCCAGGGTCAGCGCAACATCGTGTCCCCCGCCGACAAGAACTTCACAGGCGATATAGTGCCATTCTCCAATTGGGACACTTTGCGTAGCAACGAGCGGAACGGACATTGTCCCAGTATTGTAGAAAGAAAGTTGCAATTCAACAAAAGACGAGGAACCAACTATGGAACTTACCTGTAGGGTGATCGTACCGCAACTCCATATCATTTGCGTACTACCCGGCACCGAAGGGATATAAACCCATCCGTCGATTGATGTAAATTGTGTGTCCTGTGATGCTCCCGGGTTCAAGTTGGAAACGATGGTGCTATTCGTTCCGTTGAAATAGGCTGTTTTGTTATAGGTTGTGCCCGAAATGGTGGGTCCACCACCCGGAGGCAATGCCCCAAGAGTTACATTCGATAACGTTGCGCCAATTTTGCCGCCCATAATATCTCTAATTGTCGGACCAATATCATCAAGCGGATAATAGAAACCTACGACCGTTTGGTAATACGCCAAGTTGAGATTTGTCAGATATTGTTGGTATGTTTGATAGCCAACACACGAATAATTGTAGAGCGTGTAACCCAATTGTCCCAATTCCGGGATGCCCGATGAGGTGGCGGATGGGAAAGAGAATGTGCCGCCATCTATGGCAATACCCCCCCCGTGCCAGTAGTACAACCCATAACTTTGCCCAGAAATCATAAATGCAGAGGCAGGTGTGGCCGCGTACCATTGTGGGGAATATGAGAGCGAATCGGCCGAGAGAGTCGAGCCGAATGTGCCATCAACGGCATAAGGAGCACTTGTGTAGGTCGAATATGTCGAGCCTATCTGGCTAAACCCAGTTGGTAGGACGGTTGGCGAAGACACAAACCATGGAGAATACTGCTCGGTCGCGATCTTTGCGATGTCGTAGTCGAGTCCCGTGGAACTTATGAGCGATCCACAATTGATGCCGGGTCGAGCAAACTGGCTTTCATTGAAATCAAAGGCATATTTCCCACCGTAGGAGTAAATACCGTAAGGGCTGTAAGGGGTTTGAACGTAGTCGAGTTGCCAGGTCCCCAACGTATTATTGGCATAAGAAGCTGTATAGACAGAAATAGCTTGATTCATGCAGAAGGCATAGAGTGTAGTGCCGTCAAATGTCAATTGGACTGCCTGGTATGTGCCAGGGATGGATGACTGCGCCGTCCATGCTGAGATACTCGTCCCGGACAGAATGGTCGCCATGTAAACGGGTGTTGTGGGTTCGGTGACGGAGGTGCTGAGCGTCACAGCGACGCCCTCGTACGTACCGCCTGCGATTACGACATTGTTGTCGAATGACACAATCCCCGCACCAGCGGCATTGATGGGCAACACGTTGGTAGAGGCGGTCCACGGTCCGAGTGAATCCCCCTGATTTTGGGCCAGAAACACATTCGTATACCCATTTCCGTTCGTCGTAGAACCACCTACGGCAATGATCCCGGCGTCATGTTGAGCCAAAGAGCCAGTTATTTGCGAGTTTTGTGAGAAATAAGCGCCATAATGTGCAAGGATACTTTGGGCAGAGAGAGCAAAGGTGTAGATGGCAACTTGGTAGATATTGCCGGTGAAATAGTCGCCATTGTATGCAGGATCATAACCAATGCCAATAGCCGCAGCCGTTCCTGCTGAGACGGTTCCGCTGAATGGGGCAGAATCAACCTCTATGCCGTCAATGTACATTCTGAGAGTAGTGCCATCATACGTACAAGCGACATGAAAGAATGCCCCAGGATTGTAGGCTGTAACGCTTGTCGTTGCTGTCCCGTTCCCGATCCCAAGGGTGATTTCGTTCCCAGAGTTGGGAATTGCCAGTTGAAACCCGTTGAGGTCCACATCGGTATGACTATTGGCAATGATCCGCGGGTTGCCAATCTGCCCAACGTCGATTCCTACAAAGCATTCAATTGTAAACTGAGTAAGGACAGGATTATAGGTACTACGAAGCCCGAGCTGAGATGGTGCCACGAAATTGCCTATTACCCGCGAAGGATTGGGGTAGCCACCGGACATTATGAAACCAACGTTTCCATTATTCGTAAGCGTATAACCATTCCCCGATGAGTCGGTCAAATCTGCCAGTTTCCAATAGGCGCTCGGAGATAATTTATCCGTCATCGTCTCGTAGTATGTGGAATATATGTCCCCAGGATATTGGTTGTTGAAGACGTTTGTTGGCAATGTATTGAGAGAAGATTGGGGAGTCCAATTCCCTACGATGAAGCCATTCAGCGCCGGATGCGTCCAAGGGACTTGTGTCGATGAATAGGTCGAAGTGATGGGATTCGCAGAAGCCGATGAGGACGACGTAGATGAGTTGCTGACGGCACTTCCCGCAGCGGTAGCGGCGAGCCCCAGTGGTGACGCCATCGTGAACCATTCTTTTGGGTAGATTGTCGAGACAAGCTCGGTGCCCGGCAATCCGTTGTTGTCTGTCCACAGGGACACGCGCAGGTCGCAGCCACTCCCGATCGGGATACACGGGATGGTCGCCGTACCGATTTGTTCATTTGTAAAGGCATTTGCCATAGATTGTTGCAACTTGTTGCCATACAAGGAAACACCTGTCCCACTGTATGACAATGTCGTCTGAATTGGTCCCGAGGCAAATGGCTGGATATACGACCATGGATTGTACTGGAATGTTGTCCACTCTTGCGTAGTATGGAATTGATTGATGTCCTCAGAGTTGATGGCTTCACCATTTGTCACATCATGGATCACCGGATAATAGCTGTACAAAGGTGCCTGAATGAGAACACCTGTTGTCGAAACAGAGGTGCTTGTTTCTGTTGTGCCCAATCGCACTAGGCCGAGTAAAGTCAACGTGGCAGACGTTGCGATAACTGTGCCAGTTGTTCCAGTTACCGGTACCGCTTCGGCACCCGCTAATTGTCCAGATCCAAGTTGATATGCGCCGAGGCGTGGGTCCTGTGCCATTAGACGTACAGGGTTGTTTTATCGGTTATATTGGCAGATGTTATGGATGTCGTTGTAGACGCCACGTAGATTTCCCCCAAAATTACTGAAAGAGCAGGAATCGCTGGCTTGACTGGAGGCAAAACACCGGAGATCGGCGTCCAACCCGCTACCGTACATGGCGTGCCTTCGATAATGGACACAACGGCCGATGAATTCGCTACAACAATATCGCGACGATCGTGAGAACTCGGCGCAGTCACAGCGAGACTAGCCACCGCTGCAATTGCATAAGATGTGCCATTAACGTAGATAGTACCGGCCGAGACCTGTACCGTCATGTTCGGAGTGGACTGTGCCGTGACCTGGCATCCCGTGCTTACATAGTTTCCACTTATTGCAAGGATAATCGCAGTCAAATCGGCGCGGTCGATCACGGCTTGTGCGGGAAACGTTGGATTGTCTTGTGCATCTGGAATTACAAGTGCCAGAAATCTCCTAACTCACACTAATTGTCAGTTGGTTGGCAAGGAATGCGGGGGCAGCGCCAGCGTACACCGTCAACGTTTGCAAATAACCGAACAGATATAGATTCCCACCCGTCAAGGCATCGAAAATACCGTACCCTACAACTTGGCCCCATCCCGATGGCGTGGCAGCCGGGAAATCAATGGAGACATTCGTCGTAGTGGTGGATGGATTCGACCCTGACGCGGAGGCAAAGTTGGTAGCTCCTGACGCCAATCCTGGTCGAGCGTAGGCATTCCCGGTAGCCTCCAGCCCTGTGATTGTGTTGGCTTCCAGAAGCGCCGTGCATTCGATCCACGTGACCGTATTGTCAGTGGTGGTGGCGCCCGACGACTGATTCCATGTAGGTTCTACCACGCCGCTATTGCCGCTCACCGTACATTTGTAGATGTGGATGTTCGTCGTATTGAATAGCGTCCCGACGATGTACTGACCTGCCGTATAAGCGGTCGAAGAAGCCCACGCTGGTGCTATAAAGAGACCAAAGTAGTATGTCGCTGGGACTGCCGCTCCACCGCCAACAAACCATTGGTTGATGATGAGCTGTTCGTAATATGTGGTTGCAATAAGATCCTTAATTGGCGTTCTATGTCATGCCCACTAAAAGGTTGCCGGTGTAACTGCACTGACGCACATTGCCAACACCATAGCCGCCTTCGCACGAATAGGCGACGTTTTGTCCCTCGAATAACCCGGCCTGAATAAGATAATGTGTATCGGTTGTTGATGCGCTCGCTATGCCGATTTCAAATTCAAGAGTAGTAACCGTAGATGGTTGTGTAGGGACCGGAAATGACCCTATGAATAGTCCTGCGCCGCCAGGAACCTCAGGGTAGCTCTGTGTGACATATGGAACATAATTGACCAGTGTCGTCAACGTCACGAGTCGCGGCGTCGTGGTATTCCCTGGTGCGAGCAGACAAGTGAATGTCATATAGGAAGTTGAGCCGCTGAAGTTCATAACATCATAGCCTACATTCGATACTAAAAGATTGTTTGTCGTGCCGCTCGTATTGGTAATAACAGCGACCGGAGTCAAGAGATTGTTGACGATCGTGTTTCCCGTTGCCAACCCCGTATAAGTGCCAGCCGTCCACCCGCCGAGCGATGCAAACCCGAATGGACTGACAAACACTGAGTCGTTATGTGTGAAATAGTTGGTTGGTTGATCGAGCCCCGACTGTGTTGCCGTGGAGATGCTCGCAATTTCACTCACTCCCGAGGAAGTCGCATAGGTCAGGGATGTCCATTTCAGCCCGGCATCCTCCACGATAGAGAGCAGCGGAGTCGATCCGGGTGTCCCCTGTGTGATAATGGCAACGGCTGTCGTTCCCGTGTATAAACCCCAATTGATTCCATCCGCCCCCCATAGATAATGACCGGACGACGTACTTGTTAATCCAAGGACGAGTGACGCTGCCCC
>VFSW01008574.1_pt1 | contig 14660 bp, 10 predicted proteins | sample 5358111 | NCBI WGS metagenome assembly VFSW01 (sample SAMN11554181, study PRJNA540505) | mine drainage metagenome | isolation source: sediment from site ElyBrook_90M | place: USA: Ely Copper Mine, Vershire, VT | collected 2017 | reverse complement strand
ATTGCAGCCTCGGGGCTACTCGCGGATGGAGGTGTCTCGGGCATCGACTCGCAGGCTGGTCCGGGCACCGGACCACAGGTCTGATTATGGGACGGTGGAGCTGATCAACGAGTCCGTTTTGCGGAACACGTCGACCAATGCCTTCTTGACCTGGATCTTGCTCCTCAGCCAACTATCCAGAACATTCAGATCGGCTGGGATATGGAGGAACTCACATCCCGCTATTCCGTAATTTCGGGTCCAGCGCCACGCGCGGTTCGAGGGAAATTTATCGCTCCGCGCCGGACGGCAACAAAACGAAAACGCAACACATCCCCAGGAGCGAATTCGCCCTTGCCGAAAAAACCGAAGCCTCCGTCGCCAATGTTGATGATCGTGAGAACCACGGATTGATTCTTGTCATCGGTGGTCCGGACCGAACTCATCAGGGCGAACCGGGGATGCCGGCGGTGCTGATCGCGATCTTTCCCAGTAATCGGTCTAATGCGCAGACTAAGCCGGGATCCCGGGAAATGAGCAAGCACTCAGATGCCATTCTGACGTCATCTAGACCTCATTAAGGCTCAAAGCTTTCCGGGGCTGTCGTTTTTGGGAAATCACAGTCTTATGAACGAGCGCGCGAGTCGATCCTAGGTTCCCCTGCCAACAGGATGCACGTTGACGGCCATAGTCCTTTAGTAATTCGCCCCTGCATTTGAACAAGATAGGAGAGTGTTATCCAAGAAGTTGTCCAGAATCTATACAGGCGTTCCATCCTCCGCACGTGAGCTCAGTCGCAGCAGGTGGCCGGGGGGGGGTAGCATCGCGTCGACAATTTAAGTGGAAAAATGGCTGGGAAACAGCGCAAATGGAAGCGTTCCCGTACAGGCCCACGCAATCGGTGCTCAACTAGCGGTTGGACGAATCATTATGCGCTTACATCCTTACCTTCAATTTTCATCCGCGACAGGATTTGGTAGATAGTGGCTCGGCCCACGCCGAGGATCTCCGCGGCTCGGGCCTTGTTACCCCCGACTCGCTCCAGCACCCGCATGACGTGACGTCTTTGAACCTCATCGAGCGAAAGAAGATCTTCGTCGATAACGGAATCGCCCGTAAAGGGTGTTCGCAGCCGTTCCGGCAGGTCGTTGGTGTCGATGAACTTGCCATCCGCCATCATGCAAGCATTTCCCACGACATTTTCCAATTCGCGAATATTACCCGGCCATGGATAAGTGGCCATCAGACCCTGCGCCCTTCGAGTTAAACCCGATATCTGTTTCTTGTACTCTTCGGAGAATCGCTCGACGAAGTATCGCTGCAGCAGCGGCAGATCCTCCCGCCGATTGGCCAGCAGCGGCAGAGCGAGCTCGACGACCGCCAGCCGGTAGTACAGATCTTCACGAAACTGACCCTCGCGCACCATCTTTCTCAAATCGCGATTGGTGGCCGCAATCACTCGCACGTCGATATTGCGCGAAAAGGACGAACCTACCCGCCGTACGTGATGATCCTGCAAGACGCGGAGCAATTTCGCTTGCGCTCCCAGGGAAAGGTCGCCGATCTCATCGAGAAATATCGCTCCCCCGTCCGCGTTCTCAAAAAGCCCGGCCCGATCCTGGCTGGCGCCGGTAAAAGCGCCCTTGACGTAGCCAAACAGTTCGCTCTCGACCAGGCTTTCGACCAGGGCTGAGCAATTGCACGCGACCAGGGGTCCTGGAGCGGCCGCGCTCAGCCGGTGCAGCGCTCGGGCAACCAGTTCTTTGCCGGTGCCGGTCGCCCCCGCGACAAGGACCGTCCTGAAGTGCGGGGCAACCCGCCGGATCTTCGCGAATACCTCAAGCATTAGAGGACTGCGGCTCACGATGCCTTCGAATTGACACGCCTGCACCAGTTTCTGGTCGAGCAGCAGAGTCCTGCGGCGTATTTCCGCTTCCGCGAGAAAACCGGCGATGCGGTGGCGCAATCCTTGAAAATCCAGCGGCTTGGTGAGATAGTCGCATGCCCCTTGCTGGATCGCTTCCATGGCCGATTCTGCCGAATAGTGCCCCGAGATCACAATCACGTTGGCGCCCGGATCGGCGCTGATGATGCGCTTAAGCATATCCATCCCACTCACTCCGGGCATGAGCAGATCCAGCAATACGATCCGTGGCCTAACTCGCAGGAAAATCTCGAAAGCGTGTTCCACGTGTTCCGCCGTCAGGATTTCCAATCCTTCATCCGCCAGCGCGTCGGCGATAAGCGACAGGGTCTGCGGATCGTCATCAATCGCGAGCACTTTGAAGCTATTCGGCTTGTTCATGGGCTAGGGCACCCTTGAAATAACTTTAACTCTCTTCGAGAAAGCGCGAAGTAACCACCTCGAAGACGTTCTATGGCACGAGACTTTTAAAACGGGTCAACTCTCCAAAATGGTGGACGCTCCCGAAGCGGCGTACGGAAAGGCGAAGTAGACGGGGAGGGCTGCGACACCAACCATGAGCCTTGCTTGCTCTCATCGCGCTACTCGACAGTCTGGTCAGTCTGGCCGCTCAGATCCTCCCTGCATTCAGATCATCCTGGGCAGAGGAAATAGCTCGCTGAAGTCAACTTTATCACACTGGTGCCGCGGTCAACTTAGTAGCGAAATAATAACTATTGCGGCCGGCGAATCGGAGTCGAGGCCAACAACCGCGAGACCGGTATTCACGATCCCTATCGACCGAGCGAGGATGTTTTACTATCAGGAGGCGGTGTCTGCCTTGCGAACACAATTCCGAACCCGCAACACACTCCCTTACAGGATCAGGTAAACCGAAGCCAATAACCCAAAGGTAATCAATACTTTCCCGCACGGATGCGTTTGGCCGGCAACCTGCTCTTACCTCGAAGGTTATGATCAAAGAGCAGGTTCGACTTGACGGTCTTCTCTTCTCCAGCGATACACAGTTACTCGGCGTGATGAATCAAATTCTGGATAGCTTTGCTATCAAAACCGAGATCTGTAGCGAACTTGACTCCGCTCTGGACGCGGTAACTCATCGCAGGCTTGACACTGTAATCGTGGACTGGGCGGGAGTGTGCGATCCGAATCGCGTAGTCTCCGCTGCCCGCAAATCGTCGCCCAACAGCAACTCGACCATTGTCGCCATGGTCGATCAAGGATCTGAGAACCACGCGTTGCTGGCCGGAGCCAATTTCATGATCCACAAACCCATGGATGTCGATCATGCACGGCGCTGTATGCGCGCCGCTTATGGCACCATGCTGCAAAACCGCCGGCGCTCAGCCCGGGTCGCGGTGGATCTGCCGGTGGTGGTTAGACTGCTCGAAGGCCGAAGATTAGAAGCCCGAATCAGCGACATCAGCGTCGGCGGGATCGCGCTACACTGCGAGCAGCCCCTCCAGCTTGATCAGAAGGTCACTGCGCTCTTTTCCCTTCCCGGCGTTAAGAACCTGACTTATCTTTCCGGCGCGGTCGTCAATACAAACGGCAAGGGGCGGGCCGGAGTTCGCTTCTCTTTTGTCCCCGAGGAGGATCTCGCGCTCCTGCAACAATGGCTGGCACGCGAGTTAACCAAGATGGAGAATGCGGAGATGCCCGTCGACGACGCGAGCGACAATGTGCACTGATCAATCGCCCGAACTCTCAGATCGGTTCAGGCTCAGATAAATCTGCCGCCGGTGGGGTGGGTTCCGAGGGGCTGCGACCTACGGTTCACATGAGGTGCATTGGTTAGAACTCTTCTTCTTCCCAAAGATAACTGGCACTCGCGACTGGCGCCCGAGAGGAAAGACCCGACATGAAGGTTTTACTGGTGGAAGATAGTCGTTTCTTGCGCGCCGCAATTGAAAGATCGCTGGCGAAGGTTGGGCACACCGTTATCGGCATCTCAGATGGCCGCGAAGCCTTGCAGTCCGCACGCAACAGCGAGCCGGCAGTCATTCTTCTGGACATGATGCTCCCAGGCCTAGACGGTGTTTGTGTGCTGAATGCCCTCAAGCAGGACGCATCGACGTCGCACATTCCGGTGATTGTGCTGACGGGACTATCTCAAAAAAACGAAGCGAAGTTGGTGAAAGCCGGAGCGGCGGCCTACATTGAAAAATCGTCGCTCGACCTGGGCAAGAACCCGGACACCATGGTCCAAGCGATCGCTTGCGTACTCGGTATTCCGAACGAAGGTCATGATACCGCGCCCCAGGCGACTTCAGATTCCGAAGGCGCAAATAAGACTGCAGCCGGAGTTGCCACTTCGGAGGGCACTGCGTGACGATTCTTCTGGCTGAGGATTCTGCCATCTACCGGCACCTGATAACCGGCCATCTCAACGAATGGGGCTTCGACTTCATATACACAAAGGACGGCCGGGAAGCGTGGGACTTGCTGCGCAAGCCGGACGCCCCAAGGCTGGCCCTGCTCGACTGGGTGTTGCCTGGGTTGGATGGAGTGGAGCTTTGCCGGCGGCTTCGTGGCCGTTCCGAACAGGTGCCTTATACCTATACGATCTTGCTCACCGCTAAGAGCGAAAAGCAGGAGATGCTGGAAGCGATGGACGCGGGCGCCGACGACTTTCTGGCGAAACCATTCGATCCCCCCGAACTGAAGGCGCGGCTGCTGGTGGGCAAGCGAATTGTGGAGCTTCAGCAGAAGTTAGTTACCGCGAACGGCGCCCTGCATCACGCCGCCAGCCACGACTTCCTGACCAGCCTATGGAACCGCGCTGCCATCATGGCGTTTCTGCAGCGCGAAGTCGCGCGCTCCTCACGCGAAGGAGCCGCGCTGGGCGTAATCCTGGCCGATGTGGACCACTTCAAAAAGGTAAACGACGAAATGGGCCACGAAACTGGAGACTATGTTCTTCAGGAGGTCGCGAAGCGGTTCACCGCCAGCCTGCGGGAATATGATGGGGTCGGTCGTTACGGCGGCGAAGAATTTCTGCTGGTCATCCCCGGTTGCGATTTGGCCAACACCGTACGACGAGCCAACGTGATTCGAGAACTAATCGCGAACACGCCCATCCGGACGCCCCTTCGGACAACCTGCGTGACGGTCAGTATGGGAGTGGCCGTTGTGGAACCCTCGACGACCGCAGAACTGCTCATGCGCCGCGCCGATGCGGCGTTGTATCAGGCGAAACGCAACGGGCGAAACCGTGTGGAGGAAATGACGCTCGCGGCAGATGTTAGCGTCGCTGGCCCACCTGACTTCAACGGTCGGTAATGCCAAGTGTGTCCGATGCTCTCCACCACCAACAATCCTCTGGCTGGCATCTGACTGTTTCTCTGACGCCAACGACCCCCACTTCGGTCCTGCTCAGCCGGCCGAAGATATTCCCCGAATCGGCTACAAAAAGGTGGCGCAAGAGCACGTTGGTGGGCCGCTGGCGTGTCTAGGAGCGGGACAACATTCCACAATTTAGGCTCGGGTCGCGCAACCACCTGGCGCAGTATCTTCAGTCGCTCATGGAGCTAAGTGCTGTTGGGCCTTAGTTTTCCGGTTCAATCCAGTACGTGGATTTAGTTCGGAACTGATCGTGCAATGAGGACTCTTGGAGAACTTCGGCAAATGGCTCCCCTTGTCACTTGTTCATCTATGAAGCGATCCGAAGTGTGAGGGACAGGAATGCAAGTCAGGAATATTGCGTACACGCTCTTCTTGTTAGTACTAACAGCCCGTTTTGTTGGCGCACAGCAGGCCTCCGGGACTGTGCCGTCGAATCCCACCATTCCTTCAGCGCCAAGAGTCAATACCAACTATGGCAAGTTGCCGCTTGTGTTCGAAGTGAACCAGGGGCAGACGGATCCGCAGGTCCGCTTTCTTTTTCGAGGAAGTCGATACACGGCCTTTCTCACCGCCGGCAGTATGGTTCTTTCGTTACGCCCCGCGAAAGTTCCGTCCAGTGGGGCACCGACAACGGCCGCCACCGGCAACGTGCCGGCGGCACCTGCCGCAAGCCTCGAGTTCCAACTGATGGGCGCAGCCAGGAAGCCGGCAGTCGTTGGGGAGGATCAACTCCCCACCCGGGTCAATTACTTCATCGGAAATGACCGCTCCAAGTGGCGCACCAACATACCGACGTATCAAAGAGTCAGATACCAGAACGTGTACCCCGGAATTGATCTGATTTACTACGGCAATCATCGGCAACTGGAGTATGACTTTGTCATCGCGCCTCATGCAGATCCCAGCCAGATAGATATCGGAGTAAGGGGCGCCGACACCGTTCAACTGGACTCGGACGGCAATCTCGTCTTGAAGATAGGCAGCGGAGAGCTGCATTTTCAGAGTCCAATCGTCTATCAGGAAATCAATGGCCAGCGGGTGCCGGTCCAGGGTTCGTTCGGAGTGCAAAGCTCCGGGCACATCACTTTCCATCTCGCCTCATACGACCAGAACCGGCCGGTGGTAATCGATCCGGTGCTGGTGTACGGAACCTACCTGGGTGGGAGCGGCGATGATCAGGCCTCGAGCCTCGCAGTGGACAGCGCGGGCAATGCCTATGTCGCCGGGTACACGGACTCGGCTGATTTTCCTTCGGCAACTCTTGGATCGCTTCCTTCCGGCGCGACGCACGTCTTTGTGGCTAAACTTAACCCGACCGGATCAAGCCTGGTATACGCCGACTACATCGGGGGAAACAGCCAGGATTACGGCTATGCCCTTGTTCTAGACGCTTCCAATCACGTTTACGTGACCGGCAGCACGGCGTCCAGCGACTTTCCCACCGTCCATCCCTACCAGGGGATCTATCCCGGATCCTTCAACGCGTTTCTGACGGAGATCTCGGCCGACGGGTCGTCGCTGTTGTATTCCACGTACCTCGGAGGCAACGGTTCCGACACTCCCTCCAGCATAGCCATCGACAGCTCTAACGACGTGTTCGTAGCGGGCAACACCACCTCCAGTAACTTCCCCGTGGTCAATGCCTATCAGCCAGCGATTTCCGCGAATCAGGGCGGCATGGCCGGCAACTACGGGTTCCTGACCAAGTTCAGTCCGAATGGTTCCTCTCTTATCTACTCGACTTACCTGAGCGGCAACGCAAACGTACCCTACAACTGTGGAGGGACTCCGTGCTGGTCAGCGCCTTACAGCGCAATCAGCGGAATCGCGGTCGACGGCGGTGGCAGCGCCTATGTAACCGGCACCACCAATACTTACAACTTCCCTACCACGAATGGGGCTTACCTCACGACCGATTCAGCCCAACTGAATGGCACCGTGGGATTCTTGAGCAAATTCAATGGCTCGGGAGGTCTCGACTTTTCCACGTATTTTTACGAAGCGAGCGGCCTCGACACGCTTATGAATGCGATTGCGGTCGATGCCTCCGGCTCGGCATACGTTACCGGGACCGCTTCCAGCGATGGGACTTTCCCAATTACGACCACAAGCATCTGCGATCCCGGCGTTTACGGACCAGCCTGCGGCCTGGCTTTCGTCACAAAATTCGACCCCACCGGCTCTACCTTGACGTATTCGACTTTTCTGGGTCCGAATAACTACTCCAGGACCGTTGCCATTGCGCTCGATGCAAATAACGACGCCTTCGTGACCGGCTCGACTTCGAGCAACTCTTTCGGAATCGTCAACGGCGTTGAGACCTATGCGAACGGAAGCGACATTCTGCTCGCCGAGATTGACCCGGTGGCTTCAACCGAGATCTTCGCGACCTATGTGGGCGGCAGCGAAGACGATAGCCCGGTTGGCATTGCCCTCGACTCGAACGGCAATATTTATCTGGCTGGTTCCACAGATTCAACCGACTTTCCCACGACCAGCGGAGTGGTTCAAGACATACCGGGCGGAAATACCGACGCGTTTGTGGTTAAGATCGGACCCGAGGCCGCACCGGCCGTAGCGTTGAGCCCAGGTTCATTGCAATACAACGCTCAACCCGTCGGCGCCAGTAGCGGGCCACAGACTGTTCTTCTCCGGAATATGGGAAGTTCGCCATTGTCGATTTCTTCCATCCTCGCCAGCGGAGACTTTGCCGAGTCGGATACTTGCGGCGCTAGCGTGGCGGCTGCCGGAAGCTGCACCTTCTCCGTGACTTTTACGCCCACGGCGGTGGGAACGAGGTCGGGATCGATTGTGTTACAGGACGACGCAGCGGGCTCGCCACACACTATCAGCCTGGAGGGGATCGGGTCAGGTTCTGCCGTCGCTTTCAGTCCGGCCAGCATTTCCTTTTCTTCCGCCCTGGTGGGCACATCCAGCGCAGCCCAGGCGACCACGCTCAGTAACAGCGGAAATCTCACCCTGAACATCAGCGGCATCCAAATCGCTGGAGACTACCACCAGACCAACAACTGTCCCGTGGCGCTGGCGGCCAGCGCAAGTTGCACTGTGAACGTTACATTTGCTCCCACCGCTACCGGCACGCGCAATGGAACCCTGACCGTCAATGACGATGCTGCAGGCAGCCCACAGGCCGTAGCCTTGACCGGCTCAGGGATAGATTTCGGGCTGGCCTCTTCTCCCAACAGCGACACCGTAAAGGCCGGAGTTAAAGCAACCTATGCGGTAAGGGTAAGTCCGATCGGCGGAGCATTCAACAATCCGGTCCAGGTAAGCTGTAGTGGAGCGCCAGCGTTAACCACATGCAATCTATCGCCGGCATCGATAACTCCGGGGGGAAACCCTGCGGCGGTCTCGCTGAGTATTACCACTACCGCGGCAGTCGCTCAGTCATTTCCAGGAGGCTTCTCGCGCAACCGTCCGATTTACGCATTCTGGATCGGATTGCCAGGATTCGGGCTGTTCGCAATGGCGTTGGGGGGGTGCTGGGCGCGGGCCAGGAAGCCCGGGGCGGTCATCCTGCTTCTTATGATCGCAGCCTTGGTCGCGATGTCAGGATGCGCAGGCGGAACCGGTATCACAACGCCGCCTCAGTCCGGCACGGCTCCTGGCACCTACACGATCACGGTTACGGGAACCTCAGGAACTTTACAGCACTCGATTCCAGTGACGCTGATCGTTCAGTAAATCTGTTCAGCAAAAGCCGTTCGGTACTCCGTCCGCTAACCCCTACTCTCAGGCGCTCCGGAAGATAGCCCGCTCTCGACCCGAGGACGCAGCTTAGTTGCAGGTCGCCATGTTCTGGCTCACGCCCTGCAGGCTTATCACCGAATTTGCGACCAGCGGCAGACTCCAAAACCTGTTGTGGTGCTTGCGCAAAAAGTAAGCCGCAGCCACCGAACTCACACTCTTTACCGATGCCACCGCGTAGGCACGCGCAACGGTGGGGTGGGTTCCATACAGGTAAGCAGATTCAACCTCGATATTGCAGACTCCCTTCTTGCCAGCCAGCCAGTTTTCGCGTGCGAACAGCGTGGTATAGGAATCGGCGAACGTGCTGCCAGTGGAGATGAGAGCCAGGCTGACGAACTTCCTGTCGATCACTTTGATCTCGCGGCTTGGCGCAGGCGCGGAAACCTGGACCGTGGTTACGGCCTCGAAAGCAGCTGCGTCGTTGCGGCTGACGCTGCTCGGCGCTTCAGGAAGCTCCGCTGCCATCCCAACGGCGGCCACTGCGAGCACTAAAAATGTAGTGCGCAAGGCCGATTTCACCAGACTGGTTGGCTTGCTTGGACCTCCCGCAATGGGACTCTGCAGGGGGCTGATCTTGGAGGCCGCGATTGGTGACTGATTACGGTAGGTCATGTACCCAAGATAGGCTCGTACCCCAAACCCCACAATGGCAAGACCGTAATAGAAGTTAGTAACCTGAGGTAACCACCCATTCGGGCCATGGCCTGCCAAAGGGGCTTCGATATGGGTTGTGGCGCCTTGTCGGCGGCGTCGAGCATTTCTGGCACTTCAAGGGTCAGGGCATCCTGAGTGAAAGCTTTTCGAGAAAATGCGAGTTCAGACTCGCGCCCACCGTGCCGCACGATCACATGTCTGCCAGAAAGCGAAACCATCTTCATCGCAGTCCTCTTGAGGCAGGCGAGTACATCTCGTTTTTGATCCAGCCTTGCACCGCTTAGGGAGCGTCTTTGCGCTGCCCATGATATCCCTCTAGACTGTCGATGAGGACCGTTTCCCCGATGATCGTCAACTTCGCCGAGCGTGCCCATAACCAGAACTGGGAACTCGATCCCGTCATCCGGTCGCTGCTCGATACGGATTTCTACAGGCTGCTGATGCTGCAGTTCGTCTGGAAGCATTTCCCCAGGACGCGGGTGGAGTTTTCGCTGTTCAATCGCCATTCCTCGGTGCGGATGGCCGACATCATCCACATCGAAGAGCTCAAGGTACAGCTACAGCATGTGCGTGGGCGGCGCTTTCGAAAATCGGAACTGGTCTGGTTGGCTGGCAATACATTTTACGGGCGGCGCGGAATCTTCGAGCCCGCGTTTCTGGAGTGGCTGGAACGGGACTTCCAACTGTCCGATTATCACCTGTCGGTGCACGACGGACAGATTCGTCTTTCTTTCGAAGGAGCATGGACTGAGACCACCATGTGGGAGCTTTATGCCCTGGCGATACTGGGTGAACTGAAGACGCGCGCGCAACTCAAGACGCTCAGCGAATTTGGCCTTGATGTGCTGTACGCGCGGGCCAAGACCAAGCTCTGGAGCAAAATAGAGCGCCTGCGCGGCGTCCCCGAACTCCGGGTTGGGGACTTCGGAACACGGCGCCGCCATAGCTTTCTGTGGCAGGAATATGTGGTCGTAGCCATGGCCGCGAATCTGGGCGGCAATTTTATAGGAACGTCGAACGCCTTCCTCGCACACAAACATGACCTGGAAGCGATTGGAACCAATGCCCATGAAATTCCCATGGTGATGGCCGCGCTCGCGCCCGATGATGTGGCTCTCAAAGAATCACAATATCGCGGGCTGGAGCTTTGGCAGCAAACCTATGACGGCTCCCTGCAAGTCATGCTGCCGGATACTTTTGGCACCACTCAATTTCTCGCCGGCGCGCCGGAATGGGTGGCAGACTGGACCGGGCAACGCGTCGACAGCAAAGATCCCTATGTTGCGGGGGACGAGTACATCGCATGGCTCAACGCTCGCGGGCGAAGCGCTCGCGACAAACTGCTGGTCTTTTCCGACACGCTCGATGTGGACCAGATTCTCGGCCTGCATGCTTATTTTGGCGGCACTCTGGCAAACTGCCTCACCGCCGGCGATTTCCGCAGCGCTGCGGATTTTGCCGATCGCGACACCTGGACTCCGGAGCGGCGCGTCCGGGGGAGCGCAGGCTGGGGCACACTGCTGACCAACGATTTTCGCGGATGCAATCCCAACGACGGCAGTGGCTTCGACCCGATCAGCCTGATCTGCAAGGTCAAGACCGTGGAAGGCCGCCCGGCCGTGAAGCTCTCCGACAACTATGCCAAGGCGCTGGGGCCGGCAAGGGAAATCGAGCGTTACAGAAGAGTGTTTGGCACTGCCGGAATCGCCAATGTCCCTCTTCTGGCTTGAGGCGGGGAAGCCCGGCGAACCGACAGCTAAAGAGCGAACGCATCCGGTGGCTCGCCAAGGAGTATCCGCCCCATTTCCTCAGGCTTCTATGGCACATTAGAGGTTCATGCCCGCCGACGCCAGAGCTGGACGCGCCGCCTTCACTCATCCCGCCTTTGTGCTCTTCCAGATCGCGCGTTTTCTCATCGTAGCGGCGGTGGAGATGCAGGCCGTGGCAGTGGGTTGGCAGGTCTACGAGATCACGAAGCGGCCGCTCGATCTGGGTTTCGTCGGGCTCGCGCAATTTCTTCCGGCGATCCTGCTGTTTCCTATCTCCGGGCATGCCTCGGACCGGTTCGAGCGGCGCAACGTGCTCTCCATCTGCTATGCCGGATTCGCCATCTGCTTTGCCCTGCTGCTGGCGCTAGCGCATGGCCGCGCGCGTTCGGTAGCCGCCATCTATGCCGTGTTGATCCTGCTGGGCGTGGTTCGTTCCTTCAACGGCACGGCCAGCCGATCGATTCTTCCGCAGTTGGTGCCTGGAAAAGATTTTCCCAACGCGGTCGCATGGAACGCGACGACGTTTCAGACCGCCACCATCCTGGGACCTTCGTTCGGCGGCATCTTGTATGCCGTGTTTCACGGGCCCTCGGTGGTTTACGCCGTCGCCATGGTGACGGCGATCGCCGCCACAGTCTCTACTTTTCGTATCCAGCCCGAGGCCAAGGCGCGCGCTCGAGAGCCCATGACGTTCAAGACCGTATTCGCCGGGCTTCACTTCATATGGAGCAACAAACTCATCCTGGGCGCGATCTCGCTCGATCTGTTCGCGGTACTCCTGGGCGGAGCAGTCGCGTTGCTGCCCGTCTATGCTCGTGAGATTCTGCACACTGGACCGTGGGGGCTGGGTCTGATGCGCACCGCTCCGGGCGTCGGGGCGTCGATCATGGCGGTGCTGCTCGCACACCGCCCGTTGCGCGGGCGGTCGGGGCCAACCCTGCTCTGGGCGGTTGCCGGGTTCGGCGTCTTCACCATAATTTTCGGGCTGTCGCGCAGTCTCACCATTTCCCTGATCTCACTGCTGCTGCTCGGGGCAAGCGACATGGTCAGCGTCATCATCCGCGCCACTCTGACGCAGTTGGCCACGCCGGATGAGATGCGGGGCCGCGTTACCGCCGTCGACATGATCTTTATTGGTACTTCGAACGAATTCGGCCAGTTCGAATCGGGCGTAACCGCGCAGTGGTTCGGCACCGTTCCCGCGGTGGTGCTGGGAGGAATTGGAACGCTGGTGGTAATCGGCCTGTGGGCTTGGTTCTTCCCGGCGTTGCGTCACGCAGGAGATCTCTCCGACATCAAGGCCCTGCAACCGGAAGACGCAAGCAAAAATGCAGACAGTGGATGAGACCGGCGATAGGTTTGTAAGGGCGAATCATGATCCGCCGGTCCGGAACCCGATAGAAAGCGGGACAATCCCGGCTGAGCGGATCATCCATCCGCCCAGCCGTCTGCAAGCAAGAACCCTCGGTTCCAATTAGATGGTGGTGGTTACGTCTTCAGTCGTGGTGGTTCCATTGGCAGGTACTTTCATGGTTACGGCTGGAGCCGTGAAGGTCTCGTTATAAAATCCAGCGGTTCCCAGGGTGCCTACGGTTGCGCTGACAGAGAGGTCGAATTCCACCGTATCTTTCGTCGGTGTTGCCAGATCCCAGGAGTATGGAATCGTCAGAGCACAGGTGGCGGTGTTGCCGGAGCGCGTCGCCGTGACCAGCGCTACATTGGAGAATTCACCCGTCGTAAGGTCGGCGACTCCACCGGCTACGTCACACTCGATGACCGCCTTGGTGGAAAGAGCCGAGGACACGGTGATGGTGACATTAAACACAAGTTTGCCGGTGGTCGGCGTGATCGAAGCTTTTTCTTCCGGGGACAGCGGCGTACGCGTCAACGAGTGAAAAAGTCCAGTTCTTGGGTCGAGATAACCGAAGGTCGCCGTGTTTTTTCCAGTTTCAATATTCTGGGCGATGTTTTGGGCAAAGCCGCTGGCAACCAATCCCAGCAGGCAGGTGAGGGCGAACAGTAGTTTCGTCAGCTTCATATTTTCTCCTTAGTTTGAGATATGGGTGATCTCTGCCAGAGCCGGGTGTCGCCAGCAGAAAGCTCACTTCAGAAAGCTCACTTCAGTTGGAATTCGCTGGGCCCAGGGGGGAAGGGACGTCTGGTGGGCGAGCGGAATTATACCTCGAAAACGAAGTTGATCAAGCCATTTTTCGACCTCGGTTTCTCGAACTTTCGAGGCCGGCCGGAAGACTGGAAAGTTTAAGGTCGGGTGGTTTAAGGCACATACTTTTCGGCACCGAGCTATCGCGATTTCCGATGCTTGCATTTCTCCGCGACCGCGGCGAAATGCCGTAGAATGTCGGCGCGTTCGGCGCGACGGAGTCTCCGCGCCATATCATTCTGCGCGACGGGGAAGGACATTGCTCGAACGCTACTTCCGGCTCAGCGAACATCAGACCACGATTCGCCGTGAGTTTCTCGGCGGCATAACCACGTTTCTTACCATGGCGTATATCGTCGCGGTGAATCCGAAGATGCTTTCGGAGACCGGAATGCCCGTGGACGGCGTCTTGTTCGCTACCTGCGCGGCGGCGGCGGCGGCCACCTTGGTGATGGGACTTTACGCCAACTACCCGATCGCGCTCGCGCCTGGTATGTCGCTGAATGCCTACTTTACCTATGTCGTGTGCCTGGGCATGCACGTGCCGTGGCGCACCGCGCTGGGCGTGATTTTTCTCTCCGGCGTCGTGTTCCTGATTCTCACGGTGACGCGCGTGCGAGAGCAGATCGTCAACGGCATTCCCGGCTGCCTCAAACACTCCACGGCGGGCGGAATCGGAATGTTCATCGCTTTTGTCGGCCTGCGCAATGCCCGGCTGGTGGTGGCCAATCCCGCCACCTTCGTCGGACTGGGCAGCTTCGCCAATCACGAGACTCAGTTGGCCTGCATCGTCTTGGCCATCATGCTAGTCTTCATGACGCGCAGGATCACCGGCGCAATTCTGATCGGCATCGTAGCCACGACGATCCTGGGAATCCTGCGTGGCATGGCGTCATGGCCGCAAACGGTATTTTCCCTTCCCCATCCCTCCTCGACCTGGCTGCAACTCGATCTGCGCGGCGCGCTGCATCTGGGGCTGTTTGAGATCATCTTCGTATTCCTTTTCGTGGACCTCTTCGACAATGTGGGCACGCTGGTGGGAGTCTGCGAGCAGGGA
>VFSW01008573.1_pt1 | contig 14661 bp, 12 predicted proteins | sample 5358111 | NCBI WGS metagenome assembly VFSW01 (sample SAMN11554181, study PRJNA540505) | mine drainage metagenome | isolation source: sediment from site ElyBrook_90M | place: USA: Ely Copper Mine, Vershire, VT | collected 2017 | reverse complement strand
CCGCCGCTACCGGGTCACCGCCACGCGGCATGGGGCGAAGCCCCACCACCCCCAGAGCCCGCGGGCGCGGGCCGGGGTGGGGGGCGGTGTGGTGTCGCTGAACGATTTTCGCCATGCGCCGCAGATTGCTGCGCGGCGTGCGCTGGGCTCTCGGCCTGAGTGGAACCTTTACGGATCTCATTATTTGTTTCCGGCGGATTTCGCGACGATTTACGACCTGAATCCGCTTTACGGGGCGGGAACCACGGGCGCGGGGACGACGATTGCCATTGCGGGGCGCAGCAACATCCATCTGAGCGACGTGGCGGCGTTTCGTGCGGCTGCCGGGCTGGCGGAGAACAATCCGGCGGTCATTCTCTCCGGCACTGATCCGGGGGTGGTCTCGGGCGATCAGGATGAGGCGACGCTGGACGTGGAGTGGGCGGGAGCGGTGGCTCCGGCGGCGGCAGTCAAGCTGGTGGCGGGCGCTTCCACCGCGTCCACCGATGGTGTGGACCTGGCGGCTGCGTACATTGTGAATCACGCGCTGGCGCAGGTGGTGAGCACCAGCTACGGCAGTTGCGAGCAGGCGATGGGCGCAACCGAGATGGCCTTCTACAACAGCCTGTGGGAGCAGGCGGCAAGCCAGGGGATGAGTTCGTTTGTGGCCTCGGGAGACTCGGGTGCGGCGGGCTGCGATGTGGGCTCGGCGGCAAGCGGAGCCGTGGCTGCGGTGAACGGGCTGTGCAGTTCTCCCTATGCGACGTGCGTGGGCGGAACGGAGTTCAGCGAGGGCTCGAATGCGGCGCAGTATTGGGCCTCAAGCAACGGCGCGAATCAGGGGTCGGCGCTCGGTTACATTCCTGAGACGGTGTGGAACGAGAGCGGATCGAACGGCGGCGCGGCGCTTTGGGCTACGGGCGGCGGCGCGAGCAGGGTGTACGCGCAGCCTGCGTGGCAGCAGGGGGTGAGCGGGGCATCCGCGTCGAACGGCATGAGGGCGGTGCCGGACGTGGCTCTGACGGCGGCCAGCCACGACGGCTACGCAACCTATGAGAACGGCTCGTACTGGATTGTCTCCGGCACGTCGGCTGGGACGCCCGCGTTTGCCGCGTTGATGGCGCTGGTGGTTCAGACGAAGGACGGCAAGGGGCAGGGGAACGCCAATCCGGCGCTCTATGAACTGCTGAACGCATCGGTGAACCCTTTGCATGCGACGCTGTCGGGCAACAACAGCGTTCCGGGAGTGGCGGGATTCACGGCCAGCGGCGCGGCGTATAACCTGGCCACCGGGCTGGGGTCGGTGGATGGCGCTGCCCTGGTGAACGGCTGGGGAGGCGGCGAGGCTGCGGCGCCCACGCTGGGTTTGACCGCTGGTTCCGGTTCAGTGGCGCTGATGCGGGGCGGATCGGCGGCGGTTGACCTGGTTGTGGCTGCGGGAGGCGCGTTTACGGGAGCTGTGACGCTGAGCGTCTCCGGGCTGCCTGCCGGGGTTTCGGCCGCCTGGAGCGGAAATCCGGTGACGCCGCAAGCGGGCGCGGGCGCGGCGACGCTGATGCTGAGCGCTTCTCCGCTGGCTCAGGCTGGGCCGGTGCCTGTGGTTGTTACGGCGCAGGGGGATGGGCTCGCGGCGGCCTGTGCGATTACGGTGGAGATACAGCAGCCTGCTCTTCGCGTGCGGGGCGCGCCATCTCTGCCGGTGGTGCCGGGCAGGCGGTGAGCGCGGCTAGGCCAGCTTCTGAAATGCCTGCTGGATGCGGTCGGGGAGAGCGGCCTGCGCATCGCCAAGCGAGGAACTGATTTCAAGGACCGTGGCGGGCTGCGCGGTCAGCCCCTTGAGGGTCTCGGCAGTGGCCGGCCAGTCGATGGTGCCGTCGCCGGGCCACAGGTGCTCGTCTTTGAGGCCGTGATTGTCATGCACATGGACTGAGGCGATGCGGTTGTGGAGCGTGGCGATGGCCTCGGCTACGCCCGCCGTCATGTGCGCGTGGCCCAGGTCGATGCAGCCGCCTACGTTGGGCAGGGGGCCCATTTCGCGGATGGGGCCGAGGGGCGCGGGGGGGGTGGGCGCGCTGTTCAGGTTCTCCACCAGCAGGCGCACACCGAGGGGGTGAGCAAAGGCGCCGAGGTGTTCGAGGGCGGTGAGCGCGTACTCAATGGTGCGCGGCGACCAGCCGTCGTCCTTCTCGCCCAGATGCACCACCAGGTTGCGGAAGGGGATGTGCTCGGCGGTCTCCAGGGCGCGTTTGATCTCGTCCATGGCGTTAATGCGGCGGGATTTCTCAGGGTGGAGCACGTTGACCGGCGGTGCGCCGGCGCGGCCCATCTCCCGGTCAGGGAAGAGCGGGGAGTGCATGGAGAAGGCCTGGAGCGGGTTGGAACGGAACCAGTTTCCCAGTTCCTCCACATGCTCGCGGTTGGTGTAGTCAAAGTGCTGACGCGCGGCAAAGATTTCCACCGCCTGCGCCCCGGATCGGCCGGCGAGTTCCAGCAGGCCTGGGTGCAAGCGCTGGTTCAAAAACAGGTGCGTGGATAAAACTTGCAGCATGGTCAAGTTGCCCCCTGCGCCAGATTGGTCTCAACAGGGAATCAGACGCTACCTTCATTGTCGCATTTTTGCAACAAGTTACCGCGCGGCAGTGTTGTAGGGTTAGGTGCGGGCTGGGGCTTCGGGGCTGGTGGAGGCGCAGGGAACTAGGCGTCAGTATCCGGCCGCCTTGCCGTAGTGGCTGCGGTGGTCCTGGCCGCCGGATAGCTCGCCGGTCCTGGGGTCCACGGCGATGCACTCGCCGTTGGACCAGTGACCGTCGCGAATGGACAGGGAGTAGCCCAGGGCGTGCAGCCCGGCCAGGGTCTGTGGCGAGAAGCCCGGTTCGAGATAGAGCTTGTCGGGCAGATACTGGTGGTGGAAGCGGGGCGCGTCCACGGCCTCCTGAATGTTGAGGCCGCCCTCGGCCGCCGACAAAAAGATATTGCCCACGGTGGTGATGATGCGGGCGCCGCCGGGCGAACCCAGCACGTAGCGCAGCTTGCCGTCTTCCAGAATCATTGTGGGAGTCATGGAACTGAGTGGGCGCTTTCCTGGCGCGATGGCGTTGGCCGGCCCCTGGATGAGGCCGAACATGTTGGGCACGCCCATCTTGGAGGCGAAGTCGTCCATCTCGTCGTTGAGCAGAAACCCGAGCGAGCCGGCGGTTACGTGGGAGCCGAATCCGTCGTTGAGGGTGGTGGTGACGGAGACGGCGTTGCCCTCGCGATCCACGACGGAGTAGTGCGTGGTGTCCTGCGACTCGGCGCGATGGCCGGCGGTTCTGGGCGCGCGCGGCAGAAAGCCGGCGGGCCGGCGCAGAGTGGCGCTGGGCGTGGCCGCGTCGGCGTTGATGCTGCGGCGCCAGGCCTCGGCGTACTTCTTTGATGTGAGCTGGGCGACGGGGATGTAGTTGTAGTCCGGGTCGCCGAGGTAGTCCGAGCGGTCCATGTAGGCGCGGCGCCATGCCTCGGTGATCAGGTGCATCGACGCGGCGGAGCGGTCGCCGAGGCGGGCCAGGTTGTAGCCCTCCAGAATATTGAGCGCGCTGATCAGCACCACTCCGCCGGAGGAGGGCGGCGGCGCGCTGAGGATGGTGTAGTTGTGGTACGTGCCAGTGACGGGCTTGCGCTCGACCACGGTGTACTGGGCCAGGTCGTCGAGCGTGAGCAGCGCGCCGCCTTTGGCAAGATCGGCGACCAGTTCTTTGGCCATTTTGCCGTGGTAGAAGTCGTCGGGATTGGCCGCAATGCGCTTGAGGGTGCGCGCCAGAAGCGGCTGCCGGAGGATTTCGCCCGTTTTGTAGAGGTTCCCGTTGCGCTGAAAGATGCGGTGCGAGTCAGGGAACTTTGCCAGATCGGGGTCCGCCAGCTCGCCGGTCTCCTCGGCGGTGAGTTCGAAGCCCTGGGAGGCGAAGCGGATGGCGGGGGCCATCGTACGCCTGAGGCCCAGCTTGCCGTATTTGCGCTCAGCGTACACCAGCCCAGCCACCGAGCCGGGCGTGGCGATGGAGCGGTAGCCGAGGACGCTGGCGCCGGGAATCACGTTGCCGCCGGCGTCCTGATACATGGTCTCAGTGGCTTTAAGCGGCGCTTTTTCGCGGAAATCGATGAAGGTTGTCCGGCCGTCGTGGGTGCGCAAGAGCAGAAAGCCGCCTCCGCCCAGATTGCCGGCGACGGGGTGCACAACGGCCAGTGCGAAACCGGTGGCGACGGCGGCGTCCACCGCGTTGCCGCCCTCGCGCAGGACCTGGAGGCCGGCATCGGAGGCCAGATGATGGACGGTGACCACCATGCCGTGGCGCGCGTGCACAGGCTGCTCGCCGCGGTAGAGGAGGAAGGTGGTCGTGCCCTCCTGGGCGGCGGAAAGAGTGGAGATGAAAAGCGTGGCGCCAGTCAAGGCGGCCAGGATGGAGGCAAAGGGCCGTCGCTGCATGGTTGTTGTGACAGCATATCGCGGAAATGGGCGGAGCGTCCCACATTCTTGAGGGATCCATCTAGCGCGGCCCGCCGCAGCCGTACCGCCCATGCCGCGGGGTCGCGCCGGTCCGGGGAGATGTGGTTTGCTCTTCGGGGGTCTGCGGCGAGAGATCTCTGCGGCGGGGCGGAAGGCAGAGAGCAGGCTTGCGCGATGCCGGGAGTGGTATATTTTCAGGAGAATCGTTTCAGGAGTTCACCAATCTTCCGGCTTTCGCATCCAAACCTTTTGGCATGGAATCCGGTCTCGACACATTTCGAGGCAAGTCCTCCGTGTCACGCCTAAAGAAAACCCAAATGAAATCGAATACGGAGACCATGATGCGAAAGAAGTGGATGCAGGCAGTCCTTACTGTGGTTGGAATCGCTGCACTGAGCAGCGTAGCGGCCCATGCACAGACGGACGTAGGGCTAAGTTTTTATAAGACGTTCAACACATCGACCACCGGCAACGGCACGACGCAAAGCCCGTCAAACTCCGCCGGAGGGATGCTCGAAGTGCGCCACATCCATAGTCCTTTTATCGGCTACGAGGCCACGTACTCCTATAACCCGAACGATCAGATGCTTTCTCCCACGACCGGCAACTGCGGCTACCGCTGCACCAACCAGCCGACGAAGATCACCACGCGGGCGAGTGAAATCGCGTTGGATTGGGTGGTCTCGACCAAGTTTGCGGGCCTAAGGCCGTTCGCAGTCGCGGGTGTGGGTTTTTATATTGGCTCGCCGACCAGCAACCAGTATGACCTGAACACCATCGTTCGTCCGGCCTATGTCTTCGGCGGCGGCGTGGATTGGGGATTCCTTCCGCATTTTGGTCTCCGGGCTCAGTTTCGCGACAACATGTTCAAGGCTCCGGATCTTGACGGGCTCTATTCTCCGACCGGTGTTTACACGCATATGGCAGAGCCGATGATTGGCGTGTTCTATACCCACTAGAGTGGTGAGTCTGAAGTTCGATGCCTATGCTGGGGCCTGAGACGCAGGTCCTTCGACCCGGTTTGGCGCAAACTGCGTACCAAACTGCGCTTAGCGACCGCTTGATTCTGATGCGAACTTCAGACTCAGGACACTCGAGCGGCCCTTCAATGCACATGCCCTGTCGAACCCGTGGAAGGTGGCCTTTCCTCAAGGGAAAAGCCACGCGATGGTCACGGCTTCGGAGTGGGGCAATTGGAGAACGGTTGCAGGCAACGGCTGAAAAAGACGGCAAGGGCAAAGAGGCGGCTCGGGCCTGACCGCAGATGCGTTCTTGAAGGGGGCACGGCCCGTTACCGGTCGGCGACCAGCATCAGCGGATCGGGAACGATGCGGCAGGCATCTCGCCCTTTGAGGGTCCAGATCGAGCCATCAGCAAAGGTCACGGAGTCCAGATCGACCGTGAGGACGGCGGTGAGGCCGCGCACCCAGAGGTCTGCGGAGGCGGCTTTGTCATTGGGCCCTGCGTGGAACGTGAGGTCGAAGGTTCTGGACGCATCAGAAGGGTTTTGGCGGCGGGTTGGGGTCGGCGTCACCCGGCCTTTGGCCGTTAGGCCGTGAACCGTGACCCTGGCTCGCGCGATACGCCTGGAGCCGGGATGGGCGAGGGTGAGCTGAAGATGCTGCGCTACCCCCTTGGGGCGGCTCTTATCGGCTGCCAGCACCTCACCGGCAGCCTTTTGCTCTGCCCGCAGAGAGACAGGACACACATCACTTCCGGACGGGACCTGCGGGGTGGGCTGCGCCTGCTGGCGGGCATTTTGAGCGGCCAATGGGATGGAACCGAGGAGGAGAGCAAACGAAAGTGCAGTGGCACGCTTCATGCGCCGTGCCTCCTTTCGCTCATTTTGACGAGGTGCGCGACTGCCTGGCGGCTGCGCGCACCCGGGACCGACGAGAATTTGACGTGGGAAGGGATCGAATGGCGCATCGCGAGACTGAAAATTGCGTCTCTCCGGCCAGGGTCCGGTTCCGGGGAAGCAGGCCCCTTGCTGTGTTACCGTTGCAATACGGCGTCCCTGAGCCGGACTGGAGTTTTCCGGGTCCGCGCTGAACACCTGCGAAGGGCGGGAATCGGGGACGGCGGGCGAACCTTACGAATGTCTCAGCAGCCGGAATTGACATCGCCTCCATTGCCCGCGAGCCCGGCTCCTGAGCCTGGGCCCGCGTTCAACGCTCCGTCCGCGCCGCCGGTTCCTCCCAGGCCGTCCGCGCACACGCCGCAGCGCATTCCGCGCTGGCTGGAACGCGCCGAGTTGTTTTTGCGCGTGCTGCTGCGGATGTACATTGGGCTGGCCGTCTGTTATGCGCCCTGGTCGCACATGTTCTGGGACCAGAACCCGTTATTTTTGCAGTTTCCCACGCTCTCGATCTTTGCCGCCAACGGGGCGGTGCGCGGCATCGTTTCCGGGCTGGGCTTGTTGAACCTATGGATAGCGTTCCAGGACGCCGTCCGCTACCGGGACAGATAAACCATGAGTGACAGCGAACAGGGAATCAGGGGCCAGGGGTCAGAGAACAAAGAACAGGCCCACGCGAATGCGCTTACAACGGCCGCTTCCGACTCTGCCGCCGCCGCGGAGGCAGCAGGCCAGGTGGCGACCATTCCCGGCAACGGCGCGCCGCCGCCTCTGGAGTGCGCACCGCTGGCGTATGAGAATACCCCCTTTCTTAATAGCGCAGACGGCCGGCTGATCCGCATTGTGGCGGAATACATGGAGCCGCTGGCGCGGTTCCGGCGAGAGCAGATTCAGGACACGGTGGTGTTTTTCGGGTCGGCGCGCTTTCGCGGACGCGAGGAGGCCGACCACGCCCTGGAGTTGCTGGACAATACCGGCTCCACCCGGCCTGCTCCCAGCGAGGAGCAGCCGGCCAAACCGCCGGAGATTGCCTCCGGCGCAGCCACGGATTTGCAGCGCAAGCGCGCCGTGGCGGCGGTGGAAATGGCCCGCTACTACGAGGATGCGCGGCGGCTGGCGGGGATGCTGACCCAATGGACCAAGGGGATTCCCTCGCGGCGGGCGCGCTTTGTGGTTACCTCGGGCGGCGGACCGGGCATTATGGAAGCGGCCAATCGCGGAGCCTACGAGGCCGGCGGCAAGACCATCGGCATGAACATCCGGCTGCCTTTTGAGCAGGCGCCCAACCGCTACATTACCCCGGCGCTGAACTTTGAGTTCCACTACTTTTTCATGCGCAAGCTGTGGTTTGCGTATCTGGCCAAGGCGCTGGTGGTTTTTCCGGGCGGCTTTGGGACGCTGGACGAGATGTTCGAGATTCTGACCCTGGCGCAGACGCACAAGCTGGCCAAGAAGATCACGGTCGTCATCTACGGCGCGGAGTACTGGAAGAAGGTCTTCAACCTGGATGTGCTGGTGGATACGGGAGCCATCTCGCCCAAGGACATCGAGCTGTTCCAGTTTGCCGAAACGCCCGAGCAGGCCTTTGAGATGCTTCGCCATGGGCTGACGGAGAACTACCTTGTGCCCGAGGCGACCGCAGCCGCGGAACACGCCTTCCAGGAGCTGATGCCGGGCTGGACGCTTGAAGATTTCATGGGGCCCGATTTGGCCAAGACCAGCAAATAGACCCGTGCTGTGTGGAAGTGGGCTGGGATGCCGCTGCCGCAGCCCGGAATTCTGCCTGTTTCTCAGGCTTTTCAGGTAACGCTGTTGATTCCTTTAGGAATTGAAGCCGAATTCGCACTCCCTTAACCGGGCTTTGATGGTTGGCCGTGGATACTGTAGCCAGGAATTCCAGATCGATCGCGGAATTAGGAGCAGGAATGGCCAACTCGACCATCTCGTACCTGTGGCGCGACCAGAAGGCTACAAAAGGTTTTCGCTCGGGCGTTTCCCTGCACAGCCACACCAACCAATCCAAAGAGACGTTGGATTTTCTAGCCAATCTGGGTAACCAGTATCCGGTGGTGCGGCCCCTGCTTTCGCGGCTGGAGCAGCGGACGGAGGCCATCTACGGGATGCGCCTGAACTACGCTGCCAGCTACTGGACTCCGCCGATGACCCCCAAGCTGGCCTTCGACCTGGAGAGCCGCCAGATTGAAGAGCAGGACATGGCTCCGATGGTTTCCATCTCGGACCACGACAACATTCATGCGCCGATGCTGCTGCGCACGGTGCCGAGCGCGCGGCAGATTCCGGTTTCGGTGGAGTGGACTGCGCCGTACGGCGGAGTGCAGTCCTTTCACCTGGGAGTGCACAACCTGCCCAGCGCCCGCGCCACTGAGTGGATGCAGACGCTGGCGGACTACACCGCCCACCCCAGCGCCGCGCGCCTGACTGAGATCCTGGTGGCGCTGAATGACGAGCCCAATGTGCTGGTCGTCTTCAATCATCCGATGTGGGACCTCTACCTGATTGGGCGGGAGAAGCACGAGTTTCTGGTGAACGAATTTCTGCAGAAGAACGGCGCCTACCTGCACGCGCTGGAGCTGAACGGCCTGCGCAACTGGGAGGAGAACCGGGCAGTGCGGCGTCTGGCGGAGAAGTGGAACATGGTGCTGATTTCCGGCGGCGACCGGCACGGCGTGGAGCCCAACGCCAACATTAACCTGACCAATGCGACCAGCTTTACCGCGTTCGTCCACGAGATTCGCCGGGAGCGGAAGAGTGATGTGCTCTTTATGCCCCAGTATGCGCAGCCGTGGAAACATCGCATTCTGCAGTCGACGCTGGACGCGATTCGCAGCTATCCCGATTTTCCGCAGGGTTCACGGACATGGGACGAGCGCGCGTATCATCCGGATGCGCAGGGAGTGATTCGTCCGCTGAGCGAACTGTGGCCCAAAGGGCGTGCGCCGCTCGCCATCAGTTGGGTAATGGGCATGGTGCAGTTGCTGGGCAAGAGCCCGGTCTCCGGCGGTCTGCGGCTGGCATGGAACAACGCGCGGCAGTTGCGGCTGGCCCTGGGCGAGCACGAAGGCTGAGAATGAATGCTGGGCAGAAGCCGGAATCCCGGCCTGGCGGGGCATAGGGCAAGAACATGACTGAACGAATGCCGCGGGTTGCGTACTTCCCCGATTCGTTTCACGAGGTGAACGGAGTGGCGCACACCAGCCGCCACTTTGAGGCGTTTGCGCGGCGGCGTGAGCTGCCTTTTTTGTGCGTGCGCGCAGGCGACCGCGCCCAGGCCATCATGGAAACCGGCAACGTGTGGACGCTGGAGCTGCCGCGCGGCTTTCTCTCCTTTGCCCTGGAGAAAGATCTTCGCTTTGACCCCGCGTTTCTGCGGCACATTCCGCTGATCGGCGAGGTGCTGGAGCGCTTCAAGCCTGACCTGATCCACATTACCGGGCCCAGCGAGGTGGGCATGCTGGGCGCGGGTCTGGCGCATCATCTGGGCCTGCCGCTGGCGGCCAGTTGGCACACCAATGTGCATGAATACGCGGCGCGTCGCTCGGAGTGGTTTCTGCGGCTGCTGCCCAAGCGCCAGTCGGACGCCACCGAGCAGAAGATTGAAGACCTGGCCATGGCCGCCGCGGCCAAGTTCTACTCTGGGGCGCAGGTGCTCTTTGCGCCCAACCCGGAGCTGTGCAGGCTGCTGGAGAGCCTGACGGGCCGGCCCTGCCACCTGATGCCGCGCGGCGTGGACGCGGAACTGTTTCATCCCGGCAAGCGCAAGCGCGACCCCAATGACCGCGACCAGTTGCTGGGCTTTGTGGGCCGCTTGTCTGTGGAGAAGAATGTGGCGCAGCTGGCGAAGGTGCAGGAAGAGCTGGAGCGGCTGGGGCACAGGAGCTTTCGTTTCCTCATCGTGGGGCACGGCGCGGAGGAGGCATGGCTGCGCGAGCGATTGCCGCGGGCCGAGTTTGCCGGGGTGCTGCGCGGCGAGGCACTGGCCGCAGCCTACGCCAGCATGGACCTCTTTGTTTTCCCCTCGCACACCGACACCTTTGGCAATGTGGTGCTTGAAGCACTGGCCAGCGGGGTTCCGGCGATTGTGACTCCCGACGGCGGCCCGCGCACGATTGTTTGCGACGGCCAGACCGGACGGATTGTGCCGGATGAAGGCTTTGCCGCTGCGGTTGCCGAGGTGCTGCACGACCCGGCGAAGCACGCCGCGATGCGCGAGGCGGCGCGGGCGTACGCGCTCACAGCCAGTTGGGACGCGGTGTTTGAAGGCGTCTACGAGGGCTATGAGTCGCTGTTTGCGCACGCGGAGCAGGCGGCGGGGTAGCAACCCTCTCGAAGGCGCGCCGGTTGGTCAACTGCAATGGGCCGTGCTAGTTTGCTTTCTGACAGTATTGGTGTATTTCGCGGTCATCAACCGGAGGAAAGTAAATTGATAGGTCATCGCAGATTGCAGAGGCATTTTGTCCAGCTCGCTTGTTCAGCATTGCTCGCGCTCTTGTTGACCGCAGCGGATGCGTCGAGAATCTGCGCAGCACAACAGGTTGAGCCGGGCGCGACAGGCGATTCCGCGGGTAAGAATTCCGCGATCAGGAATTCCGCCGTGAAGGTGGGCGGCCTCGATGTCGTCACGCTGACGCGGAAGGCGACCCAACACGGCAAGAAGCGCGAGTTTCTTTCGGTGACGCTCTTTCCCGGCAGGGGCATGAACGTATTTCAAGTGACTGCCATGATTCCGGGGAAAGGTGAAGTGGAGCTGCTGGAATCGCCCAGCGTGGCCGAGGCGGCGAGCAAGATGACCGGCACCGGGCCGGATCAGTTCGGCAGGCTCAGCACATCATTTGGCGGCGCGTTCTTTGTGCCCTATGGGAGCAGGATGTTTGGCAGTCTGTCTGCCGACGGGCAGAGCGTGATGACCGAGTGGCACGGGCACACGCTGGCTCTGCCGCCCAACTACCAGGGCAAGATCAGCGGCACGGGCTTGATTCGCCAGGCGCAGGTGGGAGACCTGCACACCCAGAAGACGAACGACGGGGAGATTGAAACCGGGGTGCTTCACGCAGGCAACTTCGGCGGCCACTGGATCTCTGACACTGATGTTCATTTCAAGATTGCTCTCAGCAGAGACGCTGTGGATGTCTCCGTGACAGCTTTGAATGTGGGCAAGGAAGCCGAGCCGATGGGTCTTGGGTGGCATCCCTATGTTGCGATACGGAGCGGCGATCGTGCGCAGGCGCGGCTGCATCTGCCCGCCGCAGAGCTTCAGGTGATGGACAGCAATGCAATCGTCTCCGGCGAACTGCGCCCGGTGAAGGAAACGCCGTATGACTTTACCGCGCACGATGGCAGTTCGCTGGGCGACACTTTTTTCAGAACTTTACCAAGCTGGATTGGACGGGCGGTTCCGCCGATGCGTGGGTGAGCGACCCCAAGATGAATTATTGCCTTCATGTGCGCGTGCTTTCGCCGGAGGTGAAGGCCATGGCGGTGTGGGCGCCTGCGGATCGGCCATTTGTGGCGATCGAACCGCAGTTCAACTTCATGGATCCGCTGGGCAAGGTCTGGCACGGCGTGGATACGGGCTTCGTGACGCTGAATCCGGGCCAGTCTGTGAGCTTTAAGGCGCGTCTGGAACTGAGCGCTCCGGTTACCGCGGGAAGGTGAGGGGCTGGGGTAGGGCTTACGGCAGACTGAGGCCAGTGCGCAGGTCGAGCGCGAAGGGTGTTTCCTTGTCGGTGATCATGTTCCAGCCGAGGCCGTGCAGTGTGCCGGGCTCGATGCTGGTGATCGTCACGCCTTCGTCGGAAAGCTTCTTCGACTGCCAGGCTTCGCCCTGCTCGCCCCAGGCCAGGATGGCGTGATGGCCGACGAACAGCAGCAGTTTTTCCGCCGGCAGCGGGTGCACTTCCAACACGGGGCGGTAGGGAATCATGGTGAACTGCTCCGGCGCGGTGGTGCGGATGAGGTAGGCGTAGCCGCCGGAGACGGCGCAGAGTTCTTCCGGTTGCGGAGTGGACCACAGGCCGGTTGGCGCGGCGGGATCGCGAAAGCCGAGAGCGCAGGTGGCCAGAAAGGGCTGCGGATCGGGCCGCGGTGACCGCGAGGGTGCGTGTTGCCGGGTGTCAAAAGCGAGACCTGTGGCACCCGGCTGCGTGCCCGGCGCATGGGGCCGATTGGGCCGGACGAGCACTTCCAGCGCGCCGCGTTCCACCTCTTCGGCTTGGCGGGGATAGACGAAGTGACGGGCGGGCAGGATGGCGGGGCGCTCCGCAAGGACCTCGGCCTGCCAGCGATGCGGGAACACGAGATCGACCACGGCGGGCGGATGCGCGGGCACTCCGCTTACACCCCTACGAACCGCTCGACGCGGTCGCACACGCCGGGGATGCCCAGGTGGAGCGCCGAGCCCTCTTCAATGAGCGGCAGAAGCTTGTCGAACTCCGGGCCGGAGTGGGCACCGGTGATGGCGATGCGCACAGGGTGGAAGAGGTCCTTGCCTTTGACGCCTGAGGCGGCCTTGATCTCATTCATCCAGACCTTGAAGAGCTCAGGGCTCAGAGGCTCGCCGTGGGTGCGGGTGCGGCTGGCCAACTCACCCAGCACGGTGCGGGTGGAGTTGGCGGCCAGCACGGCGGCGTTCTCCTCGTTGGCGCGGGCCACCTCGGGATCGAAGCCGAAGACGAAGGCGGCCTTGGCGGGGAGCTGGTCAAGATGATCGACGGAGGGGGCAAAGAGCGCCACGAGACGAGCAAACCATGCCTTCACGGGTTCGGGCGCGCTTTGCCGCGCGGGCAGCCGGTCAGCAAAATATTCCCAGGCAAGCTCGACGACGCGCTCCGGCGCTGCCAGCTTGATGTAGTGGCGGTTAAGCCAGTTCAGCTTGTCGAAGTCGAAGACAGCGGGCGAGGGGGTGACGCGCTCCAGGGAAAAGGCCTGGGTGAGCTCGGCCAGCGTGAAGGTCTCGGTCTTGCCGTCTTCCGCGCCCCAGCCCAGCAGGCCGAGGTAGTTGACGAGCGCCTCGGGCAGGTAGCCCATCTGGCGGAAACTGGAGATGGATGTGGCTCCGTGGCGCTTGGAGAGGCGCTCGCGGTCCGCGCCAAGGATGGTGGAGAGGTGCGCGAACTCCGGCACGGGCCAGCCGAAGGCCTTGTAGATGGCCACCTGCTTGGGCGTATTGGAGATGTGGTCGTCGCCGCGGATGACGTGAGTGATGTCCATGAGCGCGTCGTCGATGGTGACGACGTAGTTGTAGACCGGGACTCCGGCGGAAACTCCGCCCGCGCCGCCCGTTGCCGAGCGGACGAGAACCGGATCGCTCACTGTTACGGCGGCGAACTCCACCATACCGCGAACCATGTCGTGGAAGCGCAGGGGATCTTCGCCGATCCTGAGGCGGACTGCGTAGGGCTTGCCCTCGGACAGGTTCTGCTGAATGGCGGCGGCGCTGAGCGCGCGGCAGCGGCCGGAGTAGACCTGCGGGCGGTGCTCGGCAGCGGCCAGCTTGCGCTCGGCTTCCAGCTCTTCGGTGGTGCAAAAGCAGCGGTAAGCCTTGCCCTGGGCCAGCAGGCGCTCGGTGTGCTCGGCGTAAATCTCCAGCCGCTCGGATTGCCGGTAGGGGCCGAAGCTGCCCTTGTCGGGCTGGCCGGCCTCGCCGGGACCCTCGTCCCAGTCCATGCCCAGCCAGCGCAGGTCTTCGATGAGCTGCGTTTCGTAGCGCGTGGCGGAGCGTTCGAGGTCGGTATCCTCAATGCGCAGCAGGAAAGCGCCGCCCGCGCGGCGCGCAAAAAGCCAGTTGTAGAGTGCTGTCCGCGCATTCCCCACATGCAAAAGGCCCGTGGGCGAAGGCGCGAAGCGAACGCGAATCTTTCCGTTGCTCATAACACTCCTGATGATAGCTCGTTGCCGGATGGGGCGCGCGGGTATCGAGGGCAGTTACCGCGCCGGGCAGGGGCGGGAACGAATCCGGGTCAGGAAAAATGCTCCCAACCGTGAGGTTCCAGGGCTTGCGGACCGCGCTCCGTCAGCAGAGTCACCAGCGGAATGCCCGGCTGGCTGGGAATGATGCGCCCAATTCGCGTAACCGGCACACCGGCTATGGTGCGCGGCAGGCGGGCGGCGGGCGGAGCGGTGAAGAGCAACTCGTAATCCTCGCCGCCGTGGAGCGCCTGGGCCAGGGTTGCGGCAGGGTGGACGGGCAGCGCTGCGCCGTCGACCTGAGCCGCTACGCCGGATTCCTCGCAGAGGTGGGCGAGATCGGTTGAAAGGCCATCGCTCAGGTCGAGAGCTGCTGTGGCGCGTCCCCGGCGCTGGAGCCACAAGCCCTGGGCGAGGC
>VFSW01008572.1_pt1 | contig 14664 bp, 13 predicted proteins | sample 5358111 | NCBI WGS metagenome assembly VFSW01 (sample SAMN11554181, study PRJNA540505) | mine drainage metagenome | isolation source: sediment from site ElyBrook_90M | place: USA: Ely Copper Mine, Vershire, VT | collected 2017 | reverse complement strand
ACGCTGGCCGACCCAACGCGCCTGGAAATCCTCTATCTACTCGACGACGGCCCTCAGGCAGTGAAAGCACTCGTAGAGGCAACGGGGCAGCGGCAAGCCAAGATCAGCCAGCATCTTGCCATGATGCGCCAGCGCGACATCGTGCGAGCCGAGCGTGTTGGAACAGAAATGCACTACTCGCTCAGTGATCAGCGCATTTTAGAAGCGTGTCGCATTACACGCGAGCTGCTTTTACAACAGCTCATGCAGCAGGGTAACTTGGCTGAGATGTTTGCACTAGCAGTTGGCGTAGACACAGCACCATCAAACACATTGAAGGAGAACTGAATTTTGCCCATTTACGAATATCGTTGCACCCACTGTAACGCTCTTTTTGAACGTCTCGTCTCCTTTCGCGATGGACAGGCAGGCATCGTCTGCCCACACTGCGGTACGTCTGAGACGCGCCGCCAACTCTCAACATTCGCGACCGCTGACCGGCAAGCATCATCCTCCGCAAGCAGTTCGGCAGCCTGCGCCCCCAGTGGTGGCTGAGGCCTACGCCGTTAGGAGCGGTCGCTCCTTCTATAAGAATCGTACAAGCAAAGCAAGCGCACTGCCAATATGTGGCAGCAGAAAAAAGGAGCATGTGATGAATTCACAAGCATTTCAAACAGCATATGGTTTTGGCACCACGCTTCCCGTCGCCTATGAAACAGCGATTACACAGGTCAAAGAAGCCTTGAAAACAGAGGGTTTTGGCGTTCTCACAGAGATTGATGTGCGCAAAACCATGAAAGAGAAGCTCGGAGCCGAGATGGAACCCTACGCGATCCTGGGAGCGTGCAACCCGCCACTGGCCCATCGTGCGCTGGAGATAGAGCCGGAAGTTGGTTTACTTTTGCCCTGCAACGTCGTTGTGCGTGCCCAGGGTGAGCAAAGCTATGTAGAGATTGTGGACCCGCAGGCCATGCTCGGTGTTGTGAGCAACGAGCAGATGCATGCCATCGCCAGCGAGGCACGCCTGCGTTTACAGCGCGTGATCGCGGCCTTAGAAGTGCGCAACCGCGCATAAGTTACCCCTTCATCGTCTGGACGGCATTATTACGTCCTTATAGAGCTTCTATTAGAGGAAAGAACCATGTTTTTGCGCAATTTGTTTAGTAAGCCGAGCATCGCGGAAGTGACCCCTGAAGAGACCAAAACCCGCCAGAAAGTTGGAGCCGTTGTTGTTGATGTACGGGAACAGCACGAATGGCGCGATGGACATATCGCAGGAGCCGTGCATATTCCACTGGGCAGTCTGGCAAAACGCTCGCATGAGCTGAACCCTGGCAAAGAAATTATCACGGTCTGCCGTAGCGGACACCGCAGCACGATGGCAGCCCAGATACTCCAACAAGCCGGCTTTACGCAAGTGAGCAGCATGACGGGCGGCATGATGAGCTGGGGCCGGAAACAATTGCCCATCAAAAAATAGACAAACGACAAGGCTCTGTATACTAAAAATGATGCAGGTTTAAGCATGACACCCACAAGGGGTGTCATGCCCTTATTGAGCATTTTGCATTTATTCACACATAAAGACCTGCAAAATAATATCTATTCGTCAAATTCTCGTAAAGTATGCGATGCTCTATCAGCAGACAGAGGAGACCTCTATATGGGCACATTAACGTTACTTCAGCAAATCTTGATTGTTATCTCAGGAACGCTGGTTGGCTTCTCGCTAGGCCTCATCGGCGGGGGCGGCTCAATTCTCGCCGTCCCTCTTCTTCTCTACTTCGTTGGCTATCATAATCCGCATGTAGTCATTGGAACAACTGCGCTCGCAGTCGCACTAACCGCCTATGCCAACCTGCTGCCACATTGGCGTGCTGGCAATGTGCGCTGGAAACCAGCTCTCATCTTTGCCCTCGTAGGAGCTGCCGGGGCTGCTCTCGGAGCGCAGGTTGGCAAGGTTTTCCCCAGTGCCTCACTGCTCTTCCTCTTTGCATTGCTCATGATCGTTGTTGTGATCTTCATGCTGCGCCCACGCAAAATCTCATCACATGTAAACACCCATTCTGGGTGGTTGATGATCGCTCGGATCGTGCCTGTTAGTCTGGCAGTTGGGCTACTCTCTGGCTTCTTCGGGATTGGGGGCGGCTTTCTGATCGTGCCAGGCCTGATTTTTGCAACAGGTATGCCGCTGATTAACGCCATCGGTTCTTCGCTGCTTTCGGTCGGAGCATTTGGCACAACCACCGCTATCACCTACGCGCTTTCAGGTTTGGTGAACTGGCTGATCGTTGGAGAATATCTAATTGGTGGCATTCTTGGCGGTTTCATTGGGGCGCGTCTGGCGATCAGGCTGGGAGAACAGAAAACTGCCCTCACACGCATCTTTGCAGTACTCGTGCTGGTGGTTGCCATCTATATGCTCTACATCAACTTAAATGCACTCCATTTACATTTGTAATATGCTTCTACATTTTAGAAAAACACAATAAAAGAGGAGAACACATGCTTTTCATATGTTCTCCTACTTTACTATACAAGCATCTATTGTACGGCAGCCTTTGGCAACTGTTTATTTGTCTCAAGGCGGCGACCCATAGAGCGATTAGCGGACAGCCATGCTCGTCCAAAGAGCCAGGCGGCAATGATACCAACACCAACCAGCGAGACCCACATGATCCACAAGGCGACCATCGGATTCTGGTTACTGGTGAAGAACGCTCCGAAACCAGCCAAAGCCCCCTGACTTGTGGCCTCAACCGCGAAGACCAGTGGTCCATAGTAGAGCGTTGCCCCGATCACAAGCAAGATAGTCGAGAGGCGATATGCTTGAATATCGTCATCAACGCGCCGTGAGAGTTTGACGGCAAGGGCCAGCAGCAGGAACAACGCAGCCAGTGGACCAGTCAGCGGCAATGCGGCATTGGCGACCAGATTTGGCAGGAAGAAGACCCAACTGAGCGCAAAGGTGATCAGCATCAGCGCATCGCGCATCAGCAGATACGACATCCACCACACATCAGCACCCAGACGCAGACCGCAGCGGCGTAGCGTGCGTACCACATAAGGGCGACCCAGGTGCAGCATCAGCGTCATTGTCCACAGCACAGGCAAGAAAGCCACGATGGTACTTACCATCCATTGTGAGCCGCCCTGAACCAGGGCTTGCATAATCGCATTGGAAACATCGATAGGTTTCATGGATTCGACTCCTCGTTATTCTTCTCGAAACCTCTGCATTGCTTGGCAGAAGGCTCGCTATTTCTGCATCAACGAATGTTTGTTCGTCTACGCCGTCGCCACACGTCAAGCGTGTGACGGGCGACGCAACTACGCATTGGTTTCTGGAACTTCTGGGCGGCCACCTGTGCGAACAGAGTAGATTGCGGCCCACGCCCCCATAGCTGCCAGCAAGACAACTGACACATAGCCGATATTCACAGCCCAAGTCTGATTGGAACTCGTCACCAGGAAGCTACTAATGTTCTGGAAAGCACCCTGAGCAATGGCGTTAGCCTGCACTCCAAGAAGATAAGGCACAAAGTAGAAGAGCGCACCGATGGCAAGAAACACGCTTGTCAAGCGATAGTCACGCAGGTTGTGATCGGGGTCACCCATCAGTTTAACCAGCAATGCAGCAAACAGAGAAGCTGCCGCCAGACCGCCCGTCAATGGCAATTGGTCCGTAATGACCACGTCAGGGAAGAAGAACATGAAACTCATAATCACGCCGGAGATGATGAGTATATCGCGCAAGGCAGCATAGATCAACCAGAGCAGATCAGCACCCAGACGCAGTGTAAAACGGTCGATCATATCCAGGATATACGGGCGTCCCAGGTGCAACCCGAGCATAGCCAGCCAAACAATCGGCAACACAGCTGCCATTGTTCCTTCAAGAAATTGCTCACCACCAGCATTAATTCCTGTGATGATTGCATTGGTAAGATCAGTTGGTGACATTGATGTATCCTCCTTCGCGTTTATGAACGAACTTTCTGCTTCCCTGCCACAGTCTCAGGGGTGATTGTGTGAATACTTGGACACAAGTATGCCAGATCACAGCGGAGACAACGGCTTGCCTCGTGACGGGCCTGCTCCTCTGTAAAGCCTTTAGCAAACTCAATAGAGCGATCACGTGCCGCTCTGCTACCCTCTAACGGCATCTCTGCACGCGCAGTTGGACGCAGGTCCAGGGTCACATGCCCATCGGCAGGAAGCGGGGACGCTGTTTCAAACTCGTCATCTGGCATCTCTTTCACGCCACGTAGCGAGAACTTACGCAGGAATGCATGAATAGAACGCGCCGCTTTTCGTCCATCTGCCGCCGCGTGAATCACTGTCTTTGGACCATAGGTCACATCGCCAGCCGCGAAAATGCCTTCTGCCCCCGTCGCTAACGTCTCTTTATTGACAAGCAAACCACCCCATGCAGCAACTTGCACGCTGGTTCCCTCCGGCAAGAAGGATGGGTCTGGAGCTTCGCCAATCGCGACCAGGACAGTCGTAACTGCCATCTCGAAATCAGAACCCGCGATAGGGACCGGACGCCGCCGCCCTTTTTCATCGGGTTGCTCTAATTTCATGCGCACACATTGAATACTGCTTAACTGTCCATTTTGGCCGTGCAATTGCACTGGCGCGGTCAGTTCGTGTAGCTGAATACCTTCTTCCAAAGCCGCACGCACCTCTTCATGCTGCGCAGGCATCTCGGCACGGCTACGACGATAGAGAATATGGACAGCTTTCGCCCCTGCACGCAAGGCCGAGCGGGCCGCATCGAGCGCGGTGCTACCACCACCAATCACCGCCACTTCCCCTTCTAAACGCGTAGTCTCGCTCAGGTTGAAATCCTTCAAGAACGTGGTTGCTGGCACAACACCTTTGAGTTCTGCCTCACCAGGGATATCCAGGCGTTGGCTACGTTGCGCACCGACAGCTAACAGAAGAGCATCATAAGATGCACGTATTTCATCCAGGTTAATATCACGTCCGATAGCAGTATTGAGGCGCAGCTCGACACCAAGCGCACAGATCGCATCAATATCACGGTTTAGTTCGGCACGTGGCAGACGATAATCAGGAATGCCAATAGCCATCATGCCGCCAGCGACAGGCATGGCATCAAAAACGGTGACATGATAGCCACGACGTGCCAGATAATAGGCCGCGCTCAAACCCGTTGGACCTGCCCCTACGATCGCCACTTTCTCTTTGTATTGCTGTTTTGCAGGTTTGACCCGGCGTTTCAGCGGCGCACCATGATCGGTTGCGAATCGTTTGAGGTCGCGAATCGCGATAGGCTCATCAAACTCACCACGTCGGCAAGCATCTTCACAGGGTGCTGTACACACACGTCCACAAATCACCGGGAAAGGATTTGGCTCAGCAGCAACATGCAAAGCTTCATCATAGCGACCTTCGGCAATTAAACTTACATACAAACCGGCATTCGTCCCAACGGGACATGCCGCCTGACAGGGTGCGCGTAAATCTTCCTTACGATCTCCAAGCCAGGTGCGCCAAGTCTGCCAGACATCTTGGCGTTCTGCTACATGCCATGCACGATTCTCACCCCAGGGAGACTCGCCCGGCTCTTCCGGCATCGCACGGGTATAGGCGTTAAGCGGTTGCCAACCCCCCTCTGCGGGTAGATATGAAAGTGGGCCACGTTTTGAATAGGCAACCTGTTTTATACTACTTTCAATCGTAATAGCATTGGTCGGACATTCCTGTACACACACCTGACACCCCACACACGATGCCACCTGTGTTGGTACAAGCATCATCCAGGAACGCTCACCCCATTCGCCAGGAATTGGACTCTTGCGCGCTTCTATATCACCAATCTCACCATCGCCCGACGGACGTGTCATATCCAGACAACGTACAGGACAAAGGTCCATACATATTCCACAATTAATACATGATTGCTGATTTACCGAAAAGCGATAAGCCATCCTGACCTCCTTTCAGAAACACTCGATCTTCCTGAGGGAAACCTGAGGAAATGTTTCTCTGCTGTGTAGCTTATGTGATAAACATCACGACAATATCACGTGGAATAAGGACAATATCACAAACGCATTACAGTGTTTTTGACAAGAGCAAAGCCCCGAGAGTAGCATTTGATACCGAGCAGCAGATAACTTTAACAACTTTTATTGCATACAAGTTTATGCGATATAAATTTATCTATAAAAAAGAGCATGACACCCCACGGCGTGTCACTACATTTTGTACATGCCATGAGGATTCATGCTCTTTTTACCTGTTTTACTAGCAGATATACACGGTTAACCGTGCAAACCAGGCAAGAAGACCGTCGGATCACTGACCAATAAGGGGCTATGAGCCTTGAAGGTTTCAGCGTGATGCACGCCAAAGTAATGGCCCATATGCTGGTCTTCCGCTTCATAGAGGTCTAGCAATTGGTCGCCCGTCTCGACATGGAAAATCGACTGATATTCCGCCAGGGCACGCCGCTTGCGCTCATAGGTCACACTGACATCAACGGCAAAATCAATATCCTTGCCCCACATCGGCTCCATCTTGCAATGCGGAAAGAAGAGCCGTTCCACAACCCAGGGCATCGTATCCGCCAATAATGCGCCACCAGGGACCTGCCCCCAGTTTTGTAGACGCGCATAGAAAACCGCCGCTGTTACCACTGGTTGTACGGCAACATGATCGGGATGAACAGTTGCTTCTGCCGTGCCAAAAACGATGCGTGGCTTATATAGACGGATCAAACGCGCCAGTTTGAGACGGAGCGCAATGGTATCCTGAATCAGACGATCTTGCTCATCGAGCAACAATCGCTCTGCCCCCAAAATCTGCGCCGCACGCATGGCCTGCTGGGTACGCACTCCAGCTTCTGCGAAATCGGTAGGCTCACCATTACAAAAATCGACAATCAGCACGCGCTCTCCCTGATCGCTCAATTTGGCGATTGTCCCCCCCATCTGCACCTCTGCATCGTCAGGATGCGCGGCAAAAACAAGTATGTCATAGGTCGTTTGTTCCATAGTTCTCTTCTCTCGGGTTTCTTATTCAGACAGACACTAGTGGGAACATAAAGGCTGACTATCACAAACATATCACAACACGACAGATGGTCATCACAGCATGGTCACAGTCACGCTATAGCCATCATCCAGACAAGCAATAAAGCGTGTGACAGGTTCGTGATACTGCGCATAACAAGCGTGATAATGGTGTGATGCCTGAAGCCTATGCTCTAAAGAGGAAACATTGAAACACTAGAGAAAGGAATACAACGATGTTCCAAAAGATTCTCGTGCCACTTGATGGTTCTGACCGAGCAGAACAGGCTATTCCGGTTGCAGCAAAGATTGCACGTTCGACCGGAGCATCTCTGGTGTTGTTGCGCGTCGTCACTGCCCCCATTGATTTCGCATGGTACTCTATGGAGTCGCCAGGGATGATGCAGGCCGCACTAGATGCAGACATTGATAAAGCAAAAACCTATCTCGCAGGTCTGATTGCCTCCGAGACATTGAAAGGGATTACCACTAGCAGTGAAGTGATTCCAGGCGAACCTGCTCACTCCATTTTCCCGGTAGCAGAAGGGCAGCATGTTGATCTGGTTATCATGTGCAGCCATGGCGATACCGGCATGAAACGCTGGATGATGGGCAGCATCTCACAGAAAGTTGCACGCCATAGCCCAATCCCAGTCATTATTCTACGTCAAGGGACTGGCACACTGAGCAATCTCCATCCCGCTGGTATGCGCCCAGTACGTATCATGGTGGCATTGGACGGTTCAGAGTTAGCCGAGGCGACCCTAGAACCTGCCGCATTCCTCAGCGCAGCTCTCTCCGCTCCCGCACAGGGCGAATTACATCTTACCCGTGTCTTGGCTATCGCTCCCGATAGTGCCTACGATGGTTTCAAAGACCTAATTACCGCTGAGCGTGAGAAGATGGTTGTCGGGGCTAAAGCCTACTTGCAAAACATCACACAACGCATTACACAGGGTGACCTGGCAAAACTTCACTTGAGCATCACGTCCTCTGTTATCGTCTCCAGCGATGTTGCCGATACCTTGATCAATGTCGCAGAAACGGGTGAGGAAACAGAGAACCTACCAACTAGCGATGTTATCGCGATGGCAACACACGGGCGCAGCGGACCGCAACGCTGGATGCTTGGAAGTATCACGGAACGCGTGCTAAGCGCGACTAGGTTACCACTACTGATTGTGCGACCAGCACGGGCCACAAGGAAACATCCCGTCATAGATGAAGAGACAACACAACACACAGAGCCTCGCGAAAGCAGACAGGACGCACCACCTTGGGTTGGCCTCTTCTAATACCTATTGCGCAAGCAGAAAGGATAACACGATGGCACAGATGATGAGAGCCGCCGTATTACATGCGTCTGGGGAAGCACCCACGCTCACACTAGAAGAGATGCCCATTCCCGAGCCAGGCCCCGGCCAAGTAGTAGTGCGTATTATTGCCAGTGGCATCTGTTACACTGATCTGCATATTATGCATGGTGACTGGCCTGGCAAGCCCTCGCTACCCCTTATTCTTGGGCACGAAGGTGCAGGCTATATCACTGCACTTGGCCCCGGCGTGACCACGCTCAAACAAGGTGAGCGGGTTGGCATTCCCTGGCTCTCGAGTAGTTGTGGGCTGTGTGACTACTGCTTGACAGGGCGCGAAAATCTCTGTCCTCACCAGCAAAACACAGGCTTTTCTGTTCACGGTACACATGCAGAATATGCCCTGGCCCAAGCGGCTTATGTTGTACGTCTACCCAACAACCTTGACTACTTTGAGGCTGCTCCGCTACTCTGTGCCGGTGTTACCAGTTATACCGCCCTTAAAGAGGCAGAAGTTCAAGCAGGACAATGGGTGGTCATCGTCGGGGTTGGTGGCCTGGGACACATGGCAATCCAATACGCCCGCGCAATGGGCATACACGTTGCCGCGCTGGATATTAACGATGAAAAACTTTCGCTTGCACACGAGTTGGGAGCTGAGGTTACCATCAACACGCGCTATCAAAATCCGGTGGCGCGCATTCAACACCTGATTAGTGGTGCGCACGCCATCATTATTACTGCCACAACCGCCGATGCCTTTGAAAAAGAGATCGGCATGCTGCGTAATGGCGGAACTTGCGTGCTGTTAGGACTGCCGCCCGGAGGGTTTTCCGTGCCCATTTTTGATGTCGTGCTACACCATTTTACGCTGCGTGGCTCGATTGTTGGCGCACGCAAAGATTTGCAAGATGCCTTGCAGTTTGCCTCTGAGGGCAAAGTCAAAGCCATCACGGACATCTATCCGCTCACAGATATACAAAACGTACTCACACAACTGGCACAGGGCCACATTCACGGACGTGCCGTCCTGCAAATCGCGTAGCCTGATAGTAGCTCTTCAGCTCATCGACCAACGCCAAACAGAGGTGGCGTGTACGCTCAAACAGGCTCAGTGAGACACAAGCATCTGCATAGGCATCAACAACCGCCAGAGGCGTTGCAAAACGCTCCTCTGGCTCTTTTGCGAGCATGCGCAACACCACACGGTCAACTGCATGTGGCAACTGGGAATTGAAAAGCGATGGTTTCATCGGTTGCTCGTAAAGATGACGCGAGCAGATCTCATAAATATTCGTACCATCGAAGGGAACATGACCGCTTACCATCTCAAATAGCAATATGCCCAGCGCATAGATATCGCTCTGTCGGCTCACTGTCCCATATAGTGTCTCAGGGGCTATAGAGACTGGCGTGCCCATCACGCGCCCGTGCCACAATGGCGACTCACCTGCGATGACGGCGATCCCAAAATCTGCCAGATAAATGTGGCTCTGTTCATCAATCAATACATTCGCAGGTTTAATATCACAATGCACAATACCTGCTTCATGCATATACTGCACAGCGTCACAGACCCGCTCCAGCACAAAACCGACCTCTTCGAGAGTCAGTCTACCCTGCTCAAGACGATCTTGGAGCGTGCCACCCGCGATATAAGGCATCACCAGATACTCATAGCCACGCCACTGTCCCGCATCTAGTAGCGGCAAAATATGCGGATGTCGCAAGGCACGCATAATCTGGATTTCCTGTCTAAAAAGGGCACTATACTCATTTTGCTCATGTACAATTTTTATTGCCACCACTCGCCCACTATATTCATCATATGCTTGATAGACATGCGCCATACCCCCTTGTTTTAATGCTTTTTGTAAGCGATAACGTCCCAAGCACATGCCACTCTGGGGTTGGTAGAATGCTGGCGTCACTGCTTGTGGCGTTTCTCTTTTATCGCGATACGCTATTGCGTTCATATATCACATACTCTGCTTTCTCTGAGCCTTGCTTCCAAGCCATTTCTCTCTTAGACGGCATCATACAAAAAAAGTCACCGCACAGAGATGCATGGAGTGGCCTATCAACCTTCAAGTGTTACGGGTTTCACACAGAGAGGCCATCCAATGTTTGAGAAACTATCACCGTATTGCGTGACTATGCCGTGATATATAAGATATATACTTGTGAGGAAACGCCATTATCAGACAAGAAAACAAGAGGAACACGCAGATGAACAATCGAGAAGCACAAAACGGACAAGCCCAATTGCCCCAGTTTGAGTTTTCAGCGATGTTCGCCGCACTAGCTCAAGCTGAAGCATTCTCCTTATTCGCGGCCGATTATACGCCGATTACCACCGTTCAGACACATGCATCGGCAGTTATTCTGACACCACAGTATGTCTATAAATTGAAAAAGCCCAAGAATTTCGGCTTTTTTGACTACTCAACACCTGCTCTACGCCGCCATTTCTGCATACAAGAGACACTGGTGAACCAACCTCTTGCGGCATCTGTCTATCTCGGCGTTGCTCCCATTCTCTTGCGCGCCAATGGCCATCTGCTCTTTGGCCCCACTTTTCCACCCGATAGCGTGCCACTCCCAGAAACGCTACTGACAGTGGCTTTAGGTGACGAGGTTGCTCGTGTGATTGATTACGCAGTCGTGATGGTGCGTTTAGCACATGAAGCAACACTAGAGAGACGCGTCTATAGTCATGCGGCCACACCTGTACAGCTTGCCGATGTGGCACAGGTCGTTGCACAGTTCCATGCAAGTAGAGCAAGCAGCGAACAAAACGCGCATTTTGGCAGTTTGACCGTTATTCGTGCCAATTGGGTAGAGAATTTCGCGCAGATGCAACCTTACATTGGGCGCACACTGGACGAACAAACGTACACACAACTGATGACCTATACCCACGCTTTTATGGACGGCTATCGCAGGCTATTCGAGAGCAGAGTGCGTGAAGGCCATATTCGCGATTGTCACGGCGATCTGCGCCTCCAACATGTCTATCTGCTTGATCAAAAAATCGTGATACTCGATGCGATCGAATTTAATGAGCGTTTTCGCTATGGAGATGTGGCCGGAGAAATAGCGTTTCTGGCGATGGAACTGGAAGCAGCTCAACGCCATGACCTCGCGAGAGCCTTTGTCGCAAGCTATATTACCACAACAAATGATGCGGCATTGTGCGAACTACTACCTTTCTATCTCTGCTATCGAGCATGTGTGCGCGGCAAAGTCGCCTCATTTCAGCTCGACGAACAGGAAATTCCACACGCACAACGCGAACAGGCAAAACAAGTCGCAAATGCGCTATTTACGCTAGCAGCGCGTTTTGCTAGTGGACCCACTCGTCCACAACTGCTACTGATTGGGGGTTTGATGGGAACAGGCAAAAGCACCCTGGCCCAGGCACTTCACGAGGCGACGGGCTATGCCTTGCTCTCCTCTGATGCTACACGCAAGCAGCTTGCCCAGATCGAAGCCAGTCAGCCCTTGCCCGAATTATTTGGACAAGGGCTATACAGTACGGACTGGTCAGCACGCACTTACCAGATGCTACGCGCTACTGCCAGTCAATTATTACATGCGGGACACTCCGTTATCGTAGACGCCTCACATATGCGCCGCGCCGACCGCCTGTCTTTCGCTGATATAGCGCAGGAAGAGCATACTCAGGCAACATTCCTCGAATGCTCCTGTTCTAGCCAGACCGCTCAGGCCCGTCTGGCGCGCCGCTGGCAGCAACGCATCGAAGCCGCATCACGCCAAGAAGGATTGACACAGGCATCTGATGGACGACCAGCACTATATCAAGACCAGAAACAACGCTGGGAGGCATTTCAGGCAGAGCAAGAACCATCCATACGCTACCTGAGCATTGATACGGAGCAAGAAGCCGTTTCCACGCGACAACGGGCACTCGACGCGCTCGGTCTGAGTTTTCTATGCTGATCGCGTCGTAAGCATCTGCTGCAAACGTTCGATAGTGGTCGGGCTTGTGCCACAGCAACCACCAATGAGATGCGCGCCATCCCGTATCCATTGGCGCGCATGCTCGACATACTGTTCTATCCGCTCATCCTCGACAAATTCCCAGCCCTGCTCGTCGCTCGGCATGCCATCGCCCTGCGCATAGACACTGATCGGCTCCCGCGCAATGCCTCTCAGCATGCGCACAGTCGTTGTCGCGACCTCAGGTGAGACACAATTGACACCAACAAACAGCGGCTCATAACGCTCCACCGCGGCTACAGCCTGCGCCAGCGTCTCACCACCAAGCAGATTGCCATGCGCATCCACACAAAAACTGACAGCAAAGGGCACTTGATACTTTACAGCAGCTTGCACGGCAGCGAGTGTTTCGCGCACGGTAATCATCGTCTCGAGCAAAAGAAAATCAACGCCGCCATCTTTCAGGTTATGGGCATATCTATCATGTTGGAGCATGAGGTTTTCTTCGGTCGGCGTGAGTTCGGGCGAATAGCAATCCTCCAGAGGAGCCATCGAGCCAGCCACATAGACGGTATAGGCAGGCTTGACCTGCTCAATAGCTTGATGCGCCAGTTGGCAGGCCAGCAGCGTACATTCACGTACTTTGGCCGCAAGATCACGCTTTGCAAAAACCCAGTCCGTTGTGCGAAATGTATTCGTAATCAGAATCTCTGCTCCCGCCCGCACATAATCTTCATGGATACGTTGCACCGTCTCTGCATGAGTCAGCAATGCTTCAGCTGACCAGAGTGGGAGGGTCGTAGAGACACCGCGCCGTAAGATTTCCGTGCCCATCGCCCCATCCATCAATATGGGGGTCTGCTGCTGCAAACGGCTTTGAAATAGACAGTGGGACTGCATACGTTGTTGCTCTCCTCTGCATGAAATATCGAGCGTTTTCTGTAAAAGAAACAAGAGCATGCACAGCGATATTCCCGACAGCAAGAAGAGCGTACCTCTTTGACAATGGGCACGCTCTTCTTGCTATGTCTATTTAGCGCACAGTAACCATAGTCTCTGTGGGAGTTTTAACAAGCTCTCTTTTCTCAAGCTGGCTCCCTACAGCATGGACAACAAGCAAAGGGAGTTTTGTGGCATCCAAGATATGTTCTGTGACACTGCCCAGGCGCAAACGATCGAGGCCACTACGCCCGTGTGTGGCAACTGCGATGAAATCGTAACCATCATCTGAGTCAATATCCCCACCGAGTTCAGCTGTTTCAACAATAGCCTCCGCCACATCCTCGCTGACCACGATAGACCAGGCAACAGCCACACCCGCATTCATAGCACTCTGGACTAACACTTGTTCTGCAACATGACTCAGATAAGTTGCCGTTTCCTGCAAGACATGCCTTCTGGCCGCAAGGTCTTGATGAGCAATAGGGGCATCATGTGGAGGAAGCGGCACAACCTCAGTCAGCATGATCTCACCGGGAACCCGTTCGCTCAGTGCAGCAACAAACTGTACAGTTGGCTTGAGGACCTGGGTGGCAAACGACGAACCATCCAGCGCGACCAGCGCACGCACAGGACGATTTTCCTCAACCGCTAAAGTTTCACCTTCGCGCAAGACCAGCACAGGGATAGTACTATGGCGAATGATTTGTTGGGCCACACTCCCTAATGCCCATCGTTTGAAGCCTGTATGGCCATGGCTGCATAGCACAATCAAATCATTCGCATGCTGTTGCGCATACACAACGATCACCTGCGCGGGAATACCTGCGACGATCTCCATTGCGGTCTTGACACCACGCAAGGATTCACTCTGCGCGACACGTGCCAAATAGAGCTTGGCTCCCGCTACGTCAGCCTCGATCATTGACTCAGTAAAAGTAAGGGACTGCGCCAGATAGGGACCATACTCATATCTAAGGTTTGGGACATAGAGAAGTGTAACCGTGCCGCCACTGGCACGAGCTAAACGTGCAGCAGCGGGTAATGCCTGTTCTGCGCGCTGAGAGCCATCTAATGGAACCAGAATATGCTGAAACATCGCTTTATTCCCTTCCTCACAAGTAAGAGAACCCGGATCATTCGTCCTATTGCCATCGTGTATGCTCATACCATACCTGTTTCTTCTCACAACACACTTACAGATCGCACACACAATGTCACATGGCGATCACAAATTAACCCCTATGTATAACACCCACGAAATGTAGTGACACCCCTCGTGGGTGTCATGCCATCATCGTCATCTCGCCTGCCATCATCGTCATCTCACCTGCCATCCTCGTCAGCTCAGCAGCCATCATCGTAAGCTGAGCAGCCTTTGAGGTATTCTGGACAGGGATTGGGGGAATCGAGACAAGCAGAGT
>VFSW01008571.1_pt1 | contig 14665 bp, 12 predicted proteins | sample 5358111 | NCBI WGS metagenome assembly VFSW01 (sample SAMN11554181, study PRJNA540505) | mine drainage metagenome | isolation source: sediment from site ElyBrook_90M | place: USA: Ely Copper Mine, Vershire, VT | collected 2017 | reverse complement strand
GTCCCTTGGAAAAATGGAAATGACGACCCCCGATTTTGGGGAATTCGTCTCCGCGCTTCTCCGCGCCTGGCGATGTGGCAGCGGTCTTCTATGAGCCTCAGTCGTCGGGCCTGCACAAAAATTGGCTTGGAAAGTGGTGGAATCAGAAAGCTCGAAACCGGTTTAGGGTCCAGGGGCGACGGCAGCGCCTGCGCTTCGGCGTCAAGGTGCGTCGGGGGTCGATGGAGGCGCACGCCAAGCGGCAGGACGTTTGCTTCGACCTACGTCGGTTACGGGGGAGGTTACACGTTTGACCAAAACTGCACGGAATCGGTCGCGACCGACATCCAGCGATAGAGCGAGGCCAGGGCGACCCGTTGCGCGTCTCAAAGCAAAGGTCAAATTAGCTTGCGGGGCCGAACCCCAGGGTCAAAGGGTGTGACCCGCTCGTGCCATCCCCCCTCCTGGCCGTGCACCCACCAGCGGCTCGGCCTGCCTGGACTCTGCGAGAGCCAAATGCTCCCTGCAGCACCGCGAGCACATCTGCCTGTGGCCGCAGGGCTGCAGCACGGTGTTCATTGCTCTTTCGAGGCAGACGACGCACTCCCTGTCCTCGGCTGCCTCTTCAGCCCTCCTCCTCTGTTCCTCTGCGGCCAGCCGCCTGGCCATCTTCACGGCAGCCAGCGCTGACATGGTGGGAGCGGAAGGAGCGGCGGGAGCAGAAGAAGAGCTAGGAGCGTGATGTGTGACCACGCCTCCGGCTGTGGACATGTCCTGCTGCCCTGCTTTTGGGGCTTGGTGGCTAATGGTGACCAACTGCGGGCGAATGATCTGCTGAGAGGCCACTGGCGGAGGGGCAGAAGCTGTGGGGCCCATGACCGGCATTCTGATCACCGGGCGGATGATGGCTGGGATTACCGGCGGACTGGCAAGAGGAGCTGCCGCAGCAGGCTCTGATGGAACTCCGGAAGCATTTCGCAGCGGCGGTGGAGGGATGGCGATCAGGGGCCTGACCAAAGCATGCGGCAAAGACGTAGCTGCGGCTGCACGCTGATGGAAACCCCTGCCTTGACGTCGATCCTCCGGAACTGCGATGGCGGGTGAAGTCGAGGGGGCAGCGGTTGTTGGCGATTCAGCCTTGACGCACATGGCCTCAGCAGGGGGTGCGGCCGCGATCGGGGGCTCGACGCTTGGGCTGTGGGCATCCTTTTGTACCTGTTGTCAGTGGTGAGCGCCCGGTGACGAAAGATGCTTATGACACAAGCGAAGAAATAACAATCCATCAAATCGATCCCGCCGACATCCCCTCCCTCATTCTTACACCTTTTGAGCCTTATTCTTTGCGGACTTCTTCGCTTTTGCCTCGGCCTCCTTTGCCTATGAGGTTAGAAAGGAAATAAACAAAGTAGCTTGGTTAATAATCCACTCCACTGAACATTACGAACCGAGCATTAAAAAACTCACCTTGGCCGACTCCTCCTCTGCCAGCAACTCGGCAGCAGCAGCTTCAGCATTGGCCCTTGCAGCGGCTGCGGCTGCGTAGTTCATACCCTCCTTTAGCAGCGCCATCGGCACACCCGCCTTGATGATCTGCAACACAAGCTCCTTTCTCCCAACAGAGAGCGTCCCAAGCGCTCGTGCCGCCTCCATTTTGGCATCATCTGGCCCATTCTTCAGCAGCGCGACCAAAGGCTGCAGTGCGCCTGCATTTATGATCTTGGCACTTCGTTCCTTGCTGCCTCCAGCCAGAAAACGCAGAATTTGTGCATAAAATCCCTTGGCATCCTCCGGGCCTTCCTTCAGCATCGTGACCATCGCCTGCAGTCCACCCAGATCGACGATCTTCGCACTCCGCTGCTCGCTCATGGCAGCAAGGTACCCAAGCGTACGTGCAGCCTGATCCTTGGCATCCTCCGATCCCTCTTTGAGCATCGTGACCAGGGGTTGCAGTGCCTCTGAAAACGCAGCCTGAACACTCTGATCCTCCCTCAGCTCCCCGCAAGAAGCCAAGCTGATCAACACATTTGTTGCTGACTCTTTGGCCTTCTCGGAACCTCTAGTAAGAAGTTCCATAAGAGGAGGAAGCGCACCCGCTTTGACGAATTGTACTTTGAGCGGCTCGTGATAGAGCGCTAGGGTCCCAAGCGCAACTGCCGCCGATGGAGCGCCTTTCGACCCTGCTTTAAGCAAAGCAATGAGCGGAAGGAATGCTCCGGCCTTGATGATCTGCGTACTCCGCTCTGTGCTGAGGCCACCAAAGCGTGCCAACACGTCTGCTGCATATCCCCTGGCATCCTCCGAACCCTGCTTCAGCAGCGCCACCAGAGGCTGGAGAACTGTCCTGAAAACCAGAATCTTCAGATCTTCGCAGTCGCAGATCGCAAGAATTGACAGCGCTTGCGCCGCTTTGCAAGCCTCTGATCCATCCCTCAACCAGGCAACCAGCGCTTGGAACGAGTGGACAATTTCTGCACACAATTTGCTATCGAGCTGTGACAGGTTGGCCAGCGCACGCACCGCCGCCACCTTTGCATTCTCCGACCCGTCCATTAGCAGCTTGACCAGCGGCTGAACCACGCCTTCATTCCCAATCTGCAAACTCCGCGTTGCGCTGTTGCAAGCAAGGTTTGCCAGAGCACATGCTGCCTCCATCTTCTCATCCTCCGATCCTCCTTTCAGAAGCGTGACCAGCGGTTGCATCGCCCCTGAATCAGCGATCTGCTGACTTCGCTCCTCGCTATTCTCAGCCAGGGCTCCGAGAGCGAATGCGGCCAGCTCCCTGGCGCCCGCCGATTCATCCTTCAGCAGGTCGACGAGCGGCTGGATCGCGCCTGACTTCACGATCTGCGCACTCCTTTTCGCACTGCCTGCGGCAAGGTTACCCAACGCTCGAGCCGACTGCTCCCTGGCGCCCACCGATTCCTCCTTCAGCAGCAAGACCAGTGGCTGGATGGGGTCGGCTTCGAAAATCTTGGTAAGTAACTGCTCGTCATCGCTCCAAGACAACTCTGCCAGCACCCGTGCCGCGTGCACCTTGGCATCCTCTGATCCCACCTTCAGCAGCGCAACCAGTAATGGGAGTGCACCCGCATTCACGATTCCTGTGCTCAACGCTTCGTTGTTGGCAGCCAACTGCCCAACGGCGTAGGCCGCGTCAGCCTTGGCTTTATCGGAGCCCTCCTTTATGAGCTGCACTAGCAGCTGAGGCGCACCAGCATCCACAATTTGCGCACTGCGTTCTGTGCTGTTGTCAGCCAGGTTCCCAAGAGCGATTGCCGCTTGCTCCTTGGCATCCTCTGATCCCTCCTTCATCAGCGCAACCAGTAATGGGAGTGCACCCGCAATCGCGACGTCATCACACGCTCCTTCGTCTCGTGCAGCCAACTGCCCAACGGCATAGGCCGCGTCCGCCTTGGATTTATCTGACCCCTCCTTCAGGATCTGCACTAAACACTGCAGCGCGCCTTCATTCACAATCAGCAAAGCCAGCTCATTGCTTCGGCGAGCTAGGTTCCCCAGAGCTCGAGCCGCCTCTGCCGTGGATTCCTCTGACCCCTCCTTCAGCAGCGCAACTAGCGGCTGCAGCGCGCCTGCATCAACAATCTGTGCACACCCCTCCACACTGCCAAAAGCCAGATTGGCCAACGTTAGTGCCACCTGCTCCTTGGCCTCCTCCGATCCATCCTTGAGCATCGTGATCAACGGCTGGATTGCGCCCGCAGTGACGACGTCTTCACACATCCTTTCGCTGTTGGCAGCCAACTGCCCCATCGCATAAGCTGCCTCCGCCTTGGCTTTAACGGAGCCCTCCTTTAAGAGCCGCACTAGAGGCTGCAGCGCGCCTGCATCGACAATCTGCTGCTCTGAGCCGTTGCCAGCTAGGTTCCCCAGAGCTTGAGCCGCCTCAGCCTTGGTGTCCTCTGACCCCTCCTTCAGCATCGTCACCAGCGGCTGAATTGCCCCTGAATCAGCAATCTGCTGACTCCGCTCTGTGCTGTCGCAAGCTAGGTCTGCCAGCGCAAGCGTTGCCGCCGTCCTTTCCACCTCGGATCCCTCTTTCAGCATCACAACCAGCGGCTGAAGGGCACCGGCGGCGACGATCTGCGCACTCTGCTCATCATTGTTAAGCGCTAATTCGGCCAGCGATCGCGCCGCCTGCTCCCTGGTGCCATCAGATGCATCCTGCAGTAGTGCGACCAACGACGGGATATCGGCTGTCGTGACTGCTGATATTTGAGGGGCCATCGGGAGGTCGTCAGCGCTCGACGCTGCCTCTCCAGGAATGACGACCGGACACGTGGAATGGATTTGGACGCGTGGCCCTTCAACAGCAGTAGACCGTGACGTGACGGCTGTTTCAGTGATGACGGCCGGGACTGGTGGCGAAGAAGGAGAAGCGGTCGCTGCATCAGTCGTCTCAGAAGCACTTCCCCCCTCTGCTGGAGTGGCAGCGAGAGCAAGTGCGTGTTTTGGCAGGGCGGTTGTAGACAATGAAGCCCTGCGGCTTGCAATCTCAGCGGCAGGGGGCGCAGATGATGCGACCTTGGGCCCTCCACTGGGGCCCGCTCCTCCATCTCGTGAGGGGGCGCTGTCAGCATTCGGTAGCTTGGCCTGTTGCCACGGGGATGCAGTGATGGGCGTGATCAGCCTCATCACTCAGCAAAACTAATAAATGCAAATCAATTTAACCTCTCTTTCCCATTCTCGCTTCACCTTTTGGGCCTTCTTCTTCACAGCCTTCTTCGCCTTGGCCTCGGCCTCTTTTCCCTGTGCGGCAAAAAGGAATGTTTGATTCATGAATTGTCTGGGGAGGAGCAATTCCAAACGAATCAAACATTAAGAGCCCTCACCTTGGCCGAATCTTCCTCTTTCAGCAACTCGGCAGCGACAGATTTTGCACAGGAGTTGGCAGCAACAACGGCAGCGTAGTCCATGCCCTTCTTCAGCAGTGCTACCGGTACACCAGCCTTGATGATCTGCGACTGAATCTCCTTCCTTCCGATGGACAACGCCCCGAGCGCTCGAGCAGCACTCTCTTCCACGTCCTCCGACCCATTCTTTAGCAGTGAGACCAGAGGCTGCAGCGCACCAGCATTTACGATCTGGGCACTTCGATCCTGGCTGCCGACAGCCAGGAAACACAATGATCGCGCCACCTCTCCCTTGCAGTGCTCTGACACCTCCTCAAGCAGCGCGACCATAAGCGGCAGTGCACCAAGGTCAACGATACGCGCACTCCGCTGCTCGTTGAAGCTGGCTAAGTACCCAAGCGTTTCCGCTGCCCGCACCTTGGCACTCACTGATCCCTCTTTCAGCATCGCGACCAGCGGCTGGATAGCCTCTGCAAACGCAGTCTGAGCGCTCTGTTCCTCACTCAGCACCCCCCTTGGATCGCCTCCAAGGATCCCCAACAGAAAAGCTGCCGACGATTTGGCCTTCTCGGAACCTCGAGTAAGAAGCGTCATGAGAGGAGCGAGGGCACCCGCTTTGACGATTTGCACTTTCAACGGCTCGCTGGTGTACGCAAGGGCCCCAAGTGCAAATGCCGCCGCTGCCGCGCCTTTCCGCCCCTCCTTCAGGACAGCGATAAGCGGCTGGAATGCACCGGCCTTCACAATGCGCATACTCCGTTCTGCATTGAGGCCACCAAGGCTGGCCAGAGCGTCAGCTGCATATTCTCTGGCATCCTCTGACCCCTTCTTCAGCACCTCGATAAGAGGTCGGAGTGCGCCTGCCTTCAACACATGAGGACTCAGCACGTCGTCACTGTTGTGGAGGACGATGGACAGCGCCCGTGCCCCGTGCTCTTTGGCGGCCTCAGATCCATCCCTCAACAGCGCAATCAATGGTTGGATTGCGTTGACAAGTTCTGCACTTGCCCTTTTGCTGTCCAGCTGTGGAACCAGCTGCTGAGAAAGCGCATATGCAACATCTATCGCGACTTCTTCAGTCTCCGCGATATCCTCAGTCCCCTCCATCAAGAGCTGAACCAGCGGCTGCAGCGCACCAGCATTCACGATCTGCAGACTCCGCTCCTGAATGCCCTCGGCCAGGTCTCCGAGAGCTATCGCGGCCTGCTTCTTCGCGCCCGCCGACCCCTCCTTCAACAGCTTGACCAGCGGCACAATCGCGTCTGCATCTGCAATCCGCGCACTCCGCTCCTTACTTTCAAAGGCCAGGTTTGCCAGCGCACGCGCCGCATGCTCCCTGGCGCCCTCCGATCCCTCCTGTAGTAGCGCGACAAGTGGCAGAATCGCGCCTGACTCTGCAATCTGTGCACTCCGCCTCTCGTTGCCATTGGCCAACTCTGCCAGCGCTCGAGCCGCGCGCTCCTTGGCGTCCTCTGTTCCCTCTCTCAGCTGCGCGACCAACGAAGGGATATCCGCTGGCGTCGAGTTGTCCATGGGGTAGCCCACGCAGAAGCTATCTCTGTCACCTGACCATGAACGGGAAGAAGGCAGAACGCTCATGCGACACGTCCAATCGACACAATGCGCTTGTCGTGCATGTACCACATGGCGTTGACCAGGCGCAACGGGAAGCACGTCGCATTGAATTTCTTTCACAGCAGCCCCCCTCGCCCTTTGTTGTTGCACAGATTCCTCCCCCTATCGCCCGACTCACCAACGAGCGCGAATCGAAAAAAACGGCGGCTGAGACACTACGCGGTTTTGCCTGCGTCCTGATCAATTCAAGCGTCTGAGATTTCAGCTAAGACGGATGCACGTCTGTGTCTGATGAATCGGGTCATCAGACCCGAACACGCACACGCAGGCAGAGGGGCAGAGGGCAGAGGAGCTTGATGATCAGCCCCAGACCCACATACAGTGTTTGCAGCGATGCGGTGGCCGAGGTTTGAGACTCTGCGACGTTGGCATGCATGCGCCTCGTTGCTCCATGATGACGCCGTGCGGCTTTCGTGCAAGGTGCTTAGGAGCGGGCCCAGATGCGTTTCCCTCCCCAAGGCTTACAACAATATGCCATGAACTGGCTGACAGCTATCGCGAGGAAGGTGTTTGTCCGCCACCAAAAACTGGACTAGTCTGCAAAGCGTGCCCCTGCAGGTCGCTGGCGTGGCAGTGAAAGACCTCCAACGACGTGTATCCCATTTGCGCCTCAAAAGCCCCGATAAAACCTGAAACCACTTCGGAGTACATCGTGGCCGCCGCCGCACCAGCAATGGCAGGCCCGTCGCTTATGGCCGTGGCCGCATCCGATGTAGCTGTCTCTCCGAAGCCCCTCGCGCTCAGAGGGACGGCTGAAACTTGCCCTGCTGAAGCTGCTGCCGTCGTCTGAGGAGGGCCCACTGATTGACGTCGATCCTCCCCTCTCCGCAATCGCCTGCTCCTTTCCCCCTCGATGCTCGTGACTCGTTTGTCGGCGATGCCGCAAGGAACAATGTGGTTGAAGAACGAGAGGTCTGTTGTGACGTTCAGCGCCAGACCGTGAGAGCTGCAGGGGAAGGGGCTCAGCGGGGGAGGCCAACAAGCAACGAGAGGATGATCAGCAGCTCGCCTCAAGAGAGTTCGCTGATCGCGACGTACCTGACACCGTGGCTCCTCGCCCCACGCCCCAGAACAGAGTTCGTTCCTCGACCCACGTACCTGACACCGTGGCTCAGCTTCACACCGATCGCGGCGATCTTCCGGTCATCCACCCACACTCCCGTGCCCCCGTTGATGCGGCCGTGAGCGGCTATGCCTTGCTTGCCTGATGAGTGTGGAGTTGCATTGCGATGCATGCAATGGAAGAGAGGTGTTGCAATCGCTTCCGAAATAAACGAGATCCGCACCAAGGGTCGCGATGACTGTGTCCTCGAGCCCCTCCACAAAGGCCCTTCCGATTGAAAGATAAGGGAAAGGTAAAAAGGTGCGGAATACTACAACCGAACCTTCTCTATCTGAATAAATAAATAAAGGGTACTCCCATAAGGCGTGGATTGAAGAAGCCTCCCTTGTGCCCTCGGGACTGGGTAGGGCAGTCTCTCTATCTGAACATGCACACACGGCCCATTGCACCTCCCCTCCATGTACGACATACCTGGCCCCTAGCCTCAATGCCCTGATGTCGAGGATGGGGTACGCGACCATCTGGCCGGGGCCGTGGAATGTGATCTCGCCTCCTCGAGGCACAGTGAAGATTTGGGCCCCCAACGCTCTGATCTCCTGAGATTGGAGGACCGGTCCAGGCTGCATGCGGCTATTTTGCATGGGGCCCTGCACACCTGCTGCGACAGCCTGAAGTCCCCTTCCTTGCCACGCTTCCCGATGGTGTATACGGGCTCGTGCTTTAGATGTACACACGGTCATGCATGAACAAAGGTCGAGGATGCACTTTGCTGCTGATACCTGGAGGATGATCAGCGTGTCTGGAACGCTCCTGCCACGCTTGGCCGCGAAAAGGCTCTCCTGCAGTCGAAGCGCCGCTGCGAATTCTACCAAAGAGGACCCGAACTCGAGCACGCGAAGGACGCGGGATCGCATAAAACAAACGGGCGTTCTAAGAATAGTGGTCATCAGAGCGTGCATGCACTCAATCACTCCAGCCACATGACGTCCTCAACCGGCTCGCGGCACGTGGGGCACTGCGCAACACGGAGTGTGTGTTGACGATGCAACGGGCGACGTCCACAAGAGCTCAATAGCAACTCACCTGCGGCTCGACGCTCTTCGACTCGGCGATGGCGAGGAGCTCCCGGCAGCACCGCGAGCACATCTGCACGTGGCCGCACGGCTGCAGCACGGTGCTCATGGGCCTGTCGAGGCAGATGACGCACTCGTTCTCCTGCTCCTCTTTCAGCTTCTTCTTCCTCTCGTTTGACTCTGCCATCATCCGCCTGACCCTCTGAACGGCGGCCAACGCCGACATGTGGGGAGCGGCAGAGGCAGCCTGCTGTGTGGCTGTTGCCGCAGCGGGGATGGCCTGCAGCCCTGCTTGGTTGTGAAGGTCGAGGACGGTCGGGAGTCTGATCTGTTGAGGGGCCACAGTTGGCACGACCATCGGCCTTCCGATCACCGGGCGGATGATGGGGTGGATGACGGTGCTCGGCCCAGCCACATCAGCCAGGACTGATGGGATATCGGCAGCGTGTCGAACGGGAGGGTGGATGGCAGTCGCGACAGACAGAGGAGCTGAATCGGCCTCACGGCAACCTTGGCTGTCCACATCTGGCCCCGTAGTCGTAGCTGGTGAGGCGGCAGTTGGTGGCAATGGAGGCTCCAAAGTGGGGCCCGTGACGGAAGGTGCTGCTGCTGCTGCTGCTGCTGCTGCTGCTGTGACCGGAGGCCTCCGCTCGGGCCCGCTGCTCCATCTTGTGTGTGAGCATCGTCAGCATTCCTCTTGGCCTGTTTTCACGAGGTATTTATTAATAATAATGTAGAAAACAGTATCAAAGTGAATCGATTACTCCGTCATTCTCGCTTTACCTTTTGGGCCTTCTTCTTCGCAGCCTTCTTCGCCTTGGCCTTGGCCTCCTTCGCCTACGAGGCAAGAAATAATGCTTGATTCATTCACCAAGTGTAATAGAGCACATACACACCTTGGCCGACTCCTCCTCTGCCAGCAACTCTGCTGCAGCGGCTTCGGCAGCGGCAACGGAAACCATTTTCCTGGGCATCTCCTTAAACAGTGAGACTGGCACCCCAGCTCTGACGATCTGCGCCTCCAGCTCCTTGCCGTTGGCAGCGATGTTCCCCAGCGTAATGACAGCATGATTCCTGGCGGCCATCGACCCTTGACTCAGCAGCGAGGCCAGCGGCTGCAGGGCGCCAAGGTTGACGATCTGGACGCTCCGACCTTTACTGCTGCAAGCTAGGTTACCCAGAGCTCGAGCCGCCTCTGCCTTGGCGTCCTCTGACCCCTCCTTCAGCAGCTGGATCAGGGGTCTCAACGCACCTAAGCCGACTATCTGCTCACTCCGCTCCAGGCTCTCAAAAGCTAGATTTCCCACCGCTATCGCCGCATGCGCCTTAACGTCCTCCGGTCCAACCTTCAGCAGCAAAATCAGCAGTGGGAGTGCTCCTGCCTTGATGAGGTCATCACACACTCCTCGTGCAGCCAATCGCCCAATTGCATAAGCTGCCCCCGCCTTGGCATCATCGGACCCCTCTTTCAGGATCTGCACTAGTGGCTGCAAAGCGCCTGCGTCGACAATCTGCCACTGTGTGCCGTCGTGAGCTAGGATCCCCAGAGCTCGAGCAGCGTCCTCTGACCCCTCCTTCAGCATCGTCACCAGCGGCTGAATCGCGCCTGAATCTGCAATCTGAGCACTCCGCTCGGTGCTGCTGCACGATAATCCTGCCAGTACAAGTGTCGCTGCCGTCTTTGCATCCTTCGATCCAGCCTTCAACAGATTTACCAGAGGCTGCAGCACACCTGCCGTGAAGATTTTGGTCAGCAACTGCTCGTCGCAGCTGCCAGCAAGGTTTGCCAGCGCTCGCGCCGAATGCGCCTTTGCGCTCTCCGAGCCCCCCTTCAGCATCGCGGCCAACGGCTCCAGCGCACCAGATTTGACAATCTGATCGTTCAAATCCTCACTGCCAAGGGCCAAATCCGCCAGCAATCGTGTCGCTGCCACCCTGGCAGCCTCTGACCCCTCCTTCAGCAGAGTGAGCAGCACCGGAAGTGCGCCAGAACTGACAATGACTTGACTCGAAGATTTGCTTAAGCGAGCCAGAACTGCTAGAGCCATCGACGCCCACTCCTTGGCATCCTCTGAGCCCTCCTTCAGCAGCTGAACAAGCGGTGGGATGGCACCGCTATTGACAATCTGCTCACTCAACCGTTCATTCGCTGTCAAGTAATATAACGCAAATGCTGCCTCTATCTTAGCATCCTCTGACCCCTGCTTCAGTAGCGTGACCAGCGGCTCCAGCGAATCAGAGCTGACGATCTGCATACACCTTTCTTCATCATTTGCCAAGTTTCCTATTGTATTTGCCGCGCACTTTCTGCCATTTTCCGACCCCTCCTTTAGCAGCACGACAAGATGCGGAAGTGCTCCTTCATTTATGATCAGGATATAGCTGCCTTCAACATAGGCAGCTATATTTCCCAGCAACAATGCCACATGTTCCTTTGCGGCTCCGGACCCCTCCTTTAGCAGCAAGAGCAGCGGCTGCAGCGCGCCAGCATCGGCGATCTGGACGCTGCGCTCCTTGCTGCCATCAGCCAGCTTTGCCAGCGCACGCGCCGCATGCTCCTTCGCATCCCAGGATCCCACACTCAGAAGCATGACCAGCGGCTGCAACACGCCTGCATCTGCCATCTGTGCTAGCGACGGCTCATCGGAAATTTCAGACAGCTCAGCAAGCGCTCGAGCTGCATGCGCTGCATCCCCTGCTCCCCCCTTCAGCATCGCGGCAAATGACTGGATGTCCGCCACTTGGTCCATGGGAGGTGCTCAAACGTTGGTGTCAGGCTCGCCTGCTGCAAATCACGCATCAGGAGATCCCAACACGAGGTACCGAGCCTACCTTGGAGCATAGGCGATGAACGCAGCTCGATCGATTTCGCAGCTTGATCGCAGCTCAGGCTTCGGGCTACGACTCCGAGGAAGCAGCAGTAGGAGGGAAGCGGCAATCGCGCATTTGTGCGGACCTCCACACCGCAGGCCCTCGAAATCGTCTGCGAACAACATTTTGCCTGCCTGCCTGTTCGCTGCTCGCTCGAGGACGATCTAATCTGTCGGCGGCGGCGCTCATCAGAAATGGATCAGGCCTACTTCGTGCCCGACATCGTGCGCCAGTGTCTCTTCTACCTCTACAGGTGAGCGCCTCTATCTTGAGCGACTGTATGCCGATCTAAATGCTGCGTTCCTCGCATCCGCACAGGCACATCAGGTGATCTCACCTGAACATGATCATTCAAGGGCCTCGCAGCTCACGCGCTCTGTGAGAACCGCAGGGAGAGGAACCTGCCAGAGATCCAGTCCATGTACGAGGTCTCATTCCAGAAGCTCAGCGATCGTTACTACAAGACCACTCCATGGCCGGCGGTCGAGTTGATCGCGGACGTCGTCGATCAAGACCATGTGTTCTGCCTGCTCTACAAGGTGCGTTGCATGGGGCAAGAGGCATTGCAAAGGATTGCCGCTAGACGTGGGGCACGTTTCCCCTTCCTCGCCGCCCCCCACACGCACGACGTACTCTCGCACGGCTCAGGAGATGTACTTCCGCCACCTCTACGCGCGGTGCCAGCCCGACCTGAGGCAGCGCTGCGAGTCCTGGGACAACTACTGCGACCTCTTCGGCCTGCTGCTGCACAGGTGGGGGCCAAATAGCGTTGCAAAAGAGGAACAAATAGACCTGCCAACTCTGATGCAACAGTCGACAGCGGCCTTCTTGCCCTTATTTTCCTGCCGCCGCTGCTTTTGCGCAGCAACGTCAACATGCAGCTGCCTAACCAGTGGCTGTGGGATATGATAGATGAGTTCATCTATCAATTCCAGAGCTTTTGCCAATACCGGTGAGACTCGTTGGGTAAGGGAGAGAATAGGGGGGGCGTGGTGAGTGTTTGTGCTGCGGTCCTGTGCCAAAACTGCAGGAAAATAAGCCGGCGTGCTGCGCCGTTGTGGCCAGGATGTGACTTGAAACTGCGCAGATGAATGTGCCAAATCTGTACCCCTGATGTTTACGGCTGATGGCTCAAGGGGAATCATCATTGGCCGAAATCTTCTCCCTCAAGCGATCCTTCCTTCCTCATCACTTCATCCCATCCTCCTTTTTCTGGCATCTTCTCAACGCCTCAGGAGCAAGGCGTCCCACAAGTCTCCCGAGGAGCTCGAGCAGCTCAAAAAGTGCGAAAAGGTGTGGAACGTGCTCGAGGTCCTCAGCGTGCTGCAGGCCCTGGTCGACAAGTCAGGCATCGTCGCCGAGCTCAAGGCGGACGGAGGCGCCGACCTCTTTGCGACGGACGGGTGCGCGCCCAGCAAGTCCAACGTGCTGAGGCTGCTCGGATACTTCAGCCTGGTCGGTTGGGGCGGGCGGGCTGCTTTGAGGCCTGTGCGATTGGCGGCTGACTGATTGCTGAACCAATTACCTCCTTTCACACTTCACACTTCAGGTGGGCCTGCTGCGCGTCCACACCCTCATCGGGGACTACGACAGTGCGCTCAAGGCGGCCTCGCCCCTCGGCTTCAACGACAAGGCGACGCCGCTGTTTGCGCCTAAGATCGCGGGCTGCAACATCGCGCTCTTCTACTACGTCGGCTTCTGCTACCTGATGATGAGGCGGTACCTGGACGCGGCGAGGAGCCTCAACAGCGTGCTGATGTACATCAACCGCGTCAAGCAGTACCACGCCCGGTCGTCGTATTACGACCAGATCCTCAAGAAGAACGAGCAGATGTACGCCCTACTGGCCATCACGGTCGCGTTGTGCCCGGCGGCGGCCAAGATGCTGGACGAGAACGTCACGACGCAGCTGAGGGAGAGGAACGCGGAGAAGATGGCCAAGATGGTGGGTCCGTAATAGGGTGGAGGCTCCCTCTGAGGACTGCAGGGTCCCACACTTCACACTCCACACTCCACACTCCACACTTTACCCCCCAGGTCCGCGGTGACGTCCCGGCCTTTGACGAGGCATTCACTTACGCCTGCCCCAAGTTCATCACGCCTTCGCCGCCGGCCCTCGACAACCCGTCGGGCAACAACAGCCAGACCGCGTACCGAATCCAGGTCCGGGGAGGGTCTGGATCCAGGTGTTGAACGTCATTGGCTCCTTCTCTTTTCCCCTCTGTAACACTGTCGCTGCTGCTGCAGCTCAACCTGTTCCTGTCAGAGGTGAGGTCGCAGCAGACGCTGCCGCTGCTGAAGCAGTACCTCATCCTGTACAGCAGCATCAGCCTCGCCAAGGTGCGCTCATTCGCACACGCTTGATTCGGCTCGGGCTTGCCCATATCGTCGGCTGACGTATGTTATTGGCTGCCTCCTGTGTCCTCATCAGCTGTCGAGCCTGATGGAGATCGAGGAGGACCAGTTGCGAACGCAGCTCGCGTGCCTGAAGAACAAGGCCTACCAGCTCAGGTGAGAAGTTGGGGTCCGGCTGGCTGGCGCTCCACTTGCAGATCCGATTAGACGAAGGCAGGCAGCCTTCTCTTGCCCGTCCGTCCGTCCTCTCAACCCCGCTCGCCTCGCCCCCCCTGACCCTCAAGGTGGAACGGCGGCGAGGATGCGACGTCCGGCTCCTTCGTCGCGGCCTCCGACATTGATTTCTTCCTGGACGTCGACCCGGCCACCGGCACGGAGATGGTCATCGTCTCGGACACGGTGCACACGCGTCACCACGCAGAGTTCCTCGCAAGGTGAGGCAGGCTGCGTCGACCAACCCTATTTTCTGTCGCCTCCCTCAATGTTGGGCCCCCTTCCAAAGGCACATTGCAAAATTCGAGGAGATTCTCCGCATGACATAGGGCTGCCTCTAGAGCTTGGGATGATCTTGCAATTGATTCACATGCGGCGACATGTCTTGCTCCCCTCCCCTCTTAGAGAAGGGGACTGTAGGAGAGGCTATGATAAGGCGCTCAAAAGAGATGCTGCCGGATTTTTCGACATTAAAATTGTTTCTCACTTGTCCACGCCCGTCACGACCGCTACCCCCTCAGCAGCTTCTCCTCCATCGCTGCCTTTTGCTCCTTCCGCGCCTTCAGCTTCTGCTCCCTTCGCTCAGCCTTCTCCTGGTCCTGAGG